>Ga0315910_10001722_pt1 | contig 19834 bp, 16 predicted proteins | sample EdamamesoilMG_FD_204470 | JGI IMG/M metagenome (GOLD analysis project Ga0315910, IMG submission 204470) | Garden soil microbial communities collected in Santa Monica, California, United States - Edamame soil | ecosystem: Environmental > Terrestrial > Soil > Garden | place: USA: California...
GGCGCCAGCTCGCCCGGCCATCCGCGGCGCTGGCTTTCCTCCGTCCCTCGCTCCATTCGCGCGCGCCCACCCCGACCTCGGCGCTGCCCCGTTCGAGCCCAGTCGCGGCCCTCCCTCGGGGCCCGACAAGAAAGTGGCCGGCCCGAGCTCCCCTGCGAGCCCGGGCCGGCCCCGTCCTCGGCTGCCGGGTCTCCCCGGCTGCCAGGCGGTATTGAGTGCCTTCTTGGTACGCACTGAGACGCCGCGGAAGAGCGGCACCTCCGAAAAAAGTCTCCGGAACCCGCAGGTCGCGGTGCGTGCCCGGGTTGCGACGCGCCGCCCGGTCCGCGCGCGGCCCGGGGGCGTCCGCTATCCTCTGCGCCCCCGATGTTCGAGACCCTGAGCGCCCGCCTGGGCTCCGCCTTCGCCGCCCTGCGCGGCAAGCGCGAGCTGACCGACGAGAACATCGAAGCTGGCTGCCAGGCCGTGCGCGCGGCGCTGCTCGAGGCCGACGTGCACTTCCAGGTCGCGCGCGACCTGGTCGAGCGCGTGCGCCAGTCGGTGGTGGGCGCGAAGGCACTGACGGGGGTCGAGCCCTCGCAGCAGTTCGTGCACGCCGTCCACCAGGCCCTGGTCGAGGCCATGGGGCCGGAGGACGCGCGCCTCGCCTTCGCCAAGCACCCGCCGACGGTCATCCTGCTGGCGGGATTGCAAGGTTCCGGCAAGACGACGACCTGCGCCAAGCTCGCCAAGCTCCTGCGTGAGCGCCACCAGCTCCGCCCGCTGCTCGTGGCGGCCGACGTCAAGCGTCCGGCGGCCGTCGAGCAGCTGCGCGTGCTCGGGACGCGCCTCGGCGTGCCGGTCTTCCACCGCGAGGGCCTGGCCCCGGCCGAACTGTGCGCCCAGGGCGTGCGCGAGGCCGCGGCCCTGGGGCGGGACGTGGTGCTGCTCGACACCGCCGGCCGCCTGCACGTCGACGACGAGCTGATGGCCGAGGTGGCCGAGATCGCCCGGCGCACCCCGCCCCACGCCACGCTGCTCGTGTGCGACGCGATGACCGGCCAGGACGCGGTGCGCTCGGCCCAGGCCTTCCACGCCCGGCTGGCCCTGACCGGGCTGATCCTGACCAAGCTCGACGGCGACGCGCGCGGCGGCGCGGCCCTGTCGCTCAAGGCCGTGACGGGCGCCCCGATCCTGTTCCTCGGCACGGGCGAGAAGCTCGACGACCTGGCGCCCTTCCACGCCGAGCGCATGGCCGGGCGCATCCTGGGGCTGGGCGACGTGGTCGGCCTGGTCGAGCAGGCCCAGGAGAAGATCAGCGAGAAGGAGGCCCACGCCGCCTACGAGAAGATGGTCCTCGGCAGCTTCACGCTCGAGGACATGCTCGCGCAGATCCGCATGTTCCGGCGCCTCGGGCCGATGAAGAAGGTGCTCGGGATGCTGCCGGGGATGGGCGGCCTGGTCGACCAGATCGACGTCGACGACCGGAAGATGAACCGCCTCGAGGCGCTCTTCACCTCGATGACGCCCTTCGAGCGCCTGCACCCGGACGCCCTGGACATGAGCCGGCGGCGGCGCATCGCGCGCGGCTCCGGGCAGGAGGTCGGGGCCGTCAACGAGCTGCTCAAGTCCTTCAAGGGCATGAAGCAGATGATGAAGGAGATGAACAAGCTCGGCCTGGGGGCGCGCTTCGGCCTCAAGGAGAAGAAGGCCGCGCTCGAAGGCCTGGCGCCGGACCCGGAGCTCCTGGGGGGGAGCGGCGGGCTCGACCTGGGCGGGCTGCTCGGCGGCGGCGGCGCGCCGGGGGCGGGAGCCCGGCCCGGGGGCCTCGGGCTCGGCGGCCTGGGCGGCCTCGGCGGTCTGGGGGGGCTCTTCGGCGGCGAGCGCTCGGCCCGGCCGATGGGCAGCTCGGCCACCCGCCAGGGCGGCTCGAAGCGCAAGAAGGACAAGAAGCGCAAGAAGAAGCGCCGCTGAGTCCGGGATGGACCGCTCGCCCGGCGATCCCTAGACTCTTGCGCCTCCATTTCCGGCCCACAGCGCGGCCGATCCGACCCGAATCCCTCCCTGGAACGCGATGGCCGTCGTCCTCCGCATGAAGCGCACGGGGCGCAAGAACCGCCCCTCCTACCGCATCTCCGCCACGAACAGCCGCAACGCGCGCGACGGCCGGACGCTGGAGACCCTCGGGCACTACGATCCGGCCTCGCCGGTCGAGGCCCTGCGCCTGAAGCTCGACCCCGAGCGCATCAAGCACTGGCTGGCGGTGGGGGCCAAGCCGAGCGACACGGTGGCCTCGATCCTGCGCCAGCAGGGCATCCCGCTGACCGAGAAGGCGCGCGTCGTGCGCGAGCGCCCTGGCCGCAAGAAGCCCACACAGGCGAAGAAGCACCGCGCCGAGCGCAAGGCGCGCATGGGCGCGGCCAAGACCGAGCGCCGCAAGGCGCGCCTCGCGGCTCGCCGCGCCGCGGCCAAGGCCGCTCCGGCCGAAGGCGCGCAGGCGTAGCCGGACCGTGAGCGACAAGTCCACGCGCCTGGCCGAGCTGCTGGCCAAGGTCCCGGCTCCGAGCCTGCCGCTGCCGTCGGGCGAGGGCCGCACCCTGCTCGAGGTCGGCTTCCTGGCGGTGCTGCAGCGGCGCCTGTCCGAGTCCGCGGCCGAGAAGACCCTGTCGGCGCTCTCGGCCGCCTATCCGGACTGGAACGAGCTGCGCGTCAGCCAGGCCCAGGAGTTCCAGCACCTGATCCAGACGAAGAGCGCCGAGCTCGGCGTGCTGGTGGCGCGCGACGTGCGCGAGTACCTGCAGGAGATCTACCAGAAGATCCACGGCTTCAACCTGGACGTGATCAAGGGCGACCTGGCCGAGGCCGCGCGCTTCGCCTCGAGCCTGCCCTTCCTCGGCGCCAGCGTCGGGCACTACCTGCTGCACCTGGCCTGCCCGGGCGAGTTGCCGGTCAGCCCGGCGCTCGTGCGCGTTCTCGACCGCCTGGGGCTCGCCAAGCGCACGACCTCGATCAAGAAGGCCCAGGCCGGGATCGAGAGCTTCGTGCCGGAGGGCATGCGCGCCGACTTCGCCACCCGCCTCGGCCTGGTGGTCGAGAAGTGGTGCGACGCCAAGAAGCCGCTGTGCTGGCAGTGCCCGCTGGTCGTGAGCTGCCCCTTCGGCAAGAAGGTCGAGCGCGACTGGAAGCAGTCCCAGAAGCGCCTCGAGATCCAGCGCGTGCGCGACGAGGAGCGCCAGCGCAAGGAGGTCGAGAAGGAGCGCAAGCGCGCCGCGGCCGAGGAGAAGCGGCGCCTGGTGGCCAAGGCCAAGGCCGACGCCAAGAAGGTGCGCGATGTCGCCAGGGCCGTGCGTGCCAAGGAGCTGGCCAAGGCGGCCGCCAAGAAGCAGGCCCTGGCGGCGCGCTCGCGCAAGAAGTCGGCGCCCAAGAAGAGCCTCCACAAGCGCGCCACCAGCGGCGCCACCAGCGGCGCCACCAAGGCCCAGAGCACGAAGGCCCAGAAGAAGGGCAAGTGAGCGCGCCGCGCGCGCGGCTCGTGCTCGCCTCCGCCTCGCCGCGCCGGCGCGAGCTGCTGGCCCGCGCCGGGCTCGCCTTCACGGTCGATCCGGCCGACGTGGACGAGGACTTCGCGCCCACACTGGCGCCCGAGGCCGCCGCACGGCTCCTGGCGGAGCGCAAGGCGCGCGCGGTGGCCGCGCGTCACGCGCCGGGGACGCTCGTCCTGGGGGCCGACACGATCGTGGCCCTGCCGCGGGGCCAGGCGCACGAGTACCTGGGCAAGCCGCGCGACGCGCAGGAGGCCGCGACCATGCTGGCGCGCCTGGCGGGCACGCGCCACGCCGTGGTGACCGGGCTGTGCGTCGTGCAAGCTCCGGAGGGCCCGACCCGCGGCGACCACGAGCGCACCTGGGTGCGCATGCGCGCGCTCGCGCCCGAGGAGATCCGCGCCTACGTCGCCTCGGGCGAGTGGCGCGACAAGGCCGGTGGCTACGCGATCCAGGAGAGCGCCGACCGCTTCGTGACGGCCCTCGAGGAGGGGGGCTTCGACAACGTGGTCGGGCTCCCGGTGGCGCGCGCCCTGGCGCTGGTGCGCGCGGCGGGGGGGTAGGCCCTCCGCGCCTTGCCGGTCCGCGCCGGTCGCGCTACCCTGCCGCGCTTCGCTGACGCCCCTCCGACCGCCCGGTGACCCAGTCCACCGGCCCCCCGGGAGCTCCGGCCCATGAAAGACGGCATCCACCCCCGCTACTCGAACTGCACCGTGACCTGCGGCTGCGGGAACACCTTCCAGACGCGCGCCACGGTGAGCGAGCTGCGCGTCGAGGTGTGCAGCGTCTGCCACCCCTTCTACAGCGGCAAGCAGCGCTTCGTCGACTCCGCCCGGCGCGTCGACAAGTTCCTCAAGCGCTACGCCAAGACCGAGAAGAAGTAGCCGGCGGCAGCGCGCCCGACCGCCGCCATGCTGCTCTCGCCCGCGGTGCTCGCCAAGCTGCGCGAGAAGGCCGCGCGGCACAGCGAGCTGACCGAGCGCCTCTCGGAGCCCGAGATCGCGGCCGACCACAAGCGCGCCGTGGAGCTGATCCGCGAGCAGGGGCGCCTGTCCGAGGTCGCGCGCCTGGCGGCCGAGCTGGAGCGCCACGAGAGCCGGCGCACCGAGGCCGAGGCGCTGGTCGGCGACGCCGCGGCCGAGAAGGACCTGCGCGAACTCGCGCGCGAGGAGCTGGCGGCGCTCGAGGCCGAGGCCGAGGCCCTCGACCGCGCCATCAAGGACGCGCTCGTCTCGGATGCCGAGCTCGAGCGCGACAAGGTCATCCTGGAGATCCGCGCCGGCACGGGCGGCGACGAGGCCTCGCTGTTCGCGGCCGACCTCTACCGCATGTACCAGCGCTTCTTCGACGACCAGGGCTGGCGCGTCGAGCTCCTGGCCGAGAAGCCCTCCGAGATCGGCGGCTTCAAGGAGCTGGTCCTGGCCGTGCGCGGCCCGAAGGCCTGGCGCTACCTGCGCTTCGAGGCCGGCGGCCACCGCGTGCAGCGCGTGCCGGAGACCGAGAGCCAGGGCCGCGTGCACACCTCGGCCGCCACCGTGGCGGTCCTGCCGGAGGCCGAGGAGGTCGACGTCGACATCCGCCCCGATGATCTGCGCATCGACACGATGCGCGCCGGCGGCGCCGGCGGCCAGCACGTGAACAAGACCGAGTCGGCCGTGCGCATCGTGCACCTGCCGACGGGGACGACCGTCGTGTGCATGGACAACAAGTCCCAGCACAAGAACCGCGCCCAGGCCATGCGCATCCTGCGCGCGCGCCTGTACGAGATGGAGCGCGCGCGCCTGGCCGCCGAGCGCGCCGCCGAGCGCAAGACCCAGGTCGGCTCGGGCGACCGCTCCGAGCGCATCCGCACCTACAACTTCCCCCAGAGCCGCTGCAGCGACCACCGCCTGGGCGAGAACTTCGCCCTCGAGCCGGTCCTGGCGGGCAAGCTCCTGCCGCTGCTCGCGGCCCTCGACGAGCGCGATCGGGAGGAGCGCATCCAGAACCTGTGAGCCCTGCGCAGGCCCCTCCGTTCCCCATTCCACCCGGCGCCGCGAGGATCCTGACGAGCCCGGTTACCCTGCTCCGTCCCTGAGTTAGCCCCGACCTCTCCCATGAGCGACGAACTCGAACCCCTGCCCGAACTGGACGAGCTGCACGAGCTCCCGGAGCCCGGAGCCCCCGCGGCCGCGCGGCCCGGCGTCCCGCCGCCCTTGCGCACGCTCGACAAGGCCCCGCAGCACCTGCGCCTGGCGGCCCTGATCGTCGTGTGCGGCTCGCTCCTGCCGTGGATGCCGGGGAAGATCGAGGGTGAGGCCGGCTCGGCCTGGCTGATGACGCTGCTCGCCAAGGCGATCATGGGCGCGGCCGCCTGGCTGTGGCTGCAGCAGGTCTACCACGACTTCGGGCCGAAGCTCTCCGGCGTGCTGGGCCAGCTCGCGAACCTCCAGCCCTTCAAGAAGAAGGAGAAGCCCGAGGAGGACGCCAAGCAGCGCCGTGCCAAGGCCAAGGCTCCGACCACGCACCTCGTGCACCCGTTCCCGACCGGGCTGCACCTCTTCGCCTTCCTGCTGGCCGCCGGGGCCGTCGCGGTGGCCGTCAACGACCCGCGCAAGGGCCTGATCGGCTCGAACGGCATCCCCGAGGTGCTGATGCTCGGCTGGGCCGCCTTCACCTGGGTGCACATCGCCAACTACGAGCGCTGGGGCGGCTTCAACCCGCTCTTCCCGCTGATGTTCCTGGGGATGCTCTTCGCCGGCGCGGCGGCCGTGGTCGGCGCCCTGGGCGGCGAGGCGACCGGGCTCACCAAGCTGATGGGCCTGGCCGGCGGCGCGGCCGTGGCCTCTGGCGGGGGCCTCGCGGCCTACACGATCGCCGAGGCGATGATGGCCGCCAAGAAGGAGGGCGACCGCAAGAAGGCCGAGGCCCTCGAGGCGCGCAAGGCGGCGCGCAAGAAGGACAAGTAGGCCTGGCCCCCGGCCCGAGCGAGCGTTCGGCGCCCGGCGCGGCCGCCGGTCCGGAACCGCGCACCGTGCGCGAGCTGCTCGCGCGCGGGCGCGAGTTCCTGGAGCGCAAGGGCGTCGAGGAGCCGCGCCGCGAGGCCGAGTGGCTGGCGGCCCACGCCCTCGGGCTCTCGCGCCTGGAGCTCTTCCTGGCCCTCGACCGGCCGCTCGAAGCGCCCGAGGTGGCCGCCGCGCGCGCGCTCTTCGTGCGCCGCGGGCGGCGCGAGCCGACCGCCTACGTGACCGGCGCGCGCGAGTTCTACGGACGCGAGTTCCGCGTCGGCCCGGGCGTGCTCGTGCCGCGGCCCGAGACCGAGCTGCTGGTCGATCGCGCGCGCGCGCGCCTGGCGGGCCGCAGCGGGGCGCGCGTGGTCGACGTGGGCACGGGCTCGGGGTGCCTCGCGATCACGCTGGCCCTCGAGTGTCCGGGCACGCGCGTCGAGGCCGTGGACTCCTCCGCGCGCGCCCTCGAGTACGCGCGCGAGAACGCCCGGCGTCTCGGCGCGACGGTCGAGTTCCAGCTGGGCGACGCGCTCGCCCCGCTCGCGCCGGGCTTCGACCTGCTGGTCTCCAACCCGCCCTACGTCGACCCGGCCGAGGCGGCGACGCTGGCGCCCGAGGTGCGCGAGCACGAGCCGCCCGAGGCGCTCTTCGCGCCGCTGGGCGAGCCGGACCACTGGGCGCGGCGTCTCGTGCGCGCCGGCGCCGAGCGCGCGGCGCCGGGGGCCTTCCTGTTGATCGAGCTCGGCCACGACCAGGCCGCGCGCCTCGGCGCGTGGTCCGAGCTCGCCGGCAAGCCCCACGCGACCTTCCGTGACCTCGCGCGCATCGAGCGCGTGCTCGAGGTCGGGCCGCTGTAGGCGCAGGCGCCTCAGGAGGGCGCGATGCGCTCCAGCAGCGCGCGGAAGCGCGGCGCGTGGCGCAGCGTGGCCAGGTCGCCGTCGCCGCGCAGGTGCGCGAGGTCGTCGTAGCCGAGCTCGACCGCACGCTCGAGCGCGTCCAGGGCCTCCTCGGCGCGGCCGAGGAGCGCCAGCGAGCAGGCCAGGTTGTAGTGCACGGTCGGGTCCTCGGGGGCGAGCCGCACCAGGCGCTCGTCCGCCGCCAGGCCCTCCTTCAGGCGCCCGAGGCGCGTCAGGGTCGTGGCCAGCTCCGCCAGGCGCTCGAAGTCGTCCGGATGGCGCGCCAGCGAGCGCGTCAACATCTCGGCCAGGAACTCGAGCCCCATGCGCTCCAGGCGTGCGCGCTGGTCCGCGGGCAGGATGAGGGCCGGGCCGGAACCCATGTGGCCATGGTCGTCACGCCTGCCCGGGAAGGGAATCCCCCGCGCGGAATCCGCCCGGCGCCGAGCGGGATCGCCCAGCCCATCCAGGCCGGACCGGTGGTGGCATCCGCCCCCCCGGCCTAGGAAACTGTCCCGGGCCGCCGCCGCCGGACGGCACGGCATGTGATCACGGGTAGCGCAAGGTGAGCACGACCAGCATGAACCTGTACTTCTGCGACCTCTGCAACGAGTCGATCCCGCAGCCCGACCTGGACCTGGGGCGCGCGGTGCGACGCGGCGAGCGCCTGATCTGTGCCGCCTGCGAGGCCGCCATGAGCCCGGTTCCAGCGCGCCCCGCGGTTCCGCCCGTCGCGCCTCCGGTGCCGCGCGCCGAGTCCGGCTCCAGCACCTCGACGATCGCCGCCGTGGCCCTGGCCTTCGCCACCGTGGCGCTCCTGGCCGGGGTCAGCGCGGCGGCCTACTTCTTCTGGCGCCTGGAGGACCAGGCCGGGGTGCTCGGGCGCGAGATCGCGGACCTCGAGCGTGCGGCGCCCGAGCACGCGCGCACGGTCTCGGCCGCCCTGGGCGACGAGACCGCTGCGCGCGAGAGCGAGATCGCGGCCACGCGCGGCGCGCTGCAGGCCCTGGGCGCGCGCCTGGACGAGCTGGAGCACGGCGACCCGCGCGTCGCGGCCCTGGAGCGGCGCCTCGAGAAGCTGGAGCAGCGCCTGGCCTCGCTCGACGACCTCGCCAGCCGCGTGCAGCACCAGGCGGGCGTGATCGACGAGCTCTCGCGCGCGCTCTCCGCCGCGTCGTCCGAGCCGCGCCCGGCCGAGGCGCGCGCGCCCGAGCCCGAGCCCGCCGCGCCCCCTCCGGCCGCCGCCGTGCCCGCCGCGGGCGCGCCAGGCGGGGCCCTGTTCGAGAAGTGGGTCGCGGACCTCGCCAGCGCCGACTCCGGCACGCGCTGGCAGGCGGTGCAGTCCCTGGGCGGGACCAAGGATCCGGCCGCCGCCGCGCACCTCGTGCCGATGCTGCGCGACACGGACATCTTCGTGCGCATGGCCGCCAGCCGGCACCTCGGCGACCTGGGCTCGGTCGAGGCGATCCCGGCCCTGATCGACGCCCTCGAGGACGAGGAGGCCTCGGTGCGCGAGGCCGCGCTGGTGGCGCTGCGCGGGCTCTCGGGCCAGTCGATCCCCTTCGACCCGCTGGCGCGCGACGGCGACCGCGGCAAGCGCGTCAAGGCCTGGCGCGAGTGGTGGGCCGGGGCCTCGAAGGACCTGCTCGGGCGCAAGCCGAAGCCGAAGAACTGAGCCCCCGGTCCGGCCGAGGCCGCAGGCCTCCGCCGGTCCGGCGGCTCTGGATCGGCCGAGCTCGCGATCCTCGCGCGCTTCTTCTTGCCTCACGGGCCTCGAGCCACCGGGTCCCGCGCGACCCTCCCCGCTTTCCTGCCCCCCGTAAGGGTTCCGGCACCCCGCGCGCCCGCGCTCTCCCGCGGCTCTCGGGGCTCGGGTAGAATGCGCGTCTCGGACGCCACCCCCGGCGTCGCACGACCCCCCAGGGCCCAGGAAAGAGGAAGACCGCAGGCGATGGCGCACCCCGTCACGTTGATCCTTGGCGACGGCACCGGACCCGAGCTGGCGGCTGTCACCCGCGAGGTGCTGGACGCGACCGGCGTCGCCCTCGAGTGGCACGAGGCCGAGGCGGGCGTGGACGTGATGGCGCAGCGGGGGACCCCCCTGCCGGACGAGACCCTGGAGTCGATCCGGCGCACGAAGACCTGCCTCAAGGCGCCCATCACGACCCCGGTCGGGACCGGCTTCCGCTCGGTCAACGTGGCCCTGCGCAAGACCTTCGACCTGTACGCCTGCCTCCGGCCCTGCAAGACCTACCCGGGCGTGCGCTCGCGCTACACGGGCATCGACCTCGTGATCTTCCGCGAGAACACCGAGGACCTGTACGCCGGCATCGAGTTCGAGAAGGGCTCGGTCGCGGCCCACAAGCTGATCGCGACGATCGAGGAGCTCTGCAAGGTCAAGATCCGCGGCGACGCCGGCATCTCGATCAAGCCGATCTCGGTCTTCGGCACCGAGCGCATCGTCAAGGCCGCCTTCGAGTACGCCGTGAAGCACGGGCGCAAGAAGGTCACGGCGGTCCACAAGTCGAACATCATGAAGTTCTCCGACGGGCTCTTCCTCGCCACCGCGCGCGAGGTCGCCAAGCGCTACCCGTCGGTGCAGTTCGACGACCGCATCGTCGACAACATGTGCATGCAGCTCGTCCAGAACCCGCAGGACTACGACGTGCTCGTCCTGCCGAACCTGTACGGCGACATCATCAGCGATCTGTGCGCGGGCCTGGTCGGCGGCCTCGGCGTCGCGCCCGGCGCGAACCTGGGCGACGGCGGCATCGCCGTGTTCGAGGCGACCCACGGCTCGGCCCCGAAGTACAAGGGCCAGGACAAGGTCAACCCGACCGCGATGATCCTCTCGGGCATGCTGATGCTCGAGCACCTGGGCGAGCACGACGCGGCGCAGCGCCTCGAGCGCGCCGTCTCCAGGGTCATCGCCGAGGGCAAGTCGGTCACCTACGACCTCAAGGCCGACCGCCACGACCCGAGCGCCGTCGGCACGCGCGCCATGGGCCAGGCGATCATCGCCGCCCTCGGACGGAAGCCTGTGCTGAGGTGAAGTGAGGGTCGACGAGGCAGTTCGGGATCACCCGGATTCGGCCAAGTGGCCTAGTGTTGCCTGGCACTATTGTTCTTGGCCCAGCTTCGAGAAGATCCTCGAGTCAGGTCATCATCGCCTGTGGGAAGCGACCTGGCAGGACGATCCTTCGGAGCTTGTGTTCGGTGAGAGGGCGGCACTTAGGCCGCTCTTGGCTCGGTTCTCTTGGAAGCAGATCAACGAAAGGAAGGTCCCGTTCCTTAGCTCGGATGGGCGGAGGCCGCATGTCACCTGCTTCACCGCATGTAGCGACTCTCTGACCCACTGGGAGCGGTATGCCGACATGGGACGAGGGGTTGCAATCGGCATCACGCTTCGTGCAACCGGAGCCTTCGCTAACTTCCCGCAGCGTCTCTTCGTCCCCGGTCAATCAGAGATCGTCTCCGACTGGGGACTGTTCTGGTTTCCCATGCTGTACGGGTTGAAAGACCAGAGGTCGCTGGCAACCGCAGCTGCTCGGCGACTCTTCTCGGGGTACTCCGGACCTCGAGGCGATTGGGATCCAGAGTCGAAGTACTGGGTAGACCAGTTTGCAATGGCGATGAGCTTCAAGTCCCCCCACTACGAAGACGAACGCGAACATCGCCTGGCCTTCGGACACCTCCGAGCCTGCCGTGGCCGCGATTGGATTGGTGAGACTGTCGACGTTCGCTCCGGGAGTCGCGCTTTCACGCCTCTGCTCCTCAAGCGTGAAGAGGAGTGCATCTTCACGTCCTTGCGACTTGGGCCTCGTTGCCCCAAGAGCCCGGAGTCGCTGCAGTTGTTACTAGGAGAGCGGTATCCGGATGTTCGGGTTCTGCGCTCAAGCGCTCCCGTCAAGCTCCGAATCTAGCGTGCCCGCGGCAAAGCTGGCTCAGGCTCGTCTGCCGCGCTCTCGGCGTATGCCTCGATCGGCGGGCAGGTGCACACGAGGTTGCGGTCGCCGTAGCCGTTGTCGATGCGCTTGACGCTCGGCCAGAACTTGTGCTCGCGCGTCCAGGGCGCGGGGAAGGCGGCCTGCTCGCGCGAGTAGGGGTGCTTCCAGGCGCTGGCCACGACCTCGGCGGCGGTGTGGGGCGCGTTCTTGAGCGGGTTGTCGGCGCGGTCCATGCGGCCCTCGGACACGGCGCGGATCTCGCCGCGGATGGCGATCAGGGCCTCGCAGAGTCGATCGAGCTCGGCCCTCGATTCGCTCTCGGTCGGCTCGATCATCAGCGTGCCGGCCACGGGGAAGGAGAGCGTCGGGGCGTGGAAGCCGTAGTCCATCAGGCGCTTGGCCACGTCCTCGGCCGTGACGCCGGCGGAGTGCTCGAAGGGCCGCAGGTCGAGGATGAACTCGTGCGCGACCATGCCGTGCGCGCCGGTGTAGAGCAGCTCGTAGTGCTCCGCCAGGCGCCGCGCCATGTAGTTCGCGTTCAGGATCGCGAGCTCGGTCGCGCGCGTCAGGCCCGCGCCGCCCATCAGCTCGATGTAGCCGAAGGAGATCGGCAGCACCATGGGCGAGCCCCAGGGCGCGGCCGAGACCGGCCCGATCGCCTGCTCGCCGCCGACCCTCACCAGCGGATGGCCGGGGAGGAACGGGGCGAGGTGCTTCGCGACCCCGATCGGCCCCATGCCCGGGCCGCCGCCGCCGTGGGGGATGCAGAAGGTCTTGTGCAGGTTGAGGTGGCACACGTCGGCCCCGAACTCGCCCGGACGGCACAGGCCGACCTGCGCGTTCATGTTGGCGCCGTCCATGTAGACCTGCCCGCCATGGCGGTGGATCACGTCGCAGATCGCGCGGATCTCCTCCTCGAAGACGCCATGCGTGCTCGGGTAGGTCACCATCAGGGCCGCCAGGACCGGTGCGTGGGCCTGGGCCTTGGCCTCCAGGTCGGCGAGGTCGACGTTGCCGCGCTCGTCGCAGGCGACGGTCACGACCCTCATCCCGGCCATGACCGCGCTGGCGGGGTTCGTGCCGTGGGCCGAGACCGGGATCAGGCACACGTCGCGCTGGGCCTCGCCGCGCGAGCGATGGTAGGCGCGGATCACCAGCAGGCCCGCGTACTCGCCCTGGGAGCCCGCGTTGGGCTGCAGCGAGACCGCCGCGAAGCCGGTGATCTCGCACAGGGCGGCCTCGAGGCGCCGGAAGAGCTCCAGGTAGCCCTGCGCGTCCTCGAGCGGCGCGAAGGGGTGCAGGTTGGCGAGCTCCGGCCAGGTGATCGGGCGCATCTCGGCGGCTGCATTGAGCTTCATCGTGCAGGAGCCGAGCGGGATCATCGAGGTCGTCAGCGAGAGGTCGCGCGCCTCGAGGCGCTTGATGTAGCGCAGGAGCTCGTGCTCGACCCGGTAGCGGTGGAAGACCGGGTGCGTGAGGTAGGCGCTGGTGCGCGCGTGGGGGCGCGGCAGCGCGCTCGTCAGGCCGGCGAGCAGCGCGTCGAAGGCCGGGGCCTTGCCGCCCAGCGCCCCGGCCGCCACGGCCAGCAGCGTCTCGACGTCGGCGCGCGTGGCGGTCTCGTCCAGGGCCACGATCAGCGTGCGCTCGTCCGGCGCGCGCACGAGCAGCCCGCGTTCCCCTGCCGCGGCCACGAGGGCGCGCGCGGCCGGCTTCGGCAGCGTCGCGCGCACGGTGTCGAAGAAGGGCTCGGCCGGCAGCGTCGCCCCCAGGCCCGCGAGGCCGCGCGCCAGCACGGCCGCCAGGCCGTGGCAGCGCTCGGCGATCGCCCGCAGGCCCTCGGGCCCGTGGTGCACGGCGTAGAACGAGGCCGTGATCGCGAGCAGGGCCTGGGCCGTGCAGATGTTGCTGGTGGCCTTCTCGCGCCGGATGTGCTGCTCGCGCGTGGCCAGGGCCATGCGCAGCGCGCGGTTGCCGGCCGCGTCCTTCGAGACGCCGATCAGGCGCCCGGGCACGTGGCGCTTGAACTCCTCGCGCGTCGCCAGGAAGGCCGCGTGCGGGCCGCCGTAGCCCATCGGCACGCCGAAGCGCTGGGCCGAGCCGATGGCCACGTCGGCTCCGAGCTCGCCCGGCGCACGCAGCAGCGTCAGCGCCAGGAGGTCGGTGGCCAGCACCACCAGCGTCCCGGCCGCGTGGGCGCGCTCGATCAGGGGCACGAGGTCGTGCACGCGCCCGTCGCTGGCCGGATAGGCCAGGAGCACCCCGGCCGCCGGGCGCGCCGCGAAGTCGAAGCGGGCCGCGTCGCCGACCTGGACCTCGATCCCGAGCGCCTCGGCACGCGTCTTCACGACCGCGATCGTCTGCGGGTGGTTGTCCTGGGCCACGAGGAAGAGGTCGCGCTTGCCGCCCAGCTGGCGGTGGCACAGCGTCAGGGCCTCGGCCGCGGCCGTGGCCTCGTCCAGCAGCGAGGCGTTGGCCAGGGGCAGCGCGACGAGGTCCGCGACCATCGTCTGGAAGTTGAGCAGCGCCTCCAGGCGTCCCTGCGAGATCTCGGCCTGGTAGGGCGTGTACTGCGTGTACCAGCCGGGGTTCTCGAGCACGTTGCGCAGGACCACGCTGGGCGTGATCGTCCCGTGGTAGCCCAGGCCCAGGAACGCCTTGCGCACGCGGTTCTTCGCGGCCAGGGCGCGCACCTCGCCGAGGTAGGCGTGCTCCTCGAGGCCCGGGCCGAGGGCCAGCGGGCGCGGGCTGCGGATCGCGGCCGGCACGGTGCGTTCCACCAGCTCCGCCAGGGAGCGTGCGCCGACCAGCGCGAGCATGTCCTCGAGCTCCGCGCCGCTCGCGCCGAGGTGCCGTTGCGTGAAGGGATCGGTGGGACGGAGGAAGCCGGGGTGCGAGCTCACGCGCGGGAGGAGGGGCGGGACGGGGAAGGGGCGAGGAAACGCTGAGTGTCGCCTGGCGCGCCGACCCGTTCCAGCCCCCCCGGAGCAGGGCCCGCGGCCGCGTGGAGCCCCCGGGAAGGCTTCAGGGCTCGAGGTCCCGGGCCGGACGCAGCCCCAGGTTGTAGTCCACGTTGTCCGGGGTGTCGTCGAAGCGCACGGAGGAGCGCGTGTAGGTCGGCGCCCCGTCGAAGGCCCCGCCGCGCAGGACGCGGTTCGGCTGCGGCTCGTCGCTCGGGCGGGAGCCCGGCGGCGGCAGGTAGGGGTCGAAGACGTCCGCGCACCACTCCCACACGTTGCCGTGGACGTCGTGCAGCCCGAAGGGGTTCGGCGCGAAGCGCCCGATGGGGGCCGTGAGGGCGAAGCCGTCGTCCCAGGGCGCCACCAGCGTGCCGCGGTTGCCGGCCGTCAGGAAGGCCTGGTCGGCCAGGTTGGCGACCTCTGCCAGGAGCTCCGGCTCGCGCCCGCACCACCAGGGCGTATCGGACTCGGCCCGCGCGGCGTACTCCCACAGGGCCTCGTCCGGCAGCCGCAGCCCGACGCGCCAGCAGGCCTCGCGGCAGCGCAGCCAGCTCACGTTCTCGACCGGCAGGAGCTGGAAGTCCTCGCGCGGAGGCTCGCCGCCCTCGAGCCGCAGCCACTGGGCCTTGGTCATCTCGTACTTCGACAGGAAGGCGGGCGGCACGCTGCGCTCGTGCACCGGCGTCTCCGTGCTGCGTGCATCCGGGTCGTAGTTCGGCCTGAGCGGGTCGATCTGGGCACCCATCTCGAAGGTCCCGCCCGGGAGCAGCACGAGCACGAGTCCGTTCTCGGGGCGTGGCTCCAGGCGCCCGTCGGGGCCGCGCGCGGGCGGCTCGCCGCTGGCGAGGTGCGCGAACTCCCAGAGCCCGGAGTCCGGATCGGGGCCGAGCGGCAGGAGCCCGAACTGCGGGGCGAGCTCGAGCCCGCGGTAGTGGGGGCTGGCGCGGATGGCCGCCGTGGCGGCGCGCCACCGCTCGCGGGCCTCGGCGGACTCCAGGCCGCGCGCGCGCAGCTCGCGCACCAGGGCCAGGCGCCGCGCGACGCCGGCGCCGTGGCCGGGCGCGATCCCGTCCGAGCACAGGCCTTCGTGCGGGTCGCCGAGGCGTCGCAGCTCGTGGACGAGCTTGACGAGCTGGGCGTGCCACCAGCGGTCCTCCTCGTCCGCGAAGCGCGGGCCGCCGGCGGAGCTCGCGGGCTCGGCCGCGCCGGCCTCCAGCGCGGCGATCGTGGCCTCGTGGGTCGGGATCTGCCCCAGCAGCGCGCGCGCGCGCTCCAGCCAGTCGCGGCAGGGCTCCTCCAGGGCGGGCGCCAGCGGCCACAGGCGATCCGCCTCGCGCACCAGGTCGTCGAGCTCCTGGAAGGCCGAGAGGCGCAGGACCTCCTCGGCCCGCTTCTCGGCGGCCAGGGCCTGGGCCTGGGCGCGGCGCTCGTTCGCGCCGGCCAGGACCTCGTTGGCGTGGGCGTCGAGGTACAGGGCCGAGCTCGTCACCGCGCCACCCGCCAGGAACGCGAGGGCCGCGGCCACGGCCGCCGCCAGGGCGCGGTTGCGCCGCACCCACTTGGAGAGCTCGGCCCAGGCCCCGCCCTCGTAGGCGTGCACGACGCGGTGCTCGAGGTAGGCGCGCAGGTCCTCCGCCAGGGCGCGCGTGTCGGCGTAGCGCTGCGCCGGATCGCGCGCCATGGCCTTCTCGCAGATCGCCACCAGCTCGGCCGGCGCGCGCGGCGCGAGGCGCAGGATCGGCGTCGGCGGGCCCTCGATCACGCGCGCCAGCACGGTGTGCTTGGAGAGACGCGCCCCGGCCGGGACGTAGGGCACGCTGCCGGTCAGGAGCTCGTAGAGCATCGCGCCGAGCGAGTACACGTCCGAGCGCGGCGACAGGAGCTGCACCTCGCCGCGCGCCTGCTCGGGCGGCATGTAGGCCGGCGTGCCGACCACGACCCCGTCCATGGTCACGAGCGGCGAGTCGGGGGTCTCCTCGCGCGTCTCGCGGCGCTCGGTGTGCAGGCTCGCGCTCGTATCCGGCAGGCGCAGGCGCAGGTCGTGCACCTCCTCGCGGCCCATGGCGCGCGCCAGGCCCCAGTCCATCACGTAGACCTCGCCGTAGCCGCCGACCATCACGTTCGAGGGCTTCAGGTCGCGGTGGATCACGCCCTTGGAGTGCGCGTAGGCCATCGCCTCGCACACCTTGAGCAGGACACCCACTGCGCGCGTCTGGTTCCAGCCCTCGCGCCCGGCCTGCACGCAGTCGAAGATCGCGCGCAGGTCCCGGCCCGAGACGAGCTTCATCGCGAAGTAGACGTGCCCGTCCGGCCCGACGCCGACCTCGTGCACGGGCACGATGCCGGGGTGGTCGAGCTGCGCGGTGATGCGCGCCTCCTCGAGGAAGCGCGAGACCGCCACGGCGTGGGCCGGCGTCGCCGGCACCGACAGCACCTTGACCGCGAGGCTCCGGTGCAGCTCGAGATCCTGCGCGCGGTGCACCACGCCCATCCCGCCCCGGGCCAGCACCTCCTCGCGCTGCAGGCGTGCGCCACGCTCGACCGGGCGCCCGAGCGCCTCCAGCGAGGCGAAGGGCTCGGCGGGGCCGGCAGGGGGGGTGCTCATCCTCGGTCTCCTCGGTCCGGCGCGCCTGCCGAACGCCGGGGCCGGCGTCATCCTACCGCCCCCTTCGACGCGCGCACGGGGCCGCGGGGTTCCGTGGGCCCGCCACCAGGTATCCTCCGCCCCACGATGCCGCCGACCCCTCGTCTCCGCCTCGCGTCAATCCTGGCCCTCGCCGCCGCGCTGCTCGCCGCCTGTGCGAGCCCGAGCCGGTCCGCGCCCCTCGCCGCGCCCGCCACTCCCGCCGTGCCCGCAGCGTCGCGCGCCACGCCCGCGGCGCCCGCGCCGAGCGACGGCGCGCTCGAGATCGGCGACCCCTACTTCCCGGGCCTCGGCAACGGCGGCTACGACATCGAGCACTACGACCTCGAGCTCGATCTCGACCTCGGGGCGGACGAGCTGGTCGCCACGGCCACGCTGCGGGCCCGCGCGCTCGTGGCGCTGGCGAGCTTCTCGCTCGACCTGTACGGGCTCGACGTCGCCGCGGTCGAGGTGGACGGGCGCCCGGCGCAGTTCGCGCGGCCCGCCACGCCGCCGGGCGAGGACGGGCGGGCGCTGCCGCCCGGCGAGCTGGTCGTGCGCCCGGCCGCGCCGCTCGGGGCCGGCGCGACCTTCACCGTCGCCGTGCGCTACTCCGGCGAGCCGGGTCCGCGCCCCGACCCCTCCATCCCGTTCCTGCCGGGCGTCGGCTGGAGCCGGGCCGAATCGGGCCTGGCCGTCGTCTCGGAGTGCATCGGCGCCTCCTCCTGGTACCCCTGCAACGACCACCCGCGCGACAAGGCGACCTACTCGTTCCGCGTGACGGTCGAGGAGCCCTACACGGTCGCCGCCAACGGGATCCTGCGCGAGGTCGTCGACCACGGCGAGCGCCGCACCTTCGCCTTCGAGGCGCGCGATCCGATGGCGAGCTACCTCGTGACCCTCAACGTGGCCGAGTTCGCGACCTTCGAGGCCGAGGGACCGCGCGGGATCCCGGTGCGCATCTACCACCCGCTGGACGCCAGCGAAGAGGAGCTGGCCGGCTTCCGCCGCCAGCCCGAGGTCCTGGCGGTGCTGGAGCAGCGCTTCGGGCCCTACCCCTTCGAGGCGGCGGGGGGCGTGCTCTCCTACGAGCAGATCCCGGGCGCGCTCGAGTGCCAGACGCTGCCGGTCTACGGGCGCGGCGCCGGCCACCTGCGGGTGATCGTGCACGAGCTCGCGCACCAGTGGTTCGGCGACTGCGTCAGCCCGGACCTGTGGCGCGACATGTGGCTGAACGAGGGCTTCGCGAGCTACGCCGAGTGGCTGTGGAGCGAGCACGAGCTCGGCCCGGCCGCCTACCGCGGCGAGGTGGCCGAGGCCTACCGGCGCCTGCGCGAGCGCAAGGTCGGCTCGCCCTTCGATCCGGGCGTGGGCGGCGTCTTCAGCGGACGCACCTACACGCGCGGGGCCATGGTGCTGCACGGCCTGCGCCAGGAGGTCGGGGACGAGACCTTCTTCCGCATCCTGCGCACCTGGGTCGAGACGCGCCACGACGGGAACGGCAGCACGGCCGACTTCGTGGCCCACGCCGCGGCCGTCGCCGGGCGCGACCTCGGGGCCTTCTTCCAGGAGTGGCTGTACTCCGCGGTGACCCCCCACGTCGACGAGCTCGAGCCCGCCGCGCCCGCCCCGGTGGAGACCACCCCGGGCGGTTGAGGCGCCCCGGCGCCCCCCGCTACCCTCTGCGCCACTTCCCTCCATGGCCAGCAAGATCACCGTCGTCGGCGCCGGGCACGTGGGCATGATCACGGCCCAGAAGTGCGCCGAGAAGGAGCTGGCGCGCGAGGTCGTGCTGATCGACGTGGTCGAGGGGCGCCCGCAGGGGATCGCGCTCGACCTGGCCCAGTCGGCGGCGATCGAGGGCTGGGGCAGCCGCGTGGTCGGCACGAACGACCCGGCGGCCACGGCCGACTCGGACCTGGTCATCGTCACGGCCGGCAGGCCGCGCACGCCGGGCATGAGCCGCTCGGACCTCCTGGCGGTCAACGGCAAGATCGTCGAGCAGGTGGCGCGCTACGTGCGCGAGCGCTCGCCGGACGCGGTCGTGATCGTGGTCACCAACCCGCTCGACCCGATGACGGCCCTGATGCGCGCCAGGCTCGGCTTCCCGGCGCGGCGCGTGGTCGGCATGGCCGGCGTGCTCGATGCCGCGCGCTTCTCGTACTTCATCGCCGAGGCCCTGGGCGCGGGCGTGGCCGACGTGGACGCGATGGTGCTGGGCGCCCACGGCGACTCGATGGTGCCGCTGCCGCGCGCCTCGACGGTCAACGGCGTGCCCATCGGGGAGTGGCTGGACCCGGCCAGGATCCAGGCCCTGGCCGAGCGCACGAAGAACGGCGGCGGCGAGATCGTCAACCTGCTGAAGAGCGGCAGCGCCTTCTTCGCGCCCGCCAGCGGGGCCGTGGCCATGGCGCGCTCGATCCTGCGCGACGAGCGCCGCGTCCTGCCCTCGACCTGCCTCCTGAACGGCGAGTTCGGCTTCGAGGGCGTCTACGTGGGCGTACCGGCCGTGCTCGGCCGGAACGGGGTCGAGCGCATCCTCGAGCTGCCGCTCGACACCGAGGCGCGCATCGCCATGCAGAAGACGGTCGGGGCGATCCAGAAGGACCTGGGCGTCCTGCGCGAGCTCGGCCTGATGTAGGCGCAGGCGCGCCCGGGCGCCGATCGGCTACAGTCTCGCCCGCCATGTCCACCCGCACCGAATCCGACACGATGGGGCCGGTCCAGGTCCCGAGCGAGGCCCTGTGGGGCGCCCAGACGCAGCGCTCCAAGGAGAACTTCAAGATCGGCGGCCAGCGCTTCACGCGCGAGCTGATCCGCGCCCTGGGCATCGTCAAGAAGGCCGCGGCGCTCACGAACCTCGAGCTGGGCGAGCTCGAGGGCCTGGGCGCGAAGGAGCGCGA
>Ga0315910_10001723_pt1 | contig 19827 bp, 15 predicted proteins | sample EdamamesoilMG_FD_204470 | JGI IMG/M metagenome (GOLD analysis project Ga0315910, IMG submission 204470) | Garden soil microbial communities collected in Santa Monica, California, United States - Edamame soil | ecosystem: Environmental > Terrestrial > Soil > Garden | place: USA: California...
CGAGGCCTCGCGCGTGGTAACGACCGCCGACATGACCCAGGGGATGTTGCGCACGGAGGTTCGCTCGCGCGCGGCTGGGTCGCACCTGGGGCACGTCTTCGATGATGGGCCGGCGCCGGACGGCTTGCGCTATTGCATCAACTCCGCGGCGCTGCGCTTCATCCCCGCTGCCGAGCTCGCGGCCCAAGGATATGGCGCGTATGCGCACCTGTTTGCGGCCGGGGGCGGCTCGGCAGCGGCGAGCGCACTTGCCACGGCCGCGAGCGCTTCGACCGCCACCACTGCGCCTGCTGCCAACTCGTGCACCGCGCCGGGCTCCGGCGAGCAGCCGGGGTGCCAGGCCACGCTGGAGGTCGCGGTCCTCGCCGGCGGCTGCTTCTGGGGCATGGAAGATATCCTGCGCAAGGTCCCGGGCGTGATCGGCACCGAGGTGGGCTACACCGGCGGCAAGAGCGCGTCCCCGCGGTACGAGGACGTGCACACGGGCGCTACGGGCCACGCCGAAGCGGTGCGCATCACGTTCGATCCGAGCCAGCTGAGCTACTCGGCGCTGCTCGAGCAATGGTTCTTCCGCATGCACGATCCGACCACGCCGAACCGCCAGGGCAACGACATCGGCTCGCAGTACCGCTCGGCCATCTTCGTGACGTCGAAGGAGCAGCGCGCCGTCGCCAAGCAGGTCAAGCAACGGGTCGACGCGAGCCACCGCTGGTCCGCGCCTGTCGTGACGGAGATCGCCGAGGCGGGCCCGTTCACGCTCGCCGAGGACTACCACCAGGATTACCTGCAGAACAATCCCAACGGCTACACGTGCCACTACCTGCGCCCCTGAGCGGCCGCACGCTGAAGAGCAGCAGACCTCGCCCGCGGCGTCAGAGCACGGGGAAGATGTGCACGCCCATCTGGGCGACGTTGCCCGTGTCCGTCGCGAACAGGCGACGCGAGCCGGGATCGAACGAAACCCCGCTGGGCTTCGCCACCACCGGGTCGCCGATGAAGCGGCTGACGCTGCCGTCGGCGCCGATCTGGCGGATGGCGACCGACTCGGTCGAGTCGGGGGCGGCCTGGAACTGCCCGCTGAAGACGCTGCCGTCGGGGCCGACGCAGAGCTGGTCGGGCACGGGCAGCTCGGCGAACACCGTCCAGCCGCTGGCCTCTGGCGGCAACGCCGCGAGGGGCGCCGAGTAGACGATGCCCGCGGACTGATCGGCGACGAACAGCGTGTCGTCGATCACGACGATGCCGACGAGCTTGCCGAAGCCGTCGGCGATGATCGTCTCGCCCGCTTCCAGATCGAGCTGCAGCACGCTGCCCGCCTGGCCCATGCCGCTCGGCGCGCGCCCGAAGGAGGTGCCATACAGCGTCCCGTCGGGCGCCTCGACGAGGCCGAGGTGCTTCTGGTTCTCGTCCACGTTCGGCACCAGCCCGCTGCTGCCGTCCGGGCGCACCCAGGCGATGGCGGAAAAGCCCCCACCGGGCTGCCCGAAGCGCGCCACGACGAGCGTGCCGTCGCCGCGCTCGATGACTTGCCCCACCAGCGTTGCGCCCGCGGCGAGAGCGCCGTTCGGATCGGCAGTGGTCGCGTGCTTGACCAGGCCACCGTCATCCGTCCAGCTCCAGATCTGGTTGCCCACGTTGTCCGCGATGAATAGCTCGTCGCTCCTCGCGCTCCAGAACACGCTCGCCGGCTCGCCCTCGTTGAAGGGGATGAACTCTGGGCTCAGCGTCTCGATCGATGTCGTGACGTCGTCGTCCGAGGAGCAGGCGGCGAGCGAGAGAGTCAGGCCGAGCAGGAGCGTCGGGGCTTGGAAGCGGTGAGTGAGCATGTCGCGCTTGATTTACAGGATGTCCATTACAGTTGTCATCGCCGGACGGCGGCCCGAGCGCGGGCGGTAGCTCGGGTCGGGCCGCGTGCAACGGCGTTTCTTCCAGGTTTCGCTCCCCGCGGCGCGCTCCTGGTCGTTGACGCCGACGCCGCGGCCCCGTTATCCGGAGAAGGTGGCGAGCTCGGCTATCGTTCTGGATGACGCCCAGCGCGCTGATGTCCCGCCGGTGACGTTCACGCCGCTCGCGGCTCCCTCGAGTGAAGCGAGCGAGGTGGACTTTGGCGTCGAGGTGACGCTGGATGACGTCGCGCGCCTGAGCGAGGAGACGTTTGCTCGGCTGGAGGCGGCCGTGCACGAGCACCTGGTCGTGGTCGTGCGCGGACAGGAAAAACTATCACCGCAGCAACAATTCGAGCTGACGCGTCGCTTCGACCCCACGGCGGAGACGTATGGCCACGGGCATGACCCGGCGCTGCTGGCCAAGAGCGTATTGACGCGCGATCTCGTCTCGATCCCCGAGGTTCCGCAGGTGAAGTTGCTGGGCCACGGTCGCGTGCGCGCGCACCAGGGCATCGCCGAGGTGCGGCTCGAGCACCCCTCGCACCGCGGATTCCATCGGGATCCGCTCGACACGGCGGACGAGGCGCGCGGCTCGACGCGCTTTTATCGCTGGCACATCGACGCGGCGCTCTACGGGCACCATCCGCCGAAAGTGACGACCCTGCTCGCCCTGCGCGTCCCGGAAAATCGCGAGCAGACGGTGGCGTACGATGACGGCAGCGGCGACACGCTGTCCGTCTCGCTCGGCACCACCGCGTTTGTGTCCGGGGCGGCCGCGTTCGAGAGGTTGAGCGCAGAGTGGCGCGATCTTGCGCTCTCGGCACGGGCGCACTACGCGCCGCATCCTTACATCTGGATGAAAAACGCGCGCTCTCGTCCGAACGGTCTCGGTTTGTATAGCGAAGGCCGGGAGCTCCCGGCGAGCGAGCTGCCAGCCATCGATGACGGCCGCAGGATGACATTGCCGCTGGTCTGGAGGAATCCCGTCACCGGTCGGCTGGCGTTGATGCTGCACGCTTATTGCGTCGAGGCGCTGACGGTCCGGGGCGAGCGCATCGCCGAGCTCGGTCGTGTGCGCCAGCTGCTGTACGAGCTGATGCGCCCGGCGATCGCGCCGGCGCGTGTCTATGCCCACCGCTGGCGGCCCGGCGATCTGGTGATTTTCAACAACCGCAGCGTCTGGCACACGGTCGTCGGCTCGCTGCGGCCCGACGACGTTCGAGTGTACCACCAGTGCAACCTCGCCTCCGGGGAGGCGCCGGCCGGGCCGTCGTGAAGCGCCTCTGACGCGGGCGCGTGTTTCGAGCTCTGTTTCGTATGAGACGCGCTCGAAATCTCGCTATGCGACGCCGCGCGATCGCGTACGCTCACGTTTCATGAGGGCACAGGAGATGTCTCGCATGAAGCACAGGTCGGGGTCGGTCCACATTCTTCGGGGCTGGGCGCTCGCCGTCGTCGCGCTGGTGCTGTTCGCTGCTGGCGGAGCGAGCGCTGCCGAGGTGCGCGTCGCGGTCGCGGCCAATTTCACCGAGACCGCGAAGGAGCTCGCGGGCGTTTTTCAGAAGCAGACGAGCCACACCGCCGTGCTCAGCTTCGGGTCGTCGGGGCAGCTGCTCACGCAGGTCCAGCAGGGCGCGCCGTTCGAGGTGCTGCTCTCGGCGGATCGCGAGCGGCCCGAGCAAGCCGTCAGCCTGGGCCTGGCCGAGGCCGACAGCCGCTTCACCTATGCCATCGGCAAGCTCGTGCTCTGGAGCAAGAGCCCCGAGCTGGTCAAAGGGGAGGGGACGCTGAAGGCCGCGAAGTTCACCAAGCTCGCCCTGGCGAACCCCGAAACGGCGCCCTACGGGGCAGCGGCGATCGAGGTGCTCAAAGCGCTCGGTCTGCACGCGGCGCTCACGCCCAAGCTCGTGCAGGGCAACAGCATCGCCCAGGCGTATCAGTTCATCGAGACGGGCAACGCCGAGCTCGGCTTCGTTGCCCTGTCGCAGGTGGTGGCGAGCACGGCCGGCTCGCGCTGGCTGGTGCCGCAGAGCCTGTACACCCCCATCCGGCAAGACGCGGTGCTGTTGAAGACGGGCGCGAGCAACCCTGCCGCGCGCGAGTTTCTGGCGTTCTTGAAGGGCCCTGCGGCGCGCGCGCTGATCGAGAAATACGGCTACGGGCTCGACGGCAGCGCCGTGGAGTCGGCGGCCAGCGTCAAGCCAAAGTGAGAATCAAGCCGAACTGAGGTCTGCGACCCGAGCGCCGCTCTGGCCGGTGTCGTAGCCGAGGGCGGCGAGCTCACGCCGGAGCGCCGTCGAGGTCAGCACGTCCCCGAGGCGCTGCACGCGCGGCTCGGCGAGCGCGCTCTCGGGCAACACGATGTCGTAGCGTTCCTCGGCGAGGGGGACGAAGTCGAGATCGAACGCGATCGCCGCGTCGCGCGAGGCGACGCCGACATCCGCAGCCGAGAGGGAGATGGCGTGCGCCACCTCGAGGTGGCCGGCCGCCGTGACGCGCGCCGACGCCAGCAGCTTGCCGAGCCCGGCCTCGCGCAGCCCTTGCTCGAGCAAGCGCCGCGCACCCGAGCCGGGCTCGCGCACGACGAGCCGCAGGCCGCGGCGCCCGAGATCGGCGAAGCTGCGGAGCTTCAGCGGGTTACCGCGCGCGGTGACCAGGCCCGCCTGCCAGAGCGCCAGCGTGACCAGCACGACGGGCTGATTGCGGACGAGCCGCTTCACGTCGGCGACGTTGGCCTCGCCGGTCTTCGCGTCGATCAGGTGGACGCCGGCGGCGTGCGCTTGCGCACGCGCGAGCGCCTGCAGCGCGCTCGTGCTGGAGCGCGACAGCCACACGAAGCGCCCCGGGCCAGCGCTCGAGTTGAGCCGGTCGGCGAGGACGCCGAGCCCCGGGGCGCAGCCGAGGAGCATGAAATTGGCGCCGGGGTCGCCCGCGGGGTGCAGCAGCCGCACCTGGGCGCGCCGCGCCGTCGCGCGCTCGACCAGCGCGTCCGCTCGCAACCGCAAGCCGTCGCTGCCGAGCCCGTGGGACACCCAGCGCCCGCCGACGCGCGCGATCGCGACCCGCCCGCCGCGTGGCTCGGGCGAGGCCACCTCCGCAGACAGCTCGCTGCCCGGTTCCTCCGCGCCGAACAGCTCCTCGACGCGGCTGTCGAGCGCGGCGGCCAGGCGCATGGCGATGTCGACCGCGGGTGTCACCCGCTGCGCCTCGATCGCGCTCATGCTCTGCCGGCTGAGCTGGGTCGCCGCAGCCAGCTCGAGCTGCGAAAGACCGAGCGCCAGGCGGCGCTCTCGCACGCGGTTGGGTACCGAGCTAGCCACGGCGCCAAAACCTATGGGGGGTGCTCGCCCTCGACGCTGGCGTTTCCAAGGTACGTGCGAGAGTACACGACGGCCACGGTCGGCGACAGCGGCAATGGCTCACGGAGCGATCGCCTGTTGGCACCGGTCCGGAACGTGCCTGCTGGATGAGCGGGCTCGCCTCGCGAACTCGGCCTGGAGCTTCGTGGAGGAGGCGACGCGCCAGCGCTACGTCGATGACTTGCGGCAGGCGCTGGCAGATGGCCGCTGGGACCGTCGCCACGGGCACCTGCGCACGCAACCCGAGCTCGATGGGTCGCTCCGGTTGATCGTCGCCGGCTAGTGGCTGCCATTTGACCGATTCGTGCTCGTCTCGCGTCCGATCGACTTGCGGTGCTCGGCGGGCTCTGGTGACACTGCCGTCGGCTCGGGTCGTGCGTGGGGCGCTGAAGCACGGTCGGCAACGGGAGTACTCGGGATGAACGACAGTCGGTGTTCGGTGGTGGCCTTCGGGCTGGTTCTCGGCCTGGTCTCGCTCGCGTCGGGATGTGCCCGCAGCGACGGCTCGAGCGCTCCGCCGAGCTCGAGCGTTGGGGGCGCGGCAGCCATCGGAGGCACGACCGCCGCGGGCGGGGCGAGCGAGGGCGGCGCGGCGAGCCCGAGCAAAGACGTCGTGCCGTCGTACGCGGCCAGCGTCGAGAACACGGGCGCAGATTGCGTCGTACCCCCGTTGCCCGAGCCGGGCCAGCTGCCGAAGCAGGACACGCTGCCCGATCCGTTTCGAAAGCTCGATGGCACCCGCATCTCGAAAAAGAGCGAGTGGCGTTGCCGCCGGCAGGAGATCGCGCGGCAGGCCGAGAAGTACATCTACGGCCAGAAGCCCCCGAAACCCGAGCAGGTCAGCGGCAGCGTCACGAACGAGCAGGTCTCGGTCGACGTCGCCCACGCCGGCAAGAGCATCCATTTCAGCGCCGACATCGTCTTGCCGCAGGGCTCGGGCCCGTTCGCGGCCATCATCAACCTGGGGCCGAAGAACTCCTTCGGAGGGACGCGCCTCGGAGAGAATTTTCTGCTCGAGCAGGGCGTGGCCATCATCTATTACAACCACAACGAGCTCGGCAAGGAGGGCAAACCCGAGGCGTCGCGCGGGTTGCCCAACCCCGGTCTGTTCTTTGACATCTACGGCGGCCAGCACTCGGCGGGCCTGTTGATGGCCTGGGCGTGGGGCGCGAGCCGCCTGCTGGACGTGCTGCAGGCCTCGGGCGGCGGCGTGATCGACGCTGGCCGAGTCGGGGTCACCGGCTGCTCGCGCAACGGCAAGGGCGCGTTCACGGTGGGAGCCTTCGACGAGCGTATCGCGTTGACCATCGCGCACGAGACCAGCACCGGCGGGCTGCCCGCCTATCGCATCGTCGACGTCTCGGACGGCGCCGAGCGCACGAACTGGAATTTCTACGGGCTCAACTGGCTGGCGAACGACTTCAAGCCGTTCGTCGAGAACGCGACGCAGCTGCCCATCGACAGCCACGAGATCGTCGCGCTCGTCGCGCCGCGCGGGCTGCTCGTGCTCGACAACCCCCACATCGCGCAGTTCGCCGCGCCGGCTTCCTACGCCGCCGTTCAGGCCGGCGCCGAGGTGTATGCGGCGCTGGGCGCCAGGAACAACGTCAGCTACGTCTCGGACATCGTCGACGAGAAGCACTGCGCCACGGGTAAACCCGAATACAGCGAGCCGCTGGCGCGGAGCATCGCCAAGTTCCTCAAACGCGACCGCGACGAGTCCGCGCTCATCCGTGTCAGCCCCAAAGGCATCGACCCTCGACCGTGGCGGAGCTGGCAAGCTCCGCAGCTCGCCGATTGATGGGCTCGCGGCGCGGCTCGAGCGGGCTACGCGGCCGCGTTCGGCGCGGCCGCGGCGTTGGAGCGCGCGAGCAGCGGATGGCTGAACACCACACCGACCAGCACGGCGGCGCCCGCGTAGAAGCTCAGGCTCAGCTCGTGCTGCTCGCCGAAGAACAGCATGGCGAGCACGATCGTGTAGATGGGCTCCAGGTTCACCGCGAGCGCCGACGCGAACGCGCTCAGGTGCCGTAGCGCGACCAGCGACAGCACGTAGGGCAGCAGCGTGCAGCCGAACGCCAGGGCCAGGAGAAACAACACGTCCCTCTGCCCGGGCGGCACGAAGATCGAGGCGCCCCCCAGCAGCGGGCCGAGCAGCGGCAAAAACACCACGCCCGCGGCCATCTCGATGCCCGTCACCGCCAGCGCGGACGCCTCCGCCGCGAAGCGCTTGTGCAGGCAGCTGACCACCGCGATGAAGGCCGCCGACAGCACCCCCACGCCGACCCCCAGCCGCATCCCTGCCGGCGTGCCGCCGGCCACCAGCGCCACCCCCGGGATCACCGCCACCCCGAACAGCAGCTCCCGCACGTCGAATGGTCGCCGCGCGATCAGCGGCTCGATCAGCGCGACGATCACGGGCGTCAGCGCCATGCAGGTGGCCGCTACCGAGGCGTTCGCGAGCTTGATCGAGGCGTAGAATGTCACCCAGTGCAGCGAGAGCAGCACGCCCGTGCCCCCAAAGATGGCGATCGACCCCGGGCTCAGCGCGACCACGCCACGCCAGAACAGCCGCACGAGCAGCAGCACCCCCGTCACGATCAGCATCCGCCACCACACCAGCGACAACGCCTCCATGCTGATCGCCCTGCCCAGGATCCCCGTGAATCCCCACAGCAACACGCAAGCGTGTATCTGCAACCAGGCGCGGGATGTGGCCGACATCGCGACGCGAGGGGTACACGACTTACGAGGTGGGCGTCGCCGGAAAACGCAGGGCCGGGTGGCCTGGGGAAGCAGGCACCCGCGGCTCGACCGGTCGAGCCGCTGCAAGCCGCAGGACGCGCCAGGCCCTTCCTCTCGCGTGTACCGTGCTGGAGCGGGTCGTGCTTTGACCACCTTGCCCCGCCGGCGCATCGCTAGCGGGCGATGATCCGCTCTTTTAAGCCGACTCCGAGCGGCTCACGACATCGCTCTGCGATGCGCCGGCCGGTGCTGGCAGCGCGCCGCCCATGCGTTGACGTTCGGGTGGTGCGCGTACGCGAGCCCCATGAACTGTAGCCAGCCGAGGAAGCCTGCCGTCGCCAGGTCGGCGAAGCTGAAGCTGTCGCCCACGAGGTATTGCCGACCCGCGAGCGCCCGATCGAGCACGTCCAGCGCGAAGTCCACGTCGTTGCGCGCGACCTCCGCCGCCTCGGCGTTCTTCTGTTCGTCGGGGATGAACGGCGACGTGTTGCGGGCAAAGCGCTGGACGCCTTCGGCCAGTGTGACCTGGGCCCAGACCATCCACTGGAGCACTTGGCCGCGCGCGATGCCGGGGCGCGCGAACAAGCCGGCGTCGACGCCGTAGGTCTCTCCCAGATAGATGAGGATGGCGGTGGATTCACAGAGGGGAACGCCGTCCACCTCCAGCACCGGGACCTTGCCATTCGGGTTCTTGTCGAGGAACCAGTGCTCGCGCGTCTCCTTCTTCTCGAGGTTGATGAGGCGGCGTTCACAGGGGAGGCCGAGCTCTTCGATCGCCCAGGTGGTGCGGACCGCGCTCGACATGGGTGAGTAGTAGTAGACGATGGCCATGTCGAAAGAGCTACTCTCCTTCGGCGCATGGCGCCAGATGCAGGCTGCCCCGATCCGGTCCGCGCAAGCGCGCGCACTCGACGACAAAAAGCGGTGCGGGTGATCGGGCGCGGGGTGCGGACCGCGCCGCTGCCTCCGTTCCGGAAGGACGGAGGCGGATGGCGATGATCGTGGGCTCGACGAGGGCGGTGGGACAGTGTCGGTGGCGCTTGGTCGGTGTGACCTCGCTGGGCGCGCTGTCTCTTGCAGCATGTGGTGGTGACGATGTGGGCACGGCGCTGGCTGAGCCGGCGCTCGGTGTCGCCCCCGAGCGCTCCATCCAGTTGAACGGCGCCGTGCAGAAGGGGCCGCTCATCGTCGGCAGCTCCATCGCCGTGGCGAATCTGGATCTCGATCTGAACCCCACCGGCGCGGTCTTCTCCACGTACACGCGCGATGACCAGGGTCAGTTCGAGGTCGAGGTGACGGCCTCGGACGTCGTCTCGATCGAGGGTACGGGGTACTACTACAACGAGGCGACCGGCTTGCTCTCCGAGGGGCCGATCACGCTGCGCGCGCTGTATGGAATCGGCGCCGGCAGCGCAGACGATGCGTTCGTCAACGTCGTGACGCACCTCACGTACGAGCGGACCCGTGGGTTGATCCTCGGCGCGCTGAGCTACGACGACGCACGCGCGCAAGCCGAACAGGAGCTGCAGACGGCGCTCGGTATCACGTTGCCGGGGTTCGTGGTGGGCGCCGCCGGGCCGCAGCTGAACCTGCTCGGCGGAGACACGGACGCCAACGCCTACCTGTTTGCGGTCAGCACGTTGCTCGCTCAGGCCGCGCAGCTCCAGAGCCCATCTGCGCCCGATGCCGCGCTGCAAGAGTTGCTCAACCGGATCGCGTTCGACTTGTCCGCCACGGGCGGTATCGACGCGGCACGGGGCGCTCAGCTCGCGGTGGCGCTGGCCGCCATCCCCGTCGGCGCCGTCGAGGCGGCGTTCGCCGCTCGTTACCCGAGCGCCGTCGTCCCCGATCTCGACCGCATCCTCGACCAGGACGGCGACGGCCTGGCCAATTCGGCGGACAACTGCGCGATCGTCGCGAACGCGCTGCAAGAGGACATCGACCTCGACGGGCAGGGCGACGCCTGCGACGGCGACCGCGACGGGGACGGAACGCCGGACGGGAGCGACTCGCTGCCGAGCGATCCGAACGAATGGACCGACGCGGACGGCGTCAACGACGCGGCCGACAACTGCCCGCTGGTCGCCAATCCGCTGCAAGAGGACAACGACCTCGACGGGCAAGGTGACGCCTGCGACGGCGACCGCGACGGGGACGGAACGCCGGACGGGAGCGACTCGCTGCCGAGCGATCCGAACGAATGGACCGACGCGGATGGCGTCAACGACGCCACCGACAACTGTCTCGCGCTGGACAACGCCGATCAGCTCGACACCGACGGCGACCTGATCGGCGACGCTTGCGATCCGGACGCTCCGACGGCGTGTACGCCACAAACGCAAGGGCAGCTGCAGTGCGCTGACCAGGACATCGAGTTCTGTTCGCTCGGTTTGTGGTCGGTGATACAAACATGTGACTTCTGGTGCAGCGCGGGCGCGTGCATCGCGTGCGAGCCGGGCGCTACGTTCTGTGACCTGGGCGGCCCGGGCACGCACCCCACGGTCTGGGTGTGCGACGACAGCGCGGTCTTGCGCAGGTTCGTGAGCAGCTCGACGGTGCAGACCTGCCTGCCGCCAGATTTTCCAGCGGATACGTCGAGCTTGCCCGTGGACACCAACCCGCCCCGCTGGGTTCGCGTCGTCGGCTCGTCATGACGGCACACCCCGGCGCTCGGCGCGGCGCGGAGCGAGCGATCTCTTTCGTGACAGCGCCCTGATTCAGTGCAACGCAGCGTGCCAGTCGGCGTGTAAGTCTCGATGTCGACAGTGCCAGCTCGCGACGGTGAGCGACCGGCCTCGACACGCTGTGGCGCTTCGTGCACAGTTTAGGCGGTGGATGGGGAGCGGTGTGCGACTCTTCCACACAAGCAAAGGGCGGTGCTGGGTGGCACGGCAGGGGTGGGCGAGCTTGTATCCAAGTGGCACTGGACCTGGGAGTTTGACTGATGCAATCGCGCTCGCTCGTTCGAAGGTTGGCCGTCGCTGGCTCGGCATGTTCTGCCGTAGCCATCAGCGTCGCGCTCGGCGCCTCGGCGCAAGAGGAAGCCGTGTTGTCCACGGCGCCGCAATCCGCGGAGTCTGCAGAGCTGCAAAGTGTGGATCTCGCCACCGAAGCGTTCAGTGACGCGGCGCGGGGAGGGCACGGCGGACACGCCGCGGGCGCTCTCGTCAAAGTCACGCTCGAGAGCAAGGTCGGGGTCCTGCTGGACGAGATCCCGCAGAGCCAGCGGGCGGCTGCCGCCAGTTACTACCTCGGCCGGTCGAATCAGTTCTGGAGGGACCGAGCTGCCCTGCAGATGAAGCATACGAACTATCGGCTCACGTACCGGCATCTGTTCTACGCCGACTCCGATCCGCCGAAGGGCATGATGGCGTTGCCTCCGCAAGAGCTCTGGCGCATCGACCTGAAGCCCGGCGGCGCCAAGCGCATCACGGAGAACGGGCACGACGCGATCGTGATCGGCTACACGTTCGAGAGCACGCTGCTCTCCGACGTCGACTCTCCCGCCCAGGCCGACGCTGCGCTCGCCCGCGTCGGAGGTACGGTCGACGAGCCCTTCAACTTCCCGCTCGACCCGGAGTTCTTGTTCCAGCGAACGGGTTACGCCTGCATCGACGAGGATGGTTATCCCCTGCGCACCGCGGACTCCGAGAACGCCGCGCAGCTGTTCGACCAGGACTGTGACGTGGAGAGCCCCGACGAGCCGTCCTGTCACTACACGGAGTACCCCAACGAGTCCTGCAAGAAGGCGCTCGCTCGCCACACGGGGCGGGTCGACACGAAGCTCCGCTTCGAGCGCATCCGCTACGATCGGGACAAGGCCGCTCAGGTGCGCGTCGGGAGCTACACGACACAAACGTTCCCCGATCTCGCCGTGCTGCCGCAAAACCTCGAGACCAACCGCATCGTCTACCGCTACATCGAGCCAGACTCGTGCGCGGTGGAGGAGGCGTGTGTGACGGGCAGCGGTTGGCGCCGCTTGCTGGAGTACGACGCCAGCATCAAGAACACGAGCACGGTCGACTTGACGGTCGGCGCGGTGGACGAAAACTCGCCGTTCGTGGAGCACAACGTCTTCGAGTTCAGCGCGTGCCACGAGCACTATCACTACAGCCACTACGGTGACTTCAGCTACGGCGCGCTGCCGGGCGACAAGCGGGCGTTTTGCATCGAGTCGACCGATCGCTACTACAACAGCGAGCAGACGCCGCTCACGCACCCCTACGGCTGCGAGAACCAGGGCATCGCGAGCGGCTGGGGCGATACCTACATCGCCGGCGTCGAATGCAACTGGATCGACATCACCGATCTGAGCGTGCCGAGCGGCGGAACGAACCAGGTGCTGGAGTTCCAGCTCAACCCCGACCAGTTCATCTGCGAGGGCGAGCCGGTGCTCGACGACAACGGCGAGCAAGCCTTCACGCCGACGGGCGAGATCGGCGAAAACGGCGAGCCCGTCGATCGTCCGCTCTGCGATTTTGGTCCCGACTACGAAGACAACAACCTCGGACAGCGCAACGTCGGCGTTCCGAAGGACGGTGGATTCATCAACACGGCGTGCACCCGGAGCCAGGGCGGTCCGCTCAGGGATTGCGGTTTCAAGGAGCGAGCCGAGAACGTCTCGTGCCGTCCCGGCCGCAGCGTGAAGCTGAAGTGCAAGACGAGCTCGGGCGATCCGGCGCAGGTCATGCGCGTCTGCGAGAACAGCGCCGTGCTCGGCGGCGTCACCGCGTGCATGTTCCGCGAGGCCGTGGCGTCGACCATCATCGGCTCGAGCTGGACGAACGTCGACTTCACGTGCCCCGAGGCGCGCGGGCCTGGCGAGCCAGGCGGCAGCTACGGCTACTACACCGCTGGCCTGCTCGCCACGGACGCGAGCCGCTCGATCACCTGCCAGGAGCGCTGAGGCGCCGCACGAGTCGGCCACGGCGGGAGATGGCTCCACGCCGTGGCCGCCGAGGGGGCGCGCAAACTACTCTACGCCGTCGCTCGCGGAGAGCTCACCGGCCAGCAGTCGATCCGAGATGCCTGTGCCGTAGCCAAGAGTCCGCGCCAAGCGCGCCGTCGGTGGCGCGCCGATGAAGGCCTTGAACTCCTTGTTGAAGTGGGACTGGTCGTAGAAGCCGTCGAGGTGCGTGTCCAGGGCACGATCAGCACCGCCGATCAGCCGATGGTAGCTGTGCTTGAAGCGAATGATGCGCGCGTAACGCTTGGGCGTCATGCCGATCGCGGCGGCAAATTGGCGCTCGACCTGGCGTGCGTCGAGCCCGCGGCGCTCGATCCAGCGCATGATGGCCAGCGACCCGCGGCTCGCCTGGATCTGAGCCAGCAGCTCATCGACAGGCTTGCCCGCCGTGGGCGCGCTGCGCAGGGCATGCCGCAGGGCACGGTCGAACGTGCGAGCCACCCGATCGGCAGCGCCCGGCGCGCCCGCAGCGGCGCTGGCCACGGCGTCTTCCAGCTCGATCAGGGATGACTGTCCGAGCTCTCGCAAGCCGACGGTCGAATCTCGAAACGCACCGAGCGGCGTTCCGAGCCATCGGCTCAGCGCTCGGGGATCGAGCTTGATCCCTGCCACCGCGACAGGCCCGACGTCGCGCGTGATCACCGACCGTGACCGGCTCCCGATGACGTAGCTTTGACGCATGACCTCTCTCCGTTCGGGCTGCCCCACCGTCCATCGCTCGAAGGCGCTGTCGATGATGAAGACGAGCTCCGAGTGACCGTCGGGGATCAGCAACTCGTCGGCGCCGCCGGGCGGCCTCGAGGGATGGCCCGCCAGCGCCGGCAGCTCGAGGTAGTAACCGAGCACGTAGGGCCGGAGCAGGGGATCCGGCTTCATCGATCGCCAGTCGGGTGGACTCGTGAGGTTCATCGGATGAGCGCGCAGGAGGCGAGCGCCAGCAGGCTGCGGCCCTCACCACTATCCCACGCCGTTCGCTCGCGGCAAATCCGCGGGCGCTGTGAGGGTGCTGGCTGGGGGAGCCGTCGAAGGCCGTCGACCCGACAGCCTCGGGCGTAGGATCTGCCGAATTTTTACAAGACGCTGGCCGATCGCGGCCCGATGTTGGGAGCCACGCACCCGAAGGTCGGGGGACGAGGAGGCTGTCATGGCTGATCGCAAAAAGCGTCACTGGTTGTCGCTCGGGGCTCTCGGGGCCAGGAGAGCCGTATCGATCGGATACGGCCTCATGCCGTCGTCGCTCGTCGCTGCAATCCTGCTCGTCGCCGCCGCGAGCTCGGCGCCCGGGGCGCCCAGAGCCACGGCTCGCATGACGGTGACGTGGGCCGCCGAGCGCGGTGACTACGTCTACCGGTTGCGCGGGAGATACTCGATCCGGGGCGTGAGCGACGACTATGCGACCAGCATCGCGAACGACACCAGCTTCGGCGCTGCCACCTCGGACGTCTACGTGCCCAGCGGCTCTTACCGGGTGACGCTCGAAGCGGGCTACACTCTGGAGCGGTCGCCAGCGCCGTCCGTCGCTGCGGTCGCGGTGGCGCCCAGCGACGCGTCGGTCGAGGTCGTGCCCGCGTCTCTCTTGTCGGGCAACCCTCTGGTGGTCTTCGTGGAAACCGGCCGCGTCGCACGCCTGGGCCTGTCGCTCGTTGACATGCCCGGGACGGCTGCCGAGCCCGAGCCGACGTGTTTGAACGGATCCTGAGGGCCCGGGATGCGTCTGGGTGCCTGGGGTTGGGTCGGCGTCGTGACCCTCGCGGTGCTGGGCTTGGCCGGAGTGGCGCTGCGGCGGCCGCTCTACGGAGCCATCACTGGGGACTACTCCGTGGAGGACGCGGACGCGATCGCAGCGGTGCACCCGCGTCTTCGCTTCGAGGTCGCCGCCACGGGCTTCGAGCAACCCGTCGATCTGCAGTTCGTCCCGGGGCACGACACGCTGGCGGTCGTGCTGCAGAAGACGGGACGCGCGCGCTTGCTCGAGCTATCGCCGGCAGGAGCTCGAGCCGTCGCCGCGCCGGGTCCCGATCTGCTGGTGAGCGATGTGCGAACGCTGCACGAGTGCGGCCTGCTCGGGCTCGCTTTCCATCCACACTTCGCCGAAAACGGCCTGTTCTACACGAACGACATTCCGATGCACCCCGATCAGGTCCACACTCGCATCAGCGAGTGGCGGGTGCCTCCGACCGAGATCGGTCGGCAACGGGCCACCCTCGCGCGCGTCTTGCTCGACATCGAGCGGCCGTATCAGAATCACAACGGCGGCCAGCTCGTGTTCGGCCCGGATGGCTACTTGTACATCGGGCTCGGTGACGGCGGCCTGGGGAACGACCCGCACGGCAACGGACAGAACCTGGGCACGCTACACGGCAAGATGCTGCGCATCGATGTCGACGCGAGCCCCGAGTACGGTGTACCGCCCGACAACCCGTTCGTTCACGTCCCGGGGCGCGACCCGAGATCTGGGCGTACGGGCTGCGCAACCCCTGGCGCTTCACGTTCGACCCGCGCGGGCGATTGGTCGTCGCGGATGTCGGCCAAGGGATGTACGAAGAGGTCGGCTTCGTCGAATCTGGCGACAACCTGGGCTGGTCGGTGCGAGAAGGTCTTCACTGCTTCGCGCCCGAACGGTTGAGTCTCGAAGCGCCGGAGCCCGCGTGCGAGGCAAGCGGCTTCAGAGATCCGCTGTTCGAGTACGACCACCGCTTCGGACAGAGCATCACAGGCGGATATGTCTATCTCGGCCGCGACGTTCCCTGGCTCTTCGGCAAGTACCTCGCTGCCGACTTCGTCTCGGGGCGTGTCTGGGCGCTCACGCTTCCCGAGCAGGGCGAGCGACGCGCCGAGGCCGCGCTGCTCGGCCAGTTTCCTCACGCCATCGCGGCCTTCGGACGGGATGCACGCGGCGAGGTCTACGCGCTCGACTTCAACCGTGGGGACGTGTTGCGCGTGGCGCCTGCGATCGCCAGGTAGCCGAGGCTGCCGCGCCCTGCTCACGGCTCGACCCGCAGCGAGGCCTCGACGAACGATGTCCCGCCGCGGCTGTCGCGCAGCACGGCCCAGAAGGTGACGGGGCCGGGGGCGGGCGGCGCCGTCCAGCGGTTGCTCGCTTCGGTGGCCGGGTCGCCCTCGGCGCGTTCGCTCCGGTCGCTCTCGAGGCGGCCTGCCGTCGCGAACCAGGACACCGACAGCGCTTCGCGGCGCTCTCGGAGCTCGAGGGCCTCGCGATCGATCCAGGCGTAAGGCTCGGCGTCGGACGGCTGCCAGCGCGCGCGTAGATCGAGGCTGGCGCCGCTGCTCACTGCGGCGGGGAGCACGCCGTTCGCCTGCTCGAGCACGGGGGCGGACGGGTTTCGGTTTGGCACGTAGGCAGCCGCGAAGTCGCGCGCAAGGTCCGCTGGCGCGCTGCGGGGGTTACACAGCAAGCGCTGGAGGTGGATCACCGCTTCGTCCGCCATGAAGACGATCAGCGGTTGATAGAACCCGCCGCTCGCGTCGGGATCGCGCGGGCGGGCGTCGCCCGGAGGCGGATCGGGGCCGAAGCGCGCGCAGCCGTCGAGCGGTAGTGTCGCCTGCGCGTGGCTCCCCGCTTGCTCTTCGAGCGATGGCCCCGGCTGGGTGAAGCAGTCCGGGCTCACGCTGCCGGTGTCGACGGCGGCCAGGGGCGTGGCGCATGTCGTCCAGAGCGTCGCTGGCGCGAGCTCGCGGCCACGTGGGCTGGCGGCGAGCAGCTCGTAAGCGACCGGCGTGCCCGGTCGCGCCTCCGGTGGAGAGGCGATCACGGCCAAGGCCCGCGCCTCGCCGAGGCTCGAGCTGCGCGCGTCGAGCTCTGGCCAGCAGCCGAGCGCCAACAGCGGCATCGGCACGAGCCATCGTCCGAAGTGCGCGGCGGTTCGGCGCGAGACGGCTGTCGCCGGGCCGTCCGTCATCGCTCGAGCCTCGCGCCGAGCAGCAACATGGGCGGCAGCCCCACCAGGGCTTGTCGTTGCCGGTAGTCCACGGCGTACACCCAGTCCTCCGTGTTTCTCCGAGCGGTCACGTTCAACGCATCGAGGTAGACGAACAGAGCCAGCGCTTCCGAGAGCTGGAAGCGCCGGTCGGCGCGCAGATCCAGCTGGAAGAACGTCGGCAGGCGTTCGCTTCCGCTCCCGAACATCGGCTCGTAGCGATCGTTCGTCGCGTTGAAGCTCGCGCCGATGACCGGTACGCGCGGTGACCCGCTCGCGAAGCGCGCGCGCGCCGAGAACGACCAGGGGCCGACGAGCTTGCTGGCGAGGGCGGCGAGCACCAGCGGCTGATCGTAGTCGAACAGCCGAGTCCCTCCAGCGTCGCTGCGCTCGCTGCGCGACAGCGTGGCCGCGAGCCAGCCCGACCATCCAGCGTCGAACGTCTGCCGCAACGAAAATTGGACGCCGAAGCTCTCTCCAGAGCCGGTGCCGCTCAGGACACGAGCGGTCTCCGGTGTCGCGAGCCGACTGCGTGTCGCCAGCCCGTCGAGATGCTTGTAGAAGCTCAGGACGTCCAGCTCCACGGTGCGGGATAACGAGACCTGCTCGCCGAGCGACAGGTGCAGCGCCCGGGCGGGCCCGAGCTCCGGGTTGCCGAAGGTGGGGCTGAGATCTTCGGGGTCGGGCGCCTGATGGTAGAGCCCGGCCGCGGCGCGTAGGCGAGCGCGCGGGTCGAGCTCGTACTCCAGCAGAGCGCGCGGCTCGATCGTGGCCAGCGCGCGGCTGCGCCCGATCGGCGGCGTGCGCCCCTGAGGCGGGCGCACACGATCGCTCTCGATCAGAAAAGCGTCGAGGCGCAGCCCCGCCGTCAGCGTGAACGCGCCCCCGCGCAGCGTCAGCTCGGAGTGCGGCGCGACGTCCAGGATGTGTGCGTCGAAGCGCTCGAGGGCGCTGTCCGTGCTCGGTAGCTGACCGAACACGTACGGGTCGCCCTCGCGCGGGGGCAGCCGGAGCGAGCCCTCTCGCTCGACCTGGCTGGCGGCGCCGCGGGCGTCGAGGCCGAGCCGCAAGGACAGCTGCGACGAGAGCGACAGCGCCTGGCTGGCGCGGATGCCGTAGGTGACGCTGCGCAGCTCGAGGCCCGAACGATCGCCGCGAGCGGAGGTGCTCGCCCGCGACTGATCGAGGCCGACAAACGGGGTGATCTCCAGGCGCTGGCCGGCCTCGGCTCGCACATAACGCAGGTACCAGCGCCACCAGGTCAGCCGCTGCTCGTCGCGGATGCGCGTCGCCGGATCGCTCGACGGCCGCTCGCGCACGGCCTCGTCCGAGCTCGTCAGCTGCACCAGCTCGAGCGTGGCGTTGGGCTCGAGCTCGGCCCGTAGCCGGAGCTGAGCGTCGTGGTAGCGCGGCACAACGAGCAGGCTGCCGACATCGGCGTCATCGAGCAGGGGCAGCCAGCGGTCGACCAGGCTCTGGCGCACAGACGCTGTCAGCTGGACGCGCTCGCCGAGCGGGAGACTCAGGCTCGCGCCCACGTCGAGCGGATCGAGCTGCAGGCTGGCGTGCCAAGTCTCCGGGTCGGGTGCGCGCGTGTCGAGCGTGACGAGCCCGCCCAGGCCGCGCCCGTATTGCGCCTCGTAACCGCCCGGCGCGAACGTGAGCCGCCCGATCCAGCCCGACGGCAGCACGGAGCGGATGCCGCTGCCGTGATACAGAGCGGGCAGCTCGACGCCGTCGACGTAGATGCGAGTCTCGCGCGGCGCCGAGCCCCAGGCCACGAGCTCGCCGCCGCCCGCGCCCGAACGCGCCAGGCCGGGCAGCGACTGCAGCACCTTGACGCTGTCGCCTTGGCTGCCGGCGCTCCGTCGCCCCTCTTCGGCGCCGACCCGCAGCTCCAGGCGCCGCGGCGTCAACGTCGGCCGTTCCCGCACGGTGACTTCGATGGGGAGCTGCGCCTGGCTCGCGCTCGGCGAGGCCGCTGCCGCATACGCGGCGAGCGCGAGCAGCACGCGGCGTGGGCTGGGGCAGGGCGGGCGGTTCACGGCACGTCGAACTCGAGCGCAGACACGCCCGCGCCGCGGCCGTGCGCAAGGCGCGTGGCGGTGCCGAAGCTGCTGCCCGACGCGGCGCCGACGCTCTGCCCGTCGAGCAGGACGTCGACACGCCAGCGCGCGGCCTGCTCGCCGCACAGCGACGGGGTGTCCACGCGCACCGCGTAGCGGCCCGACGGGGGCTGCGCAGTCCAGATCACGTTCTCGTTGCGCCGGCCGTCGATGCGACAGTCGGCGTTCGAGTCGGCGTCCAGGATGCCGCCACTGCGCCAGGCATCGGGGTCGGCCACGCCGCTCGCCGGGCGCTGCCAGGAGTTGATGTTCTCGGAGTAGACCTCGGTGCCATCCGGGGTGACGAGGTGCAGATCGAGATCGCTCTGCGTGTCCCAGCTCAAGGACACGACGAGCCGTCCCGCTGGCACGGCCCCGGGCACGAGCATGAATTCGACGAGCGACGCTGCACCGAAGCTGCCCGCGAGATCCGCCGCCCACACGCGCAACGTGTGCGGCCCCGGCTCGACCTGATCCGAGAACGACAGCGGCGCGTCGAAGCTCGGCGCGTCCGGCGCTTCGGGCAGCGGCAATCCGGTGGGCACGCTCCAGTAGCCCGGGGTGTCGTCGAGCGCGACCGCGACGGCAGTGGCGCTGGGCTCGGCGTTGCCCGAGAAGCTCTTGTCTTGCTGTCCGACGCGGAACGTCGTCTGGCTCGAGAACGCGCCGAGCAGCAGCGGGCCGGCCCCGGCGGCAGGGCGTCCGCCGCGCACGAACACGCCGCCCTCGACGCGGAACGGAGCGTCCAGCCCCGGGTCGCTGGCGACGGACTCGCCGCAGGCGAGCGCACAGGCCGCGAGCGCACAGGCCGCGAGCGTCGCTCGAAGG
>Ga0315910_10001724_pt1 | contig 19813 bp, 13 predicted proteins | sample EdamamesoilMG_FD_204470 | JGI IMG/M metagenome (GOLD analysis project Ga0315910, IMG submission 204470) | Garden soil microbial communities collected in Santa Monica, California, United States - Edamame soil | ecosystem: Environmental > Terrestrial > Soil > Garden | place: USA: California...
GTTGGCGTTTGGGGCGTCAGCGCGGATTTCGCGGAAATACGCTCGTGGAAATTTCAGTCCGGCGAAAACTTCACCGAAACCGACGTGCGCAACGCCGCGAAGGTGTGCCTGGTGGGCAAGACCACCGCGGCGAGCCTCTTCGGAGAGGGCATTGACCCGGTTGGGCAGACGATCAGCATCAAGAACTCTCCGGTCACCGTGGTCGGCTGGCTGGCCTCAAAAGGGGCCAACACGTTTGGCCAGGATCAAGACGACATCATCATGATGCCCTACACCAGCGTCATGAAACGACTGTCCGGCGATACCAAGTTCCGGGCGTTCAGCGCTGCGGCGACGGGGCCCGAAGTGATGACCGATGTCACCAATCAGATTTCCGGCATCCTGCGCCAGAACCACCAGATTACGCCGGACAAGGAGGATGATTTCTCCATCCGCAGCCAGCAGGAGATGAGCGACTTCTTCAATGCGAACAACCGGGTGATGACGGTCCTCATCAGCGCCTTTGCTGGCATTTCGCTGGTGGTGGGCGGCATTGGCATCATGAACATCATGCTCGTCAGCGTTACCGAGCGTACCCGCGAAATCGGCATCCGCCTGGCCGTGGGCGCGCGCGCTCGGGATGTGCTCCGCCAGTTCCTGATCGAAGCCGTCCTGCTCAGCGTTGTTGGCGGCGCTCTCGGAATTCTTGCGGGTTACTGGCTCGCTCCCTTGCTCACCAAGTTCGCCGGATTCCCGACCCTCATCTCCACCGAGTCGGTGGTGCTGGCCTTTTCGGTGAGCGCAATCATTGGCGTGGTTTTCGGCTTCTTTCCGGCGCTCAAAGCCGCCAACCTCGATCCGATCGACGCGCTTCGATACGAGTAATGGTCCGTCGCGAATGCTCCCTCTGGCCTGCATCAAGCCAGTATTGCCTTCACGACCTTCCCATGCACATCCGTCAGCCGGTAGCGCTGGTCCTGGGAGAAACCAGTCAGACGTTCGTGATTAACAGCAGCCTCGCTGAAATCTATTGGACTTCGTCGCTTAGCCTTGAAGATTCTTCTCCCATGCCGGTTCCTGAGACGACTTCCGCCGAAGCCTTCGCGGGCTATGTGGGCGGGGAGGTGTTGAGGGTTGGGTGCCGCAAAGCGTGGCGGGAGATCCAAGCCTGGACCATGGCCCTGCCGCGGGTGATGGACCTGCCCCTTCCGTCCGCCAGCAAACCGTTGCTCGCGTGGTCCATTCCGGGGGTGGTCGAGTTTCAGGAGAGGCAAGACAACCGGCATTGGGTCGCGCATCGGCTCCAAATAGGGGAATTCTTTCTCAAGCCAGGAGGCACTTTCTAATGGAGAGAAAAGCGACTACCCCCGACCGCAGCACTGCCGCCGCGTTTCCCCGGTATCTTACTGGCGAAGTGGTGGCCGATAGCGTTGCGCTTCAGTGGTCGGGGCTTTATGCCCGGCGCTGGCGGCTGCCGCGCGTGGTGGATCGGTTTCTCGTGCCGGCCACGCCAGAACCCCACATTTCCTGCAACCTCCGGGGCATGGCGGAATTCAGGGAACGCGACGTGGGTGGAGCGTGGGTTACCCGCCAGATCCACGGGGGCGACCTGTTTGTCACGCGCTCGCGCACCCCCTACGAAGTGCGCTTCCAATCGCCACCGGGTCAGGAGCTCGATAATCTTTCGCTCCACATCGCGGTCGAGCCATTCATGGCCGCGCTTGAAGCACGCTATCCCGGCAAAGCAGATCGCGTGGAGGTCGTGGATTTTTTTGGCCGCGATGAAATCCTATGGCCCATCTGCCTGACCTGCGCGGAGCTTCTGGCTGCGCGTGTGCCGGGAAAATCGCCCCGCGTCGCCGCGCTCACTCAACTCTTCGCTGCGCATCTTGTGGAAAAATACACGAAAACCACCGCCAAAACGGCAGCCGTTCGCGGTGGCCTGCCCATTCACCAGCTCCGCAAGGTCGAGGATTACGTCACGGCGCATCTCGCAGAGGAAATCTCGATTGAAGGACTCGCCGCACTGGTGGAATTGAGTTCCTCGCACTTTGCGCATGTCTTCAAGGAGTCCACGGGCATGCCCCCCCTACAGTTCGTGACGCGCCAACGCGTTACCCGCGCCCAGCAATTGATTCGGGAAACTTCGCGCAGCCTTATTGATGTGGGCCTCGAAGTGGGCTACACCAGCCCGAGCCATTTCGCACAAGTCTTTCGGCGCGTGGTCGGCGTTACGCCAACAGAGTTTCGGAGTTCGCTCTGACCGAATGGAAACCGCGAAAGACGCGAACCACGCGAAATACTTTGAACCGCAAAGAACGCAGAGACGCAAAGCTCGTAAAGAATCAAAAACGATCCAAGCCCTGAAGGGGCGACAGATTCTGCGCCTTGTTTGCGAATAGGAATGTTGGCACAATCTGGCCATGAGCAACCAACCAAATACGCAGCCGATGCGCGAGCGGTTGACCAAGCTCTTTGAGTTTCTTAAGGCATACACAGACCTACGCTTCCCGCCGGTTCGTGACATCGCTCAACAGTCGCGCTCGTTTTGGCTGAAAGACCTTCCCTCGCATTCATCGGTTGAGCTGTTCCGAGACGCTGGCAAATCAGAAGAAGAAATTGAGGACAGCGACATCGTATTGCGGCTGACGCGACCAGTCATCACGCAATGCCCGCCACCGCCTGCGGCGCTCGCGGAATGGTTGAAACCCGGCTGGCGAGAGCTTCCCGGCGTGATCGAAATCCAGCCGACACGAAACGCGGTCGACAGAGAAGGCAAAACGATTATCGAGCGGTTCGAAGCTGACTCGCGTCGCCCTTCTATGCTCCGGGGTTGGCAGCAGCAACGTGAACAGTGGGTGACGAACGAGCGTCCCGCTCGCCAATCGCTGGCGTTTTTCCAAACTGTTTACGAGTGGTATGGAGTTCAAGAGCGTGAGGGCGAGCGCATTGAGTTGCTGGTTGGCGATGGCTTGTTGCAGTGCGCCCCGGAAATCGGCGATAAGTTTCGCCATCCAGTGCTCCTTCAAAAGTTGGAACTCGAATTCTATCCCGAAATGCGCCAGCCGCAGTTTGTTTTCCGAAAGCGAGAGCAGCAGCCGGAGCTTTACATGGAATTTCTCCGCGTCCTGCCGGGAGTGAACACGCAACAGCTTGCGCGTTGCGCTGACGAGTTGAAGAAAGCCGAATTCGCTCCGATGGGCGGCGAAGATACCGACGGATTTTTGCGCCGGTTAATCCAAGGACTGTTTCCGAGCAGTGGCAGAGTGACACAGGACGAACAAAATGAATCTTCTTCAGGCTCAGACTTGTTCGATCAGCCGCGAGCTACATCAGACCAGAGCGCTCCTGTCATTCAACGCCAGCCAGCCATCTTCATGCGACAACGGCGAACCGGGCCTGGAAACATTTTCGATTTAGTCTTGGAGGACATCGCCAACCGCGAAATCTTTCCGCCCGCGTTACTACAAATTCTCGGACTGAACGCGTGCAGCCCAGTCTCGGCTGATGTTCAGTCCGGCGGGCAGAGTTTTGGCAACGAGGATGATGAAGTGCTCTTGAGCAAGCCTGCCAATCGCGAGCAACTTGAAATCGCCAAGCAACTCACCCGACGAGATTGCGTCCTCGTTCAAGGGCCGCCGGGCACAGGGAAGACCCACACCATCGCGAATCTTCTCGGGCATTTGTTGTCGCAAGGTAAACGCGTCCTCGTCACCGCTCACACACCAAAGGCGCTGCGCGTGCTTCGTCAGAAAGTTGTCGAGCCAATCCAGCCGCTTTGCGTCAGCGTCCTTCACAACGACAAACAGAGTCAGGAGGAACTCCAAGCTTCTGTTCGGAAAATTAACGTCCGTCTCAGTGAAGACGAACGACTTTTGGAGCGAGACGCAAACCTTTGCACATGGGAACGGAAGCGCATTCTGGATGCCTTGCGTAATGCCCGGGAGAAACTTCTCGACGCGCGGCAAGATGAAATCCGCGATGTCGTGTTTGGTGGAAAATCCATGCGGCCAATTGTCGCCGCCAGGCGTGTCAAGGAAGGCATCGGAACGGACGACTGGATTCCGAGTCCTGTTAATCTCGGTGAGTCGCTTCCGCTCTCCCATGCAGAAGTGGTGGCGCTCTACCAAACCAATGCTCGCGTTTCTCTCGACGACGAGCGCGAACTCGCTGGATGGCGACCGGATTTGTCCACATTGCCAACCCCAAACCAATTCAAAAATGCAGTTGAGGAGTTGGTTGCGTTGAGCGAACAAGAACTCCGGTTGCGCGAGGAGCTTTGGGATTCCGCACTTGAGCCTGACGAACTGGCGGAGTTTGACCGGATGCTGGAATTTGCCAGCAAGACAATTGAGTTTCTGCGTGAGAGCGCGCCGTGGCAACTTGAAGCGGTTCAAGCTGGGCGAGACGGCGAGCAATCTCGCCAAGTTTGGGAATCTCTGGCGGCGTTGATTGAAACCACTTGGCGCGAAGTGCAGGAATGCCATGCGCTGGTCATGGCGCACGGGCCGGACGTTTCCGACCCACGCCCGTCACACGAACTGCTGGTGATGGTTGAGGAAATTATCCAGCATCAGGAAGCGGGCAATTCGTTCGGCTTGCTTACCAAGCTTACGAAACGTCATTGGTTCGAGTTCAAGGAGAAGGTTCGCGTTGGCCGTCGCGCTCTGGAATTGAACGACGCGACTCACCTGCGGGCAGTGCGGGCGTTCCTGCGGATGCGACAGCTTCGGTCTGAATTGGTTGAACGGTGGGAACGCCAAATGGCGCGTCAGGGCGGCCTCGCGTGTTCCGAGTTGGGTGAACGGCCAGAGCAAGTCTGCAAACAGTTCATGCCGCAAATCCAACTCTGTCTGGGGTGGCATACGTCAACCTGGCAGCCGCTAGAAAATCAATTTCAGCAACTTGGTTTTCGGTGGGCCGCATTTCTTGACTCAACCGCGCCGGAAGGAGGAGACAACGCCGAGCTTCGCCGGATTCGTAGCGCAGTGCTTGGCGACCTCGGCCCGATTCTCCAGTCGCGGAGCGGTTGGTTGAGACACAAGCGGCTGCTGGCGACATTGCGCGCATGGCATGACCAAGTGCCGGAATCAGACAGCGCAGAAGCACAGGCGACACAACGGTTGCGACAGGCGATCCGCGATGCTTCCCCAACGGACTATCAATCGGCTCACGAAGAATTGACGCGACTGAAAAATCTGGAATCCGATTTGGCGCGTCGCCGTGAACTGTTGGAACGAATGGCCCAGACTGCGCCCGCGTGGAAATCAGCAGTCGAAAATCGTGTCGCGCAGCATGGCGGCTCACAGCCGGCGGGCGACCCACATGCAGCTTGGGAATGGCGACAGCTTCACGACGAATTGGAGAGACGGGCAAGCGTTTCCATCAATCAGTTGCAGCAACAAATCGAGCGCTTTGGAAACCAGCTTCTCGAAGTCACAGCGCAACTCGTGGAGAAGCAGACGTGGTTGAATCAAATCCGGCAAACCAAGCCCGAACAAAAGCAAGCGCTTGGTGCTTACGCCGCGATGCGCAACAAGTTGACCAAAACTGGCAAGGGTGTGCGTGATGCAGAGCTTCGCGCTGCGGCTCGTGTTCAAATGGCAATCGCAAAAGACGCCGTCCCCGTCTGGATTATGCCGCTCGCGGAGGTGGCCGATAGCTTTGACCCGAGGAAAACCCGGTTCAATGTTGTTATTATTGATGAGGCCAGTCAATGCGACCCAACTTCGTTGTTTGCGCTGTATCTCGCAGAGCAAGTCATCGTCGTTGGCGACGATGAACAGGTGACGCCTGTGGCGGTCGGCGTGCAGGCAGATGAAGTGAGCAAACTCATCCGCATTTTCCTTCAGGGCGTGCCTTACAAAGAACTCTACGACGGCGAAACGTCTGTTTACGAGCTGGCCCAAATCGCTTTCGGCGGAGTGATTAGGCTTACCGAACATTTCCGCTGCGCGCCCAACGTCATCGCGTTCAGCAACAATCTTTCCTACAAAGGTGAAATTAAAGCACTGCGGGAAGCTTCCTCGATTCCACTCACGCCGCATGTCGTGCCCCACCGAGTTCAAGGTGGTCGCGACCGGGGTGACAATGTGAACGAAGTCGAAGCAGAAGCAGTCGCATCGCTGATTTGCGCGGCCATTGAGCAGCCGGAATTCGCTTTGAACCACGAACGGGAATGCTCCAGCTTTGGCGTTGTCTCGCTCGTTGGCGACAAGCAGGCATTGCGAATAGACGCAATCCTGCGGCAGCGTCTTGAACCTGCCGAGTATCGCCGCCGACAGATTCTCTGCGGCGACTCGGCGCAATTTCAAGGCGATGAACGCGATGTCATGTTCCTATCCGTGGTGGACTCCTCGCCCGCCCAACCGCCGCTTTCGATGCGTCAGGAAGGGCCGAAGAAAATTTTCAAGAAACGCTTCAACGTCGCAGCGAGCCGCGCCCGTAACCAGATGTGGATTGTCCACAGCCTGAATCATGAAACCGATTTGCAGGTCGGCGACTATCGCCGCCGCCTCATCGAACATGCGCTCGACCCCAACGCATGGGAGCGCGAATTACAGAAGCGGTTGGTGAAGACAGATCCGCGCTCAAAGGAATTCCAAGGCGTCGTTCTGCGGCGACTGATGGAGCAGCGGTTCAACGTGACGCCGGAGTTCCCGGCTGGCGCTTATTCGATCGACCTCGTTGTGACCGGAAATGGCAAGCGCTTGGCAATCGAGTGCGACGGCGAACAATTTCACGGCCCGGAAAAACTCCAAGCAGACCTCGAACGCCAAGCGATTCTGGAACGACTTGGTTGGACGTTCGTTCGGATTCGCGGCAGCCTTTTCTTTCGGGACGAGGACCGCGCCTTGCAGCCGGTCTTCCGGCGTTTGCAGGAATTGAACATCACGCCGGAGCTTGTGCCGAGTTCGGCTTCGACCACGCAGCAGCAGGCCGATGTTGTCGAACGCGTCATTCGTCGCGCCGAAGAACTAAGGCATTTGTGGCATCCAGAAGCAGAGAACGGTTCGGATTCCGCCAAACAGGCTGGCACAAGTTCATTTTCATTTACGTGCAGTTGATTGACCGAGTTTACCGAGAGTTTTTACGCGAGTTCAATTTGAAAAGTATTGTCCAGTTTGACGTCGGCTACGCCAGCCCGAGCCATTTCGCCCAAGTCTTTCGGCGTGTGGTTGGCGTCACGCCAACAGAGTTCCGGAGTTCGCTTTAGATTTCCCGCAGGATTGCGACAGGCATCGCAGGATCACGAGAGCGCGATTGTGCCAGATGAGGCAAGGTGTGCGTATGAATACGAACACGATTTGCACTGGATCATTAAAAGCGATGGTGGGCATGGCCTTGGCTGTGGCCATCTCAGCGGAACCGACCGAAGCGGCCGATCAGGCCGCGTGGGACAAAACCTTTCCCAAGAGCGAAAAGGTTGAGCACCGGAAGGTCACCTTCAAGAATCGCTACGGCATCACTCTATCCGCCGATGTGTATCAGCCGAAGAACCGCAATGGCAAACTGGCGGCGATCGCAGTCAGTGGCCCGTTTGGCGCGGTGAAGGAGCAATCCTCCGGCCTTTATGCGCAAACGATGGCGGAACGTGGGTTCGTCACGCTGGCATTCGATCCGTCCTACACTGGCGAAAGCGGTGGCGAACCGCGCCATGTCGCCTCACCAGACATCAATACCGAGGATTTCAGCGCGGCGGTGGATTTTCTCGGATTGCAACCTTCGGTGGACCGCAACCGGATCGGCATCATCGGCATTTGCGGTTGGGGCGGCATGGCGCTGAACGCTGCTGCTGTGGACCAGCGGATCAAAGCCGTGGCGACCAGCACGATGTATGACATGTCGCGCGTGATGTCCAAAGGCTACAACGACAGAATGACCAAGGAAGAGCGCACAAAGTCGTTGGAGCAACTGAGTCAGCAGCGCTGGAAGGATGCGGAAAACGGCAAGCCCGAGCTCGGCCCCATCTATAACGAGCTAAAAGGCGGCGAACCGCAGTTCATGGTCGAATATGCTGATTACTACAAGAAGCGGGAACGCGGCTTCCACCCGCGCGCGATCAACTCGAACGGCTCATGGACCGTTACCAATCCGCTGTCGTTCATGAACACGCCGCTTTTGACCCATATCGCGGAAATTTCGCCCCGGCCAGTGCTGTTGATTCATGGGGAGAAGGCCCATTCGCGTTACTTCAGCGAAACGGCATATCAGGCCGCGGCAGAGCCGAAAGAACTCGTGATCATCAAGGGTGCCAATCACGTTGATCTCTACGACCAGGTGAACTTGATCCCATTCGATAAGTTGACCGAGTTCTTCGCGAAGAACCTGAAGTAACTACCGCGACGGTTTCCCATTTTCAAGCGCATGAAACCTACACCTGATATTTTTGCACGACTTCGGAAGGGCGAGACGGTTCCCTTCAACGACCCTGAATACCACAAACTTCGGGACGTCGCGTTCGCCACGAGAAAATTGCTCCTGCAATTGAATCAATCCGCTGATCCGGAGGAGATGCGCGCCTTGCTCAGCCGGATCACCGGCACGGAGATCAATCAAAGCAGCGCGATCTTTCCCCCATTTTACGTGAATTATGGGAGGCATACGACAATCGGGAAAAACGTCTTCATCAACTTCGACTGCGTTTTTCTGGACTTCGGAGGAATCACCATTGAAGACAGCGTCTTCATCGCCCCAAAAGTCAGCCTGCTAACTGAAGGACATCCTCTTTCGCCGGAGAACCGGCACTCGCTGACGGTGGGGCAGATTCGTATCAAGAGGAACGCGTGGATCGGAGCCAATGCCACCATTACCCAGGGCGTAACGATTGGAGAAAACGCAGTCGTGGCGGCCGGTGCCGTTGTCACCAAAGACGTGCCCGACAACAAATTGGTTGGAGGAATCCCTGCCATGATCATCAAAACGGTGTAAAGGCGATGGCGGCCAAACCGTCTAAAACGAATTACCTACTTAAAACTATGATCCACCGGCGCACATTCCTGAAAGCCACCGGCGCTGCCGCGCTCGCTTTCCCGGCGATCCTCCGCGCTCAAACCACCTCATCACCTCAAACACAAAAGCTCCCTATGGAAATTAAAAGAATCGGCTCGCAACCCTCGATCAAAGGACCAGCTGATTGGTTCACCGGCACCGTCCGCATTGATTCCTTTTTCGACCCAAACGCTTCCGCTCGTGCGGGTGCCGCCAGCGTCACGTTCGAGCCGGGTGCCCGGACGGCCTGGCACACGCATCCGCTCGGCCAGAGGCTCATTGTCACGGGAGGCTGCGGCTGGGTGCAGATCGAAGGCGGCCCAATCGAGGAAATCCGACCCGGCGATGTCGTCTGGTTTCCACCCGGCGTGAGGCACTGGCACGGCGCCGCGCCTACCACGGCGATGACGCACATTGCCATTCAGGAAGCGCTCGACGGTAAGGTCGTCGAGTGGATGGAAAAGGTGAGTGATGAACAATATCGTAAGTAGCTTCACGCAACGGCGCCAACGTAAGGGACGCGTTTTTCTGTTCACCGCATTCATGGGCAGTTCGTCCATGCCGGCTGTGGTGCCGAGAAGACTGCTGGTGCCAACGCGCCCAAATCAACGACCCTGACGAAAACCGCAGATTTGGCGGCCATGCCTTCGCCGTGGACAGCGCACAAACCGTGTAGTTATTCGTGAACATTTCTATGAAAGACACCGTTGAATTAAATGAGCAGCCATCGCAGCATAAGCCTTGATCCAGGAATGAAATTATGAACACGACCAAAACCCGAGCCTACTCCGCCGCCAGCGCGACCGCGCTGCTGGCTTCTACCCAGATCAATCGCCGCGAGCCCACCGCCACGGACGTGCAGATTGAGATTCTCTTCTGCGGCGTCTGCCACTCTGATCTCCATTACGCCCGCAACGAATGGGGTTTCACCCAGTATCCGGCTGTGCCGGGCCACGAGATCGTTGGCCGTGTGACGGCCGTCGGCGGCGGTGTGAAGAAGTTCAAGGTCGGGGATACTGTTGGTGTGGGTTGCCTTGTGGACTCGTGCCGCACTTGTCCCGACTGCCGCGCGGGTCTGGAGCAATTCTGCACGGACATGACAATGACCTACGGCAGCATGGACAAGCATCTCAACGCCCCGACGCTCGGTGGCTACGCGCAGAGCATCGTTGTGACGGAGGACTTCGTGCTGCGCATGCCGACCAACCTCAACCTCGCCGCCGCTGCGCCGCTGCTGTGCGCGGGCATCACCACGTATTCCCCGCTGCGCCACTGGAAGGTCGGCCCCGGCCAGAAGGTCGGCATCGTCGGGCTCGGTGGTCTCGGCCACATGGGCGTCAAGTTCGCCAAGGCCTTCGGCGCGCACGTCGTGCTATTCACGACGTCGCCCGGCAAGGTGGCGGACGGCAAACGCCTCGGGGCGCATGAGGTCGTGATCTCCAAAGACGACGCGCAGATGGCCACCCACGCCAACAGCTTCGATTTCATTCTCGACGCCGTCTCCGCCACGCACGACATCAACGCCTACTTAAACCTGCTAAAACGTGACGGCAACCTGACGCTCGTCGGCGCGCCCGAGAAGCCGCTCCCGGTGGCGGCCTTTCCGTTGATCTTCCGTCGTCGCTCCTTCTCCGGCTCGCTCATCGGCGGCCTGCCCGAGACGCAGGAGATGCTGGATTTCTGCGGCCAGCACAACATCACCTGCGACATCGAAATGATCCGCATGGACGAGATCAACACCGCCTACGAGCGCATGCTCAAAAGCGACGTGAAATACCGCTTCGTGATTGATATGGCGTCGCTCAAGTAGGAATGATTCAACGAATTGCCGCCGTAAGAATGTATCCACCAATTCAACCCAGCGATTTTGACGGACTGCCTGGAGCAGACGCCATTCGTGTGGGGCTGGAGGACTTTGCCACCGGGCGCGAGTCAATCGAATCGCTGCTGATTCAAATTGGTGCTCCGCGATTGAATTGGCTGGGCATTGTTCTGCCAGCGCAACCAGATTTGGATGCCGACCGACGGCTTTATTATCTGCTTTCCGCACAACACGGTAACGCGGCGCATTCCCAGTTCAACAGTTTGATCCGCCAACTTGTCAGCTTTGAACGCGCGTTGGAGGGCCGACGAGGCCGCGAAGCGGCCCAACATGAATAGCCGTGGGTGAAACCCACGGTAGGCTGAATGGAATGTGCGACCCCTGCGGGGTCGAACCTGTTTTTGATGAGCAACCGTGGGCTGACGCCCACGGCTATTCACGTTTTGTCCCTCTGGGACAATTGGTGCGCTGTCAGAAACCTTGGCGCAAGGATTCAAAATCCTGTGCTAGACAAGTCGCTGCGGCCAAAAGAATATGAAATCACGAAACGAGACAGGTTGCAAAATGCAGGGCCAACCTAAATGTTAGCTAGGAAATGAAACTTCCACGCGAAATTGTAAATGAGTGCGCCTCTGCCATCAACCAAGCGGTTTTGAAACCCATCGGATACAGAAAATCAGGGTTTAATTGGACTCTTGCTAGTGAGTGGACGCGAATCATTAACTTGCAACTTTCGCGCTGGAATTCCGCCGACGATGTCCAGTTTACTTTCAACTTTGGAGTGTTCATTCCCGATCTTCATCGAATTGCCGAAAGACCGCAGAGAGACCAGCCATTGAAGGAACCCGATTGCGTGGTTCGTGCTCGCTTCGGATCGCTGACGCCTTCTCGGCTTGATCACTGGTGGAAAGTTGATGCAGTTACTGATCCCACCGAGTTGATTCGAGATGTTACCGGAGCAGTAGTCACATACGGACTTCCTTGGCTTGCTTCACTCGTGGATTATTCCAGCGTTACCGCAGAATACGAAAGGCAGAAGGATTTATTTATGGCGGGACTGTCATACCATTTGGCAGGACAGAAATCGTTGGCAACTGAAAGGATCAAAGTGGCGATTGAGAAGGCTAATCCTCATTTCAAACCCCGTGCCATACGCATCGCCAATCAACTGAACTTGATTGAAACATAATGGTTAATCCGGAGATAGGCTGCAAATTTTCTTGTTCTGCCAGCACGTAACCAATCGTTGACCAAACTCTTCACGCGATCAAATCTTCCACGACTTTCCCATGCACATCCGTCAGCCGGAAGCGCCGGCCCTGCATGAAATAAGTCAGCCGCTCATGGTCCACTCCCAGCAGATGCAGCATTGTGGCGTGGAAATCATGAACGTGGACGCCATCCTTCACCACGTTGTAGCTGAATTCATCCGTCTCCCCGTAAACGGTGCCGGGCCTGACACCTCCGCCGGCCATCCACATTGAGAAGCAGCGCGGATGATGATCGCGGCCGTAATCGTCCGCGGTGAGTTTACCCTGTGAGTAGCTCGTGCGCCCAAATTCGCCTCCCCAGATCACGAGTGTGTCGTCGAGCAATCCGCGTTGCTTCAAGTCGGTAATCAACGCCGCGCTCGCCTGGTCCGTTTCCCGGCATTGGACGGAAATTCCCTTTGGCAAACCGCCGTGTTGATCCCAGCCCTGGTGATAAAGCTGGATGAACTTCACACCCTTCTCGGCGAGCCGCCGCGCAAGCAGGCAGTTCGCTGCGAACGTTCCGGGCTTCTTCGCATCCGGGCCGTAGAGTTCAAACGTCGCTTCTGACTCCTTCGACATGTCCATCACCTCTGGTACGCTCGTCTGCATCCGATACGCCATCTCGTATTGCCCGATGCGCGCATCCACGCCCGCGTCGCCGAGTTTGTCCGCCGCGTGCGCGTGAAGCTCCTTCAGCCGATCCAGCAGCAATCGCCGGCTCTCGGGTGTCACTCCGTCGGGATTGCTGAGATACAGCACCGGGTCCTTGCCGCTGCGAAATTGCACGCCCTGATGTTGAGAGGGCAAAAACCCGCTGCCCCACAAACGCGCGTAGAGCGGCTGGTCCACCTTGCCGGGCGTGATGAGCACGACGAACGCGGGAAGATTCTCGTTGTCGCTGCCCAAACCGTAATGCACCCACGCGCCAATACTCGGGCGACCGGAGATTTCCGAGCCGGTTTGCAGGAACGTGATAGCGGGATCGTGATTGATCGCTTCGGTGTACATCGAGCGGACGATGCACAACTCGTCCACCACCTTTGCCGTGTGTGGCAACAGGTCGGAAACCCACGTGCCATTCCGGCCGTGCTGCTGGAAACCAAACTTCGAGCCGGCAAGCGGCAACGAGGATTGATTGCCCGACATGCCGGTCAGGCGCTGCCCCATCCGCACCGACGCCGGCAACTGCTCGCCGTTGCGCTGATTGAGCAGCGGCTTGTAGTCGAGCGTTTCAATTTGCGACGGCCCGCCCGCCATGAAAAGATAGATGACGCGCTTGGCCTTGGCTGGGAAATGCAATTGACAGTTGAGAATGCCTCGATCTCGATTGCTAGCGGCAAACACACCCGGAGGTTTCATCAGGTTGGCGAGCGCAATCCCGCCCAGCCCCATGCCGAAGCGATTCAGAAAGCCGCGCCGCGAAAGTCCCGCGGCGGGCAATGGTCCGGTGCAAATTTGCTGGTTCATAAGTTCTGGGGCGTCTTGGACTGCGGGGGCAAGCGAAGCGCGATCCCGCTTTGAGAACTCCAGTCGCCAACGATGCAAAAGCGCCGTCGCCGCTGTGCTTTGCCGGCGCAGTCCAAAATGCTCTTAGGCGGATTTCCGTTCATCGTTGCACCACAAATTCGTCAAAGTTCATGATCGCACTCACCAGCGTCGTTATCGCGGCAAACTCCGCACTCGGCAGCGATTCGTCTCGCTTCGCCTCACCGGTGCTCAACAGCTTCTTCGCGCTTTCCTCGTGGCTTGTAAAGTGAGCTTTCTGTTCGGTAAACAGAGTGCCGAGAATCTTCAATTCAGCTTCATCCGGCAAACGCCCCGTCAGTGCACGGAATGCGTCCAGGTTGCGCGCAGCTTCGTCATTGGGATGTCTCTTTAGCAATCGCTCGCCCAGCACGCGTGCCGCTTCCAGAAACTGCGGGTCGTTGAGCAGCACGAGCGATTGCAGCGGCGTGGCCGTCGTCTCGCGTTTGGCGGTGCAGACTTCGCGCGTGATGGCGTCGAAGGTCAGCATTGAGGCCGGTGGCGCCGTGCGTCGCCAGAAGGTGTAAAGACTGCGCCGATACAACTTGTCGCCGTGGTCCTGCGTGTAGGTCTTGCCGGTGCCGGATTGCTCCCACAGTCCGGCCGGCTGATACGGCTTCACGCTCAGTCCGCCAATGGAGCGATTGAGCAGTCCGCTGGCTGCCAGTGCGCCATCACGGATTTGCTCTGCCAGCAACCGCATCTTCGGCCCGCGCGCGAGTAATGCGTTGTCGGGATCGCGTGCCACGAGTTCTCGCGGCGCTTGTGATGACTGGCGAAACGTCGCGGTGTCCACGATCAAACGGTGCAACGCTTTCACGTCCCATCCATTGGCCATGAACCAGTCCGCGAGCCAATCCAGCAATTCTGGATGCGTGGGCAGCCGCCCCTGACTGCCGAAATCGTCCAGCGTCGCAACGAGACCGCGAGCAAAGTGCATTTTCCAAATGCGGTTCACTGCGACACGCGCGGTCAATGGATTCCGCCGGTCGGTGAGCCAGTCTGCCAGTCCGAGACGGTTGCGCGGCGCATTTGCGGGGAAGGACATCACGCTCGCGGGCGCATCAGGTTGGACTTCGTCGCCCGGGGCGTCGTAAGCGCCGCGCTTGAGCAGGTGCGTGACCCGGCGCTGTGGCATTTCCTCCATGACCATGATTTCGGGCACGTCGTTGATCAAAGCGTTCTCCTGTTCACGGAGTTTCTTTAGCTCAACCAGTGCGGCACGATAAAGCTCATGTTTGCGGGCGAGGAAATGGTCCAACAACCCTTTCCCCTCACCCCGGCCCTCTCCCCCGGAGAGAGGGAGGATCGTTCGCCGCTGATTCTGAACGACGGCAGCCTGAGTTTGCTCAACGGACTTTGAAGAATCTAAACCAGCCTCCTGCTGTTCCCTCTCCCCGGGGGAGAGGGCCAGGGTGAGGGGTTCGTTTGGCGCGAAGATTGATTTGATCTCCGCTTCCGTCAACGCCACGTCAAACACCTGCAAGTCATCAATCAATCCATTCTTGAATCCGGTGTCACGGAATCGGCCGGCGAGCGTGAGCTTGATGTTCCCCACATCGGCGTCACCCCACGCACTGCGGTGGGTGATGTCTTTGTAGAGATTGTCGCGCACCACCTCTGTTTCCAGCGGTGTGCTGTTGTGGTGGAGCCGGATTCCTTCTGCGCGGCTCGACCCGTCGTACGTGACCGTGATTTGCGACCACTCATTGGTTGGCAACGCTTGCTTGGCGCGTACCGCGATGGCATTGCCGGGCCAGAAATGAATCAGGGCAAAGAACGGTTTGCCATGTTCGAGCACGAGTTCGTAACCGCGACTGCCGGAGTCCGTCCACGAACGCGAATGATGCAACACCACGGCCCGCTCCTGTGTTTCGGTAGGCTTGAGCCAAAGGCCGAAGGAAAACTCGTCCGTTCGTTTGAACTCACCCATGCCTTTGATCGTGACCTGATTATCGCCGCTGAACTGAAGTGCGGAGTTGGTTGGAGCACCGGTCTCCGATCCGGCCTGATTTTGATCTTTGGAACGTGCCGGGTCGGAGACCGGCGTTCCGGCCACCAGCACCGGCCCATCTTCCAGCCGTGCCACGTTGGTTGAAAAGCTGTCCGGGGTCGTGTTGTTCGTGACCGTGTCGAAAGTGAACCGGGCGACCGGTTGTGGTGTGGCGATCTTTCCACCCGATGCGAGCCACGCCTGAAATGCCTTCTCCGCGTCACGCTCGGTCTGTTTCAGCCCAGCTTCGGCTGTTGCGATCTGCTTTCTGAGTTCGGCGTGTTGTTGCTCCTTACCCTCCGGCCAGAGCAAAAGCGTGGGCGTGGGCGTGGCGCGGGTGAAGTGCGAGTAAAGGCCCGACTCGTCAATATTGTTGAAGAAGGCGAAGAATGAATAGTAATCGCGCTGCGTGATCGGATCATATTTGTGGTCGTGGCATTTCGCGCACGAGAGCGTCAGTCCCAGCATCGCCGTGCCGAACGTGTTCACGCGATCCGACGCGTACTCCGCGCGGAACTCTTCCTCGATACTCCCGCCCTCGTTGGTCTGCCGATGCAGCCGATTGAAGGCCGTGGCCAGTTTCTGCTCGCGGGTCGCATTCGGCAGCAGATCGCCGGCGATCTGCCAGCGGAGGAAATCATCGTAAGGTAGGTTGTCATTGAACGCGTTGATGACCCAGTCCCGCCAGGGCGACATGTCGCGATCCACATCGGCCTGGTAGCCGTAGGTATCGGCGTAGCGGGCAAGGTCGAGCCAGTCGAGCGTCATGCGTTCGCCGTAGGCGGGTGAACTCAAGTAACGTTCCACGACCCTTTCGTAGGCTTGTGGCGAATTGTCCGCGAGGAAGGCATCAATCTCCTCCAGCGTCGGCGGGAGGCCCGTGAGATTCAGTGCGAGCCGGCGGATCAAGGTTTCCCGTGTCGCCTCGGGCGTGGGTTTCAGTTTCTCGCTCTCGATCTTTGTGAGGACAAAGGCATCAATGGGATTCCGCACCCACTTCGCATTGCCTGGCGTTGGCGGCGAGACTTTCTCGACCGGATTGAACGCCCAATGACCTTTGTATTCCGCGCCTTGGGCGATCCAGCGCTGGAGCAGTTCCTTCTCGGCATCGGTCAGCTTGAGATTGGATTTCTCCGGCGGCATCTGGTCGTCGTCCGTCGCCACGATGCGGCGAACCAGTTCGCTGTTCGTCGCACTGCCAGGCTTGACCACCGTCGAGCCATCTTCCAATTGCTTGAACAATCCCTCGCGCGTATCAAGCCGGAGCTTGGCCTTGCGCGCCTTTTCATCCGGCCCGTGGCAGGTGAAGCAGCGGTCGGAAAGCAACGGACGAATCTGGAAATTAAAATCCACCTTCTCGGCGGCGGCGAAGCTTTGGCAGCAGGGCAGGGCGGCAATAAAGACAGCGAGCATTCCCGAAATTGAAATGCAACGGCGCAAAATGCGTTTTTCTTCCCGACAGGCCATGATGCGAGCCTAGCATAATTGTTTAGCAGACAACATTCGATTTGTGAGTAAACCCATTGGAAAAAACTCCGAGTGCGGTCTGGCCTGCGCAAAGCGGTGCTAAAGACACCGCGCTCCAGACGCTTCGCGAATTCAGAAGCGGCTCGGCCATCGCCAAGCGTCTGGAGTGCGGCGTGTTCACCGCCGCTTTTGGACAAGAGTAACGGTATCTGGGAGTCCGGTCATGCGGGCGACCAGGGACAAACTGGAAGTGCTGGCAGCGCGCGTCATTGCGTGGCAGAGTCCGGCCATGCAATCCATTCGTACGATCCGCTTTCGCGGCCTGATGTTCGCTGGGCTGCTGCTTGCACCAGTCCTGAGTCTTGCGGACACCAAGATTGAACCACTCGCGCTCGCCGGCCAGACCGCCACCCACGATCCCGCCACCATCTTCAAAGAGAATGGGCGCTACTACATGTTCGGCACCGGGCGAGGCTTGCGCACCGCCGTTTCCTCGAACCTCGTGGATTGGGTGGAAGGCCCGCCGGTCTTTCCCGCGCCACTGCCATGGACTACGAATGCCGTACCCGGTTTTCGTGGTCACACCTGGGCGCCGGACCTGATTCGCGTGAACGGTCTGTGGCATCTTTATTATTCCGTCTCCACCTTTGGAAAACAGGTTTCCGCCATCGGTCTGGTCACCAGCCCGACGCTGGATTGGATGTCGCCGGACTACCGCTGGACGGATCGCGGACCGGTGATTCACTCGCGTGTGGGTGATCCGTTCAATGTGATTGATCCCAGCCTGTTTCAGGATCGCGACGGAAAACTCTGGATGGCTTACGGCTCGTTCTGGAAGGGCATTCACCTGATCGAACTCGATCCAAAAACCGGACTGCGCCGCGACACGAACTCCGCCCCGACCCGGCTGGCGTGGAATGAAATGATCGAAGCTGTCTGCCTGACGCGCCACGCGGACTACTACTACGCGTTCGTGAACTGGGGCCAATGCTGTCGCGGCACGAACAGCACTTACGAAGTTTGGGTGGGCCGCAGCAAGGCCGTCACGGGTCCGTATGTCGACCGCGAGGGCAAAGACCTTGTGGATCGCGGTGGCACGATGTTTCTGGAGAGCGCAGGCCGTTACATTGGCCCGGGACACATTGGCGTGTTTACCGAGGGCGGCACGAACTGGTTCAGCTATCACTACTACGATGGCGAGAATCGGGGACGCTCAAAGCTCGCGCTCGGGCAATTGGAATGGACCAGCGATGGCTGGCCGGTGGCGAAGAGTCCGTCGTCAGTATCGAGTTCACCCAAGTAGGCGAAAAGCCGCACGCAGGTCGCGCTGCTTTGGAGTGCGATGACTTGTCATCGCTTTCGCCGCTTTGGCGACTTGTCGTCAAAGCAGGGCCGCGTTCAGCGGCCCGAGGAAAAACCGGACGCATCCTCCACTTTGACGGCGACAAGTCGCCTGCGGAAAGCGCGGCCAAGTCCGCGCACTCCAAAGCGGACTGCGTCCGCAAATCAGCCTGCAACCTCTGCTCTCAAGATACTTGCCGCCTCCGCTTCATTGCAAAGCTTGCGGTAGGCTTCGTCAATGTTCACCACCGCGCCGGAGCCGGGCGCGAATCCGCAGTCCGGGTTTAGCGTGACACGTCCAGCATCAAGAAACTTCAACGCCTGACGCACGCGGGTGGCGATGATTTCGGCGGAATCGATTTTGCCCGGCGTCACGTCCACGCAGCCGAGACCGATTTCCAGATCGTCGCGGAGTTTTTTGAACACGGCCATGTCACCAACCTGCGGCGTGGTGAATTCCATCGTGAGGTGATGGACTTTGAGCTTGTTGAGGAACGGCAGAATCGGTTCGTAGCCGCCGCCGTGGGCGTGCTCGCCGCGCACGCGCGCTCCGGCGCGGCGGCACAGATGGACGGCAATCTTGATGCCTTTCACGCCGCTGACGACTTCGTTCACCATGTCCGTGGCGAAGGCGGCGGCGTTGTCGGGGTCGGCGTATTTGGCGCGCACGTCCGGATCAACGAAGAGGCAGAGATGCGGGTCGTCAATTTGCGCGATGTCCGCACCAGCGTCGCGAATCAACTCCAGCTCGCGGCGCAGTATCGGCACGCACGCGCGGACGAAATCTTCCACCTTGGGAAACGCCTTCCGGGATTTTTCCTTGTTCCACATGCGTTCGCCGAGGAGGGCGGGGGACGGCAGGGTGGATTTGATCTGTCGCTTGGTGATGGTCTTGAGGAATTTGACTTCGTTGGCGATGAAGCCGGGTTTCTTGGGTTTGAGATTATCCACGGCGATGGTCAGCGGGCGGCCATCGGGAGCAGTGCTCAATTCAAAACCGTGCGCCAGTTCGGCGATGACGCCAATGTAGGATTTGCGCCACCATTCGCCGTCGGTGATGACATCAATGCCGGCGTGTTCCTGCATCGCCACGGCGTAACGGACGGCAGCTTCCATCTCGTGTTTGTAGCGCGCGGGCGAGAGGGGCGGACGGCCATTGATGAGGTCGAGCACGAATGCCGGGCGTGGTAGCGATCCGACGACGGAGGTGGGGAAGAGGAGTTTTTTGCTCATAAAAAAGTTTTCACCACGGATGGACACGGATTAACACAGATGGAACTCGGGAAGCAAAGGAGCGCGGGTCTGTGACCCGCAGCACGCTTTTCTGCAACAAAGATGCCGGGTAGTGCGCCGTGACCCTCGGGAGCTACCTGCTGCGGCTCAAAGAGCCGCGCTCCATCTGAATCCGTGTGCATCGGTGTCCATCCGTGGTTGAGAGTTATT
>Ga0315910_10001725_pt1 | contig 19806 bp, 17 predicted proteins | sample EdamamesoilMG_FD_204470 | JGI IMG/M metagenome (GOLD analysis project Ga0315910, IMG submission 204470) | Garden soil microbial communities collected in Santa Monica, California, United States - Edamame soil | ecosystem: Environmental > Terrestrial > Soil > Garden | place: USA: California...
GCGGCAGCGCGCGCCCCCAAGCCGACAGCGCCGCGGCCGCTCCGGCGGCACGCACGTGGCCGGCGAGCGCGACGCCGAAGCGCTCGCGCACGCTCGCCCACGCGGCCAGGCTCGCGCCGAGTGCCTCGCCCTCCTCGGGCGGCACGAGGCGCGCCGCGACCATCGTGCCGATGCGGTGGTAGACGTCGTCCGGGTTCGGCACGAGCGCGAGCGCGGCACGCATCGCCGGCAGGCCGTCGCCGCCGAGCTGGAAGGCGAGTTCGGCGCGCAGCACCTCGCGGAACATCACGATGCCCGGCGGCAGGCGGGCGTGCTCGGCGGCGAGCAGCGGCTGGGCACGCGCCGGCTGGCCGAGCTGCATGAACAGCAGCGCGAGGCGCTGCTCGGCCATCGCGAGGTCGGTCGACGAGCCATCGGCGCGGAAGCCCTCGAGCGCCTCCTCGAGCAGCGGCAGCGCCTCGGCGTAGCGACCGACGTCGCGCAGCCGGTGGGCATGCGGCGCCTGCATCTGCAGCAGCCGGATCCGCCCGACCTCGCCGGTCGACAGCGCGATGCGGCGCGCCTGCTCGGAGGTCTCGTTGGCCTCGCGCACGCGGCCGAGCTTGGCCTGGCCCGCGGCGGCGTTCGACAGCGAGCGCCAGACCATGTCGGGCCGGCCGCTCGCCCGCGCGAGCGCCTGGCAGGTCGCCCAGCCCTGCAGCGACTCGCGCAGCCGGCCGGCGTAGTCGAGCGCGAGCGCGTAGGCTTCCCAGAACTCCCAGCGCTGCTCGGGCGTGCCCCCGGCATCGACCCAGGCCCGGTACGGCTCGAGCACCTCGACCCCTTCGGCGACGCGGCGCGCGTCGCCGAGCGCACCCGACCAGGCGATCGCGAAGCGCAGCTCGAGCGGCCGGTCGCCCGCCGCGCGTGCGGCCGCGACCGCCTGCGGCGCGAGCTGCAGTGCCGCGTCGATCTCGAAACGCGTGATCGCGAGTTCGAGCGCGACGCCGAGCGCCTGCAGGCGTTCGCCGGCGTCGCCGGCCGCGGCCGCCAGTTCGTCGGCAGCCGCGCGTGCCGCGCCGCCGGCGTCGTTGGTCGCGAGCGTGCTCGCCCGCTGCAGCAGTGCGGCAAACCGCGCCGGCCGGTCGCCCGCGCGGCCGAATGCCGCGGCGGCGTGGGCGAGCAGCTCGGCGTGTTCGACCGCGCGGCCGGCGTCGCGCGAGCGCTGCGCCGCCGCGAGCCACGCGGCCGCCGCCTCGGGCCAGCGCTCGGCGCGCGCCCAGTGCGACGCGAGACGGGCCGGCTCGCCGCCGCGGGTCGACAGGAAGGCGGCGATCTCGGCGTGCAGCTGGCGCGCGACCGGTGCCGGCACCGACGCGAGCGCCGCGGCGTAGATCAGGTCGTGGGCAAACGCGCCGTCGCGCAGCACCTGCGCCGACTCGAGTTCGGTCCACGGATCGGCGAGCTCGAGCGTGCGCAGGCCGAGCACCTGCGAGGCCAGCTCGATCGAGAAGTCGGGCGCGGCAACCGCGGCGCAGCGCGCCAGCTGCACGGCGCGCTCCGACAGCCGGCCGATGCGGCGCTCGATCAGCGCGGCGACGTTGCCGGCCGCCGGCAGCTGCACCGGCCAGTGGCGTTCGCCCGGCGCGCCCTGGGTCAGCCAGGCCTTGACCGTCTCGAGCAGGAAGAGCGGGTTGCCGCCGGTGTGGCGTTGCAGCGCCGGCGCGACGCTGCCCCCGACCAGCCCGGCGATGCCCAGCGAGTCGACCAGTTCCTCGATCTGCGCGAGCGTCAGCGGCGCGAGTGCGACATGCTGGGTCTCGGGCATGGCGAGCCAGGCATCGAGCCAGGCGCGCCCGGCGCTGCCGACCTCGGCGGCACGCGCGGCGACGAGCCAGCGGCAACGCGTCGCGCCGGCGGCGTACTGGAACAGCTCGATGCTCGCCGCATCGGCGAAGTGCAGGTCGTCGACGACGATGCCGGCGAGGCCGAGCGTCTCGCTGTCGAGCGCGGCGGCGACGGCATTGAAGAAGCGCGTGCGCTCGGACTCGCCCGTCAGCGGGGCGACCGGGCCGAGTTCGGGCAGCAGCTGCGCGAGCGGCGCCCGCAGCGCCGCGGGCAGGCCCGTCAACGCCGCGGCCGGCACCGAGCGCAGCAGGCGCGAGGCGCTCGCGTAGACGACGCGCTCGTCGCCGGGCCGCGCGCTCGTCACCAGCACGCTGTGCGGGACGCCGCCGCTCCACTCGGCAGCGAAGTCGGTCACGAGCCGCGTCTTGCCGAGGCCGCCGTCGCCGGCGACGACGACGCGCCGGCCTTCCTGCCAGGCGGCGTGCAGCGCGCGGCGCTCGGCCTCGCGGCCGACCAGGCGGGGCGGGCGTTGCACCGAGGCGGGCACGCGCGGCGTCGCGACCGGCGCGCCGGCCGCGGCGGCCGACTCGGCCTGCTCGATCGTCGCGAGCAGCGCGAGCGTCTCGGCCGACGGGCGCGCGCCGACCTCGTCCTTGAGCAGGCGCTCGCAGCGGTCGAAGGCGAGCAGCGCGGCGGCACGGTCGCCGGCGAGGTAGTGCAGGCGCATCAGGCGCCGGTGCGCCTCCTCCGACAGCGGCTCGAGCGCGAGCAGCTCGCGCGCGTGGCCGAGCGCGTCGGCATAGTCGTGCACCTGCTCGGCGCCGTCGGCGAGTTCGACGAGGTCGCCGCGCAGCCGCTGGCGCCGCTGCTGGCGCTGCTGCACCAGCCAGTCGGCGAGTTCGCCCGGCTCGAGCCCGGACGCGTCGGCAAGCACGTCGTCGGCGTCGTGCAGGTCGTGCGCGACCCCTTCGGCGAGCGCAAGCATGCTGGTGCCGCTGATCAGCTCGCCGAACTGGCGCCTGAGCTGGAACAGGCGCTGGCGCAGCGCGTTGCGGGCCGCCTCGACGCTGCTCTCGGGCCAGAGCAGGCCGGCCAGGCGCGCGCGCGGCGTCGGCCCCTCGAGCGCGAGCCAGGCGAGCAGCGCCGCGTCGCGCGGCGCGAGCGCCGCCGGCGCGCGCCCGGGCGCGACGACGTGGGGCTGGCGGGCGAGTTGCAGCAGCATGGCAAGGCGTTGTAGGTCCGCGGGCGTTATGGGCGCGTTAGGGCGCGGGCGGGTCCGCCGCCGATGGGTCGCGTGCCAGCAGGCGCAGCGTGGCCGCGTCCTCGGCGCCGCCGTGGTACTTGGCGAGCGCGGCGCGGAACGGCCCGGCTGCGTCGCCGTCGGCGGCATGGGCGAACAGCGTCAGGCACGAGTGCAGCTTGAGCGCGTCGACGCTGCCGAGCACGGCCGGGGCGTCGTCGCCCGGCAGCGCGTTCAGCGCCGCGACACATTCGAGCAGGCGCGGGCCGAGCAGCGGATGGGCGAGGTAGGCCCGCGCCTCGTCGAGGCCAGCGATGCCGTAGCGCCCCGCCATCGGGCTCGTCCCGAGGCCGCGCAGCTGCGGCAGCACGTACCACATCCAGTGCGTGCGCTTGCGGCCGGCGCGCAGTTCGGCGAGCGCGCTGTCGTGGGCTTCCGCCTGCGCGACGACGAAGCGCTCGAGGTCGTGGGGATCGGCGGATGCGGCCATGGCCAGCCGGGCCGTCAGGCCCAGGGCAGCATCATCGTCAGCAGCAGCAGCTTGTCGAACTCGGGTTCGAAGCGGTCGATGATCTGCTGCGGCCGGGGGCACAGCTTCGCGTCGGTGATCAGGCCGAACTGCACGCCGCCGCCGTAGGTGAGGATGCTGACACCCATGCCGATGTCGCCCGAGGCGGGCACCCAGAACATCGTCTGGCGCAGCGTCGCGCCGCAGAACTTGAGCGGCTGGGCCGGGCCCGGCACGTTGGTCATCACCGCGGTCGCCTTCTTCGCGAACAGGCCGAGCAGCGCGTCCTGCGCCGGCTTGATCAGCAGGCCCGCGACCGCCAGCACCGCAAACGCCATCAGCGGCTGGTAGCTGCCCTTCAGCTCGGTCATGCGCCGGCGCACCTCGTAGACGCGCTGCACCGGGTTGTCGATGCCGATCGGCAGCACGAGCGGCGCGAGGCCGAAGCGGTTGCCGAGCTTCCAGGCCTCCGACAGCGGGCGCAGGTTGACCGGCACCATCGCGCGGATCTCCTTGCCGTCGGTGGCCTCGCCCAACGCGTGCAGGTAGGCGCCGATCGCGCCGCCCGCGCAGGCGAGCAGCACGTCGTTGATCGAGCAGCCGAGCGCCTTGCCGATCGCCTTGACCTTGTCGAGCGGCATCGGCTCGCTCCAGGCGACGACCTTCCTGCCGACCGGCTTGCCCTTCAGCGAGGTCGGCGAGTCGTCCGGCATGATCGCCAGGGCCGCGACATCGCTCGCGACCTGGTAGCCCAGACGCGCCATGTCGAGCGAGCCGAGCAGCTGTTGCTGCGGATTGGCGAGCAGCTCCATCGACTTGCCGACGCCGCTGCCGTACATGGCGATCGCCTTGACGGTCAGGTCGGTGAGCGGCTTGAGCACCGCGTCGGAGAGCCAGTCGCCGTCGTCGGCGTCGGGCGCGTCGTCGGCCGCGGCGCGCTTGCGGCGCTGCGGCGGGTCGTTGCCGCCGTCGGTGATCGACATCATCACCGAGATCAGCGCGATGCCGTCGCCGATGCAGTGGTGCACGCGCGCGATCAGCGCACTGCCGCCTTCGTAGTCGTCGATCAGGTGGAACTGCCAGAGCGGACGCTCGGGATCGAGCGGCGTGGTCGCAAGTTCGCCGGCGCGTGCCTGCAGCGCGGCGCGTGCGCTCTGACCCTTGCCGCGCACGAGCGGTTCGTGCAGCACGTGGTGGTGGAGGTCGAAGTCCGGGTCCTCGACCCAGCTCGCGCCCATCGCGTCGGAGACGACCTTCTGGCGGAAGCGGTCGTACTTGAGCAGCTTGTCCTGCACGCGCGCGCACAGCGCCTCGTAGCCGACCCCCGGTTTCAGCAGCCAGACGCCGACGATCATCATCAGGTTGACGTCGTTGTCCATGCGCAGCCACGCGGTGTCCACGCGCGACATGCGCTCGACGTTAAGCGGCATCGGTGCCTCCTCGCCTTCGCCTCTGCTCGACGGGCCAAGATGCTGGGTAACATCGCGACCGTCAATGCCCATTTTCACCCACGGAGACGCACACCATGGCCGACCTGAAGAAGCAATTCGAGCAAGCCGTCGCCGAGTCGAAGAGCCTGCCCGAGAAGCCGGACAACATGACGCTGCTGAAGATCTACGCGCTCTACAAGCAGGCCGGCGGGGACGTCGAGGGCAAGCGCCCGGGCTTCACGGACATGGTCGGCCGCGCGAAGTGGGACGCCTGGAACGAGCTGAAGGGCAAGTCGTCGGACGAGGCGATGCAGGAGTACATCGACCTGATCGAGTCCCTGAAGTAGGCGGCGCTACTTCTTGCGCGCCGGCGCCTTCTTGGCGGCCGGCTTCGCGTGCTTCGCGAGCAGCGTGTCGAGGTTCTTCTCGATCTCGGCCTCGATCGTCCGGCTGAACGCGCCGAGCAGGAAGCCGAGCTTCGCGTCGAGCTCGAAGTGGTCGGCCGCGACGATCAGCGTGCCGTTCACGCCGGCGCGCGTGAACTCGACGGTGTCGCTCGTCTCGCCCTCGAGCACCGAACACTCCATGTCGAACTTCGTCTCGACGTCCTCGGCCCACTTCCAGGCGATCTTGCGCGCCTGCGCGAGGCCGAGCGCGTGCTTGCGGTGGATGCGGATGTCGGGCATGGCTCAGTCCTTCAGCGTCAATGCGGCGCGGCGTTCGGCCCTGGGCAGTTCGGCGAGGCGCCGGACCTCGGCGTAGTAGCGCTCGAAGTCGCCGCCCGCGCGCTCGAACAGCCGCTCGAAGCCCGGCACCAGCGCGTTGTAGGCCGCGAGCACGCCGAACGAGGCATTGTTGGCGCGCGCGAACCAGGCGTCATACCCGGAAAACCCGGCCCAGCGCTCCGCCTTCAGCACCGCGTAGTCGGCCTGCAGCGCGGCCATCAGGCGCGCCTTCTCGACGCGCTTCTCGGCGTCGCCGGCGGTGCTGCGGTAGAGCGCGTCGAGGCGCGCGCGGTAGTCCATCGTCAGCGCGCGGAAGTCCTGGCGCCGTGCGTCGAAGCGGGCGTACTCCTCGCGCGCCTGCGCCGACGCATGCGTCGCGAGCCAGCGCCGCCCGCCGACGCGCTCGACCGCGGTCGCGAACGACTCGTTGAACTCGGTGTCGTCCTTCGCATAGGCGACCTGGTGCGCGAGTTCGTGGAAGATCAGCCGGGCGAGTTCGCCTTCGGGCCAGCCGATGAAGGTGTTCAGCAGCGGGTCGGCGAGCCAGTCGCCGGGCAGCCGGCCGAGCGTCGAATACGCGGGCACGCCGTAGACGCCGACCTCGAGGCCGGGCTCGTCGGCCTTCAACGTGGCGGCGTAGGCGTCGGCGTCGGTGCGGTCGAAGTAGCCGCGGTAGCCGACGCAGCCGACGACCGGGAAACACCAGGTCTTCAGCGTCAGGCTGAGTTCGGGTGCGGCGACGACGTTCCAGACCGCGGCCGGGCGCTTCAGGTCGGCGTAGCGACGGTAGCTGGCGTTGTCGGGCAGCTTCAGTTCGCTGACCGCGTAGTCGCGGATGCGCTGGCTGAGTTCGAGCTTGCTCTTCAGCGCCGCGTTCGCGTCGGCGTCGGCGAGCCACTCGGGCACCGGCTTCGCCGCGCGCACCAGGTCGAGGTGGCCGCCGACCGACTGGGCGTAGTAGCCGAACGTGCTGCAGCCGCTCGTCAGGCAGACGGTCGCGGCGGCGAGTGCAGCGACGCCGACGATCCCGAGGCCCGCCATCGCCAGCCAGCGTGCTCGTCTCACGCCCGGGCCGCGGCAGCGCCTTCCGGCCGCACCTCGACCAGGCAGTCGTAGAAGGCCGGCGCGCGGCCGAGGTCGGTGAGCTTCTGGTGCGTCACCTCGTTGACGTTGGTGCCCTCGAGCCCGAGCTTGCGCCACCAGATGCCCAGCCCGTTGACGACACCGGGTCGGGCGCGTTCGCTGACGCGCGCGACGCACAGGTAGCTGCCGCGGTCGTTGACGACACGCACGCGCTGGCCGTCGGCGATGCCGCGCGCGGCGGCGTCGCCGGCATGCATCTCGAGCAGGGGCTCGGCCTCGACGTCGCGCAGGCTCTGCACGTTGACGAAGGTCGAGTTCAGGAAGTTGCGCGCCGGCGGCGAGATCATCGCGAGCGGGTAGCGTCGCGCGAGCGCCGGCGCGCTCTGCGCCGACTCGTGGTTCGGCACGTGGTCGGGGACGCCCAGCCCGGGCGCGTCGATCTGGCACCGGCCGCTCGCGCTCGGGAAGCCGCCGTCGGCGAACGGCGCGTCCGGGATCGGCAGCTTGACCCAGCCGCGTTCGCGCAGCTGGTCCCAGGGCACGGCCGGGCCGAAGGCGGCGCGCGCGAGCGTCTCGTCGTCGTCGCGGAAGCACGCTTCGGCAAATCCCATGCGCGCGGCGAGTTCGCGGAAGACCTGCGTGTTCGGCTTCGCCTCGCCGAGCGGCGCGATCGCCGGCTGGTTGAGCATCGCGTAGGTGTGGCCGTAGCTGGTGTGCACGTCGAGGTGTTCGAGCTGCGTCGTCGCCGGCAGCACGATGTCGGCATGGTCGGCGGTGTCGGTCATGAAGTGCTCGAGCACGACGGTGTAGAGGTCCTCGCGCGCGAAGCCCGCGACGACCTTCTTCGACTCCGGTGCGACCGCGACCGGGTTGCTGTTGTAGACGATCAGCGCCTCGATGCGCGGGCCGAAGGCGGGCGAACTCTCGCGCAGCAGGTCGTCGCCGATCGTGCTCATGTTGATCGTGCGCACCGCGCGGCCGGCGAGCAGGTCGGGCCGCTGCAGGGCCGCGTCGTTGCGGTGCGACTTGAACCAGCCCGAGGCCGACAGCAGCATGCCGCCGGCGCGGTGGCGCCAGGCGCCGGTCAGACAGGGCAGGATCGCGACCAGCCGCGCCGCGTTGCCGCCGCCGCGCACGCGCTGCATGCCGTAGTTCAGGCGGATCGCGGCCGGCTGCGTCGTGCCGTAGTCGCGTGCGAGACCGCGCACCTCGTCGGCCGTGATGCCGCAGACCGCGGCCGTGCGCTCCGGCGGCCACTCCAGCGCCCGCGCGCGCAGCGCCGGCCAGCCGTCGGTGTGGCGCTCGATGTAGTCTGCATCCAGCCAGTCGTGCACGATCAGCTCGTGCATCATGCCGAGCGCGAGCGCGCCGTCGGTGCCGGGCAACAGCGCGATGTGCTGGTGGCACTTGTCTGCGGTCTCGGTGCGGCGCGGGTCGATGCAGACGAGCTTGGCGCCGGCGCGCTTGGCGGCCTGCGCGTAGGTCCAGAAGTGCAGGTTCGACGCGATCGAGTTGCTGCCCCAGATCAGGATCAGCCGGCTCTCGGCGTAGAACTCGAGGTGCATGCCGACCTTGCCGCCGTAGGTCGCGACGAGCGCGTCGCCGCCGGCCGACGAGCAGATCGTGCGGTCGAGCAGCGAGGCGCCGAGCCGGTGGAAGAAGCGCCCGGCCATCGCCTCGCCCTGCAGCAGGCCCATCGTGCCGGCGTAGCTGTACGGAACGATCGCCTGCGGGTCGCGCGCAGCGATCGCCTGCAGCCGCGCCGCGATCTCGCCGAGCGCAGCGTCCCACGAGATGCGCTCGAAGCGCCCCTCGCCCTTGCGGCCGACCCGGCGCAGCGGATGCAGCACACGTTCCGGGTGGTAGGTGCGCTCGGGGTAACGCGAGACCTTGGTGCACAGCGCGCCGTGGGTCGGCGGATGGTCCGGGTCGCCCTGCACCTTGACGGCTCGCCCGTTCTCGACGGTCACGCGGATCGCGCAGGTGTCGGGGCAGTCGTGCGGGCAGGCGGCCCGGACGATCGTCGTCGTGTTCATGCGCGAACTATTGCACAGCGTCCCGGCGGGGGCACGCGCGGGGGTTCTGCGCCGGCGCCGGGGCGCTTATGCTGCGCCGCACACAACGGAGCCGGCCCCGGCCGCCGCATCCGCCCAAGAACATCGTTGGAGTTCGCTGATGAATCGTCGTGACGCCATCCGGCGCACCGCCGCGGCTGCGGCTGCGCTCGCCCTGCCCGCCTGGGCGCAGTCCCGCAACATCGTGCTCGGCCAGTCGGCCGCGTTCAGCGGCCCGGCCGCGCAGCTGGGCATCCAGATGAACAAGGGTGCGCGCCTGTACCTCGACCAGGTCAACGCCGCCGGCGGCGTGCACGGCCAGCACGTCGAGCTGCGCACGCTCGACGACGGCTACGAGCCCGACCGCTGCAAGGCCAACACCGAGAAGCTGATCAAGGACGACGTCTTCGCGCTGTTCGGCTACGTCGGCACGCCGACCTGCGTGGCCGCGCTGCCGCTCGTCAACGACGCGAAGATCCCGTTCTTCGGCCCGTTCACCGGCGCCGAGGCGCTGCGCGACCCGTTCAGCAGGGTGGTGTTCCACCTGCGTGCGTCCTACTACGACGAGACCGCGCTGATCGTCAGGCAGCTCACCTCGCTGGGCCTGAACAAGATCGCGGTCTTCTACCAGAACGACTCGTACGGGATGGCGGGACTCGAAGGCGTCCGGCGCGCGCTCAAGCCGCTCGGCCTCGAGCCGGTCGCGCTCGGCACGGTCGAGCGCAACACCGTCGACGTCGCCAAGGCGGTCGCCGACATCCTGCCGAAGATGCCCGACGCGGTCGTGCAGATCAGCGCCTACAAGTCCTGCGCCGCGTTCATCCGCGCGGCGCGCAAGGCCGGCTACGGCGGCACCTTCTACAACGTCTCGTTCGTCGGCACCCAGGCGCTCGCCGACGAACTCGGCCGCGAGGGCCGCGGCATCATGGTCAGCCAGGTGATGCCGTTCCCGTTCTCGACCACGACGCCGATCTCGCGCGAGTACCTCGACGCGGTCGCCCGCGGCGGCGCCGACGCGGTGCCGAACTACTCGAGCATCGAGGGTTACCTCGCCGCGAAGGTCGTCGTCGAGGGCCTGCGACGTGCCGGCAAGAACGCGAGCCGCGACGCCTTCGTCACCGCGCTGGAATCGATCCAGAACACCAGCTTCGGCGGCTTCAACGTCAACTTCGGGCCGCGCGACCACGTCGCGTCGAAGTTCGTCGACCTGTCGATGCTCACGGAAGACGGGAAAGTCCGACGCTGATCCGCAGGGTGCCCCGCACGGGGCAGGGGTCGGAACCGGGCGGTAAGATGCCCGCGGCAGTCATGCCGGAGGCCCCATGAAGCTGATCGAATCCATCCTCGCCGATGCCGCGTCCATCGCGGCGGTGCGGCGCGACATCCACGCCCATCCCGAGCTGTGCTTCGAGGAACGGCGCACCTCCGACGTGATCGCGAAGCAGCTCACGGACTGGGGCATCCCGATCGAGCGCGGCCTCGGCAAGACCGGCGTCGTCGCGATCCTCAGGAACGGCACGAGCGATCGCGCCGTCGGCCTGCGCGCCGACATCGACGCGCTGCCGATGACCGAGAAGAACCAGTTCGCGCACGCGAGCAGGCATCCCGGCAAGATGCACGCCTGCGGCCACGACGGCCACACCGCGATGCTGCTCGCCGCCGCCAAGCACCTCGCGAAGAACCGCCACTACGACGGCACCGTCTACCTGATCTTCCAGCCCGCCGAGGAAGGCGGCGGCGGCGCACGCGAGATGATCAAGGACGGCCTGTTCGACAAGTTCCCGATGGAGGCGGTGTTCGGCGCGCACAACTGGCCGGGCATGGCGGCAGGCCAGTTCGCGCTCAAGAGCGGCCCGTGCTTCGCGTCGAGCAACGAGTTCAGGATCGTGATCCGCGGCAAGGGCGCACACGGCGCGATGCCGCACAACGGCATCGACCCGGTGCCCGCGGCCTGCCAGATGGTGCAGGCCTTCCAGACCATCATCTCGCGCAACAAGCGGCCGATCGACGCCGGCGTGATCTCGGTGACGATGATCCACGCCGGCGAGGCGACCAACGTCGTGCCCGACAGCTGCGAGATCCAGGGCACGGTGCGAACCTTCACGCTCGAGGTGCTCGACCTGATCGAGCGCCGCATGAAGGACATCGCCGAGCACACCTGCGCGGCCTTCGACGCGCAGTGCGAGTTCGAGTTCGTGCGCAACTACCCGCCGACGATCAACCACCCGGCCGAAAGCGCGTTCGTGCGCCAGCAGCTCGGCGAGCTGGTCGGTGCGGCGAACGTGCACGAGTTCGAGCCGACGATGGGCGCCGAGGACTTCAGCTACTACCTGCTCGAGAAACCCGGCTGCTACTTCCTGATCGGCAACGGCGACGGCAGCCACCGCGAAGGTGGCCACGGCATGGGCCCGTGCATGCTGCACAACCCGAGCTACGACTTCAACGACGAGCTGATCCCGCTCGGCGCGACGATGTGGGTGCGGATGGCCGAAGCCTGGCTCGCCCAGCCGCGCACGGCGGCATGAAGGCTGCCGAGCACTTCTCGCAGAGCTACGCCGAGGCACGCGGCAAGTTCCTCGCCGCGGCCGAGGCCGCCGACCTCGACGTCGAGTCGCACGCCCACCCGATGCTCGGCCGCGACGGCGAGCCGCTCGCGATGGACGTGGTGCGCGAAGGTCCGCGCGACGCCGCCGCGCTCTACGTCGTCACGAGTGCCTGCCACGGTGTCGAGGGCTACTGCGGCTCGGGCGTGCAGATCGCGCTGCTGCGCGACGCCGCCTGGCACGCCGCGGTGCGCGCGAGCGGCGCCGCGGTGCTCTACGTGCATGCGCTCAATCCCTACGGGTTCTCGTGGTGGCGGCGCGTCACGCACGAAAACGTCGACCTGAACCGCAACTTCCACGACTTCAACCAGCCGCTGCCGGCCAACCCGGCGTACGACGAGATCGCCGCGCTGGTCGTGCCGGCGAACTGGCCGCCGTCGGCCGAGAACGAGGCCGCGGTGCGCGCCTACCTCGCCGAGCGCGGCGAGCGGGCCTTCCAGGAGGCGGTCACGGCCGGCCAGCACGACCATCCGGAGGGCCTCTTCTACGGCGGCCGCAACCCGACCTGGAGCCAGGTGACCTTCCGCCACGTGCTGCAGCAGCATGCGGCGCGCTGCCGGCGGCTCGGCTGGGTCGACCTGCACACCGGCCTCGGCCCGAGCGGCCATGGCGAACGCATCTTCGCCTGCCGCGACGACGCGGCCGCGCTCGCGCGTGCGCGCGCCTGGTGGGGCGAGGACATCACGTCGATCTACGACGGCAGCTCGACCTCGGCGCCGCTGACCGGGTTGATGTGGATGGCCGCCTACGACGAGTGCCCGCAGGCCGAGTACACCGGCATCGCGCTCGAGTACGGCACCGTGCCGGTGATGGACGTGCTGAACGCGCTGCGCGCCGACCAGTGGCTCGAGAACCATCCGGAGGCCGACGAAACGCTGCGCCGCGCGATCAAGCGGCAGGTGCGCGACGCGTTCTACACCGACACCGACACCTGGAAGCGCCAGATCGTCGACCAGGCGGTCGAGGCGTCGCACCAGGCGCTGAAGGGCCTGGCGGGCTGACCGGCGCCTAGTTCATCGCGGCGCGCACCGCCACGAGCAGTTCGTCGATCGCGTCGACGCGCACGAGCCCCAGGCGCGGGAACTCGATGTCGAGGATGACGTAGATCGTGGCGGACACGATCGCGGCGAACCCGACCTTGTGCATCCACTCCTGGCTGCCTTCGCCGGCCGACCGGATCCCGGACAGCAGCGCCGACGCGAACGCGAGCCCGACCAGCATCGCGTAGATGACCAGCGGCGGATGGGTCAGGGTCGCGGCGACGCGCACCGTCGTGATGTCGAACATCTCGTTGAGCGCCGGGACCAGCAGCATCTCGGCGGACGGCCGCGCGTCGGGCCCCCGCGCCGCGGCGATCGCCTGCGTCCAGATGTCGCCCTGCAGCTTCTGCGAACGCGCCAGTTCGCCGCGTGCCGCCTCGAGGTCGGGCAGCTTGCGGTAGGTCGCCAGCCGCGTGTCGACGTAGTCGCGGAAGGTCGCGCGCAGCGGCGGCTGCGCCGCCGTGGGCAGCAGGTCGAGCCGCAGGTAGGCCGTGCCGATCGCGTTGGCCTCGGCGACCACCTGGGCGCGGCGCTCGTCGAAGCGCGACAGCGCGCCCGAGAAGGTGAACGCGATCAGCAGGCCGAGCAGCGCGAAGACCGCGCCTTCCAGCGAGCCGGAGCCCGCCAGGGCGCTCCGGCCCGATCTGGCGATGGCCCGCTCGCCGATGCGCCGGCCCGCATCGAGGCACAGCAGGATGCCGACCAGCACGCCCGCCGCCGTGAGGCTGCCGATGACAAAGGGATCGAAGTTCGTCGACATCTGCTCCTCCCTCCGTCAGGCGTCTGCCAGGCCGTGGGCCCGCAACGCCGCGGCGCATTGTGGCGCATCGACGAACTGCAGCGCCCGCCAGCCGGCCGCGCGCGCCGCCTCGACGTTGTGCGCGACGTCGTCGATGAACAGCGTCTCCGCGGGCACGAGCCCGAGCCGGCGCGCCGTCTCGACGTAGATCTCCGGCTCGGGCTTGATCAGGCGCACGCGCGACGAGAACACGCCGGCGCGGAACAGGCCGAGGAAGTGATGCGTGCGCTCCAGGTGCAGCGCGTACGGCTCGGGCATATTCGAGAGGTAGTAGAGCGGCACGCCGGCGGCGTGCAGGCGGTGCAGCAGTTCGACCGTGCCGGGGATCGGCTGCAGTTCGTCGGGAACCGCGTCGATGACCGCATGCACCTCGGCCTCGGTGACGCCGGTGCGGCGGGCGATGCGTTCGGCGAGCGGCCCGCGTTCGATCGTGCCGCGGTCGAACTCGCCCCAGTCGCCGCCGTAGTTCTCGAAGATCGCGTCGAACAGCGCCTGCGCCTCGTCGGGCGTGCGGGCGCGCTGCGGCATCAGCCGCGCGAGCAGCGCGCGCGGCTGCCAGCGGAACAGCACGCCGCCGAAGTCGAACACGACGTTCATCAGGCGCGCAGCCGTGCGATCAGCGCCGCGGTGGAGCCATCGAGCCCCGAGGTGTCGCCCGACGCGAGCCGCGGCAGCAGGTCGTTGCAGAGCGCCTTGCCGAGCTCGACGCCCCACTGGTCGTAGCTGTTGATGCCCCAGAGCGCGCCGCTGGTGAAGACGCGGTGTTCGTACATCGCGATCAGCGCGCCGAGCGAACGCGGCGTCAGCTGGTCGAGGACCAGCGTCGTGCTCGGCCGGTTGCCGGGGAAGGTGCGGTGCCGCGCGACGGTCTGCGCATCGAGCGCACGCGACGCCGTCGGCGCCTGCTCCCCGAGCGCCGCCGCGGTCGGCTTGCCGAGCATCAGCGCCTGCGACTGCGCCAGGCAGTTGGCGAGCAGCTTGGCGTGCAGGTCGTGCAGGTCGTGGGTCGGCCGCCGCACCGCGATGAACTCGACCGGGATCGTGTCGGTGCCCTGGTGCAGCATCTGGAAGTACGCATGCTGGCCGTTCGTGCCCGGTTCACCCCAGACGACCGGGCTGGTCGCGTACGGCAGCGCCTCGCCGTCGAGGTCGACCGACTTGCCGTTGCTCTCCATCTCGAGCTGCTGCAGGTAGGCCGGCAGGCGCCTCAGCCCCTGGTGGTAGGGCGCGACGCTGCGGCTCGCAAAGCCGTGGAAGTTGCGGTACCAGACGTCGAGCAGCCCGAGCTGCACCGGCAGGTTCTGCGCCAGCGGCGCGCTGCGGAAGTGCTCGTCCATCGCGTGCGCGCCCGCGAGCAGCGCGCGGAAGTGCTCGGCGCCGATCGCCAGCGCGATCGGCAGGCCGATCGCCGACCAGAGCGAGTAGCGCCCGCCGACCCAGTCCCAGAAGCCGAAGGTCGTCGTGATGCCGAAGTCGGCGGCGGCCTTCACGTTGGTCGTCGTCGCGACGAAGTGCCGCTGCGTGTCGCTGCCGCCGCGGGACGTGAACCAGGCGCGCGCGACGTGCGCGTTGGCCATCGTCTCCTGGGTCGTGAAGGTCTTGCTCGCGATCACGAACAGCGTCGTCTGCGGCTCGAGCCGGCGCAGCACCGGGACGATGTCGTGGCCGTCGACGTTCGAGACGAAGTGGAAGTTCAGCTTCGGATGCACGAACGCGTCGAGCGCCGGCACCGCCATCTGCGGCCCGAGGTCGCTGCCGCCGATGCCGATGTTGACGACGTCGCGGATGCCCGACGCCGCGGTGTCGCGCACCGTCTCGACCCAGGCGAGCATCGCATCGAGCACGCCGTGCACGTCGTCGCTGAACGGCCCCTGCCCGCGCGGCGCGCGCAGCGCGGTGTGCAGCACCGCGCGGCCCTCGGTGGTGTTGATCGCGTCGCCTTCGAACATCGCGTCGCGGCGCGCCTCGAGACCGCACTCGCGTGCCAGGTCGAGCAGGAAATGCCGCGTCGCGGTGTCGAGCAGGTTCTTCGACAGGTCCGCGTGGATCTCGGGCGCGTCGACGGCCAACGCCGATGCCCGGCCGGGATCGCGCGCGAACGCCTCGCGCAGGTCGAAGTCGCGGCCGTGCGCCGCGTAGTGGCCCTGCAGCGCGGCCCAGGCTTCGGTGCGGTCGCAGCGGGTCATGCCAGTTTCCCGATCAGGGCGTCGAGCTTCGCGGCGTCGGTGGCGAACGCGCGGATGCCCTCGGCGAGCTTCTCGGTCGCCATCGCGTCCTCGTTGAGCGCCCAGCGGAAGCTCGCCTCGTTGTAGCTCACCGCGTGGACGGGCGCGGCGCGGGCACTGTCGGGATCGAGCGCGCGCGCCAGCGGCGCCTCGCTCGCCTGCAGCTCGGCGAGCAGTTCGGGACTGATCGTGAGCAGGTCGCAGCCCGCGAGCGCGGTGATCTGGCCGACGTTGCGGAAACTCGCGCCCATCACCTCGGTCTCGACGTCGAACTTCTTGTAGTACGTGTAGATCTGTCGCACCGACATCACGCCGGGGTCGTTCGCCCCGGCGTTCGCGGCCGCGTCCCAGGCGCTGCCGGCGGCCTTCTTGTGCCAGTCGTGGATGCGGCCGACGAACGGCGAGATCAGCTGCACGCCCGCCTCGGCGCAGGCGACCGCCTGGCAGAACGCGAACAGCAGCGTCAGGTTGCAGCGGATGCCCTCGTGCTGCAGGATGCGCGCCGCCTGGATGCCCTCCCAGGTCGAGGCGACCTTGATCAGCACCCGCTCGCGGGCGATGCCGGCGTCCTCGTAGAGCTCGATCAGGTGGTGGGCGCGCGCGACGCTCGCCGCGGTGTCGAAGCTCAGGCGCGCGTCGACCTCGGTCGAGACGCGCCCTGGCACGACCTTCAGGATCTCGCGGCCGAAGCGCACCAGCACGTGGTCGACGATGCGGTCGAGCGGTTCGCCCTGGTGCGCGGCGACGGTCTCGCGGAACAGGCCCGCGTAGTCGTCCTGCTGCACCGCCTTCAGGATCAGCGACGGGTTGGTGGTCGCATCACGCGGCGCGAACCGGGCCAACTGCTTGAAGTTGCCGGTGTCGGCCACGACGGTGGTGTACTGCTTGAGCTGGTCGAGCTGGTTCATGGTCGGCGTCGCTGCGGGAACACCCCTCCATTAGACCGCGCCCGGATGACGGCGGGCGACCCGGCGCCGGCGCTTGTTATCCGGACGTAACCGCACCGACCTCGCGCCACCAGCGGACCGCCCAGCGCGTCAGCGGCTGCATCGCGACGACGAGGTCCCGGCCCTGGGCGCTGAGGCGGTAGCCCGCATGCGCCTCGTGTTCGACGAGCTGCGCGGCGCGCAGTTCCGCGAGGCGCTGGTTCAGCACCGACGGCGAGACGTCGGCGCAGGCCGCCTGCAGCGCGCGGAAGGTCAGCGGCTCGCCGCGCAGCTCCCAGAGGATGCGCAGCACCCAGCGGCGGTGGAACAGGTCGACAGCGGCGTTGATCGCGTCCTTGGCGGCGGTGGCCGCGCCGGCGCGCGCACGGTGGGAACGGGGGGTTTCTGTCATGCTACGTTTTCAGAAGCAAGTTGAGGTAGACTCGTGACCTGCTCTGATTTTAGTAGCACCGGAGATCCCCGATGACCGCCCTGCCCGCCACCGTCCGGATCGCCCCGCTCGCCGCGCCGTATCCGCCGGCCGTCGCCGAACGGCTGGCGCGCCTGCTGCCGCCCGGCATGGCGCCGCCGCAGCTCTTCCTCAGCGTGGCGCGCAACGAGGGGCTGTTCGTGCAGATGGTCGACGCCGGGCTGCTCGGCCCGACCGGCCTGTGGGACCGCCGGGTCCTGCCGCGTGCGCTGCGCGAGGCGGTCATTCTGCGCACCTGCGTCGCCTGCCGCAACGACTACGAGTTCAACCTGCACGTGCAGACGATCTCCGCCCGCATGGGCCTGGACGAGGCGCAGATCGACGACGTGCGCCGCGCCGCGCCCGACCCGGCACTCTGGGACGAGGGCACCCGCGCGGTGCTCGCGATGGTCGACGCACTGGTCGAGCGGCGTGCACTCGACGACGCCGGATACGCGCGCGTGCGCGCCCACCACGACGACGCGACGCTGATCGAGATCACCCAGCTGGTCGGGCTCTACGTCGGCGTCGCGATGCTGGTCGGCCTGATCCGGCCGGCCTTCGACCGCTACCGCGCCGGCACACCGCTGCGCGCGACGCCGGCCGGCTGACGCGGCCCCGGCGAGGACGCGACCCGCGCGGCGCCGGCGCGGCGCAGCCATGACACGAGCACGCTCCAGGCCGACGCGATCGCCAGGTTGCGCAGGCGCACGGCCTCCGTGCGGGCGGTGTCGCGCAGCGCGGCGTACTCGGTGGGGGAGAGGCGGCGGTGCAGGGCTTCGGTGTTCATGCGTGCGCTCCGGTGGACATGCAAGGACTCTAGGCAGCACCCGCGCCGCCGGAAACGGCACCCGCGTCAAATCCGTCTTGCACCGGCTGCAAGGCCCGCGGCCCTACCATCGCGGCCATGGACGGACTGGCCATCGACGACCTCAAGCTGTTCGCCCGCGTCGCCTCGCTCGGCACGCTCTCGGCCGTCGCGCGCGAGCGCGACGTGCCGGTCAGCCAGGTGTCGCGCGCGCTCGCGCGCATCGAGAAGACCTGCGGCGCACGCCTGATCCACCGCTCGACCCACGGCCTGGCGCTGACCGCCGAGGGCGAGACCTTCCTCGCCTACTGCCGGCGCATCGGCGCGACCTGGGAGGAGCTCGAGGGCGAGTTCGCGAACCAGTCGGGCGGCGCGCGTGGACTGGTGCGCGTCGCCGCGAGCACCGTGATGGCGCAGTACCTGCTGCTGCCCAGCCTGGCCGGCCTGAACGAGCGCCACCCGCAGCTGCGCGTCGAGCTCGAGGTCAACGACCGCATCGTCGACATGGCGCGCGACGGCATCGACGTCGCGATCCGCACCGCCACGAGCGTGCCCGACACGGCGATCGCGCGCCGCATCGGCACGCTCGGCCGCGCGCTCTACGCGGCGCCCGCCTACCTGGCGCAGGCCGGCACGCCGAGCCATCCCGACGAGCTGCGCGCGCACCGCCTGATCGCCAACAGCGCGGTGAGCCACCTGAACCACTGGCCGTTTTGCGTCGACGGCACTGCGCGCGAGCTGCCGGTCGAAGGGTTCTGGCGCACCAACGACACCGGCTTGGCCGCCAACATGGTGCTGCAGGGCCTGGGCATCGGGCGGCTCGCGACCGTCGCCGCCGAGCCGCTCGTGCGCGAGGGACGACTCGTGCCGGTGCTGCCGGAACACATCGACCGCCAGACCGTGCCGATCTACGCCGTGACCGCGGGCACGCGCCAGCGCCTGCCGAAGATCAAGGCCTGCATCGACTGGTGGGCCGAGTGGTTCGCCGGCCGCGACACGCCCTGAGCGCGCCGCGCGTTGACCGGCCCAGGAAACCTGGGCATCATGGCGGCTGAAACTTTGTTACGGCGCGCGAGCGATGCGGCCGCATCCACATGTCCTTCGATCTTGTTCTCTTCGGCGGCACCGGCGACCTGACCTGGCGCAAGCTGATGCCGGCGCTGTTCCAGGCCTGGCGCCACGGCAAGCTGCCGTCCGGCGGCCGCATCCTCGCGGTCGCGCGCGACGAACGCAGCGACGAGGCCTACCGCGCCTACATCAAGGAACGTTTCGTCGAGGTCGACACCGCCAAGCGGCCGAGCGACGACGAGTTCGCGCGCTTCGCCGAGCTGCTGCACTACCGGCGCATGGACCTCTCGCACCCGGAGCACTACGCCGGCCTGAAGCAGTGGGTGGAGGCGCGCAACGCCGACACGGTGGTGCTGTTCCTCGCCACCAGCCCGCACCTGTTCCCGGAGATCGTCGCGCAGCTCGGCGCGGTCGGGCTGAACGGGCCGAAGGTGCGCGTCGTGCTCGAGAAGCCGCTCGGCCACGACCTCGCGAGCGCCCAGGAGATCAACCGCGTCGTGCGCAGTGCGTTCCGCGAGGAGCAGGCGCTGCGCATCGACCACTACCTCGGCAAGCCGGCGGTGCAGAACCTGTCGGCGCTGCGCTTCGGCAACGTGCTGTTCGAGCCGCTGTGGCGGCGCGAGAGCATCGCCAACATCCAGATCACGATCGCCGAGAGCCTGGGCGTCGGCACGCGCGGCGACTTCTACGACCGCACCGGCGCGCTGCGCGACATGGTCCAGAACCATGCGCTGCAGCTGCTGACGATGGTCGCGATGGAGCCGCCGAGCCGCAACGACGCCGACGCGATCCGCGACGAGAAGCTCAAGGTGCTGCGTTCGCTGAAGCCCTTCACCGACGAGAGCGTCGCGCGCGACGTCGTGCGCGGCCAGTACCGCGCCGGCAACGTCGATGGCCAGCGGTCGGTCGGCTACCTCGAGGAGACGAAGGTCCCGCCGGGCAGCACCACCGAGACCTTCGTCGCGCTGCGCACCGAGGTGCAGAACTGGCGCTGGGCCGGC
>Ga0315910_10001726_pt1 | contig 19801 bp, 21 predicted proteins | sample EdamamesoilMG_FD_204470 | JGI IMG/M metagenome (GOLD analysis project Ga0315910, IMG submission 204470) | Garden soil microbial communities collected in Santa Monica, California, United States - Edamame soil | ecosystem: Environmental > Terrestrial > Soil > Garden | place: USA: California...
GTTGACGATAATGAAGATTTGTTGAAGGCTGCCAAAATGCACCTGAAACGCTACTTCGCCCAGGTTGATATTGAAAAAAATCCGGAAGCCATACCGGCCCTGATGAGCAACGAAGATTACGATGTGATTCTTCTCGACATGAATTTCACTAAAGATGTAAGCAGCGGAAGCGAAGGATACTACTGGCTGGAGCGCATACTCCAGCTTGATCCATCGGCCGTTGTAGTCTTGATCACAGCTTACGGTGATGTGCAGATGGCGGTGCGTGCGATAAAAGCCGGTGCTACCGATTTTGTGCTGAAGCCCTGGGAAAATGAGAAACTATTGGCCACACTTTATTCAGCCATGCGGCTGCGCGAATCGCGTGATGTGATTGAGACACTGAAATTCAAAAATCAGGAGATCAATCAGGAACTGAACAACCGTTTCAGTGAGATCATCGGCCAGAGTGGAGCCATGCAAAAGATTTTTCAAACCATCGATCGGGTGGCTAAAACCGATGCGAACGTTTTAATTCTTGGCGAAAACGGAACGGGCAAAGAACTGATCGCACGGGCTATTCATCGAAACTCTTCGCGTCAAAATGAAAACTTTGTTGGCGTTGACCTTGGCTCAATAACCGAAACACTTTTTGAGAGCGAACTCTTCGGTCATAAAAAAGGTGCCTTTACCGATGCCAAAGAAGATCGTGCCGGAAGATTTGAATTAGCCAACGGAGGTACTTTATTTCTGGATGAAATCGGAAACCTGTCGATGCCACTGCAAGCTAAGCTGCTAACGGTAATTCAAAACCGAAAAGTAAGTCGTGTGGGATCCAACAAAGACACACCTGTAAACATGCGCCTTATCTGTGCTACCAACATGCCACTTTATGAAATGGTAAAAGAGAATCGCTTTCGCCAGGATTTACTTTACCGGATCAACACCATCGAAATAGAAATCCCATCGCTGCGTGATCGCCTGGAAGACATCCCGTTACTGGCCAATCATTTCTTAAAACACTACGCTGCCAAGTACGAGAAGTCGGTAAACAAAATAAGCGAGGGTGCCATGGTTAGAATGCACAAACATCCATGGCCCGGTAACATACGCGAACTGCAACACGCTATTGAGCGGGCAGTTATCCTTAGCAACAGCAGCGTGCTTCAACCCGAAGATTTCAACTTTACCCCAACTTCGAATGGAAAAGAAGACGGACAACTTAGCCTGGAACAATACAACCTGGAAGAAGTTGAAAAACTGTTGATCCGCAAAGTATTGAAAAAATACAACGGCAACATTACGCAGGCGGCCACCGAACTGGGCCTTACCCGTTCATCGCTGTATCGCAGGTTGGAGAAACATGGACTTTAAAAAGTTTGATAGCTGAAGTTTTGATGTTCGCGTTTCAATAAATTCTTATCTTAACCGCCACCATTAAACATTAAAACCTCAACCTACTTCCTTGAATTTCGGGTTTAAAGATTTTCGCACGCGGGTTATACTCCGGGTTATCCTCCTGGGGCTTGTCCAGTTTTTGTTTCTGTTTATTGTAAACAGGCCCAACATGCTGTTTGCTGCAATGCTTACCGCGCTGATCATCATTGCCCAGTTGATTGAACTCTTCCGGTTTGTCAGTCAAACCAATCAAAAGCTTACCCGCTTCCTGGAATCGGTACGGTACTCTGATTTTATTTCCGGATTTACGTCTGATAATAAGCTAGGCAAAAGCTTTAAGGATCTGAACGAAGCATTTAACGAAGTACTGGAGGCTTTCCGAAAGGCCAGGTCTGAAAAAGAAGAACACTGGCAATATTTAAACACCGTTGTTCAGCAGGTACGCACCGGTATTCTTTCCTTTGATGCCGAGGGCAACGTACAGTTGATCAATGCCAACGCCAGGCGATTTATGGGCATTACCTCCATCAAAAAAATTGGCGAGCTTATCGACATAAACCCCAAACTTTATCATGCCATCAACAGTGTTGAACCTGGCAAAAGTGAATTGTATAAAGGAAGTAATGAGTTATACCTTACCATACAAGCAACAGAACTTCGCATTCGAGGTATCGATGTAAAGTTAGTAACCCTGCAAAACATTCAACCTGAATTACAGAAGCAGGAGCTGGAAGCCTGGCAAAATTTAACACGCGTGCTGCGGCATGAAATCATGAACTCCATCACGCCTATCTCTTCGCTCACCTCAACCCTGCGCGAGATCCTGGATCATGACATGCAGAAAAAAGACGATGACCATTACGAACTTAAAGGAGAAGGTGCCGATGATCTACGTGAAGGATTAAGCACCATCGAAAACCGAAGTAAGGGACTTATCAAATTCATTGATGCCTATCGCGAGTATACTTCGCTGCCTAAACCCAAGCTTGCCACGGTTCGCCTCAAAGATCTCATCGAACACGTTGGTCAGTTGATGAAGACCGAGTTAAAAAAAACAAGCATCAATTTTCATTCTGAATGCAGCTCGGAATACATCACTGTTCAAGCCGACCTCGAAATGATTGAGCAAGTATTGATTAACCTGTTGAAAAATGCCATTGAAGCGTTGGCAGAAACTGAAAATCCAACGCTTGAACTTATCGGGCGTGTTGACGATAATGTTATAAAAATCGAAGTAATTGATAATGGTTCGGGCATTATCAAAGAAGCGCTCGAGCACATATTCGTTCCATTCTATACCACCAAACGAACAGGCTCCGGCATAGGGCTGAGTCTATCACGCCAAATCATGCAAATGCATAATGGATCCATTACAGTGGAATCAGAGCCGGATGTAAAAACAATCTTTACGTTACGCTTCTAACTTTCGAAAAACAGCCGTGGCGTTGTGGCCCCCAAAACCGAACGTATTACTCATGGCCACTTTCACCTCCTTCAGCAGCTTTTTGCCCGTTACAATATTCAGGCCTGAAGGTATTGCCGGGTCAATATCCGCAGTGTTTATGGTTGGCGGAATAATTCCTTCCTGAATCGTTTTGATGGTAATGATCGCCTCGATGGCACCAGCTCCTCCCAATAAATGACCTGTTGCTGACTTGGTAGCACTGATGTGCAGCTTCTTTGTATGGTCGCCAAAAAACTTCGAGACAGCTTTCATTTCACTTTCATCACCTACCGGAGTTGACGTTGCATGTGGATTAAGATAGTCAACGTCCTCGGGGGTAAGGTTCGCATCTTCCAACGCCCACTTCATGCCTAACATAGCCCCTGCTCCTTCGGGGTGCGTGGCCGTTAAGTGATACGCATCGGCAGACATTCCTCCGCCTACCACTTCGGCATAAATTTTTGCTCCGCGCTTTTTAGCATGTTCGTACTCTTCTAAAATCAAAGCACCTGCACCTTCGCCCATTACAAAGCCATCACGATCAACATCAAAAGGTCGCGATGCTGTAGCCGGATCATCGTTACGGGTAGACAGCGCCTTCAACGCATTGAAACCTCCGATGCCCGCTTCATTGATGGCTGCTTCCGATCCGCCCGTCACAAAAATATCCGCCTTATTCCACCGAATGTAATTCATGGCATCGATAATAGCCGTGGTGGATGTTGCACAGGCCGATACCGTACAAAAGTTCGGCCCCATAAAGCCATGTTTGATGGAAATCCAACCCGATGCAATGTCTACAATCACTTTGGGAATAAAGTACGGGTTGATTCGAGGTGTCCCGTCACCTTTGGCAAAATCCATTACTTCCTGCTGAAATGTTTGAAAGCCTCCGTTGCCCGAACCCCAGATTACGCCCACACGGGTTTTATCAATTTGATCGAGGTTTAGTCCTGAATCCTTCAACGCCTCTTCAGTCGAAATCATGGCGTAATGCGTAAACGGATCCATTTTTCGGATCTCCGCCTTCTCAAAATAATTTCGTACATCGAAATTTTTCAACTCGCAGGCAAATCGGGTTTTAAACTTCGTTGTGTCAAATCGTGTAATGGGTGCAGCTCCACTTTTCCCTTCAATGAGATTATTCCAGAACTCAGGAACTGAATTACCCAATGGGGCCAACGCACCCAGTCCTGTTACGACTACTCTTCGCTGTTGCATAATTATTTACTGATTTGATCCAATATTGATTTACAATGCTTCACTATTATTTTCATCGGCTCTTCCGACCGTTCGGCTCGTGAAAACATCAGGGCGCCTTCTATTGAACAAAAGAAAATGAACGCCAATTCGCGGGGTTTGATTTCCTTCTTAAACTCGCCAGCTTGAATACCTTTTTTCAACAATCGCTCAATAAAAGAAACCACCGACAGCAGTTCCTCTACTACAACCTTGCGCATAGCTGTTCGATAATCATCTGCTTCTACTGCCGAATTCAGTAAAGGACATCCTCCGGCTACCGGTGGATTAAAAACATAGTGCGAAAAAAAAGTAAGCAATGCCTCAAGCTGTTCACGATTTGAAACAGCGTATTCCAACGCATCCTCCACCATTGCCTTTACTTTTTTCATCGAATAGCGAAATGCCTCCGATGCCAGTTCCTCCTTACCGGAAAAATTTCCGTAAAGAGAACCTTTTGTAAGACCCGTTACCCGTTCAAGATCCGACAAGGTAGTACCATCATACCCCTTCTTATTGAAGATAGGAGCTGTTTTATCCAGAATATACTGGCGTGTCTGTTCGGCCTTGGTCACGCACAAAAATATACCGATCGGTATATTTTTGCAACATAAAAAACGAAACTAAAACAACATGTCGCAAAATCTTGTCAAATCCATGTTTTTTATAAAAACTATTTTAGATATCGCTCCTTCAGAACAGCAATGTGATGAAGCTCATGACCAATGGTGGCCTTCAGGAATTCTTCCACCGTCATTACGTACTTCCACGCTTTACCAGTGCGCTGCAATTGTTCGGGTGAAAGTGATTTAATAAAACTTTGGGTTGCTCTCCGAACATTTTTGAAATCTTCCAGCAAGTCTGCATAGAGTTGCTCATCGAAGCGACTATTATTAACCAATACATCCTGGTCATAACCGGGCAAGAGCGTATCATCATTACGGCTAAACCGAAGCATGCGGTAACTCATGATGCGCTCATGGTCAGTCACGTGTCCGACAATTTGTTTGATGCTCCATTTACCTTCGCTATACCGGTACGATGACTTTTCTTCCGAAATCGAACTGAGCAAATCCATATTTTCAGTTGAATGAAATAACTGGTGATAATCGCTAACCAGTGAAGCGTAGTAGGGAAATCCATCGGATACAAGGAGGGTCATAGTTGTGTTGGTTGAGTTGTAAGCAAACTACAAACATCAGTACTTCACTTCCAACTAGAAACCAACTAAATTGAGCTGCAATCGTTTGATCACACCCGAACAAAAAAAGCATGCGGAAAATACCGCATGCTACCACATATAGACAACGTACAACGGAGAGGGTCGAAATAACCTACAACATCGTACTTGTTTTCTGAACGAGTTCCGCAGAATTCTTCGCTTCCCATTTTCGTAACAAGTTCTTTCGGTGACTTTCTATGGTATGATGACTCACACACAGTCTGTCAGCAATCTCTTTGGTGGTTAGTCCAATGGCCACCAACGCCAGGACCTGCCTTTCGCGTATTGTAAGGGTGAACATAACTACGGTTATTTGGTACTTCATGTTTTTTAGCAAAAGATGTAACCCATGGTTACTAAAAAATATTTTTACAGCGCAAGCGGCACCATGCCGGTTGTGCAAGGTGCCGATTGCTGAGGGGCTGGTTCGCCACTTAATTTTTCTTGGCTATTACTGACTTCTCTGGAATCACGATAGAATCCCGAACCTGCTTGCTGCGGATGGATGTTGATCCAGAGCCATCAATTGAAATAAACATGCTCAAGGCGGTATTCTGCAATGGCACGAAATAGGTAGTTCCCGCATCAGAAACCATTTCAAAAGGAGCACCAACGGCAAGCGATCCATACTTCCTTTCATACTCACCTTGCAATGCGTCCAGCGATTTTTTCACATTTACCGGGAGTTGATCGAGTGATTTAATTTTTCTGCCACTCGAAATTAACCGGCCATCACGTGTGTAGTAAGCGAGCCAAAACGCTTCCTTGTAAAGGAACTTGATAAGCGTGACATTCTTCTGCTCAGGTTCAGCCTGAACGTTCTCTGCACCTGAAAAATCAGCCTCAAAAGCGCGGGCAACGGAAGCATTTTCTATGGCATTCTGCTGAGCCATAAGGTTGTGCAAGCATATTACTGATAATACGATTGCGAGGACGATGTTCTTTTTCATAAAAGCTGGGGTTTAGAATTTTGTTGACCTTTATGTTCGCATTGCCGTGAGGTAACATCCCCATTTTCGGGGGAAATTGGTATATTCGGTGAGTTCTCCATCCTTTATCTGAAAAGAGTGGAGCCGTTGTAAAATAAAAATGCGTTGCCATGGGTTACCGACATACTCCTTTATCATTAACCGCAACATCATGACACAAGACGAAATTATAACGAAGATCAAAAATGGCGGCCAGGCCGAACTGGGTGTTGTTTATGAAACCTATCGTGAAGAATTTCTGCATTGGATTATGAAAGAGTATAAATGCTCAGCGGACGACAGTCAGGATATCTATCAGCTTACCATTCTGGTTTTCCATGATAACATTAAGAGTGGAAAACTGGAGCATCTTGTAAGCAGTGTGAAAACATATCTGTTTGGTGTCGGTAAAAACCTGGTGATGGAATGGAGACGAAAGTCTAGTCGAAGCACACCGATTGATCAGGAACGTTGGCTAAATGACTATGCCATGGAAGAATCAGACAACGCGCCCACCGAGCACATGGTGCAGGCTGCCCGGAATGCCTTGAACACACTTGGCGAGCCCTGCCGTCAGTTAATTGAAATGTTTTATTACGGTAAGAAGAGTATGGAAGAGATTACGGAAGAACTGCAATACAAAAATGCAGAGACAGCCAAAAATCAAAAATGTAAATGCATGAAGCGTTTACGAAAGTTGTATGAAGAAGAAAAAACCAGAACGCTAATTGAAACGCCCTATGAACAATGACTACGATATCAACCTTGTCGAAAAATATTTCGAACAGGAACTCACTGAAACGGAAACCATGGAGTTCAATATCCGCATGGAGACCGATCATGCCTTCAAAGCACTTGTCGATCAGGAAAAAGTGATTATCAAAGGCATTCATCTGGAAGGTCTTCATCGCGATCTACGGTACCTTCAATCGCTTGAGAAGACCTTAAAGCAAAAACCTCCGGGAGAAGAACTGCATTCAAGAAAGATATGGTACTATACGGCTGCCGCAGTAGTGACTATCCTGTCTATCATTGGTATCTGGAATTACACTTCTTCCAATTCATCAGAAGAACTGTTCCTTACATACTATGATAAGCCGTATCCCAATATATTCGAAACAACCACGCGGGGAAGTTCTCCGGTTCCTTCGTCACAACGAACAGATGCCTTTAAGGCCTATGATCGAAAGGATTTCAAAGAGGCAGCACGACTATTCTCCGAGCTTCTGAAAACAGAAAAAGACCCGGGTATCCTGATGCTACTGGGAAATTCAAACTTAATGATTGGCAAAATCCAGGAAGCAAAAATGAATTTCACTACATTACTAAATGATTTTGACGACCTCGATTTACCGGCTAAGTGGTATTTAAGTCTTTGCTACCTGAAGAGTGGTGACGTTGAGAATGCACGAATGATGTTGAAAGAGTTGGGTGAGACAGAAGTTTCGTATGCTACCAAAGCAAAGGAATTATTAAAAGAAGTAGACTAACCTTTTACTAAATTTTCTAACCCCCTAAACCTTTTGTGCTATGCCAAATTCAACGTACCAAGGCGGAAGCCTTCAATTTACCTTTAAGGTTGATGCCAAAAAAGATGTTAATCCTACTGATCTGGATGCTATGGATTCAGTCTTCATGGAATTGGATTTAAACCCGAATTCCAAAATTTATGAAGCGGAGAAAGATCCTGTATTTGAGCCTGAAAAAGTAATAGCGGCCTTCGAGTTTATGATCAATTACATCAGACACTTGTCTACCAACAAAGAAGCGATTGCAGCCCAGGCGAAAAAGAACGGCTCAACAGAGCGCATTGGTAAGATTATTCTTAACAAGAACAGCCCAGCCACAGCTAACATCTATTACCTATCCGCCTACAATGGCGATTTAAGGCCGCCCGCAGGAGGAAGATAGTTCATTTTCTTTCTCACAATAAGAAGCAGCAAGAGCAGGATTGCACCCAGTACAATCCAAATCAGGCTGCTTCTTGTTGCTACTATTGGGTTGCTATTTCCATAAACAATCATAGGTGCCCAAATGACAGGATCAGCCGTATGCTCGTCAGCTTCATTCAGGTAATTAAGCTTCGCAGTAGTAAGCGCGTGGTCAATACTATTTCCGCTCAGCAACTGTTGATAAAAATCGTTCATCAGCCCGACCGATGCCTGATCATCAACCTTCCACAAACTCATTAAGGTATTCTGGCAACCTGAATAGGTAAAGGCTGTGGCAATACTCATCATTCCTTCACCCCGATGCGCCTCACCCAATCCCGATTCGCAGGCGGTTAGCACGGCAAGACTTGCATTAAATTTTAAACTGTACAACTCATACGCATGAAGCTTACCGTCATTAAGCGAATCGCTTGCTGTTCGAAAAAACAAGGCTGACGAAAACTGATCTTGAATATCGCCACGCCCGTGTATCGCCAGATGTATAATATCATAGAATGGCGCCAGCTTCTTGAAGTTTGATTCTGTTACCTCCTGACCCACCATAAATTTACCGGAATGGAATTGTTTCTGAAGTACCGCAAGCTCCAACTCTGCCCCCTCGATTTCAACAAGTTCCTCCGTTGGTGCACGCAGTCGCTTGCCACCGGTATACCCCATGGCAAGAATCGTTGGGCGCTGAACTGAGGCGTGGTGTCTGTACAATAACAGGGAAGCTGAATAGGCATATCCAAATGAAGCTTTACGAATGGCATACGGCAAAGCCTTATAGTTAATTGATGTAGTAGAAAAACGCTCCGTTAACAACAATTCAAAAGGCACCTGACTGATCAATCCATCCGGCACCACGTAAATGCCAGACGCTGCGCCTATCATTTCCTGAAATGGTCTGACTAATTTATCGTAAAGTTCTGCTGAGTTATGTACGAAGTTACCGAACACCTGCTTGTCCAAACTGGAGTGATCACTATAAAAATGCAACAAGAAATTTCTGATCGGCACTGCAAGACTGTCGGCTGACCCGAGTCGCTTACACACCATGCGATCCTTACTTATGGCGAATCCATAAACAGATTCCAAACCATAAAAGTATTCGATGACAATCCGCTTCTGCTCACCCAGATATTGCTGAAGGTTAGCCGTGGATACATTGTTGTTCGCAAACTTAACACTTGAATACCCTGGAAATTTATGTTCAATACTTTCCTTCAAATTCTGATGCTCCCGATCAATATCCACTTGTTGTTGCCTGAGTTTGTTAACAACAGAATCTGCCGGACTCGCCTTCCGGTTTTCTTCTTCCAACAAGTGCTCTACCCTGCGCCAGGTATATCGATTGGCCGTAAGGTTACGTATTAATGAATCCGTAAGATGCTCCGTAGCTTCGGCCTTGGCAAGGGCTTCGCTTAAAAATCGGGCTTTACTCTTCTCCATATAGTTAAACATCAGCTGTTGAGAAGAGTCGCCAGCGCCTGACTTTTCCGACAGTAAGAGATTATCCAACAGCTTTTCATACACATTGTAATTCTCATCCAGAAATGTAAGCCGTGATTCATCTGCATCCAGCGAATTACCTTCGGCCGCTAACAATTTTTCTGTTAATCGCAGGCAGGCTGTTTCAAGTCGAAGAAACGTTGGATTTTTACTTGCTTGAAATTTTTCACGGTAAACATCTGCTTTCAATCCGAGCGATGCATGAATAAAGTGCCGAATTCCAATTTCTGTTTCCGTTGGATTACTATCCGCATTACCCGATTTGAAATCCGGTAGGGCGGTTCGCATTGAAAGATTATAGTAGTATAATGCTGAATCATATGCCTTATTTTCGCGATGAAAATTACCCACTTCGTTAAAGTACTCCACGAGCTCACGCCCGTTATCCATCTTTGCCCACTTCAAGGTGGCGTAAAGCTGCCGAAGCATGGCCCGCGACTCAGGAAACCGTTTGGCTAGCCGGTAGGTTTCGGCCAAATGAAACTGACAATGAACCCAGAGCTTTCTTGTGTTTTCATAGAGGCTATTGCTTCGATGTAATTGTTCGAATTGCAAAAGCGCTCTTCTGAAATTCAGAATAGCCAATTCCCAGGCTTTATCATTTTTGTAGGTCTGCCCCAACCCAACATAACTCCAGGTAAGTAAGGTGAGCGACTTACTATGCCTGGCATTTAATGCAATGGCCTTTTGATAGTACACCCGAGCCTGATCTGATTTATACATATCGCGATAAACATTGGCAACCATGCCGTAGGCCTGCTCCAAAAAATCAAAATCATTCATTTTGATGCACAATGGTGGAACAGCTTCCGCGTAAAGAAGGGCTCGCTCAAAATCTCGTTGTGACCGATTGGTGGCCGCCAGGCTAAAGTAATTAGTTGCCACAGAATACAGATTGGCATCCTTCATCTTGATGCGAAGGTTAAGTGCCTTCTCATAATTTTGCTCCGCCTCATTAAACTGGTACGTAAAATACTTGTAGACATCGGCAATGCCCTGATAGCATTCCGCGATAAGTTCAGGTGAAGTATTTGGAATAGTGGTGCGAATCGCGAGAGCCTTCCTAAAGAAGTAAAGCGCACTGTCAGTTTGAGGGCTTAGATCCAGATACAGGTTCGCGGTATTATAAAAGCATTCTGACACCGATAACGTACTTGTGTTCTCGAACTGAACCGCAGCCGTCTTATACCATCGAAAGACTACAACCTTCTTAGCGGGTATATCACTCGACAGTTTCAATAACTCACTTAAACTCTCCAGGTATGTATCATCCTCGTGTAGTTGACTGGCTTTGCGCATTGCCCGTTCTAAATGCATGAAAGCCTTGGGCGGATTTACGGTAGCCAACGCTTTACCTGCTGCCAAATCGGCTGCAGCTTCTGATAGCGCCTGCGAAAAACCTGTTGAACTGAAAGTCCAAAATAGGAGAAGTTGGAGGTAACGAAACGCCATCCCTGAATATAGGGATAAGTGTTGTAACTATGATATTCAAATACACTCAAATTTTGACAATTTTAAGACAATGGTGCACAATCAACGGCAACCTTGGTGATCGGAGATAAAAATGCTACAAACTGAAAATCTTTTCCATCAGCGTCCACTTCTCACCGGGTTTGGCAAAGGGCAGCGCTTGCTGATACTGCCACATTAGTGTCTCCCATTCCTGCACCTTCGAATTATTAGCATCTGCCCTGGACTTAGCATCAAACGAAAAAGTATCATTCACTTCCATGATCATGAACAACCGATTACCCGCACGGTATATTTCCATTTGTTCAATACCAGAACCGATAATGCTCTTCAAAATCTCCGGCCACACATTTTGATGGTACGCTTCGTACGCAGCAATTAAAGCCGGATCATTTTTCAGATCAAGTGCCAGGCAATAACGTTTCATCCGTTTGTCTTTACCTTATAGCCGCGAAGTCCAAAAAGCATAATTACTACAAACGCTACAATCGGAATGATCAATGCATTTTGAACTCCGATCAACGATAACCAACCCGTAAGTGGAGGCAGAACAGCACCGCCTACAATGGCCATGATCACCAGGCCTGATCCTAACTTTACCTGATCGCCCAAATTGCGGATGGATAACGAGAAGATCGTTGGAAACATAATCGACATAAAGAAATAGATAAAGCTGATCGCGATCACGGCCAACAAGCCTGACCCCATCCAACCATAGACAGCCAGCACAAGGCTACACAAAGCATAAACAGTCAAAAGTTTATTCGAAGCAAACTTTGTTAATAGCCATGTGCCCACAAACCTGCCAATCATAAACAACACCAACGCAAAGGAAGCGTGAAAGCCGGCAATTTGTGTGGGGGTCATGGTTTCTGCATAACGATAAATAAGCTGAACAATTTCGAGATGATGATCTTTAGCAAAATGTAATTTCAAATCAACAAAGTAGCCCCACAACGAAGCCTGCGCCCCTACATAAAAGAATTGTGCTACTACACCATACAGTAAATGTCTGTGACGGGTAATACCTTTGAACAATGCATGCTTTTCATCGGATGAAGAAATCTCGGGCATCTTTGTAAAGGCGAACAGTACCGCTACCACCATTACCATCGCTGCCAAAACCAGGTAAGGGAACTGAACAGAATGTGCCTCCGCAATACGAATGGCTTCGGCCTGATCGAACGGCATGGCGTTCAGTATATCATTGGTGTATTCTTCTTTTGAAAAAATAAACAAGCTCCCCACAATCGGACCGAAGATGATACTGAGGCCATTAAAAGATTGTGCAAAATTAATGCGACTGTCAGCTGATTTAGGATCACCCAAAACCGTTACATAGGGATTGGCTGCAGTCTCCAGAAATGCCAGTCCGCAAGCAATGATGAACAACGCAACAAGGAAGAAGCTAAAAACTCTTACTTCTGCTGCCGGATAAAACAACAGCGCCCCTACTACATACAACGCAAGCCCGATGAGAATTCCCTTTTTATAACCGATACGATTCATCAGAAACGCAGCGGGAAGTGCCATCACAAAGTATCCAATATAAAACGCTGAATCTACTATACCAGCTTGCGCACGGTTAAGGTCAAGGGCGGTTTGAAAATGTTTGATCAATGTTCCGTTCAAACTGTTGGCTAGTCCCCAGAGAAAAAACAAACTGGTAACGAGCATAAAGGGACCTAAATAAGATTTACCCGGATCATACTTATGATCGGCTGACGAATCCGTGTTAGCAATTGGCATGAGGCGAAGTAGTTTGTGTTTAGGTTTAGATTAGAGGGCGCGGTCGAGGTGAACGTAGCCACCATCTACATACACTAATTGGCCAGTGGTGTGGCTTGATTTCTCAGAAAGTAAAAAGGCGACCATGTTGGCAATCTCTTCGGCGGTTGTCATTCGCTGACCCAACGGAATTTTTTCGTTAATTCGTTTCAACGCATCCTGCGGATTCGGTAATGTTTGCACCCATTTTGCATACAATGGTGTGTAGCACTCGGCCACGATTACGGCATTCACGCGAATGTTGTACTTCAACAATTCAACCGCCCATTCGCGGGTTAGTGCGTTTCGACCACCGTTTGATGCCGCATAGGCTGAGGTACCACCCTGCCCGGTTTCGGCTGTTTTAGAACCAATGTTTACGATCGCACCTTTTGATTTTATCAATGCAGGCAGTGCATGCTGCGCCATCAAATAATAGTGAATAAGATTTTTGTGAAGCGATGCCATGAACGCATCGTAGCTGCCGTGCTCCAGATTAACACCATCATTAACACCGGCATTGTTCACCAGGCCATCAATGCGATTGTACTGCTGAAGTACCGTCTCGACTGCCTTTTTGCACTCGTCTGGTTGGGTAAGTTCGGCCACAACCTGGAAGCCTTTGTTCTCAATTTTTTGGAGCGTCTTTTTATTATCAGCTTCGTTTCGGCCTACTATAACCGGAATAGCTCCTTCGCCTGCCAGTACTTCAACAATTCCTTCACCAATGCCCTTGGCACCTCCTGTTACTATAATGACTTTGTCGCTGAGTTGTAAATCCATTCTTAAAGATTATAAAACTTCCTGGCATTCTCGCCCAGTACCTGATGCTTTTCGTGGTCGCTCAGTTGCTGAATATACTGTTTCACAATAGCAAACTGTTGCTCATACGTTGCGGCCAGTAGACAAACCGGCCAGTCCGATCCATACATCAATCGCGTTGGCCCAAAACTTTCAAAGAGTTCATCGAGGTAAGGAAAGAAATCTTCCTTTTTCCAGTGGTGCCAATCGGCTTCTGTTACCATGCCAGAAATCTTGCAATGCACATTCTGAAAAGTTGACAATGCCGCCATGTTCAATTCCCAATGTGTTTTCTCTTTTCCTTTGATGTTCGGCTTCGCCAGATGATCCACCACAATCTTTACCTCTGGACAATGATGAACAAATTTGAGTGCCTCCTCCAGTTGATGATGATAGATTAGTAAGTCGTATGTAAAATCAAACGTGGATAGTGTTCGCACACCGGCAATGAATTTTTTTTCGAGCAGAAATCCGGTAGACTCACCTTGAACGATATGCCGAAAGCCCTTTACCTTTTTGTGATTGGAAAAGTACGCGAGGCGGTCAGGCAGATCGTGGGCGCGTAAATCTACCCACCCCACAACACCTTCAATAAAATCATGTTGATCGGCCAGTGAAATCAAAAATTCTGTTTCTGTTTCAGATTGATCGGCCTGCACGGCAACACATCCTGTAATACCCTGCTGCCGCAGCAAGGGCTCCAGATCGTGCGGTAGAAAATCGCGCTGAATTACTTTCATCTCTTCGGTAATCCACGCATCGCGCGTTGGGTTAAATTTCCAGAAATGTTGATGAGAGTCGAGCACTCGTATTTTTTTTCGAGTTTAGCGTTACGTGTTCCTAGTTCCAGGTTCTGGGTTCAAGGTTTGATAATCAAAATGCTTAGTCACATGAGACCGCGGTCTGCTTTTGTTCACCTAGACCTTCGATGCCCAGTTCAACAACATCGCCTGCTTTAAGATAAATCGGTGGTTTAAATCCAAGACCAACACCCGCGGGTGTTCCGGTGGAAATTACATCGCCAGGAAGTAAGGTCATAAACTGGCTGATGTAGCTCACCAAATACGGCACTTCAAAGATCATGTCATCGGTGTTATTGTCCTGCATGGTTTTTCCATTTACTTTCAACCACATGTGCAGGTTATTGAAATCGGCAATTTCATCTTTTGTTACCAGGTATGGCCCTAAGGGTGCAAATGTATCGCAGCTTTTTCCTTTCACCCACTGGCCGTTACGCTCAAGCTGAAACTCGCGCTCGCTATAATCATTGTGGAGACAAAAACCGGCTACATAGTCGAGGGCGTCTTTCTCTTCCACGTACGATGCTTTCTTACCGATGATTACTGCAAGTTCTACTTCCCAATCAGTTTTAACACTGTTGCGTGGAATAATCAAATTATCATTCGGCCCACACATCGCTGTGGTGGATTTAAAAAACAAAATCGGTTCTTTCGGGATATCCATCTTCGACTCCAGTGCATGTTTGGTGTAGTTCAACCCGACACAAATAATTTTTGATGGCCGGATAAAAGGCGCTCCGTATCGAACCTCTTCCGTTACCCGAGGAGGAGCGGTGTTCTTTTTCAGCCAATCGCTTAATCGTTTAACGCCATCGGTTTCAAAAAACGTTTCACCAAAGTCTTCTCCAAAGGATGATACATCAATAATTTCATTTCCAATTAATACTCCGGGCTTTTCGTTGCCGGGTTCACCAAAGCGCAAAAGTTTCATATCGTTACGATCGTAGATTATTTAAAATTTCAAATTTCAAAGCCATGCACCGGCCCTTAAGTATTTAGTCTGATGAAGCCACCGTCAATCGGGTAGTCACTGCCGGTAACAAACGAAGCCTGATCGGAACATAAGTACAAAGCCAATGTAGCTACTTCATTTGGTTTACCCATCCTGCCAATGGGTTGAGTTTTGGAAAGTTTATCGAACATTTCCGTTTCCTTACCGGGATAATTCTTAGCCAGGAAACCATCAACAAACGAAGTATGCACACGAGCCGGAGAAATGCTGTTGCAGCGGATGTTATCGTGAATGTAATCCTTGGCTACCGACAAGGTCATCGACAAGACAGCGCCCTTGCTCATGGAGTACGCAAAGCGATCTGCTAATCCCAGTGTTGCCGCAATGGAACAAACATTAACGATAACACCTCCCCCCTGCTGTTTCATATAGGGGATTATTGCGTGCATCACATTGTATACACCTTTTACATTTACCTGATAGACACGATCAAAATCCTCTTCAGCTGTATTATCCAGTTTACCAATATGCGAAATACCTGCACTGTTTACCAGAATATCCATGCGACCATACTCGCGGGCAATCGTTGCAATGGTTTCTTTTACTTTTGCTTGATCCGTAACATTAACCGAAAATGAAAATGCCTTACTCCCGGTCTTTCTGATTTGGTCAACGGTTTCATCGGCTGATGCTTTATTCAATTCAAGTATAAATACCTCAGCTCCTTGCCTGGCAAATAGCTCGGCCACGGCCCTGCCGATACCGCTTCCTCCGCCCGTAACAACCGCTTTTTTGTTTTGTAAACTAAACATGTACTAAGAGAATCAATGATGTGCAGGATGACCAAGGAAAGAGTCCCACTCTCCTGCCTGGTCATTCATGTGGTCTTTTAAAAAAATAGAATATGAAGGTTTGTACGGTTTCCGCTTCAAAGGCATGTTGGCTTCCTCGGGCGTGTAATCTCCTTTTTTGGCATTGCACCTTTTGCATGCAGCTACAAGGTTAGTCCAACTATCGCCACCTTTGCGTGCGCGCGGAATAACATGATCGATTGTTAAATCCTTACGTGTGCCACAGTACTGGCATTCGTTGTTATCGCGTTTGAATATGTTTTGCCGGGTAAGATTAACGCCCTTGTAAGGGGCGTTAACATATCGATTGAGGCGGATGACGGATGGCATCGGGTAGGTTTGACTTACCGAATGTAACTTGTGGCCGTTAGCCGACCGCACCATTTCACTTTTATTTAAGAACACCAGAATAAAGGCACGTTCCACTGAGCAGACCATCAACGGACTGTTATCGTGGTTAAGCACAAGTACCCGGCTGTTCATGATAGAAAGATAGTGGCAATAAGGTTACCGTGCAACGTAAAAGTTTGCGATGAAAATCAGAAAGCAGGGAGGATCGGAAGGCGAACCGAAGACTTACTGACAACCAAGCTTCTGGTCTTTTCTGATTCAAGACTCATCACTCGGCAAGAATCCGTCTATAGTGCGACAACTGATGCGTGTAAATCTTGGTGTCGAGGTTGAGGATACCTTCATCATTAATGTGATCGATACGAACACGACCTGATGCGTGTATTATTTTATCGTCTTCCAATACAATACCAACATGTACAGTTTTACCTTCTGCATTCTTAAAAAAAGCCAGATCACCAGGGCGTGTGACTTCACCGGTTTTCAGAGACTTCCCCTGGTTGGCCTGCTGCCAAGAATCGCGGAACAGATTATACCCGCAAATCTTAAACACCATTTGCGTAAAGCCTGAACAATCAATACCAAACGGATTTCGTCCGCCCCACAAATAGGGTGCGTTGAGATATTTTCTGGCTATGTTTTTTAGGAATTCAAACTCACGCTTCTGGCCCAGGTTTTTAGCTTCTCCGTTAAAAGCAAACTGCTCTTCCATCTTAAAAAGCTCTGAACTGGAAATGGGAATCATACTGCCCATCAAAATGAGCTGCGGACTTTTGTTGTACAGCATACTAGCCGTGATGTCGGTAGTAATTTTGAACTCCGCCCGGTTAAGGTATTCAAAGTATTCTTTGCTGATGGCGTGGTGTTGCTTCTCATCAATCCAACCTTCGTATTGATCGAAGTACAAACGCACCTTCAGCCACTTTTTATCGGATGACTGATCGAATACTTCGTAATGTTCGCCAAAAAGAAGCTGCGTAACCTGCTCCGACCTTTCAGAGGCTTCAGCCCGTACAGGTATTACACTTAAACGGCAAACGCCAAAATCAAAAAATTCCATGCAAGGACTTAATTATTTTACGATTTTACGATTGACGAATTTAGATAGGAAAAATCGTCAAGCTAAACATTACTTAAGTTTTAACCGGTCAAGCTCACGCTTGGCATCCCGTTCTTTAATACTATCGCGCTTGTCGTGAAGTTTCTTTCCTTTCGCCAGGGCTATTTCCAATTTAGCAATTCCGCGGTCGTTAATAAATAACCGGGTCACCACCAGCGTAAGTCCTTTCTCCTCTATCCGGCTTTCGAGCTTCTTTAATTCAGAACGTTTCAAAAGTAATTTTCTTTCACGCGTAGCCGCATGATTGTAATGCGTGCCCTGCGCGTACGGAGTAATATTGACACCCTTGACAAACAGTTCTTCGTTGTTAAAGTAACAAAATCCGTCCTGCAAATTTACTTTACCTTCGCGGATGGATTTTATTTCAGTGCCTGTCAGCACCATGCCTGCCACATACTTATCCAGCAATTCAAATTGAAAGCCTGCCTGCTTGTTTCGGATATTAATATCGTTCGAAAATCGTTGCTTACTCATACCTTCTTAAAAATCCGCTCTATCTTTTCTCGTTTCAAAATTTTTTGACCCGTCTTTCCCAAAGCTATCAGCCGCTCGCCAACATGAGCCTGATAACTGCAAATCAGTTCCGGGCCATTATGCTGCTCGATACGCGCGGTAAACACAATTTGCTCACCAACAAAAGCAGGACTTCTATGATCGATACTCAAAAATGTGCCGATACCTTCTTCATCGTTATCGCGCAGAGCCAACACAAACTGCCGCGTGGTCCACTCAATGTCGCGAGCCAACGCGAAGGTAGCACAAACCGGATGAACTACCTCGCCATGAAAGGCTGCCACATCAGCTTGCTGCACCGTGTGCTTGTATACCCTGGTGTCGCCTATGAGAACGGTATTCTTCATTCCATTTATCTTTTGATTGCGATTTAATGCGTTGGGATTAGTGATTTTGATTTACCCCATCAATCACCAATCAAATGGGCATCCTTGCTAAGGGTGCAACCTCTAGTGAGCAAAACTCTCCTTTTAAAAATTTATAGTGAGCCGCCATGGCAATCATGGCTGCATTATCGGTGCAATGTTCAAAGGCTGGAATAAAAATACGCCAACCATTCTTTGCACCAAGTTCTGTTAGGCTTTTCCGAAGGCCTGAATTTGCCGAGACACCTCCCGCAATGGCAATCTGCGTAATGCCGGTTTGTTTGGCCGCCTGCTCCACCCGCGTTAGCAACATGTTAACCAGATGATGCTGAATGCTGGCGCAGATGTCGTTTAGGTTTTCGTCTACAAAGGCCGGATTTATCTTACGCTGATCGCGCAAAAAGTACAAGAACGAAGTCTTGATGCCGCTAAACGAAAAATCAAGGCCTGGCATGTTGGTTTCGGAAAATCGAAAAGCTTTAGGATTCCCCTCCTGTGCATGTTTGTCTATCAGGGGCCCTCCGGGATACGGTAGTCCCATAATTTTGGCCGCCTTATCAAAGGCTTCACCTACGGCATCATCTTGTGTCTGGCCGATTACGAGCATGTTCAGGTAGTCTTTTACCAGCACAATTTGAGTATGCCCTCCGCTTACGGTGAGGCATAAAAACGGAAAACTCGGTTTGGGGCCATCAATAAAATGGGCCAGCACGTGTGCTTGCATGTGATTAACTTCGATCAACGGTTTTTGAAGACCAATAGCCAACCCTTTGGCAAACGATACCCCCACCAGCAATGCCCCCATCAGTCCTGGGCCACGGGTAAAGGCAATGGCATCCAGTTCTGCTTTTGAAATTCCCGAAGTCTCCATGGCCTGATCAACCACCGCCACAATATTTTGCTGGTGCGCACGCGAGGCGAGTTCAGGCACCACTCCACCGTATTTTTGGTGTACTGCCTGTGAGGCGATAATATTATTAAGTACCTTTCCGTTTCGTATAACAGAAGCGGATGTCTCATCGCACGAAGACTCAATGGCAAGGATAACGGGACGCATGTGTTTGAAAAATGAATCGGCAAGTTATCAAAAATAGGATTCGGAAAATATCTGCTTACAC
>Ga0315910_10001727_pt1 | contig 19800 bp, 12 predicted proteins | sample EdamamesoilMG_FD_204470 | JGI IMG/M metagenome (GOLD analysis project Ga0315910, IMG submission 204470) | Garden soil microbial communities collected in Santa Monica, California, United States - Edamame soil | ecosystem: Environmental > Terrestrial > Soil > Garden | place: USA: California...
AGCTCGGGCGCATCGAGGCGCTCGTAGCCGGCCGGGATCTCGACCAGCGCGCCCGCGTAGGCCAGCTTCTCGCCGCGAACCAGCACGAGGCCCGGGTCGAACACGCGCTCCTCGGCGTCGAGCGTCAGGAGCTTGCCCACCACGAGCGCGAGGCCCGTCTCGCCCGGCGCGAGCGGTGCGAGGGCCTCGCGCCGTGCCGCCGCGGCGCCGTCGGTGGCCCGACAGCCGCCCGCGAGGGCGAGCAGCAGGAGCGCGGCGGCGTGGGTCGCGGGGCGCACGAAGACTCCTACCAGCGGCGCCCGTCGCGCTCGGCGTCGTAGGCCCGGCGGCCGTCCACGAAGACCTGGCGCACGGTCGTGCGCGGGTCGACCGGGTAGCCGTCGCACACCAGGATGTCCGCGTCCTTGCCGGGCTCGAGCGAGCCGACCTGGGCGTCGATCTTGGCCGCGCGCGCGGGGACGATCGTCAGGCCACGCAGGGACGTGAGGTGCGAGTCGTCGAGGCCGTAGCGCACGCCCATGGTGGCCTGCACGAAGAGCTCCTCCTCCGGCACGAAGGGCGAGTCGGTGTTGAAGCCGATCTCCTCGTGCCCGAGCGACTGCCAGCCGGCGGCGAGACCGCGCGTGCCCTCGTGCTTGTTGCGGGCCCAGGAGATGAAGCCGCGCGCGTAGGCGTGGTCGACGTTGCGCGGGCCGATGATGGCCGGGACGCCGTGCTTCTTGGCCTCCGGCGCGGCCAGCCAGCCGCCGACCTCGGAGTGGTCGGTGAAGACCGGCAGGCCGAACTCGCCCGCCAGCATCGTGATCGTCATCAAGACGACCTGGTAGACCTGCGTGTGCACCGAGAAGGCCATCTGGCCCGCGACCAGGTCGCGGAAGCCGTCGAGCTCGATGTTGCGCAGCGGCTTGGCGCCCTTCTTCTCCTCGTGGGCCTTCCAGCGCTCGGCGTAGGCCACGCCGCGCTTGATGACCGTGCGCGTGTTCCAGTTCTCGAAGGCCATGCCGACGCCCGGACCCCAGCCCTCCGGGTTGCCCCACTGCGCGAGCTTCATCGAGCCCGGGTCGCGCACCAGGTTCTCCTCGTAGTGGTTGAAGGCCGTCTTCACGAGCACGCCCTGGCCCCCGATGTTCGTGCCCGAGCCGGGGATGTAGAGCACGGTCGTGACGCCGCCGGCGATCGCCTGGCGCATCTCCCACACCCACGGCTCGACCGCCGACGAGGCGCGCAGGCCCGGGTTGGTGAGGTAGACCATGTCGTTCAGGTCGTTCACGCCCGCGAAGAGGTTGGCGCCGGCCGCGTGGCAGTGCAGGTCGATGAAGCCCGGCGTCAGCCAGGCCTGGCCCAGGTCCTCGACCGCGTAGCCGGCCGGGATCGCGAGCGCCGCGCGCTCGCCCAGGGCCTGGATCTTGCCGTCCTTGATCAGCACGACGGCGCGGTCGATCACCTGCGGGCCCTGATACGGCACCGCCAGGACCTTGGCGGCCAGCAGGGCCAGCCCGGAGCCGCCGGGAGCGCCGGGATCGGGCGGGTCGGAGCCGGCCAGCGCGAGCACGAGTGCGAAGAGCATCAGTGGGCCTCCACTTCCTCGCCGGCCACCCACGCGCGCAGCACGCTCGTGGCGGGGTCCAGCGGTGGTCCGTCGAGCAGCAGCACGTCGGCGTCGAGCCCCGGCGCCAGGCGCCCGACGCGTCCGTCGATCGCCAGCATGGCCGCGGCGTCGGCCGTGAGCGCGCGCAGGGCGCCCTCCGGGCTCATGCCGTTCGCGACCGCGTAGGCCGCGCGCAGCGGCAGATCGATCGCGCCCTCCTCGGCCTCCGAGGGGAAGGCCACGCGGATGCCGGCGTTCTGGAGCTCGGCGTAGGGCGTGCGGTAGTCGGTGCCGCGCTCGGCCTCGGCCACGACCACCGTGGGCGACGGCAGGACGCCCGCGACCTTGCCGGCGATCTGGTCGAGCACGAGGTGCGCCTCGCGCGCGCCGTAGAGCACCGGGCGGATGCCGGCCTGGTTGCAGGCCGCGACGCACTCGAGGATGTCGCGCGCGCGCTCGACCTCGACCACCAGGGCCGCCGTGCCGTCCATCGCGCGCCGCAGGGGCTCGAGCTTGCCGTCGCGCTTGGGCTCCCTGGGCTTGCCCTTGGGCTCCTTGGGGGTCTCGCTCTTCTCCGTGCCGCGCTCGCTGCGCCCGGCGACGACGTAGTCCTTGGAGGTGCGCTCGAGCGTCGCCTCGTGCTCCTGGCCGTCGGCGCGCGCCTTGATGGCGAGCTTGCCTTCCTTCAGCTCGCCCGAGAGCTCGACCCAGCCGCGGCTGCCGACGCCGCTCAGCGTCAGGGTGCGCGCCTCGCGGTCGAACCAGCCCTCGAACTCGACCAGCGTCGCGGAGAGCGCGTCGCAGCGCAGGTTGCCCTCGACCGCGGCGCTCTCGCCGGCCTTCGCGAGCTTCGCGCGCAGCTTGAGCTTGGCCGGCGCGGCCGGCTCCGGCAGGGCCACGTCGGCCTGCCACAGGCCGGTGATCGGATCGGGCTCGAGCTCCTCGGGCTCGCCCTTCTTCTTCTTCGACTTGGAGTCCTTCTTCTCGTCCTTCTTGTCCTCCTTCTTGTCGGACTCCTCCTTCTTCTCCTCCTTGGCCTCGCCCTCGCTCTTCTCGCCCTCCTTGGCCTCGCCGGCCTTCTCGTCCTCCTTCTTCTCGGGCTCGGCGGCCGGCTCGGCCGGCGGAACCCACTTGGCCATGGCCTGCTCGTACTCCAGCCACTTCTGGCGGTACTCCTGGGCCTTGGCGAGCAGCGCGCGCACGTTCTGGCCGGAGCGCAGGCGCACGGGATCGTCCCAGCGCAGGCGCAGGGCAGCCGGATCGGCGACCATCAGGTGGTCGAGCTCGCGCGCCGCGGGCTTGTAGGCCGCCACCGGGGCGCCGCTGTCGCTGGCCGAGCGCGGGGTGAGCACAACGGTGGTGATGCCCTGTCGCGCGACACGGCGGTCCAGCGCGTCGCCGGGGTCGAGGATCGTGGCCAGGGTGAAGTCGGTGCCCGGCACCTTGCGCGAGCCCTCCAGGCCCAGGTGGCCGAAGGCGTCGATCATCCCCGGCATGCAGGTCTTGCCGCGCACGACGGTGGCGCCGCGCGGGCGCGAGACGCGCGCGCCGACCTCGCGGATGCGCCCGTCCTGCATCAGGAGCTGTCCCGGACGGAGCACCTCGCCGTCGCCGACGTGCAGCTCCTCGACCTCGATCACGGTGGCGCGCGACGCGCGGCCGTCGTCCTCCTTGCTGGCGTGCTGGGCGGGGGTCCAGGCCACCTCGCCGTCGACCCAGGTCGCCAGCACGCTCGTCCCGGGCGCCAGCGGATCGCCGTTCAGGACGCACAGGTCGGCGTCCTTGCCGGCGCGCAGGCTGCCGACGCGCTGGGCCACGCCCAGGATCTCGGCCGGCGCCAGGGTGATCGCGCGCAGGGCCGCGGCCGGCTCGAGCCCGCCGCGCGAGGCCAGGCGCGCCGCGAACAGGAGGTCGCGCGGGGCGCTGCCGGTGATCGCCACGCGCGCACCGGCCTTCACGAGCTGCGCGGGCACGTCGAGCGTGGGCCAGCGCGCGTCCTCCTCCTTGCCGCGGTCGACGGCCGGAGCGTTCGGGGAGTAGGGCAGGCGGTAGACCACCGGGACCCCGGCCGCGGCGATCTCGGCCGCTACCGGGCCGGCGCCCTCGGCGCGGTCGAGCACGAGCGGCACTCGGCGCTCGGCCGCGAAGCCGAGCAGCGCGCGTATCTCCTCCGCGTCCGAGGCCGACAGGCGCAGCGGGACCCTGGCCGCCAGCGCGCGCGCCAGGGCCGGGCCGGTGCGCGGGCCGTACTCGCTCACCAGGCGCGCGTCGTCCGGATCGGCGGCCAGGTCCAGGAGCTCGCCCAGGGCCACGATCGCGCCCATGGTCGTGCGCGGGAGCTGCGGGCGCGCGTAGCCGAGCTCGACGTCGACCATGACCGGGATGGGCGGGTCCCAGTAGCCCGGCGTCGCGCGCGCGCTGGCGTCGATCGCGCCGTGCAGCGCGGCCTCGGCGCTGAGCACGCGCGCCGCGTCGCGCTGGCCGGCCAGCTTGACGACCGCGCCCGTGCCGGCGATCAGGCGGTTGTCGGCCGGCGTGAGGTAGGCGCTGGTGACGCCGCCGGAGAGCGCGTCGCCGTAGACGCGGTAGGTGTCGAAGGCGTCCAGGGCCGCGAGCGTCGGATCGGCCGTGCGCTCGCTCGGGAACCCGAGGGCGTAGGCGCTGTAGGCCGCCACCAGCCCCGGCACGATCACGGCGTCGGGCCCGTAGTCGACGACCAGCGCGTCCGGCGGCAGCGGCACGTCGCTCCCGACCGCCTGGATCTTGCCGTCCTTGACCAGCACCGTCGCACCGGAGAGCACGCGCCCCTCCTCGACCAGGTGGACCGTGCCGGCGCGCACGGCGACGAAGCCGCGCCCGGCCGGCGTGGCGGGGCCGTCCCCGGCGCGCGGCGCGAAGAGACCGAGCGGCGCCGCGACCAGCGCGAGGCCGAAGAGGCGCGCGCTCATCGTCCGCCGTCCTCCTTCTCCTTCTGCTCGTCGCCGGCGTCCTTCTCGGAACCGCCCTTGTCCTCGTCGGCCTTCTTCTCGTGCTCGTGCTCGGGGTCCTCGCCGGCCTCGGCCGAGGTCGGCGGGGCCGTGCCGAGCGGCTGCACGCCCTCGAGCAGGTGCTTGTTGCGCACGTCCTTGGCGCGCTCGTAGACGAGCCGGCCCTCGATCACGACGTGCTCGACCCAGCCAGCGACCGAGAGCGGATCGCCCGAGCACAGGAGCACGTTGCCGAGCTTGCCGCGCTCGAGCGAGCCGACCTCGTCGCCGAGGCCCAGGATCTCGGCCGGCACGCGCGTCACGGCGTCGAGCGCGGCCGTGCGCTCCATGCCGTACGCGACCGCCAGGGCCGCCTGGTAGGCCGGCGCGCGCGTGTTCGGGTCCTCCGAGGAGAGCGCGAAGCGGATGCCCTTCTCCTGCAGGACCCTGGGCACGAAGGTCTCGACCTCCTCGCCCGTGATCGGGTCGCGCTGCACGTCGAGCAGGCCGCCCTCGAGGATCACCGGCACGCCCGCCTCGGCGATGCGGTCAGCGGCCTTCCAGCAATCCGACTCGATCACCAGCACGGTCCTGGCCAGGATCCCCTGGGCCCGCACGACCTCCAGCGCGTGCACGACGTCGAGCGGGTCGCCGCAGTGCACGAAAGCGGTGTAGCGGCCCTCGAGCAGCTCCAGCAGCGGCGCGTAGCGCTCGTCCAGGGCCCCGCGCGGCACGAGCTCGAGCCCGTCGACCTTCCAGGCGTTGCCGCTCATCGCCCGGCCCTGGGCCGCCTCGGCCTCCAGGTCGCGGCCCTGGAAGAGCGCCTCGCGCTTGGCGTAGCCGGCGTCGTCGCGCTCCTTCTCGACCAGGCCCTCGAGGTAGAGCTTCAGGTCCTCGAAGGCGAAGCGCAGGGCCTGCATCTGCGTCGCGCGCGACTTGCCGCCCTTGGGACGGGTCGAGAGCTTCAGCCCGAACAGCGGACGCACCGCCATCTCCTCGACCGTCATGCCCACGGGCCGCACGACCATGCCGCGCCCGCCCACGACGCAGTTGGCGCCCTGCTGCACGTTCACGGTGGTGATCCCGAGGCGCAGGCAGTCCTCGAAGAAGTAGGCCACCGGGTCGATCGAGTCGCGGATGTCGAGGAACGGCGCGACGTCGATGTTCTCGTTGGCGCGGTCCATGCCCTGCGAGGTGTGCGCCTCGACGAAGCCCGGGACGGCGACGAATTCCTTGCCGCCGATCACGGTCGCGTCCCAGGGCTTCTCGACCTCCTCGGCCTTGCCCACGGCCGTGATGCGGCCGCCGTCGATGACGATGCGGCCGTTCTCGATGTCGGGCCCGGCCTGGGTCACGATGCGGCCGGCCTCGATCACGAGCCGGCCGCTCTGCTGGGCCGGGAGCGGCGCGGCCACGAGAGAGGCGAGGAGGAGCGCGGTGGCGAGCAGTCGTTTCATGTTCATCCGTTGGAGAGGCGCGGCCTCACTTCGAGCGGGGATCGAGCACGAGGCGGCCCTGGAGCAGCACGCCGATGATGCGCGAGGTCGGCTGGAGCGGCGGACCGTTCCACAGCACGAGGTCGGCGTCCTTGCCGGCCTCGAGCGAGCCGACGCGCGCCTCGACGCCGAGCAGGCGCGCGGGGGTCAGGGTCACGGCCTCGAGCGCCGCCGCGAGCGGGAGGCCGCCGCGCTGCGCGGCCGCCGCCTGGTCGGCCAGGCGCGCGCCGGCCCCGGCGCCCTCGTGGGCCGAGAGCGCGAAGGGCACGCCCCACTCGTGGAGCTTCCGGGCCGCGTCGAGCGGCAGGAAGTAGCTGTCGTTCACGAACCCGTCCGCGTGCCGGCCGTCGGCCGTGAAGGGCGGCAGGATCACGGCCACGCCCGAGCGCTTCAGGAGCTCCGGCTCGCGCCAGGCCTCGATCGCGTGGTCGAGGACCATGCGCGGAATGCCGAACTCCTCCTTCAGGTAGATCGCCGTGCGCACGTCCTGCGTGGCCTTGGCCTGCACGACCAGCGGCAGCTCGCCCGCCAGGACGCGGCGCAGCACGGCGTGATCGGCGGCCGTGGCCGGATCGTCCTCGCCCTGGCCCTGCAGCGTGTCGTGGAAGGCCTTGCGGAAGACCCACTCGACGCCCATGCGCGTCGTCGGGCGGCGGAAGTAGAAGCTCTGCGGCTCCTGGAAGCGCGGGATCGAGTTGCCGTTGCTCGGCTGGGCCCCGAACGCGCCGCGCAGGCACGCCTCGGGCTTCACCAGGCGCGCGGCGAGCGTCGGCGCTCCGCCGGTCTTGAGCACCAGCCCGAGACCCCCGATCACGTCGTAGTCGGCCGGCTGGGCCAGCGCGGTCGTGATGCCGCTGCGCAGCGCGCGCTCCCAGCGGTAGGAGAAGAGGTCGAGGCCCTCGCTCGCGCGCAGGCGCGCGGCGGTCTCGCTCGACTGCTCGACCGAGAGCGGGCCCGTGTCGATCCCGAGCGCCAGGTCGATCAGGCCCGGGGTCACGGCGGCGCACTCGAGCGTGGCGCCCCCGCCGCCCTTGCCGACGGCGGCGATCTTGCCGCCCTGGACGCGCACGAAGCCGTTCTCGATCGGTGCACCGGAGACGGTGTGGACCGTGGCGGCCTGGATGGTCCAGTCGTCGTCGCCCGGCGACGGCGTGACGAGGAGCGGCGCGAGGAGGAGCAGCATGGGAGCTAGTGACCCTGGGCCGGCCAGGCGCGTCGGCCGTCGACGTAGACGGCCGCCACCCGGCTCTGGAGATCGAGCGGATCGCCGCTCCACAGCACGAAGTCGGCCTCGCGTCCGGCCGCGAGGGTCCCGAGCGAGGCGCCCACGCCGGCCAGCTTCGCGGCGTCCTCGGTCAGCGCCTTCCAGACCGCCGCCGCCGGCGCCCCGGCGCGCAGCGCGCGCGCGGCGGACAGGCGCAGCCCCTGCGGCGAGCGCGCGGGATCGCCCAGCGCGAAGGCCACCGGGATCCCGGCCGCGGCGAGGGTCTTCACGCTCTCCAGCGAGGGTCGCGTCTGGCCGGAGGAGTAGGGGCCGACGATCACGCCCAGCTTGCTCTCCTTCAGGGCCTGCACCAGGGCCGGGTCGCCGGCCAGGGGCGCGCCGCGCACGGCGCCGGCCAGACCCAGCTCGCGCGCCAGCTCCACGGCCCGCAGGACCTCGTGCCGGTCCCAGGCCTCGATCGTGACCGCGAGGTCGCCGCGCCTGGCGCGCGCGAACGGTCCCTCGCCCGCGGCGAAGCTCCGGCGCAGGAGCGCGAGGGCCCCGGCGTAGCTGGTGGGCTCGCGGTTGCCGCGCGGCGTGCGCTCGCTCGACTCCGGCCCGCCGTCCGGCTGCGCCTGGGCCTCGCCCGCGCCGAACACGAAGAAGGACGGCCCGGTCGAGCGTCCCAGGGCCGCGCTGGTCAGCGAGAGCGCGAGCGAGGCCTCGCTGGTGAGCACGCGCCCGCCGGACGTCTTGACGACGCAGGCGAGCCCGCCGACCACGTTGCCGGGCCCCGGCGCCAGCTCGAGCGCGGTGATGCCCGCCGCCAGCGCGCGGGCCACGTCCGGATGGCTCGGGTCGAAGGCGTGCACCGCGTGCGCCTCAGGCAGGACCGAGCGCGTGTCGTCCTGCAGCTCGCCGCCCGCGCCGGCCTGGGAGCGCAGCCCGATCAGCCCGGCCGTGACCACGCCCGCATGACGCACGAGCGGCAGCCCGGGATCGGGCTGCTTGCCCTTCGAGACCGCGCGCACGCGGCCGTCCTCGACCAGCAGCAGGCCATCCTGGATGCGCTCGCCGCCCGAGGTCCAGATCTCGGCCGCCTGGATCTGCAGCACGCCCTCGCGCGGTGCGGACGGCTCGCCGCCAGCGAGCGCGAGTGCCAGCAGCGCGAGGCTCACGGGAACACCACCTCTCCGCGCGAGACGACCGCGCGCAGGGTCGCGCGCGTGTCCAGCGGATCGCCGTCGAACACCAGCACGTCGCCCGAGCGGCCGGGCTCGAGCGTGCCGAGCCGGTCGCGCGCGTCGAAGACCGCCGCCGGCGCGCTCGTGATCGCCGCCAGGGCCGCGGCCGGCTCCATCCCGTGCCCGACCGCCAGCGCCGCGAGGAGGCGCAGCTCCTGCGCATCGCCGCCGCCGCCGCTCCCGATCAGGACCTGCACGCCCTCGCGCGCCAGCGCGCCGGCCAGGGAGAGATCATGGGCCTCGTACTCGTCCGGCCGCGAGGTGCCCATGGGCGTGGGCCACAGGATCACCGGGATGCGGCGCTCGACCAGCTCCTCGGCGAAGGCCAGGGCCTCGGTCGCGCCCGCCAGGACCAGGCGCAGGCGCTCGAAGCCGGCCGTGCGGTCCAGGAGGCGGCGGATCTCGCTCGCGCGGTGGACCTCGACCACCAGCGGCAGCTCGCCGTCGACCGCGCGCGCCAGGGCCTCATCGTCCGGATCGAAGCGCGGGCGCCGGGGCTTCTTGTCCTCCTTGTACTTCTTGTCCTTGAACTCCTTGCCCTTCTCCTTGGCGTCCTTCTCGTCCTTCTCGCGGTCCTTCTTGGCCTTCTTGAAGTCCTTCTCGAGCTCGGCGAGCTTCTCGGCGATGGCCTTGGTCCAGGTCTCGAGCTCCTTCCGGAAGTCGACCTGGGACTCGCGGTAGCGCTTGCCCTTCTCCAGCGCGCCGACCAGGCGGTCCACCTCGCCCGCGCGGTCGAAGATGTCGCCGGCGCGCCCGCCGCGGCTGACGCCGACGCTCCCGGCCAGGCAGGCGTCCTCGCGCACGATCTGCGGCTCGCTGCGCTCGCTCGTCTGCACCAGGGCGCCGATGCCGGCGATCAGGGCGCCGCGCGCGATCTGCACGCGCGCGGAGGTGACGCCCGCCAGCAGGGCCTCGCGCCGCTCGGCCGGCACCAGCCAGGGGTCCAGCGCGTCGATCGAGCGCGTCGCCGCGCTGGCCCCGAGGTCGCCGACGCTGTCGGGATCGAGCCCCAGGCTCGACCAGGGATCGACGAAGCCTGCGCAGGCCACGGCGCCCTCGACCACGCGCACGCCCTCGGGGATCGGCAGGTCCTGGCCAACGCGCACGACCACGCCGCGCTCGAGCAGCAGCGTGGCCTTCGTCAGCTCCTGACCCGGGCGCAGGATGAGGCGCTCGGCGCGGATCGCGATGCGCTCGCTGTCCGCGGCTCCGGAGCTCTGCGCCTGCAGGGAGGGAAGGGTCGGCGTGGGGAGCGAGAGCAGAAGACCGGCCAGCATCACTCTCCGAGGGGCGGAAGGGTTTGCCGGGCGCTCCAGGCGGTCGGAGAGCCAGCGGCGGGGCGCAGGAATGATAGAGACGCACCCCCACTGCCGCCACCGAGGGTGAGGAGCGGCGGATCTTTTCTGACAAAGGCCGTTCGCGCCGGCGGGCACCGTCGGCTAGGGCGCCGCTATGGGTCTGACCGGAGACGCCTCGAGGCATCTTCTCATGGACCCCGAGTTCTGGCGCGCGCGGCTCCAGCGACTCGCCAAGGAGCCCCGCCAGCTCGCGATCTTCCCGCGGCCGGAGCTGTCGCGACCGGGCGTCGAGGTGCTCGAGCTGCGCCTGCGCGCCCACGACGGAGCCCGTCTGACCGCCCTCCTGGCCCGCTCGGCCTTCGCCGACGAGGGGCTCGAGATCCGCCTGCGAGCCTGCCCCGAAGCCTCGGGCAAGGTGCTGGACTTCTCGACCGTGGAGGGCGGCGGGACCGACCTCGTCGTTCAGTACCCCTCTGGTCGGCGCCTGGAGGACCGCGTGCTGGACCTGGTGCGCGTGGCCGAGGCGGCCTGCTCGCTCGAGCGGCTCGACTGCACGCGCGTGAAGCTCGTCGCCAGCGACTCCTGCGTTCAGGACGAGTTCGCGATCGTCGAGTTCCTGCGCCGGGAGGGCTGGATGGCCGGTTCCTCCGGGAACGCCTGAGCCGTCCCGTCGTCGGGCGATCCTCGCCCGACTATCCTGCGCGCCGGATGGGATCCACCGCGCAGCGTGGCGGGGCCGCCGAGCTGGCCGCCGCGATCGACCACACGCTGCTCGCCGCCACGGCGACGGCTGCGGACGTCGAGCGCCTGTGCGACGAGGCGCGCGCGCACGGCTTCGCCAGCGTGTGCGTCAACGGCGTGCACGTCGCGCGCTGCCGCGCGCGGCTCGCGGGCAGCGCCGTGCGCGTCGGGTGCGTCGTTGGCTTCCCGCTCGGCGCGGACGCGCCGGGGGCCAAGCGCCGTGCGGCGGAGATCGCCCTGGCGGACGGGGCCGAGGAGCTCGATGTCGTGCTGCAGCTCGGGGCCCTGCGAGCGGGCGACGACGTGCTCGTCGAGCGCGACCTGGCGGGCGTCGTGACGGCGGCGCGCGCTGCCGGCGGTCTGGTCAAGGCGATCCTGGAGACCGGCCTCCTCGACGTGGAGGAGATGCGCCGCGCGTGCCGGATCGCCGAGGCGGGCGGGGCGAGCTTCGTGAAGACCAGCACCGGCTTCGGACCGCGCGGCGCCACGCGCGAGGACGTCCTGCTGCTGCGTCAGTGCGTTGGCCTGCGCCTGGGCGTCAAGGCCTCGGGCGGCATCCGGAGCGCCGCCTTCGCGCGCGAGCTCCTGGCGGCCGGCGCGTCGCGCCTCGGCACCTCGGCCTCGCTGGCGATCCTGCGCGAGGCGGGCGGCCTGGGCGGTCCGGAGATCGCCTGCTGACCTCGCCGCCGGCGCGAGCCGGCTTCCCGGACAGGCTCCTGGCCGGTGCGCTCACGGGAGCGCACGCCAGGCCGGCGCCACCGCCGCCAGCAGGCGCGCCAGCGCCCCGGCCGAGCGACGCATGACCCCGAGCACGTCCTCGTGCCGCAGGGCTTCCGGGCCGAGGCCCGCGGCGGGATTCGCCACGCAGGAGAGCGCGACCACGCGCAACCCCGCAAGGTGAGCGGCGCTCGCCTCGGCCACGGTGCTCATGCCGACCAGGTGCGCGCCCAGCCGGCGCAGCGCGCGGACCTCGGCCGGGGTCTCGTAGGAGGGTCCGAGCATGCCCGCGTAGACGCCGTGCTCGAGGCGCACGCGCGCCACGCGCGCGGCCGCGTCGAGCTGCGCGCCGAGCTCGGCGTCGTAGGGGCTGGCGCGCCCGTCCTCGCCGCGCAGGAGGGCCGAGCGGCCCTGCAGGTTCAGGTGGTCGTCGAGGCGCACGAGCGTGCCCGGCGGCCACTCCGGCACGAGCCCGCCGGCCGCGTTGGTCAGCACCACGGCGCGCACGCCGAGGCGCGCGTAGGCTCGCACCGCGCGCGTCGTCTCGTGCGGGCTGCGGCCCTCGTAGAGGTGCACGCGTCCGCTCTGCACGAGCACCGGCAGGCCGCCGAGCGTGCCGAGCTCGATCGCTCCCGCGTGGCCCGCGACGCGCGCGGCCGGCAGATTCGCGAGCGAGCGCGCCGGGATCGTGCGGCGCTCCCCCAGCGCCTCGACCAGCTCGCCGAGGCCCGAGCCGAGCACGATCGCCAGCGGCCGCCCGCCGGCGCCGTGGTCCGCGAGCTCCTGCGCCAGGGCCTCGATCGCCCGCTGCTCGCGGCTCTCCTGGGCCGGGCGGGACGAGCGGGACGAGACCGGCGGCATGCCCCGGATCAGACCCGCGCCGGCGGGCCGGGGCAAGCGCCGCGCCCGTCTCCCTAGAATGCGCGCGTGCACGAGCTGCTCCTGCCCCAGAGCCTCTCGCGCGCGGAAGCCAGCGAGCGCTGCCGGAGATACCTCGCGCCGCGCCGCGGCCGGATGCGCCTGGCGCTGGCCGCGCTGCCGCGCGAGAGCCGGGACGGCTGGCTCGCGCTGCTCGCCTGGCACGCGCTCGGCCGCGAGCTCGCGGCCCTGCCGGACGGCTTCGAGCGCCGCCGCGGCCTCGAGGCCCTCGCCAGCGAGCTCGACGCGGCGCTCGAGGAGCGCCCCACGTCGCCGCTCGGCACCGCGCTCTCCTTCGCCCTGCGCCGTCACGCCCTGCCGGAGGAGCTCCTGCGCCGCCCGCTGCACGAGCGCCGGCGCGACGACCTCGGTGCCTTCGAGACGCGCGAGGCGCTGCTGGCCCACGCGCGCGCCCTGGCCGTGCCGGAGGGTCGGCTCTACCTGCGCCTGGCGGGCGCCGAGAGCCCGCGCAACGAGGCCCTGGCCGACGCGCTGGCGCTGGCGCTGCAGCTCACGGCGTGGCTGGCGGAGCTCGGCCCGGCCTTCGCGCACGGGCGCCTGCGCCTACCGGCCGAGGAGCTCGCGCGCGGGCGGGTCGCGCTGGCGGAGCTGACCGGCGAGCGCGCGAGCCCGCAGCTCGTGCAGGTCGTCGCGCGGCAGATCGAGTGGGCGCGCGGCTTCTACGCCAAGGGCTGGGAGCTGTGCGGCGCGCTCGGACCCCTGCGCGGGCGCCAGCTCGCCTTCGTCCTGCGCTGGCACGCGGCCGAGCTGGCCGCGCTCGAGTCGGCGGGTACGCGGCTCCTGCGCGGCCCCGCGCGCGCCGGCTGGGTGCGCGCGCTGGCTTGCACGAGCGCGAGCCTCGTCACGCGCGCGGCACCGCGCCTGGCGTGAGCTCGACGATTGCGATCGATCCGTTCGATCGCCTGTTCTCTTCGAGCTCCGTGCCTCCGTGGTTCTTCCCCCGAACCCTCGCATGGCGCAGGGACCCGAAAGGCAGTCGTTTCAGTGCCCGTCCCCGGCGTAGCCGAGGTCCTCGAGCAGTTTCTGCGTCAGCCCGCCGGCGGGGACGTCGTAGCCGACGGCGTGCTTCTGCCCGAGCCACTCGTCCAGGGCTGCCCGCAGCCGGGCCGCGTCCGCCGCACGCGCCGCGGAGAGGTCCCGGACCTCGCCCGGATCCTCCAGCACGTCGAAGAGCGCGCTGTCGCCCTCCGCCGACGGCTCCGCGGCCCCCCACGGCGCTCCGTTGCGCGCGAGCTCGAGCTTGAGCGCGCCGTCGAGCACGCCGTCGACGTGCACGAGGTTGCGGCCTTTCCACGAGCCCTTGCGAGTCGTGAAGGTGACCAGCTCCTCGAAACGGCGCCCCTCGCGCAGCACGCTCAGCGCGCGCGCGTCGCCGTCGAAGTCGACGCCCGCGAGGCCCGCCAGCAGCGGCGCGACGACGCGCGCCGAGACCAGGCCCGGCTCGACCCGGCCGGCCGGGACCCCGGGCCCCGCCAGGACCAGCGGCACGCGCACGAGCTCGCTGCGCACGCTCTGGCCGTGGCCGAGGAAGCCGCGCTCGAAGAGCTCCTCGCCGTGGTCGCTGGTGAAGGCCACCACGGTGCGGTCGGTGAGCCCGAGCGCCTCCAGCTCCGCCACGAGCGCCCCGAGCCAGTGGTCGCCGCTCCACACGCTCGCGTCGTAGAGCTGGCTCGTCCAGGCACGCTCCTCCGGCGTGGCGATGCCCTCGAAGTCGATCACGCCCTCGCCCTTGACTGCCTGGCCCTTGCTGGTGGCGCGGTACAGGCGATCGCTCCGCTCCGCGAAGCCGGGCGGCACGTCCGGAGCGACCGCGCGCAATCCCTCCGCGAGCGGCCGCAGCGGCGTGTGCGGGTCGGCCAGGTGCAGGTAGAGGAAGAAGCGCGTGTCGCGGCGCTCGCGCAGGAAGGCGCGCACCTCCTCGAAGAACTCCTGGGTCTTGCAGAAGTCGCGCCCGGCCGGCTGGAAGCGCTCGAAGCCCTGGTCGAAGTTGCGCGCCGGCGAGACGATCGGGTTGGCGCTCCAGGCCGCGGTCGTGAGCCCGGCGCTCTGCAGGGCCTCGGCCAGGGTCGGCGCGGCCTCGACCAGGTAGCTCGCGCCCTCGTTGATCACGCGGTGCTCGGCCGGCGTGAGCCCGGTCAGGAGCGAGGCCGTCGCGGGCCAGGTCCAGCTCGCCGTCGAGTAGCAGGCGTCGAAGCGCGTGCCGCGCGCCGCCAGGGCATCGAGGTGCGGCGCCGTCGGCTTCCCGTAGCCGTAGGTCGACAGCCGGTCGGCGCGCAGCGTGTCCATCACGACCAGGACGACGTTCGGCGCGCGCTGCGAGGGGCGCGTGCGGGCTCGCGCGAGGCGCCGCTCGAGGCGCAGGCCCCCGAAGCCCGCCTGCACCGGGTGGGGCAGCTCGCGCTCGCGTCCATCGGGCCACACCGCCGTGGTGTGCAGCGTGATCGTCTGGGGCGCGTCGAGGGCGATCCCCTCCGGCCCGCCCAGGTCGCGCCAGGCGTTCTCGGCGTGGTGCTCGCGCACGAGCTCCAGCTCCTCGCGCGCCAGGAGGCGCTCGCCGGCGCGCGCCTCGAACACGACGCGCAGGCTCGGCTCGGCCTCGGTCAGGCCGCGGTACATCAGCACGTCCACGCCGACGCGCGTGACCAGGCGCGCGGGCACGGCCCCGGCCGGGACCTCGATCCGCACCACGCCCGGAGGCGGCACGATCAGGGCCGGCATGTCGCCCTGGCCCGGCGCCAGCGAGGGGGTCAGCGCCTGGACCGAGGGCTCGGCGTCGTCGCGCGCGCGCAGGACCGTCCAGCTCCCCGGCTCCAGGAAGTCGCGCTCGACCACGACGACCGGCATCTCCTCGCGCGAGCCGCAGGCGGCGACGAGCGCCAGCAGGATCGGCAGGGGTCGTCTGGAGCGCAGGACCGGCACGCGTCGCTCCGGATTAGAGCCCCCTAGCCCGACCTGTTCATGAGGTTTCGAGCGAAACGTCGCGAATGGCCGCAGATGCAAGGCCAGCCCGCGCAGCGCAAGGCCTTCGCGACCGAGAGCACCGGAGACGGCCTTGAACAGGCCGTTGAGGCCTCAAGCGCTGCAGGTGTGGCCATTCGCGACGTTGCAGCCGAAAGCTCATGAACAGGTCGGGCTTGCGCTGGCCCCACAACCGGCGCCTCCCTTCCTGCGCTACCGTAGGAAGCTCCGCCCACCCCTGCCCCCATGAAGACCGCCCCGTCGCCGCACGTCGAAGCGCCCTCGGCCCACTACCTCCGCTGGCAGAAGACCGGCGACCTCGTCGACCAGTGCATCGACCTGATGCTCAACCTGCGCCAGAGCGGCCACCCGGGCGGCTCACGCTCGAAGGTGCCGATGCTGGTGGCGAGCACGCTCGGCGCGGCGCTGCGCTGGGACATCCGCCACCCGGAGAAGGCCTTCGGCGACCGCTTCGTGCTGGTCGCGGGGCACTGCTGCCCGGCGGTCTACGCGCTGCTCGCGGTCTACAACGAGGCCCTGCGCATCCGCCACGAGCGCACGCGCGACGCGCGCTTCCTCGTGCCGAAGGCGGCCGAGCGCCAGCTCGTGTGGGAGGACCTGCTCTGGCTGCGCCACAACCAGCACCTGCCGGGGCACGCCGAGATGGAGGGCAAGACGCTCTTCTTCAAGTTCAACACCGGGCCCTCGGGCCACGGCATGCCGGCCGCGGTGGGCGAGGCCCTGGCGCTGAAGCACGCCGGCGCGGGCGAGGTGCGCGTCTTCGCGGTCGAGGGCGAGGGCGGACACACGGCCGGCGCGCACCACGAGTCGAAGAACTCGGCCTACGGGCTCGGCCTCGACAACCTGGTCGTGCTCTTCGACTGGAACGACCACGGCATCGACCCGAACCCGAACTCGAGCGTCGTGCACGGCAACCCGACCTCGTGGTACGAGCCCTACGGCTGGCGCGTCGCAGGCACGAAGAAGGGCGAGGACTACGTCGAGATCGAGCAGGCCCTGGGCGCGATCGTGCGCGACCGCACGCCGGCCGGGCGGCCGGGCATGGTGTGGTTCGAGACCCGCAAGGGCCGCGGCTACCACAAGTTCGATTACCACTCGCACGGCTCGCCCCACAAGCGCAACTCGGAGCTCTTCTGGAAGTGCCGCGCCGACTTCCAGGAGCGCTACGGCGTCCAGTTCGCCGGCTTCGGCGACGTGGAGGACCCGGGCGAGGAGAAGGGCCGCGCGCAGACGAAGGGCTGGTTCGAGACCGTGTTCGAGGTCCTGCGCGAGGACCGCGAGCTGGTCGAGTACCTCTCCGACGCGCTCGTGGAGCTGGGCGAGTCCGTGCCGACGAAGCCGAAGGCCTTCCGCCTCGCCTCGCAGGTCAACCTGGCGTCCGACACGAGCTGGCTCGCGCCCGAGACGCTCCCCGCCGCGCTCTTCGTCGTGCCCGGCACGAAGGCCCCCAACCGCCAGGGCTTCGCCAGCTTCGGCGCCTGGCTGAACGCGGAGGCCGCGAAGCACATGGGCCGCCCGCTCGTGCTCGCCTGCTCGGCCGACCTCGCCGACTCGACCAACATCTCCGGCTTCGCGAAGAGCTTCGGCGACTTCAAGGGCTTCGACTGGTACGACCGCACGAAGCGCCCCGAGGGCGCGCTGCTGCCGCAGCAGATCACGGAGTTCACCAACAGCGGTCTCGTCGCCGGCCTCGCCGTCACGAACATGGCCGCCGATCCCGAGCGCGAGTTCCTCGGCTACTGGGGCGCCTGCTCGACCTACGGCAGCTTCTCCTACCTGAAGTACGGCCTGATGCGCCTCTTCAGCCAGCTCGCCCAGGACTGCCCGCTGAAGCTCGGCAAGGTGATCTGGGTCGTCGGCCACTCCGGCCCCGAGACCGCCGAGGACAGCCGCACGCACTTCGGCATCTTCGCCCCGGGCGTCACCCAGCTCTTCCCCGACGGCCACGTCGTCAACCTGCACCCCTGGGAGACGAACGAGGTCGCCCCCGCGCTCGCCGCCGCGCTGCGCACGGGCCGCCCGATCGTCGCCCTGCACCTCACGCGCCCGCCGGTCACCGTCCCCGACCGCGCCAAGCTCGGCATCCCCTCGCACCTCGACGCCGCGCGCGGCGCCTACGTGATCAAGCCCCACGACCCGCACCGCGCCAAGGAGGGCACGCTGATCGTGCAGGGAACGTCCACGACCGAGTCGGTCTACGCCCTCCTCCCCCGCCTCCACGCCGGCCAGGGCCCGAACGTGAAGCTGGTCCAGGCCGTCTCCTGGGAGCTCTTCCAGATGCAGCCGGAGTCCTACCGCGACGCCGTCCTCCCGCGCGCCGACTGGCTCGACTCGACCGTGATCACCAACGGCGCCCGCCGCCTGATGCACGACTGGCTCCCCCACAAGACCGCCGAGCGCTACGCGATGTCCTCCGACTGGGACGACCGCTGGCGCACCGGCGGCAGCGTCGAGGAGCTGAAGAAGGAAGCCCACATCGACCCCGAGTCGCTCTGGCAGGGCATCGCGCGCTTCGCCAAGGAGCGCGAGCAGCGCCTGGCGGAGCTGCGGGTTTGCTGATACCCACCTCAGTCCTCGGTCCCCGCGACTCGTTCGGGGAGGACGCACCGCACGTGGTGTTCAGATACCGCTCGGTCGCCCTGACCAATATGACCTTGCTCGTCACCAATGGGTTCTTCGCTTGGCCGCCACGTCTGCCGATCCAGCCAGACGTTCGGGGCGATCACTTTTCTTGCGCGTTCGCCAGCTCGGTCATTCGAGCCTCAGAGGCCTCCAGCTCGGTCGCGAGCTCGACCCGCCCGACTTCCCTGGCGAGGTCCACGGCTTCCCCCACCAGGGCCAGGGCCTCCTCGTGCTCGCCTGCCCAGAAGAAGGCCCAGGCCTGAGTATCGAGCATCCCGGGATTCTCGCCGCGCGTCAGGCGAACGGCGTTCTCGGCGGAAAGAAGAGCGTCCTCGGCGTAACGCAGGGCGGGGTCTCCATGCGGATCCACCTGCAGCCAAGCGCGCGTGTTCCAGGCGTTGGCCGAGTCCGGGAGCCTGTCGGTCCAGAGCTTGGCCGTTCGAAGGGCTCCTGCGAAGTCCCCTTGAGCTTGCAGCAGGGAGATCAAACTCTCGTGCACGTCGTCCTCCATCGAGCCGTTCTGGACGGCCCGCTGCAGGTATTCGACCGCCTCATCGGACCGATCGAGATCGCGCAGGCGGAGGCCCAGCGCAGCTGAATGATAAGGATCCTCGGGGGCCAGCCGATGGGCCTCCTCGTAGGCTTCGATGGCCTGCTCCGGCTGCCCCAGACGCCAGCGAGCCTCTGCGATGCCGTTCCATACGACCACCTCGCGGAAGTCCTGCGCGGGATGCGCGTCGTTGGCCCTCAAGGCCGCTCGGAAGTAGCCGATGGCGGCGTCAGGGTCGTTCGCCGTGAGGGCGATGCCACCGAGGTTGGCGAGGGGCACGGAGAGCGTCGGGTCGAGCTCGTTGGCCCGCAGGACGCGCTTCCGCCCCTCCTCCAATCGCCCGGAACGGAAGAGGGCCATCCCGAGGTCGTTGTGGAGGCGAGCGCCAGTCGGCTCCAGCTCCACGGCACGGGCTAGCGGCTCGCATGCAGCAGCGTGATCCCCGAGCTGCGTAAGGGCGCTCCCGAGCGTGTCGAGGGCGGTGACGCGATCCGGGTCGAGCTCTAGCGCGCGGCGTGCCGCCCGAGCCGACTCCTCGAATCGCCCCAAGGCGTACTGGGCCGCAGCCAGGTTGGCGTGGGCCTCGACCTCGTCCGGATGAGCCTCGGCGTAGGCCGCGAGCTGCTCGAGCCCCTGTTCGGGCTCGAGGTCGAGGAGCAGGATGGCCCGGCGCTGATTCGCTTCGATGAGCGTGGGTTCCATCTCGGACGCACGCTCGAAGGCCTCGATCGCTCCGGGCGGATCGAACAGCTCGCGCGCCACGCCGATGTAGTACCAGGACAGGGCCTCCTCGTGCCATTTCCGCGCGATCGCCTCGGCTGTGACGCGGGCTTCCTTCGCGTCGCGAGCGACCCAGGCCGCGCCCACGATGGCGAACTCGTACGCAGCCCGTTCGCTGCTGCGCGTCGCAAGACGCAGTAGCTCAACGGCCGCCTGGGCCCGCTCCCGCTGGGTAGCGAAGGTGTCTCGATCCCCCTGGACATCGCCCGGGTGCACTGGGGCCCTCCCGAAACTGGTGCCACGCAGCAGTCGCAGGGCTTCGACGTACTCTTCGACCGCCGACGAGGGCTTGGCAAGCGTGCGCTCGAGCTCCTCCGCCTCTGCTTCGCGGCCCGCTTGCCTCAACGCGTCTACTCTCAATCGATCCCTGATGCCGCTCGCGTGCTGATCGCCCCTACGGTCGAGCTCCTCGAGCGCCGTGGCGGCAAGCCCTTGATTGAGCAGGGCGAGGACGAGACCGGCAAGGCTCTCGGCGCTTTCGGGAACCTGCTCCAGACAGTCGCGAAATGCCCTCTCTGCGGGAGCCTGTCGACCCAGACCGAGCTGGAGAAAGGCCTGCTTGAGATCGCCCTCGAATATGTCTCCCTGTCGGGAAGCGAGCGCCTCGCGCGCCGACAGCGCCTCGCGTCCGAGCGCGAGCACGAGAGGGGTGCCAACCGCGAGGACCGCGATCAGC
>Ga0315910_10001728_pt1 | contig 19797 bp, 17 predicted proteins | sample EdamamesoilMG_FD_204470 | JGI IMG/M metagenome (GOLD analysis project Ga0315910, IMG submission 204470) | Garden soil microbial communities collected in Santa Monica, California, United States - Edamame soil | ecosystem: Environmental > Terrestrial > Soil > Garden | place: USA: California...
GCGCGGCGATTTCCCGCAGGTGGACTTGCTTTGGTTGGACCATCCGGCCGGCCTGGGCCGAAGCGTCGGTGAGGTCCAGAAACAGGCCATCGCGCAATTCGCGTTCGCCGTGCCAGTCTTCAAACCACTTGAGGAGCATGGGCGACAGGCTGCTTTCCGGCGAGGAACTGAAGATGAAGATGTCGGCCGTCCCGGCGGCGGCGCCGGCGACCTCAGCCATGCGCGGGTCATTAAGGAAATCGGTGCGCCACCAGTGAAAGTCAAACTCGACGTCGGACCAGAAATTCTTCACCAAGCGGTCGCACAACTGCATCGCGCGGTCACGGGTGGGCTTGTCTTCATACAACACCAGCACCGACCAGGTTTCTTCACCCGGTTTTGATTTGGGGACCGTGCTGGGCATTTTGCTCACCAATCAGTCGCGTCCGCAGGTATTCGTCATTTGCTTCTTCGTTTGCGGCACGCCTCTAACCCCACCGACTAATGTTCGTCCGGCTTCGGGGAATGCAACTCTAATTTTCAATAATTTGTTCACCGGCCACCACCAGCCAGCCAACAAACCGGACTTGCATTGCCGGTTGGAGTCCTTAGTTTTTGCGCAGTAAAACCAACCGGCGGTGCGCCGACGTGGGTGCGTCCAGCAATTCCCCGGGATAACCAGAATGCTTGAGACAAAATTATGAATCGAAATACGTGCTGTCTGCTCGCCACGCTTGGAGCGATTAGCCAAACCCTCCTGCCCGCTCAGGATCCGCCAGTGGTGGAACCACCACCGTCCCTCTGGGAGAGTAGCGCGTTCATGGGGTTCACGCTTACCAGCGGCAACATCGACTCCGTTCTCTTCGCCGGCAACGTCAAGACCACGAAGAAGGAAAAGCAGAACGAATGGGCGTTCGGCGCGGATGGTGCCTACGGCGAGACAGATTCCGTTAAGAATGCTGCAACTCTTCACGGCTTCGGGCAATACAACCGGCTTTTCAGCGACCGTTTCTTCGGCTACTTACGCGCGGACGCATTGCACGACGGAATCGCTGATGTGGATTACCGTGTCGTGCTCAGTCCGGGCTTGGGCTACTATTTGATCAAGGAGAAGTCCACCTCGCTCGCTGTGGAAGTGGGTCCGGGCTACGTGTTCGAGAAACGCGGAGGTGTTGAAGATGACTACGCCACCCTGCGCGTGGCGGAACGCTTCGAGCACAAGTTCAGCGACCGCGCACGCGTCTGGCAGAGTGTCGAGTACCTGCCGGAGGTGGGCGACCTCCCGAACTACGTCATCAACTTTGAAGCCGGAATCGCGGCAACGGTCGCGAAGAACCTCGAACTTTCCGTTGTTTTGCAGGACAATTATATCAACAAGCCTGCCCCCGACCGTAAGAGCAACGATCTGAAGATAATCAGCGGCATCACCTACAAATTCTGATCCGTCCGTAGGCCGGTCCTGGCGCGGCTTCGCGAATGCGGGGCCGCGCTTTTTCTTTCAAGGCGAGAGGCGTTCGATTTTCCAGGATCCGTCCGGTTGCCGGGCGTAACTAAAACGGTCGTGCAACCGGCTCGGACGGCCCTGCCAGAATTCGATCCGTTCCGGCGCGAGCACGAATCCGCCCCAGTGCGGCGGCAGCGGAATTTCCCCCGGATATTTCGCCTCGAACTCGCGCCAGTTGTGCTCCAACACGGCGCGGTTTTCCACCGGTGAACTCTGATCGGACGCCCACGCCCCCAACTGGCTGCCCCGTGGCCGGCTTTTGAAGTACGCTTCCGATTCTTCACAAGGCAGCTTGCTCACACGACCGGCCACGCATACCTGCCGCTCCAGTTCCGGCCAGTAAAACGTGAGCGCGGCGTTGGGATTGTCCGACAGTTCACGGCCCTTGCGGCTGGCGTAGTTGGTAAAAAAGATGAATCCGCGCTCGTCCACGCCCTTGAGCAGGACAGTGCGCGTGGAGGGCCGGCCCTGGCCGTCCACGGTGGCGAGAGTCATCGCGTTCACATCGGCCGGGGCATGGCCAAGCAGGGCGTGCCAGAGTTTGTAGAGCGCGATGCCGATCTTGCGCCAGCGGCTGCCAGTTTGGGCAGCGGCAGCGTGGGCAAACCAGTGTTGGAACTGCGCCAGAGGATCGGCGGCCAATCCGCCGCGTTCCAGTTTATCCGCGCGATAATCACGTCTCAGATCGGCGATTGCCATGCGCCGACAGCTTACAGATTTTCCATTCGGACAGCTAGAACGAAGCGGCCGCGGAGTTTTTCCCTGACAATCCAGTCATTCCCGACTAAAGTCGCGGCGCATGACACGACCGCCGCTGATCCTCGTCTCTCCCTGCATCGAGAAGAAGGGCGAGGAATTCGGCGATCTGTCCATCAGTCTGTCCGAAACGTACCAGATGGCACTGATGGGGGCGGGGGCGATCCCGTTGGCCATGCCCATGACGGCTTCTCGAAAGGTTATTGCCGAATGTGTGCGCCGGGTGGATGGAGTGTTGCTGACAGGTGGGGATGACGTTGATCCGGCGCTTTATGCCAAGCGCGTGCCGGCGAAACTGCGGCGCAAGCTTTCCGTCACGCCGGATGGCGGAGCCCGGGATTTGCGTGAAGTGACGCTGGTGGACGAAGTCTTCCGCCAGCACAAGCCGTTGCTAGCGATCTGCCGGGGTCACCAGTTGCTGAACGTGGCCTTGGGCGGGACGCTGGTGCTCGATATTGCATCCCAGTTGCGCGGCACCTTCAACCACCGGCGGCTGGATAAACGGAGTGAGATCGTTCATGATGTGCATTTGACAGAGGATTCGCTCCTCGCCAAGATAACGGGCAGTCGGACGCTGGAAGTAAACAGCACCCATCATCAGGCAGTGGAACTGCCAGCCGAACCGCTGGCGGTTACCGGACGCAGTCCGGACGGGGTGGTAGAGACAATGCAATTGAAACCGGAACTTGCGCACTTGCTGCCTTTTTTGTTGAGCGTGCAGTTTCATCCGGAGCGGCTGGTGGATCGGTATGCGGCGCATCGCGCCATTTTTACGGCCTTCACACGGGCGTGTGTGGCCAATCGCAGAAAGCATTTATGAAGGGCAAAGTGTTGATCGTTGACGATCAGGATGACGTGCGGACCCTGCTGTCCGCCGTCCTGGAGGATGACTATACTGTGACGCAGGCCGAGAGCGGTGCGGCCTTGCAGCAAGCCTTCAGCGCTGAGCAACCCGATGTGGTCCTGCTCGACGTGAAACTTCCCGATGCCGACGGCCTCGACCTGCTGCCCCAGATCAAGAAGCGCTGGCCCGAAACCGAGGTCATCGTTTTGACCGGACACGGCACCATGTCCATGGCGGTCGAGGCGGGCAAACGCGGCGCCCGCACGTTTCTGGCCAAGCCGTTCGAGAACGAGAAACTCCTCGCGGATGTCGGCGCTGCGTACCAACACCGCCAGCAGAGCCAGGAGAACAACACCTTGCGCCGGGCGCTCGAAACCATGAGCGGCACGGTGTCGCCGGTGTTCGGCAGTCCGATCATGCAGGATGTGGTGCGGACCGTGGAGCGCGTGGCCAAGAGCGAGGTGACGGTGTTGATCACCGGTGAAAGCGGCTCGGGCAAGGAAGTCATTGCCGATCTGCTGCACGCCATGAGCCGGCGCAGCAAAGGGCGCATCATCAAGATCAACTGTGCCGCGTTGCCACGCGAACTGATCGAGAGCGAATTGTTCGGCTCGGTCAAAGGCGCATTCACCGGCGCGCACACCGATCGCGACGGTCTGTTTCGCCTGGCCGAGGATGGCACGCTGTTCCTCGACGAAATTTCCGAGATGCCGATTGATACGCAAAGCAAACTCTTGCGCGTGTTGCAGGATCAGGAAGTGCGTCCCGTCGGTGGTAAGACGACCTACAAGACCAATTGCCGCCTCGTCGCCGCCACTAATCGCAAACCCGAGGACGCGATCAAGGACGGCAAAATGCGCGAGGACCTTTTCTACCGCATCAGTGCCATTTCGGTGCATCTGCCGCCGCTGCGCGAACGGCGTGAGGACATCATGCCGCTGTGCAACGCGTTCTTGAAACGCTTCGCCGCGCAGGCCAATCGGCCGTTGAGTGGTTTTTCGCCGGCGGCTGTCGAGCGGCTCACGTCCTTCGACTGGCCAGGCAATGTGCGGCAATTGCAGAACGAGGTACAGCGCGCGGTGCTGCTTTGCGAAGGCAATGCGGTGGACGCGAGCGATCTCTCCATCAGCACTGCGAAAACGGTCGGCGTCGAATCACAGGACACCAACTTCACTCTGCTCGAAGGTGTGGAGCGCAACGCCATCATCCAGATGCTCAAGGAGACCGGTGGCAACAAACTCGAAGCCGCCAAACGCCTGGGCATTGGCCGCCAAACGCTCTACAACAAGATCAAGGCGTACGGGATCGAGGTTTGATTTCCTGGCGGGCAGCGGGATCAGCCCTGTCGTTGTCACGCATCACGATTCAAGTACCGCCCGATTTCGGTGACAAACCGTTCGTGCTTTAGGCCAAACAAGGCATTCGCAACGCTTGCGTCTCCCACGTTGTCTTCACGCAGCATCAGCAGTTGATCGCGGTTGAGCGGCGGCGGCTTGCCCAGGATTTTCCCAAACAGAAACTCCGCAGCGGCTGCCTGGACATGTGCCAGCCCGAACGGCAGGGGTATTTTCCATCGACGTCTTCCGGTAGCCGCAAGCACTGCGTCAACGATTTCGCCGAGAGTCACTCGCTCATCACCGCACAGCGCGAAAGTTTTGCCTATGGCCCGAGGTTCGGTGAGTGCAGCCACGAAACACTGCGCAACACTCTGGACGGCGATGGGCTGAAACAACGAATGACCACCGCCCACCAACGGCACCGCCGGGGAAAAACGAGCCAGGCGCGCGAACAGGTTCACAAAACCGTCGCCGGGGCCGTAGATGATCGAAGGACGGAAGATCGTCCAATCCAGACCACTCGCGCGGACGATTTCCTCGGCGGCCCACTTCGTTCGATGGTAGCGCGCCACAGCATTCGGACGCGTGCCCAGCGCGCTCATGTGGACGAACCTTCTCACGCCGGCCTGTTTGGTGGCCTGCACAATACGTTCCGTCAACCGCGTGTGAACATTCTCGAACGTCTGTTCGCCGGTTTCGCTGATAATGCCGACAAGATGAATCACCGCGTCGCAATCACGCATCACCTGAGCACAGGCTTTCATACTTGTGGCCATTTCCTCCCGCTTGACCAAAGTGGGAGAATGGCCGGACGCGTGCAATCGTTGCACAACTTCGCGTCCGACAAATCCCGTTCCGCCTGTTACCAGTACTTTCATTCTTAACCTGACACCCGAACCGTTTCGCCTTTCGCCTAATCTAGCCCATACTTCTCAATCCACGACTGCGGGATCGTGCCGAAGCTTAACAGCCAGTCGTTGAACTTTTGCAGACTCCAGCCGCGCCCCGTGACAAGTCGCTGGTGCAACCGCGCGTTTTCCAGGCGCCCGAGCCAGTAGCTCATCGGCACGGCGGGCTGAGAGGTGTACCAGTTCACGTCTGCCTCTGCGCGGGCGCGGGTGAAGCTAAGATGTTTCTGCATGTGGCGTACGGCCTGTTCGTAACTGTAGCGCCGGGTCTGCAATCGCAGGTCCACGAGAATGCGATGACAACGCCAGAGCGCGTCATGTAACTGCTGGAGGCGCAGCCACGGTGAACGATCAATCCTCAAATCCGCCATCATCTGCTCGCACCAGAGGGTCCAGCCTTCGTAGAAGACGGCATGCGCAAACAGCCGCCGCCATTTGCGTGGATGCCGGTTCGCCGTCACGAACTGGAGATGGTGTCCCGGATAGGCTTCATGGGCGCAGGTGAGTGAGAGACCAAAGTGCTGTTGCTGCTCGGCCAGCTTTTCTGCTTCGGTCTGTTTGAGCACGCTCAGGTCGTTCACCCAGAAAATCCCGCGCTGCCGCTTCTCGAACGCGCCGGGCTGCGAATAGGCAGCAGTGGGAATTACTGCACGCAAAAATTCCGGCACGGGCTTCACCACGAGTTCATCGTCCTTCGGAAAAGTCACCGCGCGGGCGGCGCGGAACCCCTTCGCCACGCGCTCCGTCTCAGTTCGGTAGATCTCCAGCAACGGTTGCTGCGGTCGCCATTGCGCTCGCGCCTCGGAGATGATGTCTTCTGGATCGCGCTTGCGCCCCAAACGGGCGCACTCCTGTTTCAGCAAGCTTCCGACACGTTCTGCTTCACCCCATGCAATCGCCTCCACCTGTCCCAGCGTGTAATCCAAGCCCAGTTCATCGCGCACCCGGCGCTGCAATGCTTCGAGACCCACTGCGAATGAACCCGCCGGCGCGGGTGCTTTCACCTTCGCCCTGTCGCGGTAACAGTGCAGGGCCTTTTGTACTGTGCGGATTAATCCGGCGTCGGTGGATTGAGGTTGATGAGCAGCGAGGAATTTCTCCGCGCCCTCCAACAACGCCGCGCTGCCAGCGACACTTTGTTCCATGACGCGCAGCCAGACCGTCTCGGGCCGGCGAATGAGCGTAGTGGCTTCGTCGAGAAAGTCCGGCGATTGTTTCAGCAGCGAACGAAGATTGCGAGCGGCGCGAGTGGGTTCGTCGTCGCCGCGCATGAGTTCATGGAAGAGAATGTTCAACAGGTGGTCGGGCGCGTTCGGCTCCAGCGTATGGCGGCCCCGCGCGAAGTCTTCGTGCTCCTTCAACAGCATGGCGCGCAGGGCAAGACGGTCGAGTTGTTGTTCGTTCGAGAGTTCCCGCGGCGAGAGGGTGTCGAGGTCACGCATCGCAGCTTCGCGCCGACGCTGGCGCTTGAGTTCGTCCGGCAGACTCAACCTGCCTAATTTTCCTTCCGCTCCGCGGATACCCATGACGGCAGCGTAAGTGGGCAGATCCCGGAGCAGTGCTTCAAAGTAACGGTCCAGCAGGCCCTCGAAGCGCGTGGCGGTGTTTCTCATGGCTGAAGGAAAACACGCGCGGCTTGGAGTTGCACGGCAGAACCGCGGCCGGAGGCGATGTCCTCCATTACTCACAAGCAGGGAACTGCATTGATACCAAGATTCTGGGAAGCTTCATTTCCAGCTGGCGCTGGGAGGCAAGGTGGAACACCGCAGGCATTGATTGCGGCGTTTTCAGGCAGGCAGTCAACCTGGTCAGTTTCCATCTCTTTTTATTGAGGTAGCCCACGTCGCAATGAGTTCACCTGAGTTGCTCAGGGCGCGAGCGGCGCGCCGAACATGGCAGTGGTGATGCGCACGCGCGGATTGACGCCGGATGCACTGTCAGAGTCAAAGCGCAGACGAGTTGCTCCTGTTGCCAACGTGGGCACTGCGCCGGTGATCTTGACGTCTTGCAGGAAGCCGCCGTCGGGGCCGAATACTTTGCAGTCGTCCACGGAATTGAACTCCAAATAGCTGCCGCTTTCCATTTCCACCGGCAGCAGCAATGTCTGGTTGCCCAGCGTCAGCCGGGGATTGCGGATTTTTGCTTTCACCAGCGGCGTGGCATGCACGGGGCTGAGGTAACATTGTACCGTGCCGTTGGCTGGCAGGTTGTTGATCCAGACGCTGAACTGCTCAATCTGTTTGTAGTCCACCGTCTCGCGGTAAATTCTGTAGCTGTCGCCGTAGGGCCAGACGTAATTCGCGTGGCGTGCGCCGGCGGGTTCGATCAACTCGAAGTAACGCCAGCCCGTGAAGTCCACCACCACATAATGCTCGCCGATTCCGGCCACGACGTGCGATGGACAACGCAATTGGAAGTTCAGCACCTCGCCCTGACCGTCGCCATGCACCCACACACCGAGGGCCCGTTCGCCGCCGAGGTTCGATGATGGTGTGAACGTCTTCCCCAATTTCGCCCATGTCGCGGTTCGCTCAGTCCGGCTGTTGGTCGCCGTGAGCATTCCGCTCCACGAACCAGAATTCACCCGATTGGTGGATGGTTCAAGTCCCACAGACACACCAGTTGCCTTCGTGCGGTCGGAGAATTCCTGAGCGTTACTGAATTCCGCCACGCTGATGGCGTTGGTCGCGTCGTAAGGTTCAGCGGACATCAATACTTCGAGGCGCATGCGTAGCGGTTGCGCGGCGAATCTGTTCGTCACCGTCCAGGTCGCCGACCAGTCTTCGCGGCTCTCGACCTTGTGCTTCGTGTACTGTGCGGGCCGGAATTGCCACTTCCCATCGTTGGCTTGTTCGAGCGTGAATTCGTCGCCCGGCACGCGCAGGCGGGCCTTCACCGATTCCGGAAAATGCTTTGCGTGGCGCAACTCCTCGTATTGCCGCGTAATGCCGCCGAGCCGCTGCAGCGCGGGATTCTTTGCGAACTTCGCCGGGTCCACGCCCATGAGCGAGAAACCGACGTTGTTGCCAACGGCTTTGCCGCAGAGATACTCGATGTCGTCCGCGAAAGTCGGTTCGCCTTGCGGTCCCGTCCACGTCTTCACCGCCCACCAGCCGAGGTGCATCGGCAGGAACATGCGGTGACCCTCCGCGTTCGCGGCGGCGTGAATGTCTATGAACCGCTTGTGGCTGCGCGTCGGATGGTCCCACGCACCCATGCGCGACCGCACATACCACAGGTGATGATGAAACGTGCTCATCTCCATGAGCGCGGGACGTTCGAGGCGCTTCCAAAGTTCGAACACAAACTTCGAGCCGTAATGCCAACCGTTCTCGCTGCCGCCAAGGATGTCTTCACCATCAAGGGCGTCGAGATACATCATGTCAAAGCCGCACTCGTTGAACGTCCGCGCCGTGGCCGCGGCCACTTCTGCGAGCATGTCCGTGTCGCCGTCCGGCACGAACAGGCCGAAGCATTCCTTCAAGTGGTGAACCTTCGCGCCCTTTTCGTGCGCTGCCACGCGCGTGCCCCACGCACCGCGTTGACAATTCGTAAACGCATAAGGCGTGGTCGTGCTCACGCCTGAGTAGGTGATGAGTTCATCGTCCACATGCAAGGTCACGCTGTTGCGCACGAAGAAACCGGTGATGGCCGACATGTTGGTCGTCGGTCCGAGGACAAACACACTGGCCGCATTGGTGGTGGCGTCGAGCGGCTCAGCCAGCGTGAACGTGGCGTCCTTGGCCAGCCGCTTGTCCGGCACGGGCGTCACCCAGGGGCATTTCTTGTCCATGAAGAACGCGTACGTGTGCAACCCGGCCTTGATGCCGGCAGCATGCAGTTTGTCCACAACCGCCTTCAAGCTTGCGCGGCCCCGTGGATACGTCTTCGGATTCGGCTCGCAATCCCCAAATCGAAATGAACCGCCGCCGTGAAAATCAATCTGATTCAGCCCCAGGCTGCGGGCGAGTTTGATCCAATCATCCGCCTTCTCCTCGGAGAGGTCGGAGAAGTTGAACAGATACGAACCTTGATTAATCTCCGCATCGAGCGCCCACGGTCCGCCAATCGGTGAATGCGGCAGCTCTGGTGCGGCGCTCACAACCTGCTGCATCACGCGGCGCAAATCTTTCTGCGGGCAACCGATCAGCGCCACCTTCGCGCCAGCAAAACCGAAGCGTGGATAGCAACTCGCCTCCAACCGGCTCGCCGCGCCCGGAATCTCGCGCACGTTGGTCTGGAGATTCAATGCCAACGCGCACGCGGCGAACGGCTCCGTGGCTGCGGCCTTCAACGTGAGCGGCACGTCAGCAAACACCGACTCCTCCACACCATCGCCGTTGACCGAAAGCACTTCGACCGAGATGCTGTGTGCAGTACCGGTCAGCTTGAGTGCGGCGTGGACGTCGACCCCAGCAAACTCAAGCACCAGCCGTCCCTCACTCTCCGCTGCTTTCGTCGCCGCGTAGAACTTCCCGTTCTTCTTCACTCGGGCGAATGCCGCGGCGGGATTTACCGTGACATAGTTCGTGCCGGAAGTCTTGTCGGTGAACTCAAGCGTGTGGGCATTCGCTCCAATGCTGAGACGTAACGCATCGCTCTCGACACTGATGACCGGTTTTGCAGGCGTGGTTTGCGCAACCACGAGTCGCGCTCCAACGAGGAACCCCACAATTATTGAACTGATGCGAAGCGATGCGATCATCCTGCTACCACGCATTGAAGTAGTTGCCGCCGGGGTCCGCCCAGTAGTTGCTCATGTTGTTGATCCGCTTCCAATGAACCGAACCATCGAGCAGCAGGCTGTTGCCGCCCTGCGCGCCGACGGCTTTCGACGTCGTCGCAGTGGGCATGGACATCAGTAATTTGTCCCCCTGACGCGCCGCGCCGCCGCGGCAATAAGGGGCGATGACCCATCGGTCTGGTGGCGACCACGCGTTCAAATCCGTCGCGAGTGTCAGGCCGGGATTGTCGGTGAACTTTTGAGGCGAGACCCAGCGTGGGGTCGGTTCGCCCGACCAGCCGTTGGCGGGCTTCTTGTGTCCCCCGTTGTAGCTGTAACCAATCACCCAGCCGATACCCTGAACGAAGTATTGAAACGTTCCTTCCAAACTCGGACAACTGCTCATGTTCGTGGCGCTGTACTGTTTGATGGCGTTGAATGTGTTGGTGCTGATCCAGATTGTGTGCGTGTAGCTATCGTCGCGGTAGCCTTGGGGCAGTCGGTCTTTGTTGTCGCCGCCGTAGAGTTGCAGCGCCAGTCCCAATTGTCGCAGGCTGTTCTGGCAGCCCGCGCGCCGGGCCTTCTCCTTGGCCGAAGAAAGCGCCGGTAACAACATCGCGGCCAGGATGGCGATGATCGCGATCACCACGAGCAGCTCGATCAAGGTGAAAGCTCGCAAGCGTGGTGCGTGATGCGAAAACCCCGCTGGTGCGTTCATGGTCCTTGCTGAGTTCCGAGGTTCTTGATCCGGTAAAGCTTCGACATGGTGCGGATGATCAAGCTGTCTCGCGCGATTGCTGGCGTGGCCATGCACATTTCGCCGAGACTGTTTTTCCCGATCAATTTATATTCCGGCCCGGCTTGGAAAACGAACGTGTCGCCGTCTTCACTCAGACAAAACACCTTGTTGTCGTAAGCCCACGGCGAGGCGGTAAAGGCCGTCGTGCCTTCGGGGTTGACGCGTTGCTTGTCGTAAATTTCCTTGCCGGTCATGGCGTCGTGACAGCTCAGAAAGCCGAAGTCGAACAACACGTAGAATTGGTCGCCATAAACCAGCGGCGAAGGATTGTAAGGGGCGGCCGTCTTCTCCAACCAGGCAATGAAGGCGTTGCTGGTCTCGCCATCCTTGAGGCTGATGTCACCGGCTGCGCCGGGGCGAATGGCATAAATCGGGCGGATCTTATCACCCACGTATCCGGAGCAAACGTAGAGCAGGCCGTGCTGCGCGAACGGCGTTGGAATCACGATGCTGGACATGCCGCCCAGTTCCCACAGCAACTTGCCGTCAAGATCGTAGGAGCGAACCTTTTTCGTGCCGGGGAGGATCAGTTCCGTGCGCCGCTCGTTTTCCCAGACAAACGGCGTGGCCCAGTTGCTCTTCTCGTCGCGCTCGACCCGCCAGAGCTGTTTGCCGGTCTTCTTGTCCAACGCGACCAGGAAGGATTGTTCGTCATTGTCGTTCACCACAAAGACGCGGTCGCCGTGCAACACCGGCGAAGCCGCCGTGCCCCAGCCGTAACGGGTTTTGAAATGGCCAAATTTCTGCGACCAGACTTCCTTGCCCTGCACATCGAGACAGAACAGTCCGAGATTTCCGAAGTAGGCGTAGACGCGCTCGCCATCGGTCACGGGTGTTTCCGAGGCGTAAGTGTTCTTCAGATGAATCGAAGTACTTGGCGAACCTTCGTGAACCTGTTTCTGCCAAACCTTCTTGCCCGTGTTCCAGTCGAACGCATAAACCATCCAATGCTGCGTGTTCGTGGACGGCGTCTTCCGTTCGCCCCCGAAATAGAGTCCCTTCTTTGGCGGCTCGACCTCGCCATCGCGGATGACCGAAGTAAGAAAAATCCTGTCTCCCCAGACCACCGGCGACGACCAGCCCATGCCGGGCACGTCCGTCTGCCAGGCGACATTCTGCGTGGCGCTCCAGGTGATGGGCAGATTCCTGTTGGTGGCGACGCCGAGCGACTTCGCACCACGGAACTGTGGCCAGTTTTCTTGTGCGCTGGCGCTGAACGTGAAGGCGACGAGCGTTGCGATTGAAAAGCTGCGAGCGAGAATGTCTGGCCGTGAAGGTGTGGGTTGCATAAGGCGTGTCGGTGGGGGAATCAATACGCGCTGGTTCGTTCCTGAACAAGTTTCTTTTGAGTCTCACGTCGTTGCCGTCAGAATTGACGTGTTGTAGGACGCGGCATAGAGTCGGTTCATGTTTCGACTCCAAGTCGCACCCGCAATTCTTCCAACTCCCTCTGGCTGGGTTTGAGTGAGAGTTGACCTTCTCTAAAAAGCAATGGCCTCGAAAAAGGAATTCCGCCAACTCGCAATCGAACGTGAAATGGCCCGGCGTTATGCAGCAGCTTCCGAAGCCTGTCCGATCTCACGAGACACCTACGAGGCACTGCTTGATTACGTCTCGGACCAAATCGTGGAGAGTGGTCATCGACATGATTTCAGCATCACCAAAGTTTATCTGAAGGCCCATGGTCAGCCACTTGAGCAAATGCTTGCATTCCTTTCGGAGCACGGACTACGCGATGATTGGGCTTTCTTTATGGAAGGTGATCCTAATCGTATTTTTGGACCAACGGCCGATCGCATTGCTCGAATGCCGTTGAAACAGTCCGATTTGAAGGAGTTGCTTTCTTGGTTAGAACGACAACTTGAAGATCACGATTGCGACCACACCCACAGACTAACTCAATCGTGGCTTAATCAGCACAAACAACAAGTGACTCGTGTCATCGGAGCTCTAATGGCACAAGGTGGTTTTTGCGATTGTGAGGTCGTTTTGAATGTGGAAGCCGATTCCATCTATCCAAAGGCTTTAAATATCCGAGTGCCCCAGCGGCGAGTAAATTAGGATCCGGTATTGCGAGTTTCATCAGAAGGTTTGGAAAAGCACCAAATGAACGATCTGGTTCGCTGGGGTATATTGGGGACGGGCAAGATTGCCCGGCAGTTCGCGCTCGGATTGCGGGAATTACCGGATGCGCAACTGTTGGCGGTTGGCTCACGCACCGCCGCAGCCGCAGTGGCGTTTGGCGCGGAATTACAAGTGCCTCACTGCCACGCGAATTACGAGGCTCTGGCCCACGATCCGGACGTGGACGTAATCTATGTGGCCACGCCGCACGCGTGTCACAAGGAGAACACACTGCTTGCCTTGGCTGCCGGCAAGGCAGTGCTCTGCGAAAAACCATTCACGATCAATGCTCGTGAGGCGGCTGAAGTCGTTGCCTGTGCACGGGCCAAGAAACTTTTCCTCATGGAAGCCATGTGGACGCGGTGTTTTCCACTCATGGACAAACTGCGGGCTATGTTGGCCTCCCAAGCCATCGGCGAAGTCCGGATGCTGACGGCAGACTTTGGCTTTCGTGCGGAGTATCACGAGGAACCGCGGTTGTTTGATCGCGCGGTTGGCGGTGGCGCATTGCTGGATGTGGGTGTGTATCCCGTTTCGTTCGCTTCGATGTTGTTTGGTTCGCCAATGCAGATCACGAGCACGGCGAATTTAGGTCCGACTAGTGTGGATGAGGAGGCGGGTATCATCCTGTCGCACACGCAGGGACAGCTCGCCGTGCTCACCACAGCCATCCGTATGGACACCGCTCAGGAAGCTATTCTCTCTGGCACGCAGGGGCGCTTTCGCATTCACCGTCCGTGGTGGCGGCCCACGGCGATGACGTTGTCTCGTGACGGACAGGCAGACGAGGTTCAGGAGTTTCCGCTGGAGGGCAATGGTTACCAATTTGAAGCAGCAGAAGTGATGCGATGCCTGCGCGCGGGAAAGCTGGAAAGCGACTTGATGCCGCTCGACGAGACGTTGGCCATCATGAAAACTCTGGACGCCATCCAGGCGCAGTGGGGGTTGAAATATCCGATGGATTGATCTGCTGGTCTTCTGGCAAAGTGTGGGCGCAACCCTGATCCGATCAAACCGCCATCGTCCTGCGCATGAAACCATCAAAGAGAACTTCTCCCGCCGCAACCACGCCTGCCAGCCCGTCTTTGAGCCGCCGCGATCTGCTAAAAGGCGTGGCCGGTTTGAGCGCTGCTGCGACGTTGTCCGGTTGCGCCCAACTCACGACTGGGAAAGCAAGCCAGAGCGATTTTATCCGGCGGGAAAACGAGCGGCCCGGCACACGCGATTGGCTGCTGCAAAACACCCGCATTGATCCGACGACCAAGTATCGTTGCCCGTGGATTGAAGGCTACTGCTCACACACGAGCGTGCGCGTAGGCGAACAGATCAACTTTCATGTCAGCACCAATCCCGCCTCCGCGTTCTCGCTGGATATTTACCGCATGGGTTATTATGGCGGCGCTGGCGGACGGCACATGCTCCGGCTCGGACCGTTTGCTGGCGAAGTTCAACCCGATCCACCCATTGGTCCAAACCGGCTGCGTGATTGCCAGTGGACAACCTGCGCCAGCCTGAAGATTCCGCGTGATTGGGTGAGCGGTGTCTATGTTGGCAAACTCACGGCCGAACGCGAACAGTTGCAGAGCTACGTCATCTTCATCGTTCGCGATGATCGGCGTGCGGATTTCATTTTCCAATGTTCCGACACGACGTGGCAGGCGTACAACCGCTGGCCGAATCAATTCTCGCTCTACGACGACGGCCAGAGCGAGTGGTATTGGGGCGGCGGCGTGGACATCAGCTTCAACCGGCCTTACGGGAAGTATTGCCAGATCTTCGACGCGCCGCTCTCCACAGGTTCAGGTGAGTGGTTTCTTTGGGAATTCCCCATCGCATATTGGCTTGAGTCGCAGGGCTATGATGTGACCTACATTTCCAACCTCGACACACACTCGGATCGTAAGGGACTGTTGCGCGCGAAGGGAATTTTGTCCGTCGGCCACGATGAGTACTACTCGATCGAAATGTTCAATCATCTGAAGGCGGCGATTGCCGCGGGCGTGAATGTCGCCTTTCTTTCGGGCAACACCTGTTGTGGTCGAATCAATCCACGCCCCGACTCACGCGGTAATCCGAATCGCATCTTCGGGCGTGTGGGCGTGTACGGTCCGCCGGGCGGCACGCGCGATTTCGTGGCGATGAAATCGCTCCCGCACGAACGGCCCTACGCCAACGAATTGGTCGGCGCGCACAGCACCGGCCCGGTGACTGGCGGCGCGGACTGGATCTGTGCGCAGCCGGATCACTGGGTCTTCGCGAACACCGGCATAAAATTGGGTGAGGGCATTCCCGGATTGGTCGGTTGGGAATGGCATGGTGATCCGGCGTCGATTCCCGGTCTTGAGATCGTGGCCACCGGCCCGACGCAGGATGCACCAGGCAAACCGAACGGCGGGATCTACACGGCGACAATCTATTCGGGACCGAAAGGCAATTTCGTATTCAACGCGGCGACCTGCTGGTGGGCGGACGGACTCTCAGCGCCGCCGGGATATGTCCGTCCATCTGTTTACACCTCGCCAAAAGGTCCAGACGCACGCGCCCAGCAAGTCACGCGGAATCTTCTGGAGCGAATGCGGCGCTCCTGACTGCCCGCAAGCCCTAATATTGAATGAAGCAGAACTGGCAACGCACAGGTCTTGGCGATGCGATGATTTCCCGACGCAGCTATATGCGGCATGTCGGAGTGGGAATCGGCGGAGCAGTTCTGTCGTCCGTTTTTAATCCGGATTTGCTGTTCGCGGCGACTGCTCTCAAGCGGCCCAACGGACTCATCGGTTTTACCGAGTTCCGGACGAACCTGCCTGGCGGACGTCACGCGAACTTGATCACCATGCGTGCGGCGGTTGTGCGGGCCGACGGCACACGTCTCCGCCGCCTGGCCAGCGAGCTGGTCCGTAAGCCCAACACCTGGACGCAATTTGCCGGCTGGTCGCCGGACGGTCGGCAAGCAATCATCGGTTCTGGTTGGGAAAGTCCCGAAAACGCAGCGTGGGAGGAAGCGCACAAAACATTTCGGTTCACACCCGAAGGCTGGTTGTATGACACGTTGCTGGTGAATCTGTCGAACGGAAAACTCACCAACGTCACGGCTGTCGAGCGGGTCAGCTTCTACAACACCGGAGTGTTCTTCTGGCCGAACGATCCGCAGCGGTTGGGATTTCAAGCGCTCATCGGTGGCGATTCGCATCCATTCCGGATGGACCTCGACGGAAGCAACAAACAGGACCTCACCGTCGATTCCAAAGAGTTCACCTATGGCTTCAACGCGTCGCCCGACGGCAAGCAAATTGCCTATCACAAGAGCTACCAGATTTTTATCGCCGATGCCGACGGCGCGAATGCGAAGCGCATCGAAACTGGGCAACCGTTCAACTTTTCTCCGCAGTGGTCACTGGATGGCGAGTGGCTGTTGTTTGTCGCAGGGGAACATTACAACTGTCACCCGCATGTTGTGCGTCGAGACGGGAGTGGACTGCGCAAGGTGGCGGACCGGCAGGGTTACCGTGGGGTTGTTGAGTTTCTGGATGTTCCGGACTTTCACGGCGGCAGCAGTGACGTGCCCCTCTGGTCGCCCGATGGGAAGTGGATTTACTACACGGCCAAAGTCAGCGGCAGCGTGGAGTTGATGCGCGTGTCGTTGGCAGGCGCCGTCGAACAACTGACCCAAACCGGGAATGGGCACCTGAACTATTATCCCAAGTGCTCGCCCGATGGCGAGTGGGTCGCATTTGGCTCCAATCGAACCGGCACACGCCAGCTTTACGTCATGCCCGCAGAGGGTGGGGACGCTTATCCCATTACGCGCCTCAAGCCCGGCTGGGGAGCTATGTGGCCTCACTGGCAACCACCAGCCACAACAACGACAAACGTGAAGTTGGTGAAATGACTTGAAGCGGCGTCGGGAGACATGCTGGTAACGCTTATGAAACTGATCGCAATCGTTGGATTCCGTTTGGCCGTGGCAGTTTCGTGTCTGGTTTCGCTTGGTGCCGCGGAAGGCGCGGCGACGAATTCCTTGAAGGTCGCTGTGGTTCAATTGCGTTCCTCGCGGAATCTTTCGGACAACCTTTCCCGCATCACAAACTCGATTCACGACTGCGCCCGTCAGGGTGCGCGCGTCGTGGTTTTCCCGGAATGTGCTTTGACCGGTTACTTTGAAGACGTGGTGACCAATCTCTCCGCGGCGCAAATCCCTGGAGCGGCGGAGCAGGTGGCTGAAGCGTGCCGGCAGGCTGGCGTGTACGCGATCGTTGGCACGGCGTGGCGCGAAGGAGAGAAGCTCTTCAACTCGGCGCTAATCCTCGCGCCCACCGGCAGGGTGATTGAGCGTTACGACAAGATCCAACTCGCGGAGTGCTGGCCTCAGCCGGGCGATCATTTGTCGGTCTTCAAGGTGGACGGCGTGCCATGCTCGGTCATCATCTGCCATGACGAACGGTATCCGGAACTGGTGCGTTTGCCGGTGCTCGCTGGAGCTAAGGTGATCTTCTACATCTCTCACGAATCCGGACTGCGCGAAGAGCATAAACTGAATCCTTACCGCGCACAGATTCAGGCCCGCGCGGTCGAGAACAACGTTTATGTCGTCCAAGCCAATGCGCCGGCCAACGCGGATGCGAGCGGTTCGCACGGCCAAAGCCGGATCATTGCTCCGGATGGCAACATCATTGAAGAAGCTTCAATCTTCGCGGAGGACGTGCTAACGGCGACGCTGGACTTGCGCAAAGCCACGCGGGGCAATGCCCGGAAGAGTCTGGAGCGCGGTCCGTTTCGCGATTGGTGGCAGGACGGGTTGCGGCGCGTGCGGGTGATTGAGTGACAACGGCGATCCGCTACTGCGAAAGCGTTTCGACTGCGGCGGGAAGCGAAGCGCCACGCCGCTTTGGCTGCGTCGGCTGCAACCGAAAAGCGGTGTCGCCGCTGCGCTCTGCCACCGCACTCCAAAATCATTGGAGCGCCGGCAGCGCCCGGTTCTCGTCGGATCGGAGATCGGCGCTCTGGTTGTTGGTCGTTGGTCACCCGAGTTAACGCAGAGGAACGCGGAGATGGATTCTTTGCGACCTTTGCGAAAACCTCTGCGTCCTCTGCGTTAGAGCAACCGCACTGAGGAGCAGCCCGGCGATCCTCACCGCGAGCCACGGAGTTCAGGCAGAATCACATTTTCGATTGCGTGGTGCGAAATCATGTGGCTCGGCGCGATCTCATCAATCTCCAGCCGGAACGAGCCGCGTCCGATTTCTTTGAGCGTGGCGCGGACGCGCCCCTCGTAGTCGCGCAGCGATTCCGCGTAGGTCATGCCCGTGGCTTTCTCGTCGTGTTGGGCCTGGCCAAAACAACAGTCATCCTTTCGCACGAGAATTTGCACCTGTTTCCGCCCGCGTCCCTGTGCGCCCAAAACGTAAAGGTCCGGATAACCAGCCAGGCTGTAGAATGAAGCTTCGTACTGCTCTCGATCCCCGACCGAGCCAGCGATGCGGAGGTAAAACGGGATGCTGCCCGCCACCGGGAAGCTACACCGAATGGAGGGGTCGATCGCGGCGTAAAGGGTCGTTGTCCAACCGCCGCCGGAAAGTCCGGCCATTGAAAGGCACGGTAGTTGGGAGTCAGGCCGGGACGGTTACACTGCTTGAGTTGATTCAAGCTGATCGCGACGGGTTCAAGGAAATACCGGAGCAGGCTGCCGGTGGTGGCCGTTTGCATCAGCGCGTCATGGCCGCCGGTGCAATCACCCGGTCGCATGTGCGGCATGAAGACGCCGAGCACACCGTAACCCTCGCGCAACAGTGCGTTGATGGTGCGTCGCAGGCCGTAACCGACATCCGTGGGGGAAGGATCTTCGTCCAGCGTGCAACCGTGGCCGTGATGCACCACTACCAGTTCGCGGTTCGGATGCTGCGGGATGAAGTGGTAAGCGAGTCCCTGTAAGCCGGGCGCCAGATCGATGCGGAATTCATCCACGCGCGCGACCAGGCCGAGTTGCTTCACCGGGCTGGGAACATTCGTCAAGACGATCTCAGGCAGTCGCCGTTTGGGAAAGCCGTTCGTTCCCCAGATGTATTGAATCAAAGCCTGCCGCTTCGCCGCGGCTTCGCGGGATGAGTGAATTGTGATGGCGCGATCATCGTGCAACTTTGGGGTGGCGGAGTACGCAGAGCTGATGAGCAGACCAAGGAAGAGCAGCGCGAGCGGACAAAGCTTAGGCACGGGATCGATCATCAAGTGCCCTTCCTCAATCTCGCATTCCTTCTGCCGTGCCAACTGCCGGAACGCGTTCCCCAAGTGCGGTCGCAATTTGCCAAAGAACGCCTTGCGCCGACACTCCCGATTTCGGCCAAAGTCAGCCCTCGCTCGGCGTCGCTTTGCATAGAGATATTTGGTAAACATGGTTACCGTTTCAGAATTCAAGGAATTGCCTTTCGCGGTGATTCTAGTAGCAGTGTCAAGACGCGCCCGTCGCGGCCCTGCGGGCCCGTCCGGGCTAGCCTCGAGAAAGACTGGCGAGAAAGTCGGCATGAGCGCACGCGTCATCCAGAACGTCGAAGCGGGCGACAACTTTCCCGGCCTGCCAGACCTCGCCCGTTTGCGCGCAGCGCTCCGCGGCGATTGGAACGAACTCTTCTCTGGTTGCGACAAAGGCTGACTCCGAGAACGCTTTACGAGCACGCCCCAGAATCGCACTTGAATTCCACCGCGTGAACGCCATGCTCGCCTTGCGTATGAAAACCAGTCCTCAGCTTGAGCTTCCCGCGAAGCCACTCCCTTCCGTTTCCATCTCCCGCCGGCGCTTTCTGCGAAATACGGTGCTCGCGGGAATGGCCGC
>Ga0315910_10001729_pt1 | contig 19787 bp, 21 predicted proteins | sample EdamamesoilMG_FD_204470 | JGI IMG/M metagenome (GOLD analysis project Ga0315910, IMG submission 204470) | Garden soil microbial communities collected in Santa Monica, California, United States - Edamame soil | ecosystem: Environmental > Terrestrial > Soil > Garden | place: USA: California...
CAAGTTCGCTCACCTTTCGTCGTGCGACACCGAAAGGTGAGCGAACTTGGTGCGACACCGTACGTCAGGGGCGCAACCAGGCGTTGCCGAACTGGACGTAGATCGCGCCCTCTTCGGGGCCGCGGGCCACGTCGAGGCCGGCGTGAAGGCCGAATTTGCGCGAGACCAGGTAGCGCAGGCCCGTGCCGCCGGCGTAGGCGCTCTGCTCGTCGTCGAAACGCTCGAACTCGGTCCAGGCCGCGCCCACGCCGCCGAATCCGACCACGCTGATACGCGGGTGGAATTGCCAGCGTAGCTCGAGCTCGATCGAAGCCGCCTGCTCGCCCTGGTAGCGCAGCGCGGGCACGCCGCGCAGGTGGACGTAGGGCCGCGCGTAGAACGGCGTTCCGCTGGAACTGGAGTTGAACTGCCCGCGGCCGCCGAGGAAGACGCTTTCCGACAAGGGCCTGTGGTGGATCAGGATTTCCTGGAAGAGCTGGAAATCGCGCGAGCCGCCGAACAGGTCGTCGAAGAACGAGACGCTGGTGTCGTTGAGCGTGCCGCGCGTCGGCGTGAACATGTTGTCGAGCGAGTCGTAGCGCAGCGTCAGCGACGGTCCGGCGAGCGTGACCGCGTCGACCTCCGGATCGATGCCGGAGATTCCGGTCGAGGAACCGTCGAAGTCGAGGGTAACGCGCGCATACGCGAAACGCAGCCCGCCCCAGAAGTCGGAGTCGCCCAGGCGCTGTCGCACCTCGCCCACCAAGGCGTCCGTCTCCAGCGTGTACTCGAGCGGATCGTCGCCCAGCGTGGCATCGTCGCCGATCCCGTACATGTCCAACTCGAGCCCCATGTGCCCGCCGCCGACCAGCGTCTGCAGATCGCCGTCGTTCCAAATGCTGGAGTTCGCGGCGAACCAGCCGTCGCTGCCGTCCTCGGTCCACATCCCACCCACCATGGTGATGTTCGGCCTGGCCCAGCCCTCGGCGCCCGCCTCCTCGCGCGGATTCAAGAACGCCGCGCCTGCGAAAGCGCCATAACCCAGCGCCGGCTCGGTGATCGGCACGACGACGGGAAGGAAGCCCTTCGGATGCTCGATGAATCGCGACAGGTCGAACCAGCCGTCCAGCGGATCGGTCCACTTGCGATCGTCGGCGTCCTTGTCCTTGGCCGGCGACGCAGCGGGATCGGACGGAGCCGTGGCCAGAGCAGCCTGCGTCGGCGGCTGAGCCGCGGTCGCCTGCTGCGTCGCGAGCATCGCGGCATGCAGCGTCAGGTTCAAGATCGTGTTCAACGTGGCACCGAGCGGTCATTGCACCCGATCGCCGATGACGGCCGCAAGCGCGGCGCAAGGCCAGTCCCGTTGCCAGCGCTCGACCAGCCGCCGATGCGCTCGCGGGTCGCATGCTGAATCGACGTGGGTCGACGCGATCCAGGGCACGAACGACACACCGGCCCACACGGCCGCGCTTGGACCGGCTATCCTCTGCTGGTCGCGCTCGTTCTGCTCGCTCCCGGAGGATGACGGCATGAGATCGCTGGTTGGCATCGCCTGTTTCGCGTTCCTGTCCTTGCCCCAATCCACTGCGTGCTCGCAAGCCCAGGAGGAGGTCCCGCCCGTGTTCGCGAATCTCGAGTTCGACAAGGCCCTCGAGCAGAACAAGAGCGACGGGAAATTCCTTGTGGTCAAGTCCACGGCCTCATGGTGCGCGCCTTGCAAGCTGATGGATCGCACGACATGGCGCGACGAGCAGGTCGTCGCCTGGTTCACGGCCAACGGCATCGCGATTCACTTCGATGTCGATGAGCAAAAGGCGCTCGCCAAGCAACTCGACATCCAGGCCATGCCGACGATGATCGCCTTCCGCAAGGGCGAGGAGTTCGATCGCGTCGTCGGATACAAGGATCCGACCGAGTTCCTGGGCTGGCTCGAAGGTGTCAAGGAAGGAAAGAAGGCGATCGAGGCCGTGCGCGACCGCGCTCGGAGTGCGCCGAAAGGAACGGATGAGGAGGTCAAGGCCCGTTACGAGCTCGCCAAGGAGTTGGTACGCAAGTCGGAACTCGAGAAGGCCTGCGAGGAGTACGTGTGGTTGTGGCAGAACGCCGGCGGCGCCTATTCGGCCGTGCGCGGCTCGTTCATGGCCAGCGACATGCAGGCACTCGCAGCAAAATACCCGCCCGCGAAGGAGCGCTTCCTGGGCTTCCGCGACGAGATCACACCGCGTCTGTTGGCCGAGAAAGTGGATCGGAGCGACTTCGACGATTGGATCGTGCTCAACGGAGTCGTCGGAGAGCCCCAGAAGACGCTGGAGTGGTTCGACAAGTACAAGGCGGACGCGCGCTGGCAGCCGATGCTGCGCTCCGTGGCGTTCCGGATCGAGAGTCTGCTGATGACCGAGGATCGCTGGGCGGATGTGGCCCTGCTGTATCCCGACCCGGTCGGAACTCTGCAGCGGTCCCAAGAGAGGAACAAGGAGTTCGCCAAGTACCGCGCGACGCAGGGCACCGAACGCGGTGGGCCGAACTTCGAAGAAATGGAGCGCGAGCGCCTGCGCGACGAAGCGGGCAAGCTTTATGCCGTGTCGCTCGCCGCGGGGAAGCCTGAAGTGGCTCAGCGTGTCATGACCAAGGCCCTGGAGATCGAAGCCTCCGCGGCGATGCGCGCAGCCCTGGTGCGCTCGGCCTTGAGCGCCAAGCAGGCACGCGCAGAGCACAAGACCATGCTCGACGAGGCGCAGAAGCAGGGCGGCAACGGGGTGGAGCTTGCGTTCCTGCAGGAAGATCTCGCGAAGGCGCTGGCCGAGGGTGAGACGCGCTGAGCGCCGCGACACGAACCATGAGCCATTCGATCTCTTCTCCGCGATTCCACGGCTTCCCGCGCGCGAGGCCCCTCGTCGGGGACACGGCTTGCGTCCCGCGGCCCCTGGCCTCAACCGAGCACGCGGGCTTCCCTTGATCCACGTCCAACGTCGACCGCCGACAATTCCGAGGCTGCTGCTGCTCGCCTGGGTCTGCACCTCGTGCTCGAACGAGATCCGACCGTCGGACGTCATCGTCGAAGGCATCTCGGAGCACGAAAACTGCGAGCACCTGTACTTCAGGCTCGCGGAGGGCGTTCGCTGCGCTGGGGTCGAGATTCGCGAGGTCGGCACGCGCCGGATGATCTCCTTCCTCGAGGAGGACAGCCTGCGCGTCGACGCCACGGCGAGCCCCGCCGTCGAGTACCCGTGGGCTGGAAACTGGTGCGTGAAGATCCCCATCGATCAGGCGATGCGCGAGAACGGCGGCGAGATGACGCTCGTGCTCGAAGGACGCGGCGAGTCGATCGAGCTGGGAACCATGACCTACCCCGCGGGGCGGCGCTCAGGCCGCTGAACTCCAGCCTGCGGCCCGAGAGAGGTGCCATGGTCCAGAACGAAGAACTGCTGCGCGTCCTGCTCTTCGTCGGCATCGTCAGCACCGTCTTCGCGCTCGCGCTACTCGTGCTCGTTCGCCGGATCCTGACGCGGCGCCGCACCTCGATCCGCAACTGGGAGCGCTGCCTGCTTGCGCTCGCCGCGCTTGGCTTGGCTTGCATGGCCTACGGACGCTGGATCGAGCCGCGCTGGGTCGAGGTGACGCGCACGCGCATCGTGAGCTCGCGCTTGCCCCCGGGCCACCGCGGCGTGCGCCTCGTGCACCTCAGCGACATCCACTCGGATCCTGAGCCGCTGGTCGAGACGCGCCTCGCACGGCTCATCGCGCCGCTGCAGCCCGACCTGATCGTATTCACCGGCGACTGCACGAACTCCATCGAGGGCTTGCCCGTCTTCCAGCAGTGCCTGGGCGAGCTCGCGAAGCTCGCGCCCGTCTTCGTCGTGCGCGGAAACTGGGATACCTCGCATCACTCCGGTGACGAGCGCTTCGCGGGCACGGGAGCGATCGAACTCGACGGCAGCAGCGCGACGATCGAAGTCGCCGGGACTCCGGTGCACATCGCCGGCGCAGCTTTTCAATCGGGCGAGTTTGCCATCCATCGCGCGCTGTCATCCGTCGAGGGCCAAGGCCCGCTGATCGTGCTCCATCACATGCCCTACCCCGACCTGATCCCGCCCGGCTTCGCCGAGCGCGTCGACCTGATGTGCGCCGGCCACGTGCACGGAGGACAGGTCGCGCTGCCGTTCTACGGCGCGCTGCTGACGCTCTCCAAGTACGGCAAGCGCTTCGAGCGCGGGCTTTACCCCGACGCCGACGGCAGAGGTTTCTCGCTCTACGTCAGCCGCGGAATCGGCATGGAAGGCGGTTCCGTCCCGCGCGTGCGCTTCTGCGCCCGGCCCGAGATCGCCCTGCTCGAGCTCGTTCCCGCCGCAGCGCGCTAGCGCGCGTCGATACCGGCCGTGCCAGGCGCGGAGTCGCGCCTGAGCCCGTTTGCGCTGCTTCGAGCCTCGCGGCGACGCCGCGAAGGCAGCGCCTCGTGCAGCGGCTGCGCCTGATCGTGCCCTGCACGCGGCTCGGCGCGGCCGCGACGCGGGCAAGACCTGCCGACGTGCCTGCAAGAACGACGGGAGTCTGGGCACACTGGCAAGGACTCGCGGTGCGATCGGATGGCCGTGATGCCTCCGGTCGAGGCCTGCGTCCTGCGCTTCGCGCCCGAGCTGCCCGAACAGCCCGAGCTGCACAGCGGTGCGAGGTCTACGAGCGCGGCCCGCGCCAAGCCTGGACTGCCGGGCGGCCGCGGCGTGGCGCCGCGGACTTGCGCTCGCAGCCCTATACTCCCCCCCGCCGCCATGCTGGAACCCGTCCCCGAAGGCACGCTGATGAAGTTCGCCTACGGCTGGGCGCTGCTCGCGGGCTGCGTCGGCCTGCACGCGGCGGGCCTGATCACGCTGTCCGGCTGGCTGGGCAAGGCGGGCGAGCTGCATTCGCAGCGCTTTCTGTTGCGCTTGTGGCGGCTGGTGCGCATGGCGGGGGCCATCATCCTGCTGCACATGCTGCAGATCCTGTTCTGGGCCCTGTTCTACATGTGGAAGGACTGCATGCCGGACCTCAGCACGGCCTTCTATTTCTCCGCGGTGACCTACACCACCGTCGGATATGGCGATCTGGTGCTTCCGCCGGAGTGGCGCAACATGGCCGGCGTCGAGCCCTTGACGGGGATTCTCATGGCCGGCCTGTCCACGGGTTTCTTCTTCATGGCCCTGAACCGGATGTTCGAGGAGCAGTAGCGGCGCCGAGCGAGTAGAGTCTCGCCCCAGTCGAGGATGGCTGGCATGAGCAACAGGCAACTGGTGCAGGACCTGTACGCAGCCTTCGGGCGCGGCGACGTTCCCGCGGTGCTCGGCGCTTTCGCCGCGGACATCGAGTGGAGCGAGGCGGAGGGCAATCCCTACCAGCGCAGCGGCAAGGCCTGGGTGGGACCGGACTCCGTGCTCCAGAACCTGTTCATGAAAATGGGCGGCGACTGGGAGAGCTTCACGGCGCAGACCCAGCGCTTCCACGATGCGGGGCCGATGATCGTCGTCGAGGGCCGCTACGCGGGCAGGCACAAGCAGAGCGGAAAGCCGCTCGACTGTCAGTTCTGCCACGTGTGGAAGATCCGCGACGGCAAGATCGCGAGCTTCCAGCAGTACACGGACACGGCGCAGATGCAAGACGTCATGAACGCGCGCTGACGCCGGCGCCGTGATCGAAGACCGACGCGTTCCAGGCCTCCGATGGGCAAGCTACCGAGAGATTCGCGTGGCTGCTGACACATGCGGGTCGTGGCCCGCTGGTGGTGGTCGCGCGCAAGGGCCGCGGCGAGAACTCGATGGGACCTCGGCGCGTGTCGAGCGGGGCTTCCTCGCCGGATCGGGGCGAGGGCTGCAAAGTGCCGCGCGACGAACGTCGACGTCCCGCGTGCCCGTACAGCGGAATCCGCCGCCGCCCGCGCTCGTGTAGCATCCGCGCATGGCCGAAACCCTCGTCGCGCTCGAGCACCCCAGGTTCCGCCAGGTCCAGGCGCAGATCTTCACGCGCAAGCTCGTCGCGGACTGCATGACGCATCGCTGCTCGATGGTCGAGACGCGCGCGGCGCTTCCCGACGCCTGCTGCCAGTATGGTTGCGACGCCGACATCGGCGAGCGCGATGCGATCTTGACGCACGCCGACGACATCCGAGCACTGCTGCGCCAGGAGTTGCGCGACGCGCGCTGGTTCGACCCCGAAGAGCTGCAGGACGACGACTACCCATCCGGACGAGTCGTGCGCACCGCGGTGGTCGATCAGGGCTGCGTGTTCCTGGCCCACGATCGCCGTGGCTGCGCGATCCACCGCGCAGCCCTCGAACGCGGCTGGTCCATCCGCGGCGTCAAACCCGCGGTCTGCCGGCTGTACCCGTTGAGCTACGACGGCACCACGATCGTGATCGCCGCGGAGTACGCGGAGTACTCGTGTGCGAAAGTCGAGGGCCCGACGCTGTATCGACTGGCGCGCGACACGCTCGCCGATCTGTTCGGGGCGGAGTTGGTCCTCGCGCTCGACGCCGCCGAGCTGCGCGTGCTGGAGCGGGAGCGCGTCCTGTCCGCGTAGGCTCAGTCCCCGTTGCTGGGCGTGGCTTCTGCCGCGCGCACGTGCGCTGCACTTCGCAGCGCGGGTCCCTTGGTCGCCGGCGTGCCCACGGATCGCGCGTGCGAACCGCGAGGCGCGCTCCTACAATCCGCGCGCACTTCCTGCCAGGAACGAACCCCAGCATGACCCAAGGCCTCGATTCCCACGCTCCTCCGTCGGCAGAGCGCATGCGCCCGCTGCCCCGCCTGATCTTCCTGACTCGTTGGCTGCAGGTGCCGCTGTACCTGGGGCTGATTCTCGCGCAGTGCGTCTACGTCTTCCACTTCTGGGTGGAGCTGGTGCACCTCATCGAGGCGGCGTTCGGCAACGAGAAGGCGCTGAACATCCTGGTCGTGAGCGCGGGCTACGAGAATCCCGCCGGAGGACTCAACGAGACGCTGATCATGCTCGTCGTGCTCGGCCTGATCGACGTCGTGATGATCTCCAACCTGCTGATCATGGTGATCGTCGGCGGCTATGAGACCTTCGTCTCGCGCATGAACCTCGAAGGCCACCCCGACCAGCCGGAGTGGCTGAGCCACGTGAACGCCTCGGTGCTCAAGGTCAAGCTCGCGACCGCGATCATCGGCATCAGCTCGATCCACCTGCTGAAGACCTTCATCAACGCCGCGAACTACGACTACAAGGTGCTGATCGCGCAGACGGTGATCCACATCACGTTCCTGCTCTCGGCGCTGGCGATTTCCTCCACGGATCGCCTGATGGGACCCGCCCGGAAGTCGCCGCACTAGGCGCGTGCTCGAGCGGCGGGCATGGCGGCCGCATCCTCCGTCCAACGCTTGCGCAAATAGATGGCGTTGACGATCCAGGCGACGGGGTTGAAGCTGAGCAGCGTCAGCGCGACCCAGGCCCAGCGCCGGCGGCGCGCGAAGGCCCAGCCCAAGACTCCGTAGACGAGGCCCAGCGCGAGCAGTGCGCCGATGCCGGCTCCGAACAGCACGCCGAGCATCAAGGCCACGACGAACGACTGCAGGCCGAAGTAGAAGCCCCAACGGTAGGCCCGCTTGCCGGGATGGATCCGGCGGAAACGACGGTGGAGCACGAGCGCGAGCACGATCGGCACGAGCGTGACGAGGAGGGCCGCGCCGAACAGCGCGAGCGCGATCGGCAGCGGGCCGGGCCTGTTCTCGGGAACCGCGGCGGCATCACTGCTCGTCGTCGGGGCCTCGCCGGGCTCACCCATCAGGATCACGACCTTGCCCCGGGCATGCCCCAGCTCGAGATAGCGCAGCGCCGCGGCGGCATCGCGCAGCGCGTAGCGCCGATCGATGACCGGCGTCAGCTTCCCGGCCTGCATCATCTCGCCCAGGACGGCGAGGTCCTCCTTGTTCATGTCCGCCATGAACATGCGCATGTCCTGGCTGACGAAGGGCGAGAGCGCGAGCATCTGCAGCACCCTCGGCAACGGCCCGAGCCAGCGAGCCTCGAGCACCCCGCCTCCTCCGACTAGAACGTAGTGGCCCTCGGGCGCCAGGACGCGCCTGCAATCCAGAATCGAACGATTGCCGACGTTGTCGATGATCACGTCCCAACGCTCGCCGCCGCGCGTGAAGTCCTGCTTCGTGTAGTCGATGACCCTGTCCGCGCCGAGCGAACGCACCAGTTCCTCGTTCCGCGTGCTGCACACGCCGGTCACGTTGGCGCCGAGGGACTTGGCGATCTGCACGGCGAAAGTCCCCACACCTCCCGACGCTCCGTTGATCAGGACGCGCTGCCCCGCTCGCAGCTGCGCTTGATCGCGAAGGGCCTGCAGCGCCGTGATCGCGGCCACGGGCACCGCGGCCACCTGTTCGAAGGACATGTTCGCGGGCTTGAGGACCAGTGCCCCCTCCGCGCTGACGCAGCAGTACTCGGCGAGCGCGCCGCGCGCTCCGCCGAACACCTCGTCACCGGGCTTGAACCGAGTCACCTCCCGGCCGACCGCCTCGATCGTGCCGGCGTAATCGGCGCCGAGCCGACCATCCTGCGGCCGGAGCAGTCCGAAAGCCGGAGGGCGAGCGAGATACGGCGTGCCTTCCAGGTAGTGCCAATCCAGCGGATTCACGGAGGCCGCGCGGATCCGCACCAGGACTTGATGCTCGCCGGGAACCGGCTTGTCGAACTGCTCGAGGCGCAGCACGTCGGGCGAGCCGAACTCGCGATGGACGGCCGCTTGCATGCGCCGAGCCGCGCTCGCGTCCGTCGACGCAGCCTGGGGTGCGTGCGCGAACGGGTACGCGGCGAGGAGCCATAGAATGAGCATGGGACGGGCCTTCGCGGGCGCTCGGTGATTTGCCCGGGCAGCCGACTTCGGCGAAGCAGGCCTGCACGCGTCGCTTCGCCGCCGGATGTTAGCACCGCAGGGATGGATGGCATCGCCGGGCGGACGATGGAAGCTCCAAGCGCCTCGTCGAGCGCTACGCAGGCAGCCGCGGGATGTTCAGGATTCCTCGAGCGCGGTCATTCCAGCACCACGATGCCGTCCCCCACTCGCACGCTGCCTTCCTCCACGACGCTCGCGTAGATCCCCGCCGTGTGCCGCGTCTCGCGCACCAGCGTGCGCATGATGCGCGCGTCCTGAGGCAGGCCATCGCCCGCCAGCGTGACCATGACACAACGCGGGCATCCCGTGACCACTTCGATCAGCGCGCTGCCGACGCGCAGTCGGCGTCCCAGCCAGGCGAGTTCGGGGAATCCGTCGCGCTCGTCGGTCTCGACGAGCAGGTTCGGACGAAAGCGCCGCTCGTCCCAGTCGGACTCCGGGGCGAGGCGCGCGAGGCTGCGCAGGCTCGTGCGCGTGAGCAGGTGGAGCGTGTGCGCGTCGAAGAAGTTGCCCTGGCGCAGCACTCGCAGCCGCTCGGGCGAGAAGGCGCTCATGTCCGCCTCGGGCTCGCCCGGCAGAATGCCCATCAGCGCGCGGAGGCTCTCCGGCGACTCCCCGGCCGTCGTGACGCGCGGATCCGTTTCGCTTCCCGCGGGACCCAGCGCGCGGAGCAGGACCGCGCGTCCGGTCAGCTCGCCGAGGCGGCGAGCGGCATCCATTGAGTTCGTCGAGGCCTTCGAGCCGTCCGGAAACGTGATCTCGGCCGGCGGTGAACCCGCGCCGGGCACGGGTTCGCTCGAGTAGCGCGCACGGCAATGTCGAATCGACGGCAGACGTTTGGCGCTCGTGATGCCCTTGCGCCCCTCGTCGTACAGCGCCCATCCGCGATCGCCGGGAATGCCGCGCGACGACAGCCTTGCGTCCTCGAGGCGCTCGCCGCCCATGCTCTTCACGGGGTAGCGCCACAGCTCGGCGATCGTTCCGATTCGCATGCCTGCACGGTAGAGGCGCGGCGCGCCGGCGGTCAATCGCGCGAGCTCCCCCCGGCGCCGACGCGGCCGATCACGGTCCGAATCTCGAAACGCGATCCTGCGGGCAGGACCGAGGACCGGGCCGCTGGCCCGCAGGAACCGCGCTCGCGGGGCCCGTAGCCGACTCCTCGCAAGGCCAAAGCCCGGGCGCCCGCCGCGCGCTGGATTTCCGTGTAGGATCGGCTCGTCCCAGGGCCCGAAGCCCCCGCCTGCGCCACCGCCCGTCCCACGAGCTTTCGCTCCTGCGCCAGCCGCGCCTCCTGCGTGTGCCGGCCAAGGAGGAGCGTGCGCACGCTGTGGCGTGGCGACCCGTCCGCACTTCGCGGTCACCTCGATCCGCAACCTGAAACGCCCATGATCCTCCGTCCCATGCAGCTCCTGCTCGCCGGCGCATTCCTCGCCGCAGGCGCCCACGCTCAGCAGCTCTCGTCCAAGATCGTCATCGGCGACGGCGTGAACTCGCAGGGCTCCGACGCGGCCCTGTTCACGGCCGGCACGCAGGCGCCGTTCCAGAACGCGATCACGGCGCTCGCCCCCGGCGCGGCGAACGGCGGCACGATCGAGGTCATGTCGGGCAACTACGTGATCTCGAGCACGATCGTGATCGACCAGCCCGGCGTGCGCATCAGCGGCCCGCGCGGCGCGGTCTTGATCGCCAACGCCGCCGGCCCGATGTTTCTGGTCAAGTCGCCGGACTTCGTGATCGATGGCGTGACGCTGCGCGACTTTCGGCCTTTCCCGCCCAGCGTGGCCTTCGCCCAGGTGCAGGCCGGTGGCTTCACGCTCTCGAACTGCAAGATCGCGGTGGCCAACAACGCCACGCTGGCGCAGACCTCCTACGCATTCCGCCTGCAGGGCAGCCCGGGCGTCGAGCTGTTCGGCTGCGCGATCCTGGGCAACGTCTTCGCGGTCGGCGACGGCCTGCAACTCGGGCCGGCGCAGCCGCTGTCGTTCGCCTCGCACGCGAACCGCCGCATCCTGCTGCGCTCCGAGGATGGTCGCAACCTGCGCATCCAGGGCAATTCCTTCCAGTCGGGGATTCCCGGCGGGACGGTGGCGCTCGGCGGTGCGATCTCGCTCGAGGACGAGGAGTGGACGTCGATCACCGGCAACACTTTCTCCAACATCGGTCCGCCGGCGACCGCGGCGGTCAAGCAGGACTCGCTGATCGTCTCGACGCGCGACCTGAGCCAGCCGATCCCCGGAGAATCGGGCCACCTGGTGCTTTCGGGCAACTACTTCGAGCGCTGCAGCGGCGCCAGCCTGGTCTGCCTCGAGGGCCACGGCTTCTCCTCGATCACCGGCAACGTCTTCGGCCGCGCCAGCACGGGCAGCTTCGGCGCGCTCTACTTGTGGGGCGGCACCGGCAACGTGGTCAGCGGCAACAACTTCCACAACGTCGGCCTGGACGGCAACTGCTCGCTGCGCGCCACCGGCGGCACCGGCTTGTTGATCAACTCCAACAGCTTCTCGCTGCCCAAGGGCATCCAGGTGCGCCTCGATGCGGTCGACGGCGTGGTCGTCTCCGGCAACCAGTTCATCGGCGACACGCTGACCGTGCCGCACCTGCGCTTCGACGAGACCAAGAGCGGCAGCATCACGAACAACCGCTTCAACTGCGGCGGGACCTACGCGATCAGCCTGGCCACGGCCGCTGCGGCGGGCACGCTCGACGTCTTCGTTTGCGGCAACGTGCTCACGCCGAGCTGCTCGCAGGCCTTGTGGCAGCCGACGACGCGCTACAACGTGATCACCTGCACGTCAGCCGGTTCCAACGGCGGCAATCCGAACTTCTAAGTCCCCCACCAGGGCCAGCGCGCGCCGGCCACGGCGTTGATCAGCAGGACCGCCGCGACGATCCACACGACGCGGTCCCTGCGCCAGGCGGGATTGCGCAGGCGCGAGGCGAACAGCGCGCTCCAGGGCAGGGCCCAGAGCAGTGTGAAGCCGTAATACAGGTGCCAGTTGTCCATCATCGTCGACTGACGATGGCCGGTGATCGACTTGGCGTACTCCTCGAAGACCTGCTGCACCACGCCGCCGCCGAGCAGCACCCAGAGTTGGAAGGGCCAGACTCTCAGGCATTCGACGACGCCGAAGCTCGAGGACGATCCGCCGAACAACAGCAGTCCGTCCTGAACCAGGATCGCCGGCGCGGCGCACAACGTGCACAGTCCAAGGCCGCGCGCGAGCCGCAGCGCGAGCGGGCCCTCGGCCGGCTTGCGCCACAGCAGCACGATGCACACCAGGAGCGGAAGCGCGGGGACCAGCCCCAGGAGGAACAGCATGGCGGCACAAGCCTAGCCAAGACCGCCTGAACCCGCCTCCGTCGGGTACGTTGGCCGCGCATGCTCGCCGTCTTGATCCTGGCCTTGCTGCCCTTGGCCGTCCCGGTGCAAGGGGCCGCGCCCTCGAATCCGACGCTGCGCGAGGCCATGGACACGCTGCGCGCGGGAAAACCGGGGGATCCGGCCTTCGATCACGCGGCGAAACGCCTGCCCGACATGCTGCGGTCGCGCTCGTCGACGTTTGTCAAAGGGCTCGAGCGCGCCTTCAGTCTGCACCTCGACGATCTGAAGACACGGCTCGCGCGCGCGGCGCAGCATCTGGTCGGCGCGAAGCTCTTGGAAAATCCCGAGCTTGCCCTGGCGCGCTTCCACGCCCGCGTGCGAATCTTCGACGCGCGCGAGCCCGGTTCGGAGCCCTTGCAGGAGTTGCGATCGCGCACGGACGTAACGATCGCGCCTACTCCCAGGTCTTCAGGATCTTCCAGGTGATGAAGATGCCGTGGGTGTCTTCGTCGAGGATCTCGAAGGCGACCAAGTGGTCGTGCTTGCCGGGCAAGATGCTGCGCAGCAGGTAGCAGTGGCCGACGACCGCGCGCACCGAATGGCCATTCCGGAAGTCCCAGAAACGGTGGGCTTCCTCGGCCGAGACGATCATCGGTCCCTGGCCTGAAGGTGGCGGCGTCGTGCGCTTGAAGTTCCAAGCCAGGTCCCAAAGTAGCCGCGAGCGTTCATCGTCGGGTACCGCGAAGGATGGGCCAACGGTCTGTGCGCTGCCGAGGCCCAGGTCGAGCAGCACCGAGCCACCGCCTTGGCCACTATTGACGCCAAAACAGTCGCCTTGGAGGTCGATCTCGGGATCCTGCTGGTAGTCGTTCGACCTCGTCGCGAAGTTGAAGAAGCGCCCGCCGCCGTCGATGTTGACGTAGCGCATTCCCCAGTAGTCTCGCAACAGGCGTGCGATCGGGCGCGACTGCGCGCGCTCGCGCAGCGCATCGGGAATCGCCATCAGGCGCGCTGTGGTCAGCACGCGCAGTCGGCCGAGCAAGAGCAGCAGGCCGTCGGTCGACATCGCCGCGGACCACGGCTCCACAGCCAGAGACTTGCGCGGCGCCACCACCGTGGGGCCGGTACGGCGATCCGGAACGGGCCAGGTCTGCAGCACGCGCCAAGCGAGGGTGAGGCCGTTGGCGTCGCGATGAATCGGCACGAAGACCGCGAGCACGTCGTGTTCATCGGACGAGACGGAGCGCAGCACGTAGGTGTGCTGCATCCTCACCGTGCACCACTCCCTGGACCGACCCCCGAGTAGCGCGCTCAAGCGAGGATCGGCGTTCACGGCGGGTAGGGCAGGCCCGAGCGACAGCGCGGCGAGATCATCGGCATCCGAGGCCGTGGCAGCGCGGGGAAACCCCGGCGGATCCACGAGGCCGAGGTCCATCAGTGCGGCTTTCATCCCCCCGTAGAAATTGCCGCTCAGACTCTCGCCTTGCAGACCGATCGTCGGCTCCTCGTCGTAGCTGTTGCTGCCCGTCACGAAAGAGAAGTACGCGCCCCCGCCGCGCACGCCGACGACGCCGGACTCGAACTGTGCCGCCTTGAACCTCGTTCGATCGAGCACGCGCGCGAACTGCATGCTCGGGCCGGAGTGCTGCGCGCTCCATGCGGCGGTGACGTCGGCGGGCGGAGTCAGCAGTCGCGGGCGCAGCTCGTCCTCGACGCGGGTGAGCATGTCCTGCAGCTGCTCCAGCGTTTTCGCCCCGAGTTCCTCGCTCGAAGGCCCTTCCAGGGCAGCCGCCGGGTCCAGCTTGGCATCCTGCGCCATCACCGCGACGCGCGCGCTCTCGAAGTCCGGCTCGTCGATTCCAGCCGCGGTCTGCGCAGGCTCGACGATCGCCACGAGCGCCTCGCTCGCGTGCGGCGCGCGCTGACTCCAGACCCACGCCGCGCCCGCGCCGCCGACCAGCACGCAGACCCCGGCCGCGGTTGCGATAGCTGCCGAAGGCAACACCACAGGCTTCGAGTTCTCGAGGAATCCCGCCAAAGCCGTGCACCACGCCTCGCGCCCGCCTTCGCGCTGCTCCAGCTTCGCGCGCAACTGCGCCAGCGCGCGTGCGAGCTGCGAGCGCACCGTGGCCGCGGGCACGTTGCGCCTGCGCGCGATCGCCGCGGGCGAAAGTCCCTGGAAGTAGCGCAGCATCACGACGGTGCGGTACGGATCGTCCAGCTCCAGCACCGCCGCGACCAGTGAGTGCTGGAAGCTGACGCGCTCGTGCAGGCGCTCGTCCTCGCTGGCTTCACGCCGCGCGGCGCGCGCCTCATGCTCGTGGCGCACACCCTCCGCGCGCGCCGCGTTCTGCGCGCGCCGTCGCATCGCTGTCGCCAACCATGCGCGCGGGTTGACGATCTTCCCGGATCCGCCGACCAGCGCCGCGAGCCATGTCTCCTGCACCAAATCGTCCGCGCCCGCCTCGTCGCGAGCGAGTCCGAGCGCGAGCCGGCGCACGAACTGCTGGTGTTCGGCGAGGAACTGCGGCGAAGGGAAGGAGATCGAATCCGACATGGCGCGTGCTGCGTGGTCCTGGCTCATGCCCAGGGGACACGCGCCGATCCGCGGCGTTGCACAGGCTTGCGTAAAATCCTAGCTCAGGCTGGTTTGCGTCGGCCGGAACAGGCTGCAATGCGCGCCTGGAGCCAGGTCCCTTGCCCGATCCCGCCCCCTCGAACTCGCGCTCGCGCATCGATTCGATCGACCTGCTGCGCGGCCTGGTCATGGTCGTGATGCTGCTCGACCACATGCGCGATTTTCTGCACCGCGAGGGCTTGACCGGCAATCCGCTCGATCCGGCGCACACCAGCGCGGCCTTGTACGCGACGCGCTGGATCACGCACCTGTGCGCGCCGACCTTCGTGTTCCTGGCCGGCGTTTCCGCGCGGCTGCAGCGCGTGCGCGGCACAGGCACGCGCACGCTCTCGCGCTTCTTGCTCTCGCGTGGACTGTTCCTCGTTGTTCTCGAACTCCTGGTGCTGCGGCCGCTGATCTGGTTCCAATGGGATCTGTCCTTCGTCGCGCACCTGCAGGTGATCTGGGCCATCGGCTGGTCGATGGTGATCCTCGCGGCCCTCGTGCACACGCCGCTGTGGTTCGTCGCCGTCTTCGGCTTCGCGCAGGTGCTGCTGCACAACCTGCTCGACGGCATCCGCATGGGTTGGCCCGCGGACACGCTGGGTGAAGCGTTGTGGTGTCTGCTGCACCAGCGCAACGGGATCGAGTTGGGCGAGGGCGTGATCGCCTTCGTGCAGTACCCGCTGATCCCCTGGTGCGGCGTGATGGCGCTGGGCTATGTCGCGGGTGGAGTGTTCGGCATCGAGGCGCAGCGACGGCGGCGCGCGCTGGCGAGTCTCGGCGCCGCTTGCGTCCTCGTGTTCTTCGCGCTGCGCTCCGGCAACTTCTACGGCGACCCGCGTCCGTGGCGCGCGCCGCTGGGCCTGGACGGCGCTGCGTTGCCGGCGTGGCGCAGCGCGCTGGCCTTCTTCGACGTCGAGAAGTATCCGCCCTCGCTGCTGTTCCTCTGCATCACGCTGGGCATCGCCCTGCTTGCGCTGGCCGCGCTCGACGGCTGCCGCTTCGGCCGCTGGTGCAAGCCGCTGATCACTTTCGGTCGCGTGCCGCTGTTCTTCTACGTGCTGCAGTGGCCGATGGTGCACCTCACCGCCTGGCTGCTGCAGTTCGTGAACGACCAGCCCTGGGGCTGGGACATCCAGCCCGCGCTCGAGCCCGTGATGCCGCCAGGCTCGGGCTTCGGCCTGCCCGGCGTGTACCTGGGTTGGGCGATCGGCCTGCTCGTGCTCTACCCGCTGTGCGCCGCCTTCGCCGCCAAGAAGCAGAAGAGCCGCTCGGTCTGGCTCTCCTACCTATAGATAGGGCGCTACTGGTAGGAGCGCGCGAGTTCACGCGCGGCGAAGTGCGAGAACAGCGCCGGCGAGAGGAAGGCCAGGGCTTCGTCGCCGGGCGCGTCGCTGGAGTCGCGCTCCAGGGCGTACCAGGCTTCCAGCGAGCGCTGCACGCGGATGTCGCGCGCATCGAGCTCGACGCTGCTCGACCAGGCGACCATGCCGGTCTCGCAGGAGACCATTTCGACTTGCGCGGCGAGGCGCATCGGCGTGTAGGGCCACATTTCGCGCACCGTGCCGACGAGCACCGCGTCGACGTTGAAGCGCTCGGCGATCGCCAGCAGCGTGCGCGGCTCGTACCAGCCGCGGCGGTAGGGATCGGCGCGGTCGATCTCGATCAGGTCGGTGGCGTCGAGCTGCACGATCTCGAAGTTCACGCGCGGCGCCAGCTCCAGCGCCAGGCTGCCCTCGAGATCCTGGGCACGGCGCGGGTCGATCTCCTTGCCGGTGAAGGGCACGACGGCGACGCGCTGCACGCGGTAGCTTCCCAGGTCGGAGGCCGACTGGGAGCGCGCCAGCGTCTCCTGCGGCGCGACGTAATTGGGGATCATGCTGCAGGCGCCGCACAGTCCGAGCACGGCGAGCGCGGCGGCGATGGCGTGCGACATCAGCGCTGCTCCGTGGAGCGTTTTTCGGGCGCGGGAGCCGCTGCCGAATCGTGTTTCGGCGTCGAAGCCAGCGTCTTCGCCGGCAGCGAGAGCGAGAGTTCCAGCCAACGCTTCTCCGCCTCCAATCCGCGGATCTGCGCCGTGGTCAGTCGCGCGGCCAGATCCAGGTTCTGGCTGCACAGCTCGGTGCTCGACTGCTCCGCGGTCTTCACGCGCGCCTCGAATTCGTTCGCGCGCGCGACCTCGAGCTCGAGCGTCTTGCGCATCTGCGCGATCTCGGCGTCGCGGGCGGCGATCTCGAGCGTCAGCTGATCGCGCTCCTCGACCACGCGCTGGTAGAGTTCCAGGATCTTGGCGCGCGAACCCTCGGCGCCCTGCACCTCGCGGCGCGGCAGGCCGGCGCCCGGCGCGACTCCCTGGGGCGAGACGATCGAGCCGTCGCGTGCGTAGAGCACCGACTCGGCGACGACCGGCGCGGTCTTCTGCACCGGTTCGGGCGCAGCCGTGCCCGCGCCGGGCAGCATGTGACAGGCGCCGAGGCCGCAGGCCAGAACGGACAGGACGAGAAACTTCGCGGAACGCATGCCGGTCTCCTCAACCCTGCTTGGGGTCGTACTCCAGTTCGACAACGGTCACTTCGCCGCACGAGCAGCGCACCTCGATCGCGTGCACGACCTCGGCTTCGCGCAGCAGCTGCACGCGCTTCTGGCAGCGGCCCTGCTGCGCCTTGCTCGAGCCCGAGGCGGTGGCGCGCGTCGGCAGAGCCGCGGTCGGTTCGTTGGCCGCGGACTCGATGCGCACGCAATCGCTCTTGATGATCGACGAACTCATGCCTCGCCTCCCAGTGCGCGGTTGAGACGGTAGAGGGCACGCGTGTGGATCTGGCTGACGCGCGATTCGGTCACGCCGATCACCTCGGCGATCTCGCGCAGCATCAGGTCCTGGGCGTAGTACAGCGTGATCACCAGCTTGTCCTGCTCGGACAGGTCGCGGACCGCGGCTTCGAGCAGCTCGCGCGTCTCGTTCCATTCGGCGCTGCCCAGCGGATCGTCGCAGCGCGGATCGGAAAGCAGCGCCGACAGTCCAGCGCCGCCCTCTTCGTCGAGCGTGCTCGTCCCGGCGGTCTTCGCGCTGAGCAGGATCTCGTCGATCTCCTCCACGGGCACGCCGAGCTTCGCGGCCAGGTCCTCGGGAGTCGGCGGCACGCCGTATTCCTGCTGCAGCTTGGCGAACGTGCGCTCGACCTCGCGCAGCTTCTCGCGCCTGCCGCGCGGCAGGAAATCCTGCTGGCGCAGCTCGTCGAGGATCGCGCCGCGCACCTTGGGATAGGCGTAGGTCGAGAACTTCAGGCCGCGGCTGGGCTCGAAGGAATCGGCGGCCTGGATCAGGCCCAGCATCCCGTAGGCGACCAGGTCCTCGCGATCGAAGCTCGCCGGCAGGCTGAGCGCCATGCGGCCGGCGATGTGCCGCAGCAGCGGAACGTGGTCGAGGATCAGCTGGTCGCGATCGATCCGCGCGTGCTGCAGGTAGCCGCTGAGGTCAGCCATGGTTCAGCCTCCGGCCGCGCGCGCGAACGCGCGCCTTCGCGCACTGACCGGCATGTTTTCGAGGACTCATCGGCGCTCCTTGGGTTCCGCGGCGGCGCGTTCGCGCGGCTTCGCGCTGCGAGCCAGGGCCTCCTCGCGATCGCCCGCTCCCGACCAGGCGAGCAGGCGAGCGATTCCGTGCGCGAGCACCGCCATCACCAGCGTGGTGAGGGCCCCGCGCGCGGAGGCGACCCACAGCGGGCAGTCCGCGACCAGCGAAACGAGCGCGGCGCAAAGACCCGCGACCACCGCCAGGCGCCGACCGAAGTCGGTCCAGACCGTGATCAGGCTCCAGGCCGCGTGGCTTGTGTCGACCATGTCGGACTATCCCTTGAGGACCGGGGTCAGGGTCGGGACGGCCGGGAACCAGCGCTGCACCCGCGCCGAAAGCCCGCGCAGGCAGTGGCATTCCAGGCTCAGCGGCCGGTCCAGGGCGAAAGGCCGCTGGCGCGCGATCGAGGCCGTCACCGAGCCCGAGCGCGGCAACCAGCCGGCCAGGCGCGGCGAGCGCACCAGGAACTGCTCGCACACGCCGCGCAGGCGCGTGGCGATGCCGTCGGCCTGATCCGCGCCGTCGACCTGGTTGAGCACCAGCTCGGGCGTCGGCAGGTCGATGCCGCGCTCGGCCGAGTAGGCGTCGAGCGCCTTGATCATCCCGTAGGCGTCGGCTAGCGCGGTCGGCTCGGGCGTCGTGACCAGCAGCACGCGATCGGCCGCCGCTGCGAAGCCCAGCACGTCGCTGCCCACGCCCGCGGCGCCGTCGCCGATCACGATGTCGTAGTCCGCCGAGAGTTCGGCGAGCTGTGCGAGCAGGCGCACGCGCCGGCCCTCGTCGTCGCGCGCGAGATTCTGCGCGCCGGACTCCGAGGCCAGCAGGTCGAAGCCGCCGGGCGCGCGCACGACACATTCGCGCAGCGTCGCGCGACCGGCGAGCGCGTCGGCGATCGTCGTGCGCGGCGTGAGCGAGAGCAGCACGTGCGCGTCGGCCAGGCCCAGGTCGAGGTCGGCGAGCAGCACGCGCCGGCCTTCGCTGGCGAGCTGCACCGCGAGGTTGACCGCCAGCATGGTCTTGCCGACGCCGCCTTTGCCGCCGCTGATCAGCACGAAGGGTGAGCGCATCGCGGGGCTCAAACCAGCCTCCCGCGCAGCACGAGATCGGCGCAGGTCTCCGCGTCGGCGCGCCGCAGGTGTTCGGAGACCTCCTGGCCGTCGCACAGGAACAACAGGCCGTTGCCGCACGCGGATCCGACCTCCAGCGCGGGCGCGGGCGCGCGCGTCTCGTCGAGCTTGGTCAGGATCGCCGCCGTGGGCCGCGTCGGGCCGAAGGATTCCGCCGCGCGCTCCAGGGCCTCGCGCGAGGCGCTGGCGGCGAGCACCAGGTAGGTTTCCAGCTGGGTGCGCAGGCGTGTGCCCTCCAGCGCGCGCGCCAGTCTTTCGAGCGCCGCTGCGTCGTG
>Ga0315910_10001730_pt1 | contig 19787 bp, 13 predicted proteins | sample EdamamesoilMG_FD_204470 | JGI IMG/M metagenome (GOLD analysis project Ga0315910, IMG submission 204470) | Garden soil microbial communities collected in Santa Monica, California, United States - Edamame soil | ecosystem: Environmental > Terrestrial > Soil > Garden | place: USA: California...
CTGCATCGCAGGCTCGAGAGCATGGCACATCGCGGCGCCGATGGAGGCGAGGCGTCGCGCCTGCGAGGCTAGGCAGGGAGCAGACCCTTCCGAGCGAGCACTCGGCGCACGCTGGGCGCGGTGACGATGCTCGTTCTCCGCTGGGGTCGACACGAGCGGAGCGTCAGGTCGCGGACACTGGAGAATTGAAGCTACGCAGGCTTGCAGCAGCGCGCGACTCGTCTCGCGTGCCCGCCGTGTCGCAGCATTGCTCTTTGCTGGCTCGCGAGCTTCAGCGAGGATGCGACCCCTCATCGCGAGTTGAGCAATTGCATGGCGCCGCCGACGAACGGCGCCGAGGATGGGTACGAAGGTGGAGCGAATGTTTCGCAGTCTGTTTCTGGTGAGCGTATCGGTGCCCTCGTTCGTGGGCTGCTCGAGCGACGAGCGAGCCCCCGTCTCGCAGGAGACGGCGGGCGTGGTCGGCGCTGCCTCCGCCGTGGATGCTGCCGTGGCCGCCATGAGCGTGGAGAGCGTGGACTCGATTGCCTACTCGGGTAGCGCCTGGAGGATCAGAAACTCTTTCCGGCAGACGCCCAGCGCCAGCCCGCCCTGGCTGCTTCGCGACGACATCACCAGCTATCGCCGTGCCCTCGATCTGCAACAGCCCGCGTCGCTGGCGACGGGCGACACGTTCGCTCAGAATCTGTTCTTCGCGCCCGCCGTGGCCGGAACGTACGTGCAAAACGTCCCCGCGGATCAAGCCGCGTGGGGGCAACAGCTGGAGATCTGGCTGACGCCCTGGGGCTTCCTGCGGGGCGCGCGCGCCAATGGGGCCGAGGCGAGCACGGAGGTGGTCGATGGCCAGCGATACTCCGTCGTCACCTGGAAATCCCCGGCTGGGCAGGCCGCGCCATCGGGGCTCACGTATACGGTGAAGGGCTATATCGACGAGCAGAATCTGGTGACGCGGGTGGAGACGCGGACGGAGGACGCCTTCATGGGGGACCTTCAGGTCGCCGCCCTTTATAGCAACTATGCCGAGCTGAACGGCGTGATGTTCCCCCGGACCATGGAACAGCAGCGCGCCGGCGGCGGCGTGTTTGGGGTGGAGGTGGAGGACGTGACGGTCAACCCCGAGAACCTCGAGGAGCTACTGACTCCGCCAGACGCGCCTGCTGGCAACCCGCCCGGCGGAGCCGCTCCGCCCGAGGAGGGCGTGACGCCGCTGGCGCCGGGCGTCTACCTGATCACGGGCGGCTATGTGAGCCTGGCGGTCGAGTTTGCGGACTACGTCGCCGTGTTCGAGGCGGGTCAATCCGAGGCTCGTGGGCAGGCCATCATCGACCTGGTCGAAACGGCAGTCCCGGCCAAGCCCATTCGCTACGTGATCAACTCCCACCCACACTCGGATCACACGGCGGGTCTGGTGCCGTTCGTTCGACGGGGAGCAACGATTGTGACGCACGAGAGCAACGTCCCCTTCCTGGAAATGGGCCTCAGCACGCCCCGCACCCTGCTCGGGGAGGAGACGCTCAGCCCTCGGTTCGAAGCGGCGGGCGAGCTGATGGTTCTCGAGGACGCCAGCATGCGCCTCGAGCTGCGGCACATCCCCAATCGTCACTCCGACGGCATGCTGGTCGCGTTCCTGCCAACGCAGCGGGTCTTGTTCCAGGCGGACTTCACGCTCCCTCAGGGCGGAGCGGCCGCCAACCCCTTCGTCGTCAGCCTGGCCGAATACGTGCGGGACTCAGCGCTCGACTTCGACAGCTACCTGGCGGTCCACGCCGCCGCGGTGCCGCAAACCAAGGCGGATCTGCTGGCGACCATCGGTCTCTGAAAGAACGAACGCCGCTGCGGCGGCGCTCGAGCTTTGGATTCGCTGCGGGCCGAGCGCCGCGCCGCGACCTCTTCATCTACCCGGAGGAGAAGCGAGAAGGCGCCTGTGCGCCCGCGGCCTGGCCAGGGAGCCTGCGCCACGAGGAAGCCAATCCGTGCAAGACAAGGCGAGCTCGAGCGGCCTCGGCGCTCGCGAGGCGGGCATGTTGGCGTCGGTGGGACACGAGCGCATCGGGTGCCTGCTCGTCCGCGCCCGGCTCGCGGGCGATGCTTAATGTGCGCGTGCCTGATGCCGTTGGCCAAATTCGGTCCACGCATGGGCTTTCTCGACTTCAACGCCGAACGACGTCGCGAGATCATGCAGGCGAGCTACGCGCTTGGCGCTGATCTCGTCCGCTGGGCAGACGCCTTGCACGCCGCGTTGGCGCCTGCCCTGGATCTGGGCCAAGGGACGCTCGTCGGGCTGCTGGATCTCGCCGACGGCGGCATTCGCCTGGAGCACCTGCGGCGAGCGGGAGCCGCATCCCTCGCGCACCAAGCCGTCGTGCACCTGAGCGTGTGGCTGACGCCTCAGCGCTTGCGCGAATCGTTCTTCAATGGGCGCGTCCTCGGCAGCAGCAGCGGACACTACGCCGACGAAGACCTCGCGGCCATGCAACAGCGCGCTCGCGGCGTGGGGAGTCGAGACGCCGCCGGTTGGTGCGTGAACGACGGCGTGGGTTTTGGCTTCATGCTCGTTGCGCCCTCGCCTTCACAGCTGGTGCTGCCGGCACAGGCGCTCGCGGTCGCGCGGCGCCTGGGTCTCCACGTGGCCACGGGCCTGCGGCTGCAGCGCGTCCTGTCGAGCGGCGCGCTCGACGATCCGTCGGTCGAAGCCATCTTCGATCCGGCGGGTGGACTGCAGCATGTGGCGGGGATGGCTCGCAGCGACCACGCCTCGAGTCGGTTGCGCGCCGCAGTGCTGGCCCGCTCCGAAACCGGTGGGGGCGAGCCGCTGGAGGGCTCGACGGCATGGGAGGCGCTGGTCTCCGGGCGCTGGTCGCTGGTGGATCGTTTCGACTCCGACGGGCGTCGATTCATCGTCGCCTACCGCAATCCGCCCGGCTGCTTGGACCCACGCCGGCTCACACCGCGCGAGGAGCGCACGGCGATGTTGGCGGCGCTGGGGCAATCCAACAAGGAGATCGCCCTGGAGCTGGACATCACGGAGTCCACCGTTGCAAGCCTGCTCTCTTCTGCGCTGGGCAAGCTCGGGCTCGAGTCTCGCACCTTGCTGCCGATCTTCTGGCGCGACCTGCACGGTCCGGCCTACGCCATCGACGCGATGGACGCTCGCCTGGTGGCGCTGTCCGAGCAGATCGACGCAGAGGGCTTCGCGTGGTTGACGCCGGCAGAGCGTGCCGTCGCCAAGGGCTTGCTCGCCGGTCTCTCGGACAAGGAGATCGCGCATGCTCGCAGCTGCTCCCGCCGTACCATCGGACGACACAGCGCGGCCATCTATCGCAAGCTGGGTGTCGGTTCTCGATTGGAGCTCGCCTCGAAGCTGTCCCGTTCGAGCACGTGACGCCGCCCCAACGGCGTCGCTGGCGTCTAGAGAATTTACCCATGGGCGCGTGCGCCTAGACTCGTAGACTAGTTAACACGGGAGCTGAAGTCGCTCGTCGGCCAGCCCAGGCGTGCCTGGGCCCGAACCGACGCGTATCCGGCTCACCTCGAGGGCGCAGGTGCGGTCGTGGGCAACGGCGCACTGCCGTGTCGCGCGAAGGGTCGGTGTGGGGTCACCTCGGGGACCGCACATCAACTGACTGTCCGCCTGCATGTCGGCAGCAGACCAGGGAAAGATGGATGAGAATCGTTAATCACACGTTTGGCGGAATGGTTGCATGGCTCGCGCTCGGAGCCGCAGCCTGTGGCGGCTCTGATGCGATCTGTGTCGGAGAAGACGGGAGCCTGGCGGCTTGCGAATCCGCCACCGAAGGCGATGACGCTGCTCCACTCACGGAAAGGCTCGCGGCCATCGACGCGGAGCTCGCGGTCGGAGCGCAGGGTTCGGATGTGCGCGCCGTGCACGAGTACCTGACGGAATATGGTTACCTCCCGAACGAGGACCTACAGTCGCGATTTCCCTCGTGGCAGCCATTCGTGGACGAGCTCCCCGCAGACCCGGAGATGTACGACGACGTGACGTATCGGGCGGTGCGCCGGCTGCAGCTCAACTCCGGCCTCGCCGCCACGGGTGTGCTCGATGAGCCGACACGACAGCTGCTCGCTAGCGAACGCTGCCCGCTGCCAGACGGCGTCCTGGGGACCAGCGCTGCCGAGGTCGATAAATTCAAGCACACCACTCAGCTGCTCAGCGATGTGGATCTCACCTGGCAGGTGGTGAACGTCAACGGCACCAGCTTTGCGAACTTCAGGTCGTTCTGGTGCACGAGTGCCGGGAGCTGCGCCCAAGGTGACCGGTTCGACGCGGTCGTTGGTGCATTCCATCAGGCCTTCGAGACCTGGGAGAGACAGACGGGCGTGAGGTTTACTCAAGCTGCGGGCGGCGCGGCAGGGGAAATCCAGATCACGTTCACGACCGATGCGAGCTTCGCCATGAAAGCGGCGTTTCCCAACGAGCCGAGGCCATACCCCATTCAGGTCTCGTCCGCGAAGAACTGGTTCGTGGGCAGAGAAGTCGCCTCGCCCGCCGCCGGTTGGAATGATATCGAAACGACCGCGCTGCACGAGATCGGTCACCTCCTCGGCCTTTCTCACTCCACGGTGACCGGACAGGCATCGACGCCCGGAGCCGATATCTACGGCGCGACGATGACCCCAGGGGTCCGGGATCAACTGGTGGACTGGGTTCTGCACCCCGATGACGACGTGGCCGGCAGCACCAAGTATCAAGACTGGATCGGCATGCCCCTCGCGGACGCGTCCGGCGTGAGCCTCGGCGCCATCTCGGACATCGCCGCCGGCAACACCCAGGTGTGGGTCGTCTCGGGCAGGGCGTACTCCGGCGGAGGATCCACCATCCACAGCATTCCGATCAGCACAGCCCTGAGTGGATCCGCGACGTGGTCGAATCACGTGGCCGGCGGGCAGGGCGCACGCCGCATTGCTATGGGCCAGGCGAACGTGCCCTGGATCATCAATGCCTCGGGGCAGGTGATGGAGCGCGTCGGAAACGGCTGGACCTTGCGCGGCACACCCTCCAACTGCGCCTATGACATCGGCGTCGGCGGCACGAGCGGCACCGGTTCCGTGTGGATCCTCGGTTGTACCGAGGACGCCTCGGGGGGCCACAAGGTCTACCGCTGGAACGGCGCCACCGCCACCTGGGAACAGCCCAATGCGAACGCGCGGGGCTGGCGCATCACCGTCGATCACGCTGGCATACCCTGGCTCATCGATGCCTTCGGCGAGATCTGGCGTCGCCCGCCGGCAGTGGGCGATTGGACGAAGCTGCCCGGTACCGCGATCGACATCGGCGGAGGGCCGGCGGCCACCGCCGCCAATGGAACCCTGGTGATCAGCAACGTCTACGTGACGCGGCCGGATCACAGCATCTGGGCGTGGACCGAGCAGCCCGAGGATCCGTCCCCCGGCACCGATCTGGTCACTGGCGCCTTCGTTCGGAGCCAGCTCGGGGAAGCGATAGGTGTCGCCGTCGCCGCGAACGGCAGCCCCTGGGTGCGGGCCGCGAACGGCACCGTCTGGGCGCAGCGCTGAGCGACGTTCGCTGAAAGACGACCCAACGCAGCGCGCGCTGGCTCCGCTAGCCGCGCGCTGCGTCTCATGGGCTCTCGGCAGGAGAGTGGCCGTGCGCAGCGTGGCGACGTCACGCTGCGCGCGGCGAGGGGCCGGCCCACCGCTATCGAGTGCCGCCGACTTCTCACCGGCTCACTGCGAAGGGAGCGGGTCCCTCAACGTTCCGGCTCATCCCGCCGCGGCGCGTGTTTGCATCGCGTCGCGCTTGCTGTCACAACGCGCGACGTGGGCAGGGCATGGATGCGGGCTTTGTCGGTGGCATTCACGCTGGGCGCCGCGCTCGGCGGTGCGCCCGGAGCACGCGCTGCCGAGCTGTTCCTGGCTCAGCCGTCGCCCTGCGCGATCGGGGAGGAGCTGTCGTTTCGAGCAGAACGCGCCCTCGGGCGGCCGCTCGCGGCAGCGGCGGACGTGCGCTGCACGATCCGCATGGCGCGCGCGGCAGGCGCGTTCACGGCCCGCCTCGAGCTGGCGCGCGGGGACGGGCCGGCGCAGCTTCGTTCGTTCAGCGCGCCGAGCTGCGAGGCGCTGACGGACACGCTCGCGCTGGCGGTGGTGCTGGCGCTCGGAGGCGGCACCGAGGCGAGCAGCGCGTCCGCCAGCGCCCCTGCGGCCCCCGGCGCTGCGCTACCTACGGGCCCGACAGCGGCTGAAGTGGCCAGCGTGCGCGGCGCGCCGGTGCCGGAGGAGGCTCTCGCGAGCGACGCTCGGGATGCCGCTCCGCTTGGCAGCGGCGAAAGCTCGGCGCGGGCGGCAGGGGCACCCACCTGGACGATTCGCGGGGCGCTCGCGGCCGACGCGGGCAGTCTGCCCGGCGTTGGGCTGGGAGCGCAGCTCGGCGCATCCGTGGCGTGGAGCGAGCTCGAGCTACGCGCGCTCGGCAGCTACTTCCCCTCGCGGCAGGCCAGCGTGGAGTCGCTCGCGGGCGCGCCGATCGGCGCAGAGCTCGGGCTCGCGGCGGGCTCGCTGCTGCTGTGCGCACCCGAGCTCGTGCGCGCGGCCAGTTTGGCGTTCGGTGCATGCGGCGGAGCAGAGCTCGGCGCGCTGTCTGGGGAAGGCAGCGGGCTCAGCGAGCCGCACGCCAGGCAGTCGCCGTGGGCGGCGGCGCTCGGCCAGCTGTCGGCGCGGTGGGGGATGGGGCAGGGGGGCCTGGCGCTGGAAGCGTTGCTGGGCGCGGCGGTCCCGCTGGTGCGTGACGAGTTCAGCGTCGTCGATGAGGGCAACCTGCGCGTCCTGCATCGCCCCGCACCCGTCGCGGTGAGAGCGAGCGTCGGCGTCGGCATCTCGCTCGATTGAGCACAATTGAAGTCTAGTGCCGGGCGCGGCACCCAAAACGACGGCGACGTTGTCGCTCGCTGACAAAACGCTCGCAGTCCGGACATGTTGCGAATCGGGTGCGGACGGACGCAAAACAGCAGGCGCTCTCATCTCGAGAGCCGGACCGGAGCGGCGAGCTGGAAACGGCTCCGGAATCGCGCGACTTCGACAAGGTGTACGCGCGACACTTCGAGTTCGCGTGCCGCTCTTTGCGCCTGCTGGGCATCGAATCGGACGGCCTGGACGACGCGGCGCAAGAGGTGTTCGCGATCGTGTTGCGGCGCCTCGACAGCTTCGAGCACCACGGCTCGGTGCGGACGTGGATTTTTGCGATCGTGCAGCGCGTGGCGGCGAACCACCGCCGCTCGCGCCGGAGGAAGCGCGATCGGCTCGAGCCGCTCGGAGATGCCTACGCCGCGCCGCACGCGGACCCGCACGTCCAGGCGGAGGCTGCGCGCCTGGCGCGCTTGATTTGCTGTTTCGCGGAGAATCTGGACGAGCCCCGGCGCGTGGTGCTCGTGCTCGGCGTGCTGGAGCGGGCGCCAGCGCGCGAGCTCGCCGACGCGCTCGGTGTGCCGCTGTTCACGGCATATTCGCGGGTGCGCACCATGCGTGAGGCGCTCGGGGCGTACCTGGCACGTCATGAGGTTGGGCCGATGAGCGAGGGCGAGCGATGAGCGACGAAGATCCGTTGGAGACACGGCTGGCGCTCGGCTGGCGGGCGCTGTCTCCGCCGGCGGCCTCGATGCCGCGCGTGCGCGCGCGCGTGCTCGGGGACGCCGCCGCGAGTGGCGGCGCTGGCCCGAGGGGCGCTCGCGTCGAGCGCGGCGCTGACACGGGGACGAGGCTCGCCAGCGGCGGGCGCTGGGGAGCGCGCTGGCACGCCTTGAAGGCCAGCGGCGCGCTGGGCCTGGTGGCAGGCGCCAGCTTGCTCGCGCTGGGCCTCGGCGTCGGCTTCTCGTTGCGGCCCGGGGCCAGCGCTCACGACGCGCAGCCCGCTGCGCCGTTCGGCAGCACGAGCGATGCCCCGCGAGTCGATGCCGGGCCGTTGCGCCCCGCCGATCCTCGCGAGGCCGATGGCGCGCTGCAGACACGCGGCGATCTCGAGGCGCAGGAGCGGTCTCGATCGGCTGGCGGTTCCCGCTCTTCTGCGCAAGGAAAGAGCTCGCTGGCGCCCGCAGCGAGCCCGCCCGCACCGAGGAGCACGGCTCGATCGCTACCCACGGCGCGCCCCCCCGCTCGCGGCATGGGGGACGCCGAGGAGCTGCGCGTGCTCGAGCGCGCCGAACGCGCGCTGCGGGCCGCCAATCCCGAGCTCAGCTTGGCGTTGCTGCAAAACCTGGACGAGGCGCGGCCCCACACCCGCTTGCTGGAAGAGCGCCGCGCCCTGACACTGATGGCGCTGTGCCGAACGGCAGCGCCCGAGAGCACGGCTCGTGCTGCCGACTTCACACGTCGCTACCCGAGCAGCGTGTATGCCGAGCGCATCAGCCTCGACTGCGCGAAACCGACAAAAACGAGCGCGCCGGACATGAACTCGAACGAAGGAGATTCTCATGTCAAACCGTAACCGTCATCACACCCTCGCTCTCGCGCTGCCCTCGTGCGCGCTGCTCGCCGCCTGTTCAGGCGACGTCGTCAACCTCGGAGAGAACGAGAGCGAGCTCCGCATCAGCGGCGCGAGCTGCGCGCTGGACACGTCAGGCACGGTGCGCGTGCAGAACCAAGAACAGCTGAACCTGCTCGCGGGCTGTGAGCGTGTCCAGGGAGACCTGATCGTCTATCCCTTCGAGGGAGCGGACTTCACGGCGCTGGGCTCCCTGCTCGTGGTCGAAGGCCGGCTCGAGCTCGGGCGTTTCTCGATTCTCGACAGCCAGTTCTTGGAGGGGACGCCCACGGACAGGGCGGGCTTGGATGCGGAGCTGGCCCTGAGAGAGGCCGGCTGGATCGGATCGCTCCAGGGCTTCGAGGCGCTGGAGAGCGTGGGGGGGCTGCACCTGCTCGGCCTGGGCGCGAGCAGCCTCGAGCCGCTCTCCAGCCTGCGTGCGCTCACCCAGAGCGGCACCTTCGAGCTCGGGCCCTGCACCAACCTGCGCAGCCTGGCGGGGCTCGAGAGCCTGACCGGGCTCAGAGATGTGCTCGTCAGCTGCAACAGCCTGGAGAGCCTCGCCGCGCTGGACTGGCCGAACAGCTTGGGCTCGCTGCGGCTGGAAGGCGCCAGCATCACCGAGCTGGGCGATTTCGACGTCACCACGCTCAACTTTCTCGGCATCATCGGCACTCCGCTCACCCACCTCGACGCGTTCGCTCGCGTGACCGGAGTGCAAGCCTTGGTGCTCGCGGACAACGACGCGCTGACAAACGCCGACGGCCTCGGCGCGCTCGGGACGCTGAGCCAACTGGGGCTGATGGATAACGACCTGCTCGAGCGCTTGCCCGACTTCAGCTCGGTGAGCTTGCTGGAGACGATGGACGTGGTGTCCAATCGCTCGCTGGTCGCGCTCCCGAGCTTCCCCGCCATCCAGCAGGTGTTCGCGCCCGAGAATCAGGTCGGCTTGACCGATCCGCCCGGGCGCCTCAACCTCGGTGTCGACGCGCTGCTCGTGCAGGACAACCCCGCGCTCACGCAGGTGGTGTTGCCGCTGGGATTGCCCTCGGTCCGCTTCGTGCAGATCGCGGGTAACGCAGCGCTCACGTTTGTCTCGTTCTCCGACGTGACGGCGAGTGACTTCGTGTCGATCAACGACAACCCGGCGCTCGAATCGATCGACATCGGCGACTTGCAGACCGTGGACGAGCTGCGCGTGACCAACAACCCCGAGCTGCCGCTCGAGCAGCTCGAGGGGGTCCGCACCTTCGAGAGTCAATTGTCGAGCGAGCCTGCTTCCGATCCGTCGAGCCCCTGAGCCTCAAGGCTGAGCCGAGCGCGCCGCTGCCGCCCAGGGGCTGCCGCTCTCGAGCAAAGGCGCGCCTCGCCAGGTAGCCCTTGGGGGGGGATGTGGGTCCTGCGTCGCCACCCGCACTGGAAAGTGTGCTCCCGCCTTGGCACGGAAAGCCATGGCGATGCACACTGACGAGTTCGCGTCACGAGGCGCGGTCAGCACGGGGAGTAGGCATGCGCACGAGACGTACCCGATGGATTTCCGCCGCAATGTTGGCCGCGAGCACGGCCGCGTGGAGCGCTCCCGCTGGAGCATGCGGCGGCTTCTTCTGCTCCCAAGCGCAACCCGTGAATCAGGCAGCCGAGCGCATCATCTTCGGCGACAACGGCGACGGCACCATCACGGCCGTGATCCAGATCCTCTACGATGGGCCGTCGGAGAACTTCTCGTGGCTGCTGCCGCTCGGCAGCGTCCCCGAGGGAGACGAGCTCGGCGTCGCCTCCGACATCGCGTTCACACGCCTACAGTTCGCCACGAACCCACAGTTCAACCTGACGACGGTCGTCGAGGGCGAGTGCCGGCAGAACCCCAACGGAGGCGGCGGCGCTGGGGGATTTCTGGGGGGCAGCGCCGGATCCGGAGGTTCCGGTCCCGGTGTTCCGTCCGCCGATGGCAGCGTCAACGTCGAGGCGTCCGGCGTGGTCGGCGCCTTCGAGTACACGGTCATCTCCGTGGCGGCGGGCACGGACGATCCAGCGACACCGGCCGTCGACTGGCTCACCGAGAACGGCTACGACATCCCTCCCGGCTCCCGCGATCTGATCGGGCCCTATCTGTCCGAGGGCATGTTCCTGCTCGCCCTGCGCTTGACGAAGGGCTCGGACACCGGCTCGATCCGCCCCATCCAGATCACCTACGAGGCCAGCGCGCCGATGATCCCCATCAAGCTCACGGCGGTGGCTGCAAACGCAAATATGGGCGTGATGACCTGGGTGCTCTCGAGCGCTCGAGCGGTTCCGTTCAACTACAACGCGCTCGAGCTCAACGAGGCGCGGATCAACTGGTTCAACGCCTCCAGCAACTACAACGACGTTGTGACGGCGGCGGCCGACGACGCCGGCGGGCAAGGCTTCGTCACGGAGTTTGCAGGCCCATCGAGCCAACTCGCCGAGGTGGTGTGGACCAGCTTCGAGGAGTCGGACTGGAGCGCCACGCGGCAGGCCACATACGCCAGCTTCTCCGAGCTGTTTTACGCGCTCTACAATCGCTACCAGAGCTTCAGCGGGTTCTGGGACGCCATCCGCCGCTCGGTGACGCTGCCCGAGAGCGTCGCCTTCGAAGACTTCAAGAGCTGCCCCTCCTGCTACGTCGACGTCCTGACATTCACGCCCACGGCCATATTTTCTGCAGTCGAAGCGGACGTGATCGAGCCCCTGCGCGGCGTCCAGGAGCTGCTCGATCGATCGCCGTACGTCACGCGGCTCTACTCGACGCTCTCCGCCGGCGACATGACCGTGGACCCAGCTTTCATCATCAACGCGGAGCTGCCCGCGGTGGACAACATTCACCGCGCCGATCGTGTCATCGAATGCAACCCGAACGTCTACCAGTTCGAGGCGCCCTGGCGCATCGTGTTCCCCCAGGGCACCACCATTCGCGGCACCGCGGATCAAGTGGGCAGCTGGCCCACGGCCGTCGACGCCCAGCCGCCGAACTTCCGTGTGTTGACCCTCGCCGCCTCCGGCGAGGGCGCCGTCGTCGCCGACAACTCGAGCACCATCACCAGCATGCTCGCCGACTACAACGCCGGCCTGCCCGGCTCGGCGAGTGGCGGCGGCGCGGGGGGCAGCGCGGGTGGCGGCAGCATCCTGGGTAGCAGCGGCCGCGACGATGGCGGATGCAGCGTCGCGGGCCCGCTCGGCACCGCACGGACCCGACACGCTGCCTGGCTCGTCCTGGCATTCGGGGCCGCGCTCGCCCGTGCGAGGCGCGGATCGCGGTCGCTCCGAGGCTCGAGCTAGGTGTGGTGGTCGCTAGAGCGACACCTGCCTCAGCCCGACGCCGCGATTGAGCGCACCATCCGGCTCGGGTTCAGGGCCCGACGACACCGTGAGCCGGCGCGGGAAGCCCACGCGCTCACCATCGAGCGGCGGACCGTCCACCATCAGGTTCAGATACGGCGCGTTCCAGCGCGCTTCGGTGATACGTCGGGCGCTCCCGTCGGCGAAGTGCACCCAGCGCCCGACGGCAAACGTCTGTACCGACGCTGGCGTCAGCTTCACGAAGAAGCCGGCAAAGTGGCGGCCGATACCGCGCACCCAGTGCTCATCAGTCACCTCTCCCGACACGAGATACTCCGGAATCTGGAGCACCTCGGGATGGCTGAATGGAACGAGCCGTGCGCTGCAGCCTTCGAGCGTGAGCTGCGCCTGACGCTCCGGTGCGGCCGTCACCGTCAGGTCGAGCGGCTGCCCCTCTCCCGCGCGCGCCGGGAACGTGAACTCGCGCGCGTTGGGGTCGATCGAGAGATAGCCCGAATCGCGCCGATTGATGTTGTTGCGCACCCTCAGAAGGCTGCGCCCACCACCGCTGTCGAGCTGATAACGCAGCGTGACCTCATACAGGGCAGCCTTGCCGCGCACCATGAACCTCGGGGGAGCGTTCGACACCACGCAGCCATACTCACGCCACGGCACGGACGGCGCCGGACGCCATTCGATGCTGGTCGGCGACAGGTTGGTTGGCGCGTAGCCAGCGAGCAGCTCGCGATAAAACCACCAGCTCGCGCTCACGTTCCAGGATTGCCAATCGGAGAATGACGCGCGCGTGGTGATGACGCGCGGGGGAGTCCCCGCGAGCGCGGCCGAGAAGTCGCCTCGAACGCTGCCGAGCGCGTGAATGATGGAGTCGACCGACGTGAGCGCATGCGACGCCTGCACCGCCGACCAGATGCCCCAGTACTCCTCGATGACGGGAGTGCCTCGGGCCTCGCGCGCAGCATCGACATACGAGCGCCACTCGGCCCCGAGGTAACCGCCGAGCTCTGGAACGTAAAAGGTTGCGGCATCACGCTCGGCGAGCGCCACGCGCTGCGTGAAGGCGGCGCGGCGCTCTCGAAAAAATAGCACCGCCACGAGCAGCACGGAGCCGAGCGCGAACTGCCACAGTCGGCGAGCCGCGCGCGGGTGCTCGCGCTTCAGAAATGAGCGCGCGCCGGCCACGCACCAGGCGATCACGGCGACGTACTTCCACGCCTGGAAGCCGATGAAGTAGCCGCGCTCGATGTGCCCGCCGACGGACGGCACCACGCCGCCGAAGAACGAGGTCGCACCCACCAACGCGAACGCGGCATCCTCGACGCGTCGGGTGAGCAGCGCCCGGACCACCGCGACGCTCACCACGGCGAGCCCGGTCAGCACGTCCGTGTCGAGCAACTTGAGCACGTCACCCGCGCCGAGCACACGATCCGGCGCGCCCCACGGGCAAAATAGCCACCATTGATCGCGCACCACGTCCACCCAGTTGTAGCGCAGCAAATGATCGAGCCGGCCTCCGGCCGCGATGATGCCGAGCAGCGAACCGATTCCCCCGCCGAGAGCGAGGCCGCCGAGCGCCTGCTTTCTGCTCTCGGCCGAACCGAGCGCGAGACCGAGCGCGAGCAGGCCAAAGAAGGCAGCCGAAGGGACGCCGTAGTCGTTCGACCAGAGCGTGATCAGAACGCAGGTCGCCCCGAGCAGAGCGAGCCGCCAGCGGGCGCTCCAGGGGCGAGCGATGGCCACGGCCACCATCAGCGCGACGAGATGTGGAGCGAACGCGCGCAACGGCCGCAGCGAATTTCCTGGATCGGTCGCTTCCAAGATGCCGTGGGGCAAGAACTCGGGGGCCAGGTTGATGAGCAAGAGCAAGCCGAGCCCCGGCAGCACCGCGTGCCAGGCCGGCGTCGGCCGCGCCACGAGGTAGAACGAAATCGCCAACGTGGCCCCGGCACACAGCTGCACCGTGAACCACGCCGCAACCGTCGAGGCCGTCAGGTTCGCGCCGAGCAACGCGAACGTGGGAAAAAGCGCGAACAGAGGCCCGAGCCCGAGGTACGGCAAGAAATTGCGCCCCGGCGCCTCTCCGCTCGCGAGCCGATGCAACGAGCTCGCGGTCTGGAACGCCCCGTCCAGATGCTGGGTCGATGCGTACAGCGCTTGATCGCGGAAACGATAGTAGACGCCGAGCACGGCGAAGAGCACCGCCGCGAGCAAGACCACGAGCTCCGCGTGCGCGACCAACCACGCCTGCAGCCGCGAGCGTGCCGTCGCCCAGCGGGCGATCCCGTTTTCCATTCCCCCTCCCCCTACGAAACCGTCACGACACGGCAGGCGAAACGACACTCACCACCGCTGGCCGCGAGCCAACGGGCGAGCGCGCCCGCTCAGGGCACACGCGTTTCGACGCTTGCGTTCATGATCTTGAACGAGACCGCCTTGTCGGCGGATTGTGACCAGAGCCGGGTCTCGAAGTCCGTCGCCGATGCGTCCAAGAGCACGCCAAACTCGATCACGCCCTGGTCGCCTGCCTTCAGCGGTTGCTCGCTCGCCCAGGCGTGGATGCGCGAGCCCGCATGAGACACGATGTCCGCGACCAAGACCGTGGAGCCGCTGACGCCTTCGACGTTCAGCTTGACGACCACCGTCGAACCCTTGGGCGCACGCGCGTAGGGCCCGAACAACACGGCGGCCTGACCGCAACCTTTAGCCAGCCAGCTGCCGTCTTTGCTGGGGCTGACGCAACCTGCAGGCGCGAGATCGGCCAGCGCAAACGACCGCTTGAAGTCCGAGTCCCGCGGCACCTCGTCTTCCGCGCTGCCGCCGAATGTCGTACCGACCTGCGATGGCGGCGCTGGCGGCGGCAGAGCTTCTCGCTTCGCTTCTGCTTCCTGGCAGCCCCCGGCGCCGGCGATCGCGCAGACCCCCACGACGCATGTGACGATGCCGCGCCAACCGATCGCCGAACACGAGCTCGCTCGAATCATGAGAACCACCCCTCGCGCAAGCTAGCCGATCGCGTTCGAATCGGGCAAGTCAGATCGGTGCGCTTTTCCTCGGTCGGTAGGGCACATACAGTGTGTGAGCACCGGGCCCCCGCGGCGCTCTCCGTGGCAGTCGTATGCCGATCATGTGCTGCGGCTCTTTCCTCACGTCGAGTCAAAGCCCCGAGCCGCCACCGCTCGACGCGTGCGTCGAGCGCAGCGCGAGAGCAACAGGGTGTGGCAGGAGCGCGCATTCATTTGTCCGTCGAGGACGCCCCGTGAGACGCTGCTCGCGCGATGGGATTCTGGGAGAAACGACCCGGCAAAGAACCGGAATGGAATGACGGGGCGCTCGACGCTGAAGCGTTCGTCAAGACGCGGCAAACGAAGTGGTACTATACGGGGCTCGCGCAGTGGCTCCCCTCGCTCGGCGGCATGCTCAACCAGCAGCTCCCCGTCTACGAAAGCGCGACGCCTGCCATTCTCAAGGACCTCCGCGATCTGCGCACCTGCGCCACGAACGCGGCGAAGGGCGCGGACCACAGCCTGGCCCCCATGTTGACGAGCGCAGTCGAGCTCGCGGAGGGCACGCTCGTCAAGCTCGGGCACCGAGAAGACCGCGCCGAAGCATTCATTCAGCTCGTAACGGGTCAAGAGTATCTCTACAAGATCAACTACAATGATCGCGCGTGGCGGCTCTCTTATTTGGTCCATGAGCTCGTCCACGCGGAGTGCGACCAACGCTATCGCTATCACTCGTCGAACACCATTCCCGCGCTCAATGCGAATGGCGACGAGGGGAACGCAGATAACGACTTTGCGCTCATCAAGGCCCGCCTCGACGAAATCGGCACCATGATCAACGCGCTCGATGACGTGTTTGGAAAAGTCGCGGATGCGGAGCTCAAGACCCACCTCCTGGCCCGACTCGGACGCGCCAATAACACGACCCAGGAATGGGATACGGTGATGACGGAGCTGTATACCTACATGTTCCTGACGACGAGCGTCGACAAGGCGGCGAAGAACAAGATCCGGGAATGCGCGGAAGACGCCTTCAAGCGCCGGCACGCGAACTCTGCGCGAGGCAAGACACAGCGCCCCGGACATATGAACTGAGCGTCGTCACCGCGCCAGGGCGTCGCGCGCTCGAGCCAGAGCCCGAGCGGCTACTGCAGCCCGAGAGCCGCCTCGAGCCGCAGCACGCGCCTCGGATGCGCGCCGTGGGTCCCGCCGCGCTCAGGGCGACGGCAGGGCGGTGATCCACTCGCGCAGCAGCTCGACGTAGCGGTCGTCGACGCGATTCTTGGCCAGCGGCGGCATGCGCAGGGGTTTGTCGGCGCTGTTCGAGCGCAGGTAGACATACGAACGCTCCGGGTCGCCGGGGGTGATCAAGTGCACGCCGTCGGGGCGCGGCCCGTCGATCGGATCTGCCCCGAGCAGGCGTTGCTCGGCGAGCGGCGTCGAGAAGCGCGCGTCCCAGGACGGGTAATGCGGGTCTCCGTTGTGACACGACGAGCAGTTCCCATCCCAGTAGGAACGCACGCGCGCCTCGACGGAGGCCGACTCGTCCGCGAGCCCCACGAGCCGGGGGTAGGCGTCGACCGGGGTCTCGCCCAGCTCGCGGTCGAAGACGCCGAGCGCCGACCACGCCTCGAGCTGATTGTGCGCTCCTGCGCCCTCGCCGTAGTCGTAGTCGCCGTTCAGCTGCGAAGTGCGGACCCCTCGCACCGGGCCCAGCGCGGAGGAGTGGCAGTTGCCGCAATGGCGCGCACGCGGGTAAGTGTAGCGTTGCTCGCGCGGCGTGCCGTCCTCGCCGATGATCTCGAGCATCTCGTCCGCCCCGTCCGAGAGGAGCTGGGCGTCGCGCTGGTCCTCGTCCCAGCGGTAGAGGAGGCCGTAGAACCCGCCGCCTTCTGCCATGACGAGGAGTCGAGTCTCGAGCCGGCGCACGTCCTCGGGTGCGCGCTCGTCGAGCGCCATGCCGAAGTGCTTGATCAGCACGGTGCCCTCGGGAAACGCCCAGGGCTCGTTCTCCGAGAACCCGATCTGGGCGCCGCTCGGCACCGCGATCCAGCGCTGCTTGTGAGCGCCGTCGCTCCAGAGCGGAGCCTGCACCGAAAACGGGATGATGCCGGGCACGGTCTCGAGCGTCTCGAGCGAGGCGAACACCCCGGTCTCGCTCAAGCGCTGGGGGCTCGCCTCGGCCGCGGTCGGCGGCAGGCCGAGAAACGGCTGCACCGGCAAGGCGCCCCGCGCGGAGGTCACGCGCAGCCCCGCGAAGGGATCGGTGTCCTCTGGATCCGACGCCGCTCCATCGTCCCCGCCGCAGGCCGCTGCAGCGGCTACCACGAGCGACAACCAACCCCCGCGCGCCGACAGTCGACGCGCTCCCCCTCGCTGACCACCCACCATCATGATTTATCTGGACCCTGCGGGCTGATACCCGACGCTCTTCCGCGCCTGTCGGCGCGAGAGCGCACTACGGTCACGTCCTCGCCCCCACGGCGACGACGCGACCGCCCACCACGCCTGCTCCAGCCCACGGCCTGTGTCGGTGACACGGGCCTCGGGGGGCGGGCATGTTTGATGTCGACGGAGATCGGCAGGCGGGGCGGAGGGCTTTAACGCGTTACACGACGCGGTACGGATGAGTTCAGGGATGGGTCGGCGGAGCACGGCGATATCGATCAGGAGCGGTTCGGAGTGGAGCTTCGCTACGATTGCGAGCTCCGAGCGGCTCGGCGCGCTCGCCTCGCGGCCCATTCCGAGCCGTCTCGATATGGAAGGCGAAAATGCGCCCCTCGCTCGCCAGCACACGCGTGCCGCGGGCAGGGCACATCGGGTGCCGACGCTGGTGATGTCGGACTCGGCAGAGCCAGCGGCCCGCGCACCAGGCGAGGTTGGCGCGCGGGCACGGAGCTAGAGAGGCCGTCGCACGTGACTCTGGCATCCATGAGTGCGCGCGACCGGGCGGATTAGACCGAGCGCGGTAAAATATTTCGTCGGTCTAATTCGCCCACCTGCGCGCACTCACGGGTCATGAAGCAATCACTCGCCCCTGCAGCGTGCCAATCTTGCCCTCGAGCGGACTGACGGGACCTGTCGACGGTCAGCGGCGTGTCAGTCGGCTGACTCGAGAAGACGACGCGCTCGTCGTCTTGGGTCTTCGTCCCGGCAGGGCATGTCTCGCGGCCTCAGCACGTGCGTCGCTTCGGGGTTGAGCGGCCATGTTCGGCGTATCGCCGGATAGCGTGCTGAGGAGCGCTACGTCGCAATAGGCCACTGAGGCCGCGCGTCTCAGCGGCTATGCCCGACGCGGCGTCAAAGCAGGTGCGGCGTGCTTCGAGCGCTCGTCTCGTCGAGCGAAGATCGCGTTGGAGCAAGCGCGCGTGCATCGAGTGTGGTGAGCGATGGAGTGAGAGGGTTTGATGTTTCATCGGAAATGCTGCGACACGAGGGGCGTTCTTCTTGTTTGATCGATCGCAGCGCGTCAGAGGTTCGATGTCATCGAGCGGTGCGCCTTGGGATGTTCCCTTGGGTGTGAGCTCGGACGAAGCCGCGTCACGTGCGACGGCTGGTGAAAAGCCTGCCGCCCACGGGGCGCATTGCAACCATGGAGTAAAACAAATGAAGATGATGAATAGGCTCGGGCTCGTGGCGGTGCTGGGTGGTGTCGTGGTGTCGAGCGCCGCGTGTGGCGCCGATGGAGAGGGGGCTTCGGGCTCGCCGGAGGCCACCTCGATCCCTGAAGATGAAGCGCGCGAATCCAGCGCCGAGCTGGTCGTGTTCGCCACGGGCGACGAGAGCAAGGCGCTCGGTCTGGCTCGGTGGGAAGTCGCGGGCGATGGCATCCGTGGTGCGAGCGCGGACGATCGCGTGCTGGCAGAGTTCGTGCTGCACCCGGAGGATGGGGTGATCGAAAGCGTCGTGCCCTCCGCCGGGGTGCGCTCCTTGGATGGCTCGGCCGAGCCGGCCCAGTTCGCCCCGGACACGGAGCGTTTCTTCGCGGCGTTCGAGCGAGATCGCGCGGAGGTCAGCGGGCTTTTGCCGAACGCATCCGTTCTCCCGTCCACGTTCATCGGCTGCAATTCGAGCTTCCGGGAATGTAACGAGAACGCCGCCGTTCAAATTGGCCTGGGCGGCTTCACGAGCTGCACGTGCACGGAGACGGAGTCATTTCCGTGCGGCATACCCGGCGGCGCGGGCTTCCAGCTCGACTGCTTCTGACCCAGCCTTCGCCATGATCCAGCCTCGCGTCCGCCGTGCACTGCCAATGAATGACGGACGCGGGCACCTGCCCCAAAGGGCAGCTGAAAATAGCATGGCTCACGGGGCAAGCCCAGGTAAACGATCCTGGGTTCGCCTCGTGAGTCGGCTCGGGCCGTTGCGTCGCTCGTCGTGGCTCGGGTACGCGTTCCTCGCGTTTGTGGCGAGCGCTTGCGACGGGCCGCCATCCGGCTCACCCGGTGACGAGGACACGCGCCTGTCGGGCAGCCTTTACCCAGGGGAAGAGCAGGTGCTCGAGCTCGCGGCGCCCACCGCCCCCGGTGGCATCTTCCGAGTCACGCTCGCCGCCGGCGCAGGGGCGGGCGAGCTCGGCGTCAGCGTGACGAGCCGGGCTACCGGGCAAACCTTTCAAAGCCATGTGCCCTTCGAGTTTGGCCAGCAACGGGTCGGCGTGGTCTCGGAGGGCGGGATGTACGAAGCGCGAGTTTCGGCCGCTCTCGCGGGAGCCGCGCAGAGGGATCGAGCCCGTGCCTTCACCCTGGTCATCGAGGCGCTGCCCCGGCCGCCCCAGGAATGTTGCTCTCCAGGCTCAGGCCCTGGCTGTGACGACGCCCAGACGCTGGCGTGCGTGTGTGAGCGGGACAACCATTGCTGCAGCGAGCGTTATGACGAAACGTGCGTCGCGGAGGCCATCGGCGAGTGCGCCTTGCGCTGCGTGAGCGACGCGGCGCCGAGCGATTGTTGTGAAACGAGCCAGGCGTCGGGCT
>Ga0315910_10001731_pt1 | contig 19784 bp, 16 predicted proteins | sample EdamamesoilMG_FD_204470 | JGI IMG/M metagenome (GOLD analysis project Ga0315910, IMG submission 204470) | Garden soil microbial communities collected in Santa Monica, California, United States - Edamame soil | ecosystem: Environmental > Terrestrial > Soil > Garden | place: USA: California...
CCAAACGATCCGAAGAGACCGTCAACGGCATGAAGACCGTTACGGTGGAAATCGACAAGGGTACCTTCCAAAGCGGTATGCCCGGGGGCCCCACGACGCCGCGCTCGGATTGGGCACTCTACGGCAGCATCGTGGACACCCCGGTGGGCGCGTATTTCTTCAAGATGACTGGGCCAGGGGCCACGGTCGCAGAGCAAAAAGCCCAGCTCAAGACCATGCTGGCAACGCTCTCGGTCAAGCCGCCGACCACACCGTGAACGCGCCGATCGCTCGCCGCCCGCAGGGCTCTTGTCCGCCCTGCGGTTCAGTTGTTGGCCGTGCGGCTCACGTGTTGACCCTGCGGCTCACTTGTTGACCCTGCGGCTCACTTGTTGGGCTGCGGGGTCACGCGCAGGTAAGGCTTGATGGCGACAAAGCCCTTGGGAAAGCGCTGACGTGCCTCTTCATCGCTGAGTGCCGGCACCACGATCACGTCCTGGCCGTCTTTCCAGTCCACGGGCGTGGCTACCTTGTGCTCGGCCGTGAGTTGCAGAGAATCAATGACCCGCAGAATCTCGTCGAAATTACGACCCGTGCTGGCGGGGTAAGTGATGGTGAGCTTCACCTTCTTGTCGGGACCGATGATGAATACCGAACGCACAGTGAGTGTATCATTAGCGTTGGGATGAATCATATCGTACAGTTGCGCCACCTTGCGGTCAGGGTCGCCCAGCAACGGGAAGTTGAGGGCCGCGCCCTGCGTCTCCTCGATGTCACCCGCCCAGCGCAGGTGATCGGCCACTGAATCCACGCTCAATCCGGCTACTTTGACGTTGCGCTTGTCAAACTCGGGCTTCAAATGCGCGACGCGCCCGAGCTCCGTGGTGCACACTGGCGTGAAGTCCTTGGGGTGAGAAAACAATACACCCCAACTGTTACCAAGCCACTCATGGAACTTAATGTCGCCCTGGGTACTTGGGGCGGTAAAATCAGGAGCTACATCACCGAGTCGAATTGCCATGGTCGTTTTTCCTTTCGTGCTTTTCTCTCTTGAGCGCCCTTAGACTGGTGCTGAGCACGACTGGGCGCAAGGTCAGAAAGCGCTGAAGCTTGCGTGCGAGCAACGCTCACCCAGCACTGGCCCCTGCCGCCCGTGACGGTTGACGGGAGGCCGGCACGGCATATGCAGTGGTCAATCCTAATCCTCACACGCGGGAGGCGGCTCGCAGCTCGCGTCGATGAGCGTGCCGTCCAAGCCGAGCCATGTGCGGCTCGGCTCAGAACTAGGAACCTCGACACCATTGTGTCCTTGGCCTTGGGCTGGACCACCTTGGGCGCGCATGGAAAACGTCGCAAGGTCGTGGGTGAACACAAAAGTGTTGAGCGGTTGTGGGTACGTGTCGTCGACAGCCAGCGGAAAATCCACCCCAGATGCCGCACAAAATGCTCCACTGCACGTGACGGTTCCCTGCACGTGATACCCGTCGAGACAACCGGGGCCACCAACGACGTCTTGTGGAGTCCATTGGGTGGTGCCGTGCGGGGGCGCGGGGCCATAGTCACAATTGTCCCACACCAAGGTCGTGCCAGAGAGTGTGCCCACGGCCAAACCGCATGCGTCGTGGCGGGTTTTGACCTGAAGGTCCGTGGTCGTCTTCGCGCCCGGTGCATCCACCACAAAGTACTGCGGCAGAGCGTATTCCAAAATGGTCACCCGATATGCCCCCCAACCGTCGGGGGCGGCACGCAACTTCAGCGTTCCTGGGCCGATCGTAAATTCTCCGTTGCCGGCGTTGGCAGGAGTATCGGAGACCTCGAATAGGCCCGTGATCGAATAAGTTGCAACAGGCGTGGCGCAGTCGCCGTTGCCACCTCCCCCCATGCTCGTGTCACCACCCATTCCACCCCCAGAGTCCGCGCGCTCGATGCTCCATGTGCGGCTTTTCCCATCCTCGGCCGTCACAATGAGTTCGAAGGTGTCACTGAGATCAATCACGTCGCCCACTTGTTGTGACGCGGAGGCCAAGGACGACACGGTAAGCGACGTGATGGTCGCCTGTGCTGCGTCTTCGGTGTCGGGTAAGGACACTTGCACGACACCCTCGTCAGCTAGGATTTGCGCCGGGGCGATCTCCCCGTCCACAGAGAATCCGAGCACCTCGGCTTGATCGAATTCACCGAAGTGACTCTCGTCGAGACACGAGGCAACCACAAGAACAAGCGGGCTCAGTTTCCAAACCTGGTTCATCTGGTACCTCAACTCAAAAATAGCCAACAAAGGCAAACTGAAGACTGAGCAGGTTGAGATCGACGCTGACTTGTACGTTCTGCTCACGGCCCTCGGACGTATGGTCGGTGGTGGCCTTGTAGTCTTGATATTCGAGACCGAGCACATTGACGCCAATTTCGAACGCGAAGTTCTTGCTAGCGGCCACCATCAGGCCCGGTTGCACCGCCAAACCCATGGAGAAGCCGTTGGAGGAAAGCACGCTCGAACTCGTGTCCGTGAACGTGCGTTCCACCCGCTCTCCATAGCCAAACACCGCCGCGGCTTGAGCATACACGAAGAATCGGTTTGCCTTGTCCACCGGGAGGAACCCCCGCACCGCCGGTCCCACCCGGACGTCGTATTCCACGCTGTTCAGGTCGTTGGGCGTGGAGCCGTCATCACTGATCGTCCCTTTGCTCAGCGTGCGACGATAGGCCAAGGTCATGCCCAGGGCGAGCGCGTTGGTCTTGAGGACGTAACCAGCAACCCCTTCGAATTTGGTCGTGAATCTGCGCCCGTCATCCACGGACCCTGCCAGCGTTTCATAGTTGTCCCGCGCGCGGTAGCCGAGCGACAGCGTGCCGCCCACGTAATAGTGGCCGCGCTGGAGGGGAGTCAGCATGACTTGGCTTTGTTCGGAGGGGGTCTGCGCGGGGAGCTGCTCAGTCTGCTTGAGCTGCGTGCGCAGTAAAATCACCTCTTGATGCAGGGCGCTCATCTCTTGCCGCAGGAGCGCCAACTGCTCGTCTGACGCCGGTCCTCCATCAACAGCAGCGCCCGCCGCGGCGTCGCTCGACCTCGACGCCGTGTCCCCAGTCGGAGGACTAGGTGTGACTTCGGGTTGCCCGGGGTCCTCCCGCACGTCCCTTGTCGATGGGGTTGCAGGCGTGAGCTCAGCAGCGCCGGCCCATCCGCCCCAGGTACTGAAGGCGAGGAGGGCAGTAGCCGTCATTGTGCGCGCTTGATGGTGCCCAATCAGGGTCGATGCAACATGTGCCACGTGTCACCCCTTATCCTGCGAGCGTAAACCGCTGGCAAGTTGCTGCCGGAGGTGAGGATGTACGGACCGGTTTGGCGGGCCCCCACACCGCTACGCGTCTGCCCGGTCAGCCTGTGCTTTGGGATGAGCCTTGGGCTTTTGCAACGAGCGCCCATCGCATGCAGACCTTTTACGTAGCGCAAAACGTACACCTCGTTGCGTACCGCAAGGTCCTCGGTGCATCCTGCGGTCGCCGGATGACATGAAAGGTGATGAGTGAAGACCAACCTCAAGAGCAAGTGGGCGTCATTGATCGTGGGTTGCGTGATGATGGCTGCTACGCCACACGTGCAAGCACAGGAACTCGGGCAGCGCTGGCAAGCGAACGACGAGGAGATCCCACCGGCGCTCAAGCCCTGGATCCCGTGGGTCCTCGCTGATTTGGGCGACGAAGCTTGTCCAGACATCAATGGCACCTACAGTTGCGCTTGGCCTGGGGAACTCAGGTTGAACTTGGACCAGCTAGGCGGAGACTTCAAGCAGGGTGTGGTGATGTCGACGCGCTCCTTTCACGTGTTGCCGGGGCAACACGGGGCATGGCCCAGTGAGGTGACCGTTGACGGGAAAGAATGGCCCGTGGTGGAACGCGAGCAGCAGCCCGCGCTGGAACTTGGGCCGGGTCAGCACGAAATTCAGGGACGCTTCGTATGGGATCGCATTCCCGAGACATTGCATGTTGGCGAGCACACGGCGTTCTTGTCACTGCGCTTGGCTGAAAAAGACATCCCCCTCATCAAACGGGAATCCGGAAATATTTGGCTCAAGGGTTTGAGCGAGACGCTCGACCCCCGGCATGCACCCGAACAAGTCGAGCTGCAGGTTTTTCGGCAACTGCGCGACGGCCTGCCGCTCCTCATCGAGACCTTGCTTTCCTTCCAAGTCTCTGGGCGCGCGCGTGAATTAGCGTTGCCCCAGGCTCTGCTTGCGGAGAGCACTCCGCTCTCGGTCGACGGGGACCTGGCCGTGGCGCTGGAGGCAGACAAGACGCTGCGCGTCCAGCTCGAACCTGGCAAACATGAAGTGCGTTTGCTCGCGCGCACCAGCGGCCTTCCCGAGTTCATCAAGAATCAGCCGCGGCCACAGCCCTGGCCCGAGCAAGAGTATTGGACCTGGAAACCCAATACCGAACTGCGTGCCGTAGACGTTTCCGGAGTTCCGTCCGTCGACGCATCGCGCACCGGACTCCCCGATGCGTGGCGCAGCGATGGAGTGTACGTCGTTGGACCTACCGACGCACTGAAACTCACGACGACCCGCCGCGCCCAAGAACAAATCCCCGACAATCGTCTGGAGCTGTTACGCGAATATTGGCTCGACGAGAGCGCGGGCCATTTCACCGTCCGCGACACTCTGACCGGGCAGATGCACCAGAGCTGGCGCCTCAACTTGCTGAGCGGTGAATTGGGACAGACTCAGCTCGGAGGTGAGGGACAAGTGATCACGGTGTCAGGGACGCCGGCTGCGCGAGGAGTCGAGGTGCGCGACAGTCAATTGTCCCTCGTGGCCGTGTCTCGTCTGCCCAAGACCACACGACTACCCGCGGTCGGTTGGTCCGAAGACGTGGAGCGGCTCACGACGACGCTGCACCTTCCGCCCGGCTGGCAGCTCTTCACCGCCGCCGGCGTGGACGACGCGCAAGATACCTGGATATCCCGCTGGGACCTGTTTTCGGCCTTTTATGTGCTCTTGCTGACGCTCGCCGTATCGCGGCTCGTAAACGTCGGTGCCGGAGCCATTGCTGCGGGGGCGTTGATTCTATCCCACGGGGAATTGGATTCACCGGAGTACATTTGGCTGCCGTTGGTCGCCTTGGGCGCGCTGCTCACTTTGGTGGAGGCGGGACGTTTCCAGCGCGTATTGCGGTTTGGTTTCTATGCCACCGCCGCCGTGCTGTGGATCGTGTTCTTGCCCTTCGCCGTGAGTCAGGTACGCGCGGCCATCTATCCTCACTTGGCCAATCACTACGAACCTGAGTTCGGCTTTGACCCGATGGGACAAAAAGCGGCCAGGATGGAGGAGCCGGCGGCGCCAGCATCCGTAGAAGCTGAACAGCAAGATGCCGCGTCACCGCCCTTAGAAGCTTCGAGTGACAACAAAGAAGGGGGCACCGGTACCCGAGCATCCAGCGCGGTGTCGGCCAAGATCAAGCTCGGCAGATATGGCAGCGGTGGCCTAAGTGGCCTGGGCCGCGGGGCGGGCGACGACCCGGCCAAGGCCGGCCTGGATGCGCTATCCCAAAAACAGTTCAAGCCCGACGCTGTCGTACAATCTGGTCCCGGCATCCCAGAAAGCGCCGGCCGCAGCTGGCAGCTGAACTGGTCTGGTCCTGTCGCCAAAGATCACCAACTGTCCCTGTATCTCATCTCGCCCAACCTGAATCGTCTGCTCACCGGCTTGCGGCTCGCGCTCTTGGGCGCACTCGCGTGGCTGATCTGGCGACGAGTCCATCGAACGCGACCGCCCGCAGCGCGGTCCGAGACCCCTGCCGCGCGCGTGGTCGCGGCCGCCGCCTTTGCATTCGGTCTATTGATGCTGCCCAGCCCAGCGCGCGCCGAGCAACCGTCGGATGAGCGTCTCACTCAGCTCAAGGAACGACTGCGCAGGGCGCCGAGCTGCGCGCCACAATGCATCTCCGCGAGCGCGCTCGACATCAACGTGGGCAAGGACCTGGTCATTGTTGCCCGCGTCCATGCCGGAGCGCGGGGCAACTACAAGTTGCCCGGACCAGCCTCAGCGCTCCACTCCGTGCGCCTCACCCAAGATGGACATCCGCTCCACGCGGTCCGACTGGAAGCGGATGGCAGCTACTATGCGCTGCTGGAAAAGGGCGTGCATACGCTCGAGCTCCGTGCCCAGTTAGTCAGTGACCGCACCACGCTCGACGTAGGCACCACGCCGGAGCACGTCACTGCACACGCCGAAGGTTGGTCGGTATCCGGCATCGATGAGCTGGGGCGCGTCGACGGCGGCACCCTCACTCTGCAGCGCTTGGTGGAAGAGCAGCCGACGGCAACCGGGGACAACGCAAGCTCGGCGATCAAGAACCAAGTCGCCGTTCCTCCCACGTTCGCCATTCGTCGCTCCATCAACCTCACGGTCACCGGGCAAGTGATCACCCAGGTAGAGCGCCTCAGCGACGCCAGCCGTCCGGAGATCTTGCGCTTGCAACTGTTGCCAAACGAACGGCTGACCACTCCTGGCATCGAGGTAACCGGTGGCATCGCGAAATTGCCCTTTCCCGCTGAGGCGCGCTCCAAACTGCTCACGTCCACCTTGCCGCTGCCCACGGGCGATGCTCCCTTCGAGCTGACCTTGAGTGCTCCCCCGCCCGGCAGCACGACCGAGACGTGGGAGGTCCAGTGTGGCGTCGTGTGGCATTGCGACCCTTCTGGCATCACGCCCACATCCCATCAAAGTGAAGGACATTCGCTGTGGACCTTCCACCCGTGGCCGGGAGAAAAGTTGCTGCTCAAGGCGCATTCGCCGGCCGCGGCTAGCGGCGCGTTTCTCACTGTTCAACAAGCGACGCTGAGTCTCAATCCCGGGGTCCGTCTGACGCGCGCGCAATTGCAAATGAGCATCCAGACGAGCCGGGCCATCGTGCATGCGGTGAACATCCCCAAGGATGCCAAGCTCGACACCGTGCAAGTCGATGGAGTGGCTCAAGCGGTCAAAATCGATCAGGGTCGCGTCCGCTTTTCCCTGTCTCCGGGCGTGCGGCAAGTCAGCATCTCTTGGCAGCAGAATCAGGGGTTGTCGGCGCTTTTTCGCACGCCTGAGGTGGATGTTGGGGCTGCCGGGGTCAACTTCCGCACCGTCATCGATCTGCCAGAGAAGCGTTGGCTGCTGCTTGCAGGCGGACCCGCGCAAGGTCCAGCCATTTTGGTTTGGGGCTATCTGCTGCTCATCGTGAGCGCGGCCTGGGTCCTCTCGCGCCTTCCCTATGCTCCGCTCAGCCTGGGCCAGTGGTTGTTGCTTGGATTGGGGCTCACACAGGTCCCCTCCGCGGCGGCGCTATGCGTGGCAGGCTGGTTCTTTGTGGTCGGGTCACGGCACAAGTGGCCCGTGCTCACAGGGTTCCGTCACAACTTAGTTCAGTTGATGCTGGTCGCCTACACGCTCACGTTTCTCACCGTCATGACGGGCGCCGTCTATGAAGGATTGGTGGGGTCGCCGGACATGGACGTCAGCGGTGCTGGCAGTTACGGCACGCACTTGGTTTGGTTTTCGGATCGTTCGAGCGGCAGGTTTGCTCCAGCCTGGTGCCTCAATCTCACCATCTGGATCTGGCGCGGCTTCATGTTGGCCTGGGCGCTTTGGCTCTCGCGGGCGCTCTTGGCCTGGCTCAAATGGGCTTGGACTGAACTCACACGGGGTAAATTTTGGGCGCCCAAGATCAAGAAGGACAAGCGCCCGGTGGCGCAGAGTGACGAAGAACAGGTCGCTCAGCCACCCTCATCGCCCGTTGCAGCCCCCCTGCCCCAGACGGAGGATCCACCCGTCTGACGTCATCAGACCAAGGCGGAGGCAAGCTTGCTGCTCAACGCAGAATGCGCATCTTGCACTCGATGGCAGAGTAGTAAGCTTGCTGAACACCGTCTCGCCAATCATCGACCAAGAAACTGATGGCCCCCGTGGCGCCACGGGCCGCAATTGGACCGCGGGTGTCACTCGGATCGTCGGTCAGTCTGGTGCGTTCTTCGAGCACGTTGAACTCCAGGTCCATCACTTGAGCGTACAATTCGTAGTTGCCGTCGTAGTTGTCGGTCCAAAACAACATGATTCGATCACCGAAGGAGAGCAACGCTGACTCCATGGCGTACATGGCGCCTTGGGTGATGGGTTGAGGAGGGACGATGATCTCGGCCGTATCACTCAACACCGCACCCATGACCGAAGGACCGGGGCTCGTGACCTCCATCTCTGACCACGTCACGACAAAGCGATTCCCTGCGGCAACCACCCGGGGTTCGGCGACATGATCATCGGCGAGCCGCACAGCGCTCCGCCCATTGAAATCCTTGTCAAAGCTGGCAAACACCAGACGAATGTCACCCTCATCCTCTTCGAGACGCCGCGGTGAATCCGTGTAAACAACCCCGTAACGCGCCGGTGTGGCCGCCAGATCGGGCGACTCCGCGTCTTCATCATCGGCAGAAATGAGCTGATTTTCGCCCAACAGCGCGCCCTGTGCATCGACCAACTGCACGTAGACTCCCGGTCCTCTACCCTCCGAACTTCGACGTCGATCCGTCCACACCACGATGTATCGGCCCTGATCGAAGCGAACGATGCTTTGAGTAGAAAAGTCGACCGCGTCGGTGATGCGCAAGTCCGGGCCGAGTTTCCGCCCCGCAATGTCGAAGCGATTGAAGAAGACCTCGTAATCCGAAAATCGCAAGTCTTGCCAGGTGGCGCCAAACGCGTCGCCCGACCACGCCAGATCTACGCCAAACGATTCCGTGTTGACGACGACCGCTTCTTCACTCCACAGCGGCTCCCACGAGTTTTCGTCGATACCGTTGATCCACGACGAGCGCGCCCCTCCCGAATTGCTCCGGTAACCGGCAGCAAAAATGCCTGCACCGTAGGCAAGCCCCTTGCGTGACGAACCATCGGCGCTTGGCTGCAGGCGACGCAGTTCAGGCACGGTATCGAGCGCGAGGAACAACGCGTCGTTGTCTGCCACGCCGTCACAATCGTTGTCCACGCCGTCGCACACCTCCTGGGCGCCCGGTCGCGCCAAGGGGCTCGTGTCATCGCAGTCATCTCCACACGCGTCGTCATCGCCCGGCGCATAACCGGGCCGCGGCCCGTTGAACCCGTCTCCGTCGAGGTCTTGGGTGGGCGAATACGCCTCACATTGTCCGGTCGCCGGGTTGCAAGCCTCGGGGGCGCAGACCGACGTCGAGGGGCAATCCAGTGGCTCGGCCAGACACGCACCCTTTCGACAGATCTGGGGGAAGCAGGGGACCGTTTGATCGCAGTCCATGTCTACCTCACAGAGTGGTTCTCCCCCGCGCAACTCGCTGCGCGCGCCGCATCCGGTCAAGAGAAGGAGGCCCAACGCCCAGCCACGAGGCTTGTAAAATGGAGACATGCTCAAGCTCATCCTACGATAACCAAGCGGCCACAACGAACTCAATAACATACGCCGTATCCCAGCACGTCGGTTTCGCCGCAGATCAAACCACCAGGGCAACTGTCGGTTTTGCCCGGAACACAGATCCGAGCGCAGCGTTCACCGCCGGCCGCACCCACTACACACATGAACCCCGGTGAACAACCCGTCCCGGAGCTGGAGCACAGGGCCCCTTGCTCCCCAACCCCCGCGTAGACACACATTTCCCCGTATCCTGGCGTTCCACAGCCATCCTCGCTCGACGGATAGACGATGTACGGTAGGCACGCCTCAAAGTAGTAGCAGTTCGCCTCTGCGTTGAACGGATCACATTCGTGCACCGTATAAGGTGGTGGCACGTACGGACATTGCTCTTCGTCGTAAGGAAGTGTCCCTCCGACCCCCACGACTTGGCCACCTGTCCCGATGAACGGGTTTCCACCACTGGCGGTCCCGCCAATTCCCACGGGCCACCGACCGCCAGTGCCGTCGTCTCCACCCCCACCTCCGGTTTCCGCAAAGGTGTAGCCCACGTCCCCGCCGCAAGCCGGAGCGCCCAAACAAGCGAGCACGATGGTCGCTACGACCTGCTCAAGCCCGAGCCAACGCCGCCTTCGACTCGTGAGCAAATGATGACCATGCGCACGGATGAGAGGCGTAGTGCGACGCGCGACAGGGAGCGATCCGTCCACTTTGCTTGAGCGATCATCGAAAGCCATACAGAGAGGTAGCGTAGCCCAACCTCAGCCGCCTCAACAACACATCCGCGCGGATTCGACGGGGTCGCTGCAGTTCCAGGTCCTTTCCCTCACGCTGCAGTTCCTTACCTCGCGAGCAGTTCTCTATTTGGCGCTGCGGTGTTCGCGCAGCGCGCCAGTTGCCGCCCCTAGACGACCCCGCAAGCCGTGGTAAATCCCGCAGCGACATGCACAAGTGCCGTGATAACGGTTTTTTCCAGAGGTGCGGAGCTTGGCGCATGCTCTTGGGTCTGCCCCTGCTCCTTGCGCTCCCCAGCGCGTGCGACCGAGCGCCAGCCGAGCCGTCTTCCCCGGCGCCCATGGCTGCACGCCCCAACACCTCAGCGTTGCCCAGCGCTCCCGCTGGGCAGGTGAGCACAGCGCGGGAGAGACAACCCCTGCGCGCCCAGGGCAGTAGTCGACAGGTCCAGGCCGCGCGCTGTGTGCAGCCACTATTGACCGAGCCGCCGCGCAGCGTCACGTCACGCTCCTCTTGCCCAGCGGATCCCGATGGGCGTCCCAGCATGCCCAGAGGTACGGTGTCCTTCAAGGATGCCCCCACAGCGCCGCAGCTCCGGGTTGAATTGGCCCTCCATTTCGAACATCAACGCCATGGTCTCATGTTTCGCTCACAACTGGCCGACGATGAGGGCATGTTGTTCAGCTACAGCGACGAGGACATCCGACGTTTCTGGATGCACAATACCTGCTTGGCTCTCGACATGATTCACATCGACAAGGATCAGTACATCGTGGGCATCGTCGAAAACGTCCCGCCGTGGAATGACACAACCCGCGCCATCGAATGCCCGGCACAGCACGTGCTCGAAGTCCCGGCCGGTTGGTCTCGACGGTATGGTGTTCAGCCCGGACAGCGTGTGGAATTCAGCCTTGCCGCGCAGAATTGAGTTTTCTGCCCGCCTTCACTACTAGTTTGCCCCATGTTCCTCCCCTTGGGTCACAGGCCACTCTTTTCCGACGCTACCCGCCGCTTTCCTGCATTTGCGCCGCGCAGACAGCTCGCCTCTGGCGTGCTTGCGGCAGCTATCTTCGCGGCTGTCCTAGGTTGTGAGTCCACCCCCGCGGAGCCGTTGTCTTCGCCTGCACCCCAGCCAAAACCCAGCGCTGATGCCAAGCCCAGTGCACCCGTCCAGCCTGGTGCCCAAGCGAGCGGGGGTGATCCAGCCCGGGGTTCATTCACGCTGGCTCAAGCGCTGGATGGCCTCCCCACGCAAGGCAAAATCACGGCCACCATTGAAACTGATCTGGGAGCCCTCAGTTGCGAATTGTTCGACGACAAAGCGCCCGTCACCGTGGCCAATTTCGTGGGTTTGGCGCGGGGTCTGCGCCCGTTTCAGCTGGGTGGCAGCTGGCAAACCAAACCCGCCTACGACGGCACCACCTTTCACCGAGTGATCAAAGGGTTCATGATCCAAGGCGGCGACCCCTCGGGTGATGGCAGCGGTGAGCCGGGCTACGTTATCCCCGATGAGCTGTGGCCTGGCGCCAAGCATGATCAGCGCGGACTCTTGTGCATGGCCAACCGCGGACCCAACACCAATGGCATGCAGTTCTTCATTACGGATGCTGCTGCCCCGCACTTGGATCAGAGCTACACCATTTTCGGCAAATGCGGCCCAGACGCCGTGATCGAAAAGCTGGCGAGCGTCGAGACCTACGGTCGGAACGCTGGCCCCCAGCAGCGACCCGACCGCCCCTTGAGCCCACCCGTGATCAAGAAGGTGACCGTCACACGCAAGTGACTCCCCGGGGGGCGGACGCTCACCATGGGCGGCTTTACCCACGACAGCCGGCCCAAATCGCAACAAATCGTTGCCGGCCTGCGCGGCCAGGACTAGCTTTTGCCCGTGACCAAGCCTGTATTTTACGCAACCCTCCATGAATTGGAGGATGGCCCCAAGGAGCTGACCGGAGCCATCACGGACGACTGGCTGCGGCACATCCTGGAGGACACCGACGTGACCCCAGCGGGAACCAACGACGGGGTGCTGGACGTCTTGCTGACCAAGACCGGTCATGACGTCTTGGTTCAAGGCCACTTGACCGCCCACGTCAGCGTACCCTGCGCGCGCACCCTGGATCCTGCCCACTACCGGGTACGACCCGAGGTGTTTTTGATGCTCGTCCCTGCCGCCAAGCGCCCCGGACAGGGCGCTGAGCCCAAGCACGGACACCGCAAGGGCACAGCCCCCCACCCAAACCGCGATGCAGAACGCAAATCCGGAAAAAACGCTGGAAAGTCGGGGGGAAACTGGGACAGCGACCCTATCCTTTCGGATGAAGATGCAGCTCAGGACACCTATTTTGGCGACCAAGTCGTGCTCGACCACTTCATTCGGGAGTTCATTTTGCTCGAAGTCCCCATGATCCCGCTTCGAGAGGACTTGCGCGGAACGGGCTTTGAAGCTAACCCTCCGCTCCCCGACACCGGCGGGGCCTGGTCCAAGACAGATGCTAGCCCCAGCGGGAGCGCTGACAGGCCGTTGGATCCGCGATTTTCTGCGCTAGCTGAGCTCAAAGCCCAGTTAGAGAAAAAGGAGTAGCCAAGTGGCTCAACCCAAACGACGAACGACCCGAAGCAAGCGCGATATGCGACGCGCCAATCATGACAAAGTGACCCCCCCCAACTTGGGCGTTTGCCCCAATTGTTCGGCGGCGGTTCTGCCTCATCGCGTGTGTCCATCCTGCGGCCATTTCAAGGGCCGACAGGTGGTCGGCGCGCCAGAGGCATAAGTCCCCTCGCGCGGGTCTGCCTGCGATCGCATGGGCCTGGCTCTGAATGAGGAGTCAGGCCCAGGTGTTTGCGCGGCCTGGGCCTCAGCATCTGCGGAGCAGTCTGGAGTTCGGTTGCGCGGCCCCGACCCGCGCAGGGCCGTGTTTCCAATCTGAAAGAGAACAAATGACGCACGCATGGTTGTTTCCCGGACAAGGCTCTCAAAAGGTGGGCATGGGTCAGGAGCTTTTCGCCCAAAGCCCCCGCGCCAAAGAGGCGTTTGAGCGGGCTGACCAAGCCTTGGGATTTTCCATTTCCAAGCTGTGTTTTGCGGGCCCGGAGAGCGACCTGGTGCTGACCAAGTATGCTCAACCGGCTTTGGTCGCCACCAGCATCGCCACCCTGTGGGCGGTGCAAGAAGCACTGCCTCAGTTGCCTGAACCCGCCTACGTTGCTGGTCACTCCTTGGGCGAGTACAGCGCGTTGGTCGCTGCGGGATCCCTCACCATCGAGGACGCCGTGCGTTTGGTTCACATTCGCGGCATGGCGATGCAAGAAGCTGTACCTGCAGGACTAGGCGGAATGGCAGCCATCATGGGCGGCGACGCGGCAGCGGTACAATCACTGTGCGACGATGCGGCCCAGGACGAGTGTTTGGCTCCGGCCAATTTCAATGCGCCCGGCCAAATCGTGATCGCCGGCGCTAAGGCCGCCATCGAACGTGCGCAGGCTTTGGCCAAAGAGCGCGGTCTCAAGGCGATTGCCCTCAACGTCAGCGCTCCATTTCACTGTGCGCTCATGCAGCCCGCAGCCGAACGCGTGGCCGCAGCACTGGCGGACATCGTCGTTTTAGACCCGCGTTTTCCAGTGGTCGCCAACGTGACCGCTGAACCCAATTCCAATGCGGCCGCGGTACGCCAACTCCTGGTCAAGCAGGTGGCCTCCGCCGTGCGCTGGGAAAGCTCGGTAGCGTTCATGGCCGCAGCCGGGGTCAACAAGGCATTTGAACTCGGTCCGGGGAAAGTGCTAGCGGGTCTCGTCAAGCGCATCAGCAAGGATGTGTCGGTGCTCTCCGTGGGTGCCCCGGCGGATCTCTCCGCCGTCCCTGCGTTCGTGGGGTAGCGGGTCGGTAGCCTGAGCATCCTCTCCCTGGCGGTGAGCCGCGTTCAACTTTGGTTGAACCATTTCCACTGTTAATTTTTCGCTTCCCCTACGGGTCAAGGGCAGGTAAACCGCGGCGCCACCCCAATCCCCAGCCACTCCCCATGTTTGATCTAACCGGAAAATTCGCACTCGTCACAGGCGGTTCGCGCGGCATCGGCGCGGCGGCCGCCCAAGCCCTGGCCCGTCAAGGCGCTTACGTGGTGGTGGGGTACGTGCGGGGTGAAGAGGCAGCCGTGAGCACGCTAAACGAGATCGTGTCGGCGGGCGGCAAAGGCGAGATTTTGCAGATCGACGCCGCTCACTTCGACGCGAGCGAAAGCACCGTAGCCGAGCTAGCCAAGCGCTTGGGTCAGCTGGACATCTTGGTCGTGAGCGCCGGGATCGCCATTGATGGCCTCATGATGCGTCTGAAGGAAGAAGACCTGAACAAGACGCTCGCTGTCAATTTGAATGGTGCCCTTGCTGCGGCCAAAGGCGCGCTGAAGTTCATGATGAAGAAGCGCTTTGGACGGGTGATCTTCCTGTCGAGCGTGGTGGGCGAGGCAGGCAACGGTGGGCAGACAGCTTACGCTGCCTCCAAGGCTGCCCTGCTCGGCGTGACCAAGAGCTTGGCCAAGGAATACGCTTCGCGAAACATTACCGTGAATTCGGTGAGCCCCGGTTACATCTCAACCGACATGACCGCGGCGCTCAATGACGCGCAGCGCGAAGCAATGCTCAAAGAGGTACCCCTGGCGCGTCCTGGAACCGCGCTCGAAGTGGGCGCTACCATTGCATTTTTGGCCTCGGAGGAGGCCGGATACATCACTGGGCAGTCCATTCGCGTGAACGGTGGAATGCACATGTAGTTTTTCACGCAGTACTCATTATTTACTCATTTTCATCAACCAAGATTTGTCACATCAGAGCCAAACGCTGGCCACCCGGAGGAATTCAAATGTCAGAGCGCGACGTACTCGCCGAAGTAAAGAAGATCATCAAAGAGCAGCTGGATGTCGAAGAGGCAGACATCAAGGCTGAGTCGTCATTCATTGATGACCTTGGAGCCGACTCACTCGGACTCGTGGAACTCGTTCTCGCCTTCGAAGAAGCTTTCGAGATCGACATCCCTGACGAAGAGACGGAAAAGATCCGAACGGTGCAGGACGCAGTCGACTACATCAACAAACACTCCTGATTTTCGAGCACATCGAACTCTGAATCCAGCGTTCAATCGGGAGGGGTGGTCCAAAGGCGCCACCCCTTGCTAGTTGAGTTGGTAACTTTTTCGCTTGGAGCTTTCCCCCTCCCTGATCACTGATGGAACGCGTTGTCATTACCGGCCTAGGAGCAGTCACTCCCGTTGGGATTGGTGCGGACAGCACCTTTGATGCGCTCATGGCTGGGCGGAGTGGAGCTGGTCCAATCACCCAGTTTCAGGTCGATGAGCGGCTCCCCACGCGCATCGCAGCCGAGGTGAAGAACTTCGAGCCTACTGACTGGATGGAGAAGAAGACGGTCAAGGAGTGCTCGCGCTTCATCCCGTTTGCCCTGGCCGCCACCAAAATGGCGCTCAACCAGGCAGACTTGGGGCTCTCCGATGAAGAGCGCGAGAACGTAGGCGTCTTCATCGGCGTTGGCATGGGCGGGCTCGAATCCTTGCAAGAGTGCAGCCTGACCTTGGAACAAAAGGGGCCCAAAAAGATCAGCCCCTATTTGATCCCGTCGCTCATCGCCAACATGGCCGCGGGTCAGGTCTCCATTGCGCACGGCTTTGGTGGGCCGTCCTTTGCCCACACCAGCGCGTGCTCATCGAGCGCTCATGCCTTGGGTGAGGCGTTCCGATGGATCCAATACGGGCGCAGCGAGATCATCGTCGCGGGCGGCGCTGAAGCCACGATTGCAGGTATCGGCATCGCGGGGTTTTCCGCGATGTTTGCCCTGAGTCGACGCAATGCCGAGCCTGAACGCGCGTCGCGCCCGTGGGACGTAGACCGCGACGGTTTCTTGTGTGGAGAAGGTGCAGGGACTCTGATTCTGGAATCTCTGTCGCGGGCCAAGCGACGGGGTGCCAAGATCTTGGCGGAAGTCAAAGGTTACGCCGCGACCAGCGACGGCTACCACATCACCAAGCCTGCACCGTCTGGTCGAGGGGCCGTACGCGCCATGAGCTCCGCGCTCAAGGACGCCGGACTCAACCCAACGGACATCGACTATCTCAATGCTCACGGAACCTCCACACCAGCGGGCGATGTCGCAGAGGCGCAGGCCATCATGACGGTCTTTGGCGGCCATGCAACGGAACATCGCCTGTGGATCAGTTCGACCAAGAGCATGACCGGGCACCTCTTGGGCGCAGCGGGCGCAGTAGAATCGGCCGTGTGCGTTCAGGCCATCTCACGTGGGACTGTCCCGCCCACCATCAATCTGGACAACCAAGATCCAGAATGTCCGCTCGATTTCGTTGCCAACGTGGGGCGCCAGCGCTCACTCCGACACGTGATGAGCAATTCTTTTGGGTTTGGTGGCACCAACGCCACGCTCATCTTGTCTCGATTCGAAGAGTGAATGCGGGGGACGTTTCGCAATGATGTGTCCCTATTGCAAAGGTCTCGAAAGCCGCGTCGTTGATTCACGTTTGGCATCAGGTGGCGCAACCATTTGGCGGCGACGAGAGTGTGACGAGTGCAGCCGACGCTTCACCACCTATGAGCGCGTAGAATTGGTGCTCCCAGCGATCATCAAGAAGGATGGCCAGCGTGAGCCGTTCGTGCGGGACAAGGTACTGCGATCGCTCAGTGTCGCTTGCAGCAAACGCCCTGTCAGCAGCGAACAACTGAGCGACATGGCGGAATCTATCGAACAAGAATTGTCAGCACTTGGTGAAAAGGAAGTGACATCCGGCCAGGTGGGAGAGCGTGTCATGGCACGGCTCAAAGAGGCTGACGAAGTCGCGTACGTGCGCTTTGCCAGCGTGTATAAATCCTTTCGTGACATCGACGAGTTCATGAAAGAGGTCGGGAATCTCGTACGTACACGCCCTGCCGAAGACTAGATTGGTCGAGCAGTCGCGCAGCCGACGCGAGCGTTTCACTGTCAGCGCCCAAGCCACGGGAAGAATGTTTGTCTCCGCAGGAATATCTTGCCCCAGCCCTGGCGGGAATGAATTGTCCGCTCTACGGTTGAGACCGTGACACAGTTCGACGATGAGCTGATGGACTCCGCGATTGAGATTGCCAAACGGGGCGATCCGTCACCCAATCCTCATGTGGGGTGTTTGGTAGTCAAGGCGGGGCGCGATGGTCCACAGGTCCTCGCCGAGACGTTTCATCAGGCGGCAGGTGAGGCCCATGCAGAGCAGGCAGCCCTCGAAAGAGTCGGAGCCGAAGCGCGAGGCGCCACGGTCTATGTGACCCTCGAGCCCTGCAATCACCATGGACGCACCCCCCCGTGCGTCGACGCACTGATCGCCGCGGGGGTGTCGCGGGTGGTCATTGGCTGCCGGGACCCCAACCCCATGGTGCAAGGCGGGGGGATCGAGCGGCTCAGGGAGGCAGGGATCCAGGTTGACCTAGGAGTACGGCAGGAGCAGGCCGAGGAACTGATTGAGGCGTGGTCCAAGTTCATCACCACTGGTCGCAGCTTTCTCAGTTTGAAATTGGCGTTGTCACTGGACGGTCGCATTGCGACGAAAACGGGACAGTCCAAGTGGATCACGTCACCGGAGTCGCGCGCATATGGCCACGAGTTGCGCGCCAAGCATGACGCCGTCATGGTGGGCATCAACACCGTCATCAGCGACAATCCCCGTTTAACTGTACGTGCCACCCGCGGCAGAAATCCCATTCGCGTCATCGTTGATAGCAAACTGCGGATGCCCCTGGAGCGACGCGTAGTGAGTACCGCGGCTGAAATTCCCACCTGCATCCTCACGACCGACCAGGCAGATCCCGCTCACCAAGCGGAGCTGGAAGAACATGGCATCAACGTGATTCGCTTACCCGCCACCGCCGAGGGGCGCTGCGACATGAAGATCGCACTGCGTGAGCTGGCCAAGCGCGAGGTGGTGAGTGTGCTGTGTGAGGGCGGAGCTGAGTTGGCCGGTAGCCTGCTCCAAGGACAGCTCGCAGACAATTTGCATGCGTTCATTGCTCCCATGCTGCTCGGTCCGCGCGGACGCGCGTGCGCGGTGGATTGGGCCGGGCCTGAATCCCTCGAGGCCGCGCCGCGCATCGCCGTACCCAAATGGCAGCTCCACGGCAACGATGCACGCGTGAGCGGCCGACTGGTGTACGGCGTCCCCTCGACGGCCACCCCCCATCCGCCTGTCGAGCGCCGCTAGCTTGCCGGTGCGCCTCAGGCGCAGGGCGCCGTAAAGCTGCATGTGCGCCGTCAGCTGCGGGAGCCGTCAGCCGCAGTGGATCGCGGCGTGAATTTGCATGCTCGCGCCAGAGTGGTAATTATTTGAGTCAGTCATGGCCGTCCTTCCCATCCTCACCTACCCCCATCCCATCCTCAAGAGCGTTGCTCAACCAGTGAGCGAGGTGACGGATGAAATCCGCAAGCTCGTCGAGGACATGGCGGAGACGATGTACGCCGCGCCGGGTGTCGGGCTGGCCGCCAATCAGGTGGGAGTGCTCAAGCGCATCTTCGTCATTGACGTGGCCGGCGAGGACGAACCCAGCGACCTCAAGGTGTTCATCAATCCGGAGATCGTGGAGATGGACGGGGAGCAATTGTTTTCCGAAGGTTGCTTGTCATTCCCCGGCGCGTCGGAGGACATCAAACGCGCCAAGACACTCAAAGTGCGCGCCTTGGACGCCCAGGGTAATGCCTTCGAACTCGAAGCCGATGGCCTCCTGGCTGTCGCCGTTCAACATGAAAATGACCATCTCAACGGGGTGCTCATGATCGACAAGGTCGGTACGCTCAAGAAGCGGAAGATCAGCCGCCAGGTCCAAAAAGCTCTGGCAGAAGCCCAGGGCTAGTCAGCTCCTCTCACGTCGACAAGGCCGCGCCGCCGTCGTGTGGTCGACTCAATGGGTGGGTGTGCGCACGAACAGTGAGGGGTCGACGCGCATCCCGATGGCCTCGAGCTGGCTGACGACACGCGGGACGATGCCCGACGGTGAGAAGGTTCCCTCAACCGCGCCACCAGCTGCTACGCGGGACACGACGAACCGGAAGATGTCACTCACCGCGATCCCGCCATGACCATCGGCGAGGATTTCTCCGATGCGCAGTACCCGCACCCGACCATCACGCAGGCGGGTCACCTCGATTACCACATCGAATGCGCTGAGTACCCAGCCGGTAGCCGCTTCCATGCCCATCCCCGGTCGCTCGGCGACGATGTCCGCGGGCAGGCGCAACAGGCCCCGCGCCAAGCTGGCGGCGTGGAGCGACGCTAACAGTCCGCTTACACCCATGCCCATGGCCTCGATCAAGGCCGCGCTCAGCTCCGGATGGGAGAGCGTAACAGCCAGCCGAGACTGGGGTACGCTGGCTGCTATCTCGAGCAGGCGTCGCAAGTCGCCGCGGTAACGTGAAATGTCCAGACGCACGGCGCTCTCCTGATGAGCCATCAGGTCATCGAAGTCGGTGACGGCAAGCACTTTGTCGCGGGCCACCGCCGCGCACAGTGAAGCCAGCACGATTTGCGCCCCTTCGTCCTGGGGGCCCACCACCAACAAATTGAGCTGGCCGCTCACGCATTGGATGAGAAATGTCGCCATGGCACGGCTGATCGCGCCGCGCCGCAC
>Ga0315910_10001732_pt1 | contig 19783 bp, 10 predicted proteins | sample EdamamesoilMG_FD_204470 | JGI IMG/M metagenome (GOLD analysis project Ga0315910, IMG submission 204470) | Garden soil microbial communities collected in Santa Monica, California, United States - Edamame soil | ecosystem: Environmental > Terrestrial > Soil > Garden | place: USA: California...
GCGAGAGCATGCAGTCGGTATCGGCCTCGGGGGACCTCGTCGAATGCGAAGCTCGAGGCCAGCTCCTCGCCATCGAGCTGCCACTCGGCGCTGGAGTAGAAGCGCCGCCCCTCGATCTCGGTGCTGGCCAGCACGACCACGACCCGCCCCTTGTATCGTCCGGAGCGACTCACCAGCCGGCCAGAGACACTTCCACCGGGCGGCGCGCGAACCAGCTCGATGTCGTGCACCGTTTCGAGCCCCGCTTCGAGCAGGAAGCGGATCTCGGCGCTTGCGTGGCGCGGGCTTTCGGCCGTCATGCGATAGGTGGCGGGCACCAGCGCCGCCACCTCGAAACCGCCTTCGCCGTTGGTGTCCATCCGGCAATAGGTCGGCCGTCCGTCCGCGTGGTACAGCTTGAGCAGCACGTCCGCGGTCACCGCGCCCTGCTCGTCAAGAACGCGGCCGCGCAGGCGGGCGCGCGGCTCGAGCGCGACTTCCAGTCGCCCGTCGTGTCGGCCGACGATCGAGCTCACCTCGCAGGTACCGGACCACAGTCCATCGGCGCTCGAGAGCTCCAGAGTCCAGGGCGGGCCGGCGCCGAGGAACGGGGCGTCGAGCTTCGCGAAGCGCACCCAGGGAGCTCCGAAGGCTCCAGGCGCGCGCACCGGCGCGAGGTGCATCGACCACTTGCGAGTGTCGAACGCAGGCCGGCCGCTGTCGTGCAGGTGCGCCCGCAATTGCGAGAGCACAAGCCCCGGCGGCAAGTCGAGCGCGAGCAGGTAGGTCGGGCCCGACGGCGCCGTGATCAGGAACTCCCTGGCATCGGCGGCGAGCTCGAGGCTCTCGCTCGGCACCTTGGACACCAGCGGCGCGTCGTGCACCCAGGCCTCGCGCTGGTGCAAGCGCACGTCGTCGATCCACTCGAATTCGAAAGCGCCGGCGGTCCCGGCCAGTTCGAGGCGGAAAGCACCGGTAGGGTCCGTGCGCGCGAGCAGCTTCTGGCCATCCGGCCGGCGGATCCCGACCTCGAATTCAGGCAGGCCTTCGCCGGTCTGCTGGTCGACAACGCGGACCGCGCAACCCGCGGATCCGTTTTCCGCGAGCACGGGGACACGCTGGGTTTCGCCCGGGTTCCCCGGCTGCGCGGCGGAACGTGCGCGAACGACGTCGTCCGCCCGCGCCGGCGATGCGTCGCCACCGTACACCGCGCGCTCGCTTCCGTACCGGTCCGCCAGCCATCCGAGCCCTCCGACCAGCAGCCCGGCGAGCGTGAGCTTCGCCGCCAGCATCAGCCTGGACGCGCCTGGAGCGAGCGGCCGGATCGATGAGGCATCGAGCGGCGCCAGCGCAACGCACCAGCTGCGCCGGTCGCCGAACTCGTCATCCAGGTGCGCGCGCAGGAACTCGATGCCGCGGTGGATCTGGCTGCGCACGGTCGCATCGGGCATGCTGCGTCGGCGAGCGATCTCGGCCGAGCTCAGGCCCTCGTAGAAGTGGAGCACGATCGCGGACCGGTAGGGCTCGCGCAGGGTGAGCACGGCGCGAACCAGGCGCTCCTGCGCTTCGGTGCGGATCACGAGCTCCTCGGCCGACGGCAGGGGCTCGGGTGGCGCCGCGTTCGCCTCGCGGTCGTGCCGATGCATCCGACCGCGCCGATACAAGGCGACCTGCGCGCGCAGCACGCGCGCCAGCCAGGGCCTCGGCGAACCTGCCGCGCTCGGCGGATGGGTCAGGGCCGCCAGCCAAGTCTGCTGCACGACGTCGTCGGCGACCCAGCTGTCCTTCACCAGCCTGCGCGCGAGCGCCCGGACCCAGCCCGCGTTGGCGAGCAACTGCTCCGTCCAGAGCGCCTCGCTGCCAGGGTTCATTGGGAGGATCGTAGTGCCAAGTCGCTGATCACGCCGCCGGGATAGCCGCGGCGGGTGGGATGGGGCCGAGGCTTGCCGGCTCGAGCTGGTTCCCTGGTGCCGAGGCTGGGTGGGTGGGCGATCGCAAGCCGTCGGTGAGCGCCTCAGGGGCATGGGCCGACTCGCCTGGCGATGCGCCGCCTGGCGCGCACGCGGTAGCGTGCTCGCGGCGGCAAGTCCCGAGAGCCCTCGTCACGCGTCGAAGTCCAGTTCTTCGCTGACGCGCGCCCGCGCGAGGATTGGAGGCTCGCTCGGCAGGCCGACCGAGTAGTTCGGGCCCGGTCGAGGCTTCGCCGCCGACGTCGCTCTCGCGCGGCAATCGGACTTCTCGCCGCAGGTAGCGCGTCACGCGCCGGTGCGGTGCGCGCGAGTTCGACGACACTCTCGTCCTCGAGCGGCGGCGCGGCGTGAAACGTGGTTGAGTGCTGCTTGGGCGCACAGCCATAGGTGCCGTCGATCACCACAAGATCGCGGCTGTCCTGGCTCCGGGAGACAGGACACTAGGCTCAGGCCGCTTCGGCGAAGCCCGGCTCGGGCTCGAGAGCCGGCGACGCGTTGCCGGCCGCGTCCACGCCCAGCATCGAAGACCACTCGGACACGGCCCGGTCCGCGGTGCGGACCAGGGCGCGCAGCCACTCGATCTCGTTCTCGATCGCCGACAACTGCGGCGGCGGCAACACGCCCGCACCCCAGGCCGAGATGGCATGGGTACGCAGTTCCGCGACGGCGGTCTCGACTCCGTCCATCTGGCTGCGCCAGCTCTCGAGGGAAAAGTCGTCCGCTTCGACGCGGCTCGCCTCGACGAGCCGCGCGACCATCATTCGGAACTGGACCAGGCGCCGATCGAGGGCCAGCTCGCTCAAGCGATCGGCCGGCCGGAACTGAGCCAGCCATTGGCCGAGCTCGCGCCAAGCTTCGGCACTGCGCAGCGCAGCCTGGACGCCACAGCCGAGCGACAGGGGCACGCGGAGCGGTGCCTGCGCGGACTGCAGCTCCAGGATCGCGTCCACCGTCGCGTCCAGCTCCGCCAGCGCGGCTTCGGAGCGCTTGCCGCTCATGGCGCCGTGGCCGAGGCCGCCCTGGATGAGCAACCGGGCGGTTGCAGCCGCGGCATCGAGGGCACGGTGCAAGTCGCCGTGCAGGAGCTCGGGATCGCCGTGCCAATCGAGACCGGACGACGTTCCCGGAGCGGAGTCGGATCGGGCGCGGATCAGCCGCTCGAGGCTGCCGAGCAGCAGCAATGCCACCGGCGCAGCCAGGATCCCCGTGAGCGCGTGCACCGCGAGCGCCGCCACGCCCGGTCCGCCAGGAGCACCCTCCAACAACCCGCGCACGGGCGAGACGCTGAGCAGGATCGCGAGCCCGAACAGAGCCCAGAGCGCACAGAAGAGCGCGTGTCCGGCGGCGGCGCAGCGCTCGTCGCTCGAACCGCGCAGGGCTTTGCGCACGGTGGCGACGGGGATGGCGAGCGTCGCGCCGACCAGCAGCACGGCCGCCGACCAGCCGTCGATCAGATTCGCGCCCGCGGCCAGGAGCGCGACGCACGCGACGGCCGGTGGGGAGCGCAGCGCCATCGCGAGCGACGTGCCGACCGCGAGCAGCAAGAGCGCGATCGCCGGCCCGTGCGCGGCGAGTTCCCTCGCGAGCGTCGACGCGATCTCGCCCAGCCCGGAGCTCAGCGTGGCGATCCCCACGATCGACAGCGCCCAGCCGGCGATCATCTCGCGTCTGGAATCCCAGGTGCGGACGCTTGGACGGGGCGGCAGGGTCGCTGTCGCCAGGAGGGCGACCAGGGCCAGCGCGGGCAACAACCAGCCCGAGGAAGCCGCCAGAACGAGCAGCCCCGTCACGATCGTTCCGAAGCTCGCGCCGCTCGCGAGCAGCACGACCCGCTCCGTCGCAGTCGCGCGCCGGTTGCCGAGGCGCATGGCGACGCTCGGTAGCTGTCCGCCGGCGAACTGCGCTGCCGCCAACCAGATCCCGCGAGTGAACACGCGGACGGGATCGAGCCTGCGCCAACCGGCACGGGCTTCGAGCCGCTCCACGAGCTCACCCAGCCCGGATCCAGCCCAACGGCTGCCGAGCAGGAACAAACCGAGCCCACCGCAGAGCTCGGCAACGTTTGCTGCGACCGAAATCGAGAACCTCCTCCAACCTGGCGCACGGGTCCAGCGAGGAGTCGCTTTCAGGCGCTTGACGGCGCGACCCGCGCTAGAGCATTGCGCATTCTCGAGGACCTTTCGAAAGCCGAGTGGAGCACACTTGAGGCCTTCGCGCCGATCGCGATCCGGCCTCCCGGGGGCCTCCCTGGCGACCGCATCGGCCCGGCAGACGGCGCCGCCTGCGTCCACGCGCGAGACTGCCCCGCATCGCTGGTGCTCGGCCGGCGGACCGCGCATCCCCTGCTGCGCGACCGCGGCGCGCTGCGCCGAGCCCAGGATCCGCCGCCCGGGCGCGGCGGTCCGCCCCGCGGCGAGGCTTTGCGCTCCCAAGCACAACCATGCGGGGCAGTCTCGTCACGCGCCATGCCGCTTGCGAGAGACGCAGACAAAACTCGTTCCCATGGATCAGGCAGGTCTTGCTGACGCATCCGCACTCCTCGAGCTGCACCCGCCGCTATCCCCCGGAGAGGTCCAGAACTCCTGATGAGCAGTCGCCCGGCATGAGCCCGCCTTTCCGGGGGAAGATCATCCCGAACTCGACGAGCCTTCGGTTCCCCCTGCGCTCCGTCATGGCGCGACGGTGTACTCCAGGCCGTCCGAGAGCTGGGTGTTGTTCGGCGCCAGGTGGCCAGGATCGCGACCCCACCACTGGCAGTTGATCACCGTGCCCGGCGTGTGCAGGCCGGCCGGCGGTGAGCCGCCGCAGCTGCCCGACGCGAAGCAGTTCATGTCGATCTGCGGCGAGCCCGAGCAGTCATTGGGCGGAGGATTCCCGCCCGTGAACGTGCCTGGCGTGCGCTTGACCGGAGACTTCACGCACAGAGTCCCGGCTTGGAACGGCGTCGCGGCCCGGCCGCTGGTTCCGTAGAAGAGCAGCGCGCTCTTGTTGTTGATCATGTTCGTCGCGGTTACGACGAAGCCCGATGACGTCGGGTGCGGAAACCCCACGGACGCGATCGCCGGCACGCAGCCGTTCGAGGTCAGCTTCGCCGTGCAGTAGCTCCTCGGAGGGGGAGAATTGACCGGCACGATCTGGAATCCGTTCTCCGTCGCGAATCCGTTCTGGACGGTGCAGACGATGACGACGTTGCTGCCTCCCGCGACCATGGTGCGGTGCTTCGCAAAGGTCACGCCTTGCTGGTGACCGCCTGTCCACGCACCGCCGACCGTTTGCAAAGGATCGGGGGAGCCCGGGACCGAGACGTTCGTGCGCAGGCTCGCGTCGTCCGGGCCCCAGGCGTAGGTGTAGACGTCGTAGAAGCCGCTGGCGAGGCCGGCGAAAGTGTAGGTGGCCTCGCCGTCGTGACCGCCATCGAGCAGGAGCTCGTCATCGCCCGAGGTGCCGGGGTTGTTGAAGCCGAACGCAAAGCCGGCGCTGACGTTGGCGCTGAGCGTCACTCCGGTGGACGCTCCCGTCAGGCCGAGCATCGGCGTCGGGCTGGTGCCGACGAAGTGGTTCCACACGCCCGCCTGGTCCCCTGCAGCCGCGTAGTTGGCCGAGGGGGCCGCGTTGTAGCTGCTGATGTCGGTGTTGATTCCCACCGGCACGATCTGGAATCCGTTCTCCGTTGCGGGTCCGGAGAACGTGGTGCACACGATCACGATGCTGTTGCCACCGACGACGCTGACGCGGTGCTTGGCGTAGGTCACGCCTTGCACATGGCTGCCCGTCCAATTCCCGCCGACGTTCTGCGGCGGATCGGTGGAACCCGTGACCGAGACGCTGGTCTGGAGCGCCGCGCTGTCCGGAGCCCAGGCGTAGGTGTAGACGTCGTAGACGCCGTCTCCTATGCCGGAGAAGGTGTAGGTCGCCGCGCCGTCGTGGCCTCCGTCGAGCAAGAGCTCGTCATCGCCCGAGGTGAGCGCGTTGTTGAAGCCGAACGCGAAGCCGCTCGAGGTGTTGGCGCTGAGCGTCACTCCCGTCGCTGCGCCGCTCAAGCTCAGCATCGCCGTCGGGCTGCTTCCGGTGAAGTGGTTCCAGACGCCCGCTTGTCCCGATGCAGCCGAGTAGCTCGTCGAGGGAGCGCCGTTCCAGCTGCCGATGTCGGTGTTGATTCCCTGCCGGACGCCTCGCCCCTCGGCCCGCAGAAGCCAGGGTCCCATGTTCGTGAAGACGCTCGTCATGTCGAACAGACCGAGCGACCCGGTCACAGGCACACCCGTGTAGCTGCCGGGAGTCGAGCTCCCCGTGCTCCAGGTCTGTCCTGGTGGGGTGCTGGTGTTCATGTCCATCGGGCCGACGAACTGCCAGTTCAACATGCTCACGGCGCAGCCGACGTGGAACACGTTCGTCACGACAGCAGGCGGCACCGGGAACGAGTCGAAGACATTGTTGTCGACGTTCGAGATCACCCCCGTCGCCGTGCTCACGAGCACCCCGTCGGTGGGATCGCCGTCGTCGTTGGGGTCTTCCCACACGAAGACCCGGACGGGCGACCCCGGCGGCGGCGTGAAGCCGGGGAAGTAGGTGTAGCCAAAGGTCGAGAGCACCTTCGTGATCGTGTCGGAGCCACCGACCGCAGTGAACTTCTGGATCCACACGAAATCGCTGTCCTGGCCGAACGAGATGAGGTTCTCCGCGCTGCCGTCGTCGACCTGATAGCCATTGGTGAGGTAGCCGCCAGTCGAGCCAACGGGCCTCGAGCCAGCGGGACATCCGAGGGTCTTGAGCTGTGCTGCGGCCGGGAGAACTAGACCGCCGAGCGCAATGCCGGCGAAGAGCGCGATGAGCTTCATGATCGTCAGGTCCTTGTGACGGGCCACACGAAGGGGCTTGCGGCAGGACAGCGTGCCCGTGGCAGGGAGGCGCGGTGCCTGAGACGATGGGAGAGCCGACGCTGCTTGCCCCGTTCGCAGACAGCAGGGTCGCGTGCGCGTTCGAACGCAACACGCCAGCTGCAGTCATGCGCTGGACCTCGGCCTGATGCAGGCGGAAGGTGCAGCAACCGACGCTGGCGGATCATTCGGACGGACGGCGCGCGGCATCGGGACCGGGCCGGCATCAGGTACACGCAATCCGCTTCTGCGGCCTGTCAACGAAAGTGGCTGTTCCTCCCGAAAATCCCGTCCGGCCCGCTGGGATGCGTGGCGAAGGCCAGATGGGCGAAAAACCCTGTGCACTCGGCCTGGGCGCCAGCCTGCTCGCCCCAAGCCGCCGCGGAAAGGCATTCCTCTCCCGCGCCCCGGCGAGTTCCGTCCCTCGCTGCCGCCAAGAGCGCGAGCAGGATTTGCACCTGAGCTCCGCGCCGTAGAGGCGAGCAGCGCGCCAGACATGTGGATGGGTTGTCGGGACGCACAGCACTCGAGCCCGTGCTGCACCTGGACGCAATCCGCATTCCCCGGCTGTCAGCGAAACGCTCTGTGGCGCGCTCCGGCATTGCCGCGCAACGGGTTGCGAGCGTCCCCGTTGACGCTCTCGCAGACGTGGCGGAAGATCCAGCGAGGCGCGGAGCGCCGACGATGGACGCCGCAGGCCCCGAGTCGTTCACGCAGTTGCTCAACAGCATGGTGTCGGGCGATCCGGCGGCGGCGTCGCAGCTTGCACCGGTTCTCTACGGCGAGCTTCACGGACTCGCCCTGCGCATGATGCGCGACCAGGGCGCCGGGCACACGCTGCAGCCGACCGCGCTGATCCACGAGGCCTGGATGAAGCTGGTCGGCGCGTCCGAGCGCAGCGTCGAAAGCCGCGCGCACTTCGCCGCGCTCGCTGCGCGCGCGATGCGCAGCGTGCTCGTCGACCATGCGCGCCGCAAGGGCGCGGAGAAACGCGGCGGCGATGGGGAGCGCGTGGCCCTCGACACCGCGCTGGTCGAGTTCGAGGAACCTTCCGTCGATGTGCTGGCGATCGACGAGGCCCTGACGACGCTCTCCGCGATGGACAGCGAACTCGGCCGCATCGTCGAGCTGCGTTTCTTCGCCGGCATGTCGGTCGAGGAGACGGCAGCCGTGCTCGATGTCTCGGAGGCGACGATCGCCAGGCGTTGGCGCGTCGCGCGCATGTGGCTGTGGAATGAGCTGAACACGGCGAGGTCCTGAGGTGACGAACACGGCGCGCTGGCCCCGGGTGCGCGAGTTGCTCGAGTCGGCACTCGAGCACGAGACCTCCGGGCGCGAACAATTCGTCCGCGGCGCGTGCGGCGGCGACCGCGAGCTCGAAGGCGAAGTCCTGAAGCTGCTCGCGGCCGACGGCGCGTCGCGAGGGCTCGAGCCGCAAGCCGCAGGTTGGCCGGGCGCAGCGCTTTTGTCCGAGAATTCGCTGATCGGCGCGCGCCTGGGCCGCTACCGCATTCTGCGCCTGATCGGCTACGGCGGGATGGGCGCCGTCTACGAGGCCGAGCAGGAGCAGCCGCGCCGGACGGTCGCGCTCAAGGTGATGCGGCCGAGCCTGGCCACGCCGCATGCCATTCGACGCTTCGAATTCGAGTCCCAGGTGCTCGCGCGGCTGCGCCATCCCTCGATCGCCGCGGTGTTCGAGGCCGGCACGCACAATCCCGATCCCGCGGACCCGTCGCGCGCCGTGCCCTACTTCGCGATGGAGCTCGTGCAGGGCGCGGCCCCGATCACCGACTTCGCGCGCGCTCGCGGGCTGGGGACGCGCGAGCGGCTGGAGCTCTTCGCGCAGGTGTGCGACGCCGTGCACCACGGCCACCAGCAGGGCGTGATCCACCGCGACCTCAAGCCCGGCAACGTGCTGATCGACGGCGACGGGCGGCCGCGGATCATCGACTTCGGCATCGCGCGCACGCTCGATCCGGATCCGTCGGCAACGAACAGCAGCGGGCAGCCGCTCGGCACGCTGCAGTACATGTCGCCCGAGCAGTGCGGCGAGGACGGCAACGGGATCGACACGCGCTCGGACGTGTATTCGCTCGGCGTGCTCTTGTACGAGCTGCTGTGTGGCCGCGCGGCGTGCGACGTTTCCGGCACGTCGATCGCCGAGGCGCTGCGGCGCGTTCGCGAAGTCGATCCGCCGCCGCTGGGCGCGCTCGATCGCGCGCTGCGCGGCGATGTCGAGACCATCGTGCGCACGGCGATGGAGAAGCGGCGCGAAGACCGCTATCCAGCGGCGGCCAGCCTCGAGGCCGACATCCGCCGCTTCCTGCGCTCCGAGCCGATCTCCGCGCGTCCGCCGACGGCGATGTACCACCTGCGCGTCTTCGCGCGGCGCAACAAGTCGCTGGTCGCGTCGGCGGCGATCGTGCTCGTCGTGCTGGTCACGGGGATCATCGCGACCTCGATCGCCTGGCGCTCTGCGCGCGCGGAAACGCAGCGCGTGCGACGAATCGCGGACTTCTACAAGGAGACGATCACCACCGGCACTCCCTACCTGGCCGTCGACCTGTCGCCGGGCTGGGACTGGTGGGAGGATCCACCCGCGCCGCGCGGCGCCAAGGACCCGGCTCTGGGGTCGTTCGCCGTGCCCGATCTGCTCGAGATCGCTGGCTCGCGCCTCGAGCGCAGCTTCTCCGACGAGCCGGAGATCGAGGCCGAGCTCTCCGACACGCTGGGCCGCACGCTCACGTACATGGGCCGCGGGCAGGCAATCGAGTTCCTGGCGCGCGCGCTCGAGATCCGTGAGCGCACGCTCGGGCCGGACCACCCGGACACGATCCGCACGCGGCTCGCCTATGCGGTGCGTCAGGAGGGCTCGGGGGGATTCGCCGGCGCCGAGGCGAAGTTCCGCGCCGCGGCCGAGTCGTGCGTGCGCGCGTTCGGAGCCGACGATTGGCGGACGATCGCGGTCGAGCGACGGCATGCATCGAGCATGGGGTGGGTCGATTCAGCCCGGGCCTTCGAGCTCGGCCGCGGCGCATTCGAGCACGCGCGTCGTGCGCTCGGCGACGACCATCGCGAGACGTTGATTGCGCAGGGTGGCTTCGCCGGCGGGCTGCGCAGCAAGGGCGACCTGCTCGGGGCCGAGACCGTAGCGCGCGCGGCGCTCGCCGGCTGGCTCCGGGTTTCCAGTGCCGATTCCTTGGAAGTCGCGCAGGCACGAATCGCGTTGACCGGATTCCTGACGGCCCAGCGCTCGTTCACGGAGGCCGAGTCGCAGCTCCAGGCGGGGCTGCCCGTGCTGCGCGAACACTTCGGCGGCGACATCGTCCACACGCTGCCATGGGAGCTGCAATTCGTGCAGCTCTTGCGGCGCATGCCGCGGCCCGCCCAGGCGGCCACGGAGATGCGTCGCGTGCTCGATTCGGCGCGTTCCGGCCTCGGCGCGGATAGTTTTCACACGGCCAAGCTGGAAGCGACTTTCGCTCGCACCCTGCTCGAGTCCGGAGAAGATCTCGAGGAGGCCGAACGCGTCGCTCGCCACGCGTGGCAAGTGCTCGAGCCGAGTCTCCGCAATGGCGACCACAATTCGGCGGCTGCGAAAGACACGCTCCACTGCGTGATTCGCGCGCGCGGGCGCGCGAGCGAGGCCGCGGCGCTGGCGACGGAGCTGTTGCGAATCGTGAGCACATGGCCGATTTCGGAGCCGCAGGTGCTCGCGCCATTGCACCAGACGCTCGGCGAATGCGAGCTCGACCTCGGGCATGTCGAGAAGGCCGCGGCCGAGCTGGAAAACGCATGGCGCATCGCCGAGGAAGGCGCCGCCTACACGAGCGACCCGCACCACCCGCGCCGGCTGGCGCTGATCGAGGCCTTGGCCCGTGTCGAGGACGCTCGCAACCGCCCGGCGGAAGCCGCGACTTGGCGCGCGCGGCTCGCGGAGCCCGGGCCGGGGCGCTGAAGGCGAGCAGCGCGCCAAGCGCGCGGCCTGGTCGACAGCCGGCCCTTCTCGCGGGGACGGCAGGGCCAGAGGCTTGGACCATGGGCAGGGGCAGGTGGGGCCTCGAGCCTGGCTTTTGCCTGGGTCAGGCCCTGAAACTCATCCGGACCCGCCCTGGCCGCCCTGAGCGCGGCCCTGCGCGGGGGCGCTCTCGCGCCGGTCTCCGCCGGCTGAACCTGCGCCGCTCGCGCCCATCCTGAAGAGGGAAGCTGATGCCCTGGCAGCAGCGGCAAGAGGGGAGCTTGGAGTAGACTTCCACGGCCTCTGGCTCCCATTGCCGCTAGCGAAACCGGCTGCGGAGTCGATAGAGGGCCGGCCGGCAGCTTCGCCCGCCACGGAATCCTCCCGTGCGCGGTAGAGTGTTGTGCTTGCCCCCTGCCCGCCCGCCTCGATCCGCACCCTGACCGCCTCCATGATCCAGCGCCAGAAGCGCCGCCTCGTCCTGTTCCTGCCGCACCGCGCCGACCCCGCCCAGGGTGTGCGCGTGTCGGCGGACTTGACGCCGTTGGAGCTGCTGCAGATCGCCGCGATCCCCGATCGCGAGGGCTACGAGGTCGTGCTCATCGACGCGATGATCCACGACGACTACGAGCGGCGGATCCTCGAGGCCTGCGAGGGCGCGCTGCTCTTCGCCAGCTCCTGCATCCTGGGCTACCAGATCACGCACGGCGCCGAGGTCGCGCGCATGGTGCGCGCGCGCTTCCCCAAGCTGCCGATCATCTGGGGAGGCTGGTTCCCCAGCGTCTGCCCCGAGCTGTACTTCAAGGAGAACATCGCCGACGCCGTCGGGCTCGGTCAGGGCGAGCTCACCTTCTGGGAGGTCGTGCAGGCGCTCGACGCCGGCACCGATCTCGCGGACGTGCCCGGCCTCGCGGTGTGGCGCGACGGGCGCATGGTCATGACGGCGCACCGCGCGGTGGTCGGATTCGACCAGATCCCCGACGTGCCCTGGCACCTGCTCGAGTACGAGCGCTACGTCGAGCGCCAGAATGAAACCGGCCGCATGAAAGTGCGCCACCGCTACCCCGATCCGTGGGGCATGCCGGCGGACGTGCCGATGCGCGGCTTCAGTTACTACTCCAGCTACGGTTGCCCCGAGCCCTGCACCTTCTGCTGCTCGCCGATGGTCACCAACCGGCGCTGGAAAGCGATCCCGGGCAAGCAGCTGGCCGAGCGCGTGCTCGCCGTGCACGAGCGCTTCAAGTTCAACGTGCTGCGCTTCCAGGATGCGAACTTCGGCGTCGCGGAAAAACGCTCCAACGAGTTCTGCACCGAGCTGATCAACGCCGGCTCGCCCTTCTGGTGGAACGCGACCTACGAGATCGAGACCATCGCGCGCTACAAGGAGGCGTCGATGGACCTGGTCGCGGCCTCGAAGATGCACATGGCCGCGCTGGGTGCCGAAGCGGGCTCGAAGGAGCAGCAGGACAAGATCAAGAAGCAGATCGCGATCCCCGACATCGAGATCGCGTTGACCAAGCTGTTCTCGCGCGGCATCCAGTCGGGCTGCTCGTGGATCATCGGCTACCCCGGCGAGTCGCGCGAATCGATGCTCGAGACCATTCGCCTCGCCGCGGCGATGAAGTACGCCTACCCGCGCTCGGCCTCGGACATCTTCCCCTTCCGGCCGATCCCGGGCACCGAGGACTACGACACCGCGGTGAAGCTCGGTTATCGCCCGCCGCAGACGCTCGAGCAGTGGGGCGCGTGCCTGGAGTACAAGCTGACCGTCGACGACATCCGCCTGCCGATGGACGTGTTCAGGCTGTGGAAGCGCTACGGCGTGACCTCGACCTTCTACGACGGGCTGGTCGAGGAAGGCAGCGGCGCGATGCGCTCGATGATGAAGGAGATCGCCGGCTGGCGATTGAAGAACGCCAACTACTCCTTCCCGCTCGAGCAGAAGCTCTTCCACCTGTATTCGAAGTCGCGCGCCAAGAAGGTCGCGGGGCGCAACATCGAGATCGACCGCACCTCGGGCGTGACGCCGCATGCGCCGGGCGTCGGGGCGAACTGAGGACGAACACGCCGTGATCCAGAAGAAACGCAAGATCGTCCTGTTCCTGCCGCACCGCGCCGACCCCAAGCGCGGCGAGATCTTTTCGGCGGACCTGCTGCCGCTGGAATTGCTGCAGATCGCGACCGGCCCGGCCGCGGCCGGCTACGAGGTCGTGATGATCGACGCGATGGTCGAGCCGGACTACATCGCGAAGGTGCTCGAGGCCTGCGACGGCGCGCTCTTGTTCGCGAGCTCGTGCATCCTGGGCTACCAGGTCTTCGACGGCTACGTCGTCGCCAAGGCGGTGCGCGAGCGCCATCCGCATCTGCCGATCATCTGGGGCGGCTGGTTCCCCAGCGTCACGCCCGAGATGTACTTGAAGGGCGGCATCGCCGACGCGGTGTGCATCGGCCAGGGCGAGCTGACTTTCATGGACGTGTGCGAGGCGATCGACAACGGACAGTCGCTGGCGGACGTGCCGGGACTCGCCGTGCTGCGCGACGGCGCGCTGGTCTACACCGCGCACCGCGAGGTCGTCGGTTTCGATCGGTTCCAGCCGGTGCCCTGGCACCTGCTCGAATACGAGAAGTACGCCGAGCTGCAGACCAAACCGACGCGCTTGAAAGTGCGCCACCGTTTCCCGCTGCCGGGCAAGTGGAGCACCGACAACCCGCCGCGCGGCTTCAGCCACTTCTCCAGCTTCGGTTGCCCCGAGCCCTGCACGTTCTGCTGCTCGCCGGCGCTGACCGGCAGACGCTGGAAGGCGATCCCCGGCGACAAGCTCGCCGAAGAAATCGCCGAGCTGCAGCAGCGCTTCAAGTTCGACGTGCTGCGCTTCCAGGACGCGAACTGGGGCGTGGCCGAAAAACGCACCAAGGCTTTCTGCGAGAAGCTGATCGAGCTCAAGGTCCCGATCCACTGGAACGGCACGATCGAGATCGAAACGATCATGCGCTACAAGGAGCCGACGCTCGACCTGCTCGAGCAATCGAAATGCCACCTGCTGTGGCTGGGCGCCGAAGCCGGCACCAAGGACCAGCAGGAGAAGATCAAGAAGTTCATCGACATCGAGAACATCCCCAAGGCGATCGGCGCGCTGGCCAGGCGCAAGATCATCCCTGGGACGTTCTGGATCATCGGCTACCCCGGCGAGTCGCGCGAATCGATGGAGGCGACGCTGAAGATGGCGGCCTCGATCAAGCACCAGTACCCGCTCGCGGGCTCCGAGGTCTATCCCTTCCGCCCGATCCCCGGCACCGAGGACTTCGATACGGCGATCAAGCTGGGCTACGTGCCGCCGAAGGATTTCTACGAGTGGGGGCAGTGCTTCGAATACAAGTACAACTCGCACAACACGCCGCTGCCCGAGGACATCCGCCGCACCTGGACGCGCTACAACAACACGGCGGCGATCTACGACAAGCACGTGACCGAGGGCGCGCCGTGGATGCGCGACTCGCTCTCGCGCATCGCCGGCTGGCGCCTCAAGCGCGGCGAGTACCGCTTCCCGATCGAGCAGAAGGTCTTCGACCTGTACGTGAAGGCCACGGGGCAGGCGCAGCCGCGCTCCTCGATCGAGTACGTGCCGGCGGTCGACGCGTAGCGGGAAGTCCGCAGCCGCGCGGAGGCCCACGACGGCCGTCGCGATCGACGCTTCGGCCGGTGCGGAGGCCGTCGTGGTGCGCTGCGCGGCGGCAGACTTCCGTCTAGCGCTCGATCACCGCTGCCAGTTCGACGTGGACCGCGGGCCCGTGGAACTTGGGTCGCGTGTCCAGCACGGCCACGTCGAGAACCGCGGCGACCCGCGCGAGCGTCTCGCGCAGCCGCGTCTTGAGGCCCGCCGCGCCGCCGACCGCCGCGGCGTCGAACCCGAAGGCCTCGATGCCGTGCTGGCGCGCGATGAACACCGCGCGCTCGGCGTGGAAGCGCTGCGAGACCACCAGCAACCGATCCTGCCCGAAGACGCGCTGCGCTCGCAGCACCGAGTCCAGCGTGCGGAAGCCCGCGAAGTCGCAGGCGACGAACTGCTGCGGGACTCCGGCGCGCACCAGGGCCGCCTTCATCGAAGTCGGCTCGTCGTAGTCGGCGCGATGGTTGTCGCCGCTGACGAGCAGGGCGCGCACCTTGCCCGAGCGGAACAACTCCGCCGCCGCGTCGATGCGCCGCTGGAAGTACAGGTTCCTGCGCCCATCGGGCAGGAATTCCGAGCAGCCCAGGACCAGCCCGACCGGCGCTGCGGGAAGTTCGGTGACGCTCGTGAAGCAGCGCCCGCGCGCGCACCGCGCGACCCAGGCGTCGCAGATCCACAGCGCGGCGCAGCCGGCGACCGAGGCCGCGAGCCCGATCCTCGCCAGTCGCTTCCAGCGCGCTCCGCGATCCATGCGAGCGCAGGTTAGCCGCGGGCCGGCCGAAAGACCCGCGGGATTCGAGGCAGGTTCTTCGACGGCCTCCAGATGCGGCCGGGCCCGAGCCGATATCGCCGCGGGAGTCAACATGGTCGCTAGTTCCAGAATCCCGGTGGTGTGCCCCGATTGCGGGCAGAGTTTCACGGCTCGCGGTCTCAGCGGCCATCGGCGCCAGCGCCATGGCCTCGCTCCCGCGCCTGCGCTGCCCGGCGCGACGAGCGAGCGGGCGAAGGACCAGCTGCCGGCGATCCTGGACGCGCTTTCGACGCTGCGCGAGGGCATGGCGCGGCTCGAGCGCCAGATCGCCGCGCGCGATTCCGCAGGGCAAAAGCCCGAAACGCCCGCCGAGGAGATCGGCCGCCTCGAGCACGACCTCGAGGAGGTGCTGGTGTGCATCTCGGGGCTGCGCAGCAGCGGCCTGGCTTCGACCAACCTCCGCGTCTCGGCTTCGGAACCCGAGCAGCGCGCCAGCCGTGAACTCGCCCGCCTGCGCCGCGAACAGGCGCGCATCGTGTACAGGATCGCGGAGCTTCGCCTGGGCTCCGCCAGCGACGATCGCTTCCTGATCTGAGTCGGCGGCGAGCGCGCCGGCGAGCCCGTGGCGAAGCCGCCCGGATCCCGTCGGTCAGCTCGCGCAGCGGGGCAGGAGCGCCGTGGCCCACCTCGGCGCCTGTGCACGACACCTAACCGCCGGCCTGGTCGGGGCGCGAGCCGCCGCGCGCTTCAGGTGCCTGCACGACGCCTAACCGCCGGCCTGGTCGGGGGCGCGAGCCGCTTCGCGCTTCAGTAGCTCGAGTCCAGGATCACCAGCGGCACGCAGCCGCCCCAGACGCCCGCGCTCGCCGTGTCGAAGGCCAAGAGCTGCAGCTGCAGCACGCGCGTCTCGACGCCCAGCGGCAGCGCGCCCAGCGCCAAGGTCGAGGCGAGTTGTCCGCTCGCCGGGAGAACGCCCAGCATCGAGGACCGCGACACGATGCCGCCGCTCACCAGTTGGCGGCCCTCGAAGGGCGTGGCCCCCGAGTGATGCGTCTGCAGCGATTGGAGCATCCAGACGCGATCGCCGGGCACGCCGCGGATCGTCAGCGGAACCGAGCTGGACTCGCGCGCGGGATTGAGGGCGAGCAGGCTTCGCGCCGGCGTCGGCGAAGTCGCGGCGGAACCGGCGAGGAGCTGGATCGCCACGCCTGGCACGCCGTTCGGGCCCGAGGGACACGCATAACCCTGGCCGCCGATTCCCCCGGCTCCGCCCTGCCTTGATCCGGCCTGCAGCTGCGCGTGCGGCGCCTGCGCAGCGGGCGGCTGGCTGCCCAGGGACAGCCCGTGCCCGCCGTTGCCGCCGGCCCCGGCATGCACGCAGCCGCCGCCGAAGGGATCGGTCTGCTCCTCGCCGCCATTGCCGCCGTTGCCGCCCGCGAAGGAGCTCCCGCTCGCGAACATCGACGCATCGGGGGACTCGTAGCCGTGCCCGCCCGGGCCGCCGTCGGCCGCGTGATCGAAAGCGTCGTCGCCGCCGTTGCCGCCGGCCAGGCTGCAGTCGTAGAGCGCGAGCAGCGTGTCGCGCGAGTACAGGCCCACGCCGCCCGACCTTCCCCCCGCGCCGCCGCCTCCATCGCCCCCGCGCAGCGTCACCCCGATCAGGGCGACGTCCTCGCAACGGCTGATGCGCGCCGCCTCGCGCCCCGCGGTCGCCCCAGCGCCGTTCTTGCCGTTGCCGCCGCGGATCGTGCAGGCGGAGAAGCGCAGCGAGCCCGCGTTGTCGTGCGCGAACACGCCCGCGGTGGTCGTGGCGGAGCCGCCCAGTCCGATGAACTGCAGGCCGACGAATTGCGTCGACGTGGCGGCCGGGAGGTTGCGGATCTCGCTCTGGCCCTGCAGCACGACGAGCGTGCCGCTGTCCGCGGCGATCGAGAGGGCCTTGCCGTCGAGCAGGATGCCGTTGTACGAGCCTGCGCGCACCAGCAGCGTGTCCCCGGCGCTTGCCGCGTCGATCGCCGACTGCACGTCGGTGAAATGCGGCTGCGCGCCGCCGACGGTCCAGACCTTCGATTGTGCGAGCGCGGCGGGGGCCAGGACCAGGAGAGCGACCGTGAGGCGTGCCAGCATGGGATTCTCCGGGTGCTAGGGGTTCTCCGGCATCTTGGCACAGCCCCCGAGGACGTGACGGACATTCTGGCCGAGGGCGGCCCGAACGCACGAAGGCCGCCTCCCCCTCGAGGGATGCGGCCTTCGCGCGCCTGCCTCCGCGCTGCCGACGGTTAGTGGAACACGGCGCTGACCGCGCTCGAGAAGTTGCTCGGCGTCGGGCCCTGCGGATCGCGGTACCACAGCTGCAGGTTCAGGCGCATGTCCGGCTGCAGCGAGTGCACGATGCCGCCGACCGAGAAGCTCGACAGGTCGAGCTGCGCGCTGAATCCGCCCTGAGAGCTCGAGACGCCGAGCGCCGAGCTGAGCCGGCCGATGCCCGCGCCGCCGACGCACAGGACTCCGCTCAGGCCGCTGGGCGAGAAGGAGTGAGCCGTGCCGAAGCCCACGATCGGCAGCACGACCTTGCCCGGCGGCAGGTTGGTGGCCTGCAGCTGCACGGCGTTGGCCGAGGCGAGCGGCGAGCCGACGAAGGAGAGTCGCGCGCCGATCGTCGAAACCGAGTTCGGCCGGCCGCTGCAATACTCGTCGCCCAGCCAGGGCGCGCGGATCTGCCCGCGCATCTCGCCGTCGGGGAACAGCGAGGTGCGCACGATCACGTAGCACATGCCGTCGCGCAGCTCGCGCCGCTCCTCGAGCGTCGTCGCCGCCAACGAGGCCGAGTACGTGGTCAGCGTGGCGCTGGGATGGCCGATCGCCGTGACCTTCAGCATCAGCTTGCCCGTCTGCCCGTACCAGGCTTCGCGCCAGATCTCGATCGAGCTGACCGTGCCCTGCAGATCGTGCAGTTGTCCGCTGAAACCGGCCGCGCCGAAGAGGTCCAGGAAGGCGTAGCCCGTGCCGTGCGCGGGGCTGGTGTGCGCGGGTGCGACCTGGGAAGGCGAGACCGGGAAGGAGAAGGACTCGCCCTGGAGCTGCATGGGCCCAAAGACCTCGCCCTGCGGATAGGCCACGGTGTCGAGCGCGATCGAGGCCTGGCCCGAGATCAGCTGCATCACCTCGGCGGGCGTGAGCATGCCGGCTCCGAAGGCGAAACCCGGGGAGGCGGCCTGCGGCGCGATCGTGCACAGCGTCGCGCCGCCCGTGCCGACCAGACGACCCTGCACGAGCGGGCTCGAGAGGTTTTGGAAGTCGACCATCACCCCGATTTGTCCGGACTCGTCGTCGACGTCGAGCTTGGCGAAGCCGAAGCCCGCGCTTTGCGGGCCTTGCAGCCACGTGTGGCCCTGGTGCAGGTCGGCGCGCGCCGAGGTGCCGAGCAGGAAGGCGAGGCTCATGCCGGCCAGCAATTGCTTGTTCATGATCGAGAACCTGTTCATCGAGCGTGGGGAGGAGCCGTGGATTCCGTAGGGGAGCGACCCACCCAAGTTCCACGGCGGCCCGCGGCGTTTCAAGTTTTCCGCCAATCCGGAACGCCGGCGGGTAGAACGAATCCAGGGCCATGCCGCGCCCCGGCGGAACCTGGGAGCGCCCGGGCCGTCCAAGCTCGGGCCGACGGCAGAATAACACCCTTTCGATGGACACGCTGATCGATCGACTGCTGGCCCTGGATCCAAGGCTGCGGCGCAGCGCCGCGCGGCTCGCGCCCGATCCGCAGGAGGCCGAGGACCTGATGCAGGACGTCTGGCTCGCCGTCCTGACGCGATTCCCGGCGGCGGAGGTGGCGCTCGAACCCTGGGCGATGGCGGTGCTGCGCAATCAGGCCGCGCGGCGCGCGCGCCGTCCGCGGCACGGCGCAACCGGCGTGGAGCTCGAGCAGCTCGCGGACGCGGCCGCGGCGCAGGAGACGATCGCCGAACGGATCGAGGTCGCGGCGCACCTGCGCGCGTCCATCGAGTCGCTGCCGGAGCCTTACCGCGGCACGCTGATCGAGCGCTTCTACGCTTCGCGCTCCGTGGGCGACATCGCCGCCGCGCGCGGTTTGCCGCGCGCCACCGTGTCGACGCATTTGCAGCGCGCGCTGGCGCGGCTGCGCTCGCGCTTGCGTCGCGCGCACGACTTGCTCGGCATGCTGCCGGGACTGCGCTGGTGGAAGGGCGGCGGCGGCGCCGCGAACCCGGCGCAGACCGCGGCCGTGATGCCGCTGCGCTCGCTGGCGCTCGCGGGCCTGGTCTCGCCGCTGGTGCTCGTGATCGCCTGGGCGCGCAGCTCGCCGCCGCCCGCGTCGGGAGAGCAGGCGCTCGCCGCGTTCGCGCCGATCGACACGCAGCAGCGGCCGCAGGCTCCCGCCGCGCCGTCCAGCTCGCGCGTCGCGCTGCCCTTCGAAGCCGCGAACGTCGCGCCGTCGCTGCGGGTCCAGGTGCGCGATGCGCGTTCCGGACAAGCCCTGGCCGGCGCCGCGCTGAGCGTCTGGAGCGAAGCGCAGGTGCTGCACGAGCGCATCGCGGATGCGCAGGGCCGTTGCATGCTGCCCG
>Ga0315910_10001733_pt1 | contig 19782 bp, 18 predicted proteins | sample EdamamesoilMG_FD_204470 | JGI IMG/M metagenome (GOLD analysis project Ga0315910, IMG submission 204470) | Garden soil microbial communities collected in Santa Monica, California, United States - Edamame soil | ecosystem: Environmental > Terrestrial > Soil > Garden | place: USA: California...
CCCGCTCGATGGCGTCCTATGCCAAGCATTGCGAGCCGCTGACCAGCGGCGACCAGGTGGTCCCTGTGCTGCGCCGCGCCTTTTCGATGCTGCGCAACGGACGCCCGCAGCCGGTGGTGATCGAATTGCCTTACGACGTGCTCGACAAGCCCTTCACCGGCACGATGGATTACGTGCCGGGCAAGGCGCTGGCGAGCGCGCCCGATCCCGCAAATGTTGCAGCCGCGGCAGATATGCTGATCGCAGCAAAGAACCCCGCGATCTATGCCGGGCAAGGCGTTCACTGGTCCGAAGCCTATAACGAATTGCAGGCGCTGGCCGAGCATCTCGCGATCCCAGTGATGACCAGCCTGCCGGGCAAGAGCGCGTTCGACGAGACCCATCCGCTGGCGCTCGGCTCGGGCGGCAACGGGATCAATGGCTGCGTCCGCAAATGGCTCGACGAATGCGATGTGCTGTTCGGCGTCGGCTGCTCGTTCACCGCGACTTCGTTCGGCCTTGCGATCCCCAAGGGCAAGCGCGTGATCCATTCGACACTCGACCCGCTTGATATCGACAAATGCGTGCCGAGCGAAGTGGCGCTGGTCGGCGATGCCAAGCTCACTCTTGCCGCGCTTCTTGCTGCGGTGAAGGCCCGTGTTCCGACACCGCGCGACGCAACCGATGTTGCGCAGCAAATCATTGAAACAGAACGTGAATGGCTCGCCAAATGGCTGCCCAAATGCACCCAGGAGAGCAGCCCGCTCAGCCCCTATCGCGTGCTGTGGGACCTGCAGCATAATCTCGATGTCGCCAACACCATCATCACCCACGATGCCGGCAGCCCGCGCGACCAGCTGGTGCCGTTCTGGAAGAGCATCACGCCGCATAGCTACATTGGCTGGGGCAAGTCGACCCAGCTCGGCTACGGGCTTGGGCTGGCGATGGGCGCCAAGCTCGCCTGCCCGGACAAACTATGCATCAACGTCTGGGGCGATGCCGCGATCGGCTTTACCGGGACCGACCTCGAAACCTGCGCGCGCGACCGGATCCCGATCCTTTCGATCCTGCTCAACAACGAGGCGATGGCGATCGAACTGCCGATCATGCCCGAAGCGACCGAGAAATATCGCGCGACCGATATCAGCGGCAATTACGCCGAATTCGCGCGGTCGCTGGGGTGCCATGGCGAACGCGTGACCGAAGCCGCCGAGATCGTCCCTGCTATCACACGCGCGCTGGCGGCGATCGAAGCCGGACAGCCGGCGCTGATCGAATTCATCACCGAAAAGGAAACGGTGATTTCAAGGGGATGACGCGAGCGAAATGGCGCAGATGGATGATGTGATCGTGGTCGGCGCCGGGCCGGTGGGCATGCTCACTGCGCTCGCGCTGGCGCAGGTCGGGGCGAAAGTGACGGTGCTCGAACAGGAGCCCGGCATCGTCAATTCCCCGCGCGCTGCGGTCTATTTCCCCTCGACGCTGATCATTCTCGATGAGCTGGGCCTGCTCGACGAGTTGAATGAGATTGGCTTCCAGAACCGCACTTTCGGCACCCATGTGCCGGAATTCGGCTACTCCTCGGTCGTCACCACCGAGCGCATCGAAGGCATACCCTACGATTACCAGCTCCATGCCGGCCAGCACGATGTCGCGCGGGTGGCGATGGAGCATGCCAAGAAACTGGGCGTCAGGGTGCTGTTCGAGCACGAAGTGACCGCGCTTGAAGAGGGTGCGGACGGAGTGACCGTCACCACGAACACTCCCGGCGGCACGAAGACTTTCACCGCGAAGTGGCTGATCGGCGCCGACGGTGCGCGCAGCACGGTGCGCAAGCTCGCCGGGATCGAATTCGACGGCTACACCTGGCCCGAGCGCTTCGTCGCGACGAATGTGAAGTTCGATTTCCGCCAGCTCGGCTACCAGCAGGCCAATTTCGTCTGCGATCCCGACAACATGGCGATCATCGCCCAGCTCGACCGCGACGGATTGTGGCGCTGCACCTACCTCGAAGACGCGTCCCTGCCGCTCGAGAGCTACGAGGATCGCATCCACCAGCGTTACGAGCACTTCATGCAGGGCTCCAAGGATTACGAGCTGGTCTCGTCGAGCCCCTACATGCTGCACCAGCGCGCCGGCGAGACGCTGCACAAAGGCCGTGTGCTACTGACGGGCGATGCCGCGCATGCGACCAATCCCTGCGGCGGGCTGGGCCTGACTTCGGGCGTGTGGAGCGGCGTAGTGCTCGCCGACGTGCTCGGCGCGGTGCTGCGCGGCGAGGAGGACGAGAGCATCCTCGACCGCTATTCGGACGAACGGCGGCGGATTTTCTGGGACATCATCACCCCCGCCGCGACCGAGAACAAGCGCATGCTCCAGGAACGCGATCCCGAGCAGCGGCAGAAGGACCTCGCCGCAGTCAAGGCGCTGTCCGACAATCCGGATTCGGGCGCGATGCTGATGCTGTTCGCCTACAAGGTGATCGGCGACGTCCTGCGGCCCGGCTCACGCTGGGCGGATGCCGACCCAACCCCGAGGGTCAAGCTCGACATCGCCGCGCGCAAGCACCAGATACACTAGAACCCGTAACGCAGCCCGCCCCACAGGGTCGCGGGGACGCCAAGGTCGATCGACCCGGCCTGGTTGCGGGTGACGATGGTCTCGTCGAAGATGTTCTCGCCGCGCAGGATCAGGCTCAGCCGGTCGACGATGCCGATCTCGGCGAACAAATCCACCGTCGTCGCGGCTGGCAGCACGTCGTCTTCGAGGTCGCCTTCGAACTGTGAGCCGACATGACGCAGTGTCGCGGCCAGCCGGGTCCCTTCCCTGAATTCGTAGCTCAGCGTCGCGCTGGCGGCGAATTCGGGCGTCTGCGCCGGGCGGTTGCCGTCGAGCGGGGCCTGGACTCCGCTGGCCACGACCTCGGAATCGGTCAGGGCGAGCGTACCGAAGAAGGTCAGCGGACCGTCGCCGATGCTGGTGCTCAATTCGAGCCCCTGCGAATGGACCGCGTCGAGATTCTGCCGTTGGCGCAGGTTTGTCCCGATGGTGACGTTGGCGATCGCATTCTTCACCTTGTTGTCGAAGGCGGTGAGCGAGAACTGCACCGCACTGTCGGGCAGGGTCACATCGAACCCGGCCTCGAAGCCGCGCAGCCGCTCGTTCTCCAGCGCGGCATTGGCGTTGGTGGTGACCGGGAACACCACGAACGGACGGTAAAGCTCGTTGACCGTCGGCAGGCGCAGCCCGGTATAGGCGGCTGCCCTCAAGCGTACCCCGCGCGAGACATCGGCGCTTGCCCCGGCGCGCCACGAGGCCGCCCAGCCCGAGCGGTCGGGATAGGTCGAATCCTCGATCGTCCCGCCCGCGGCGTTGAGGTTCAAATGATAGCCGTCTTCGATGCTCCAGTGGTCGGCACGCAGGCCCGCGGTGAGCAGCACCGGGCCGAGCGTGTAATCGTCCTCGATGAACAGGCCGAGATCGCTGTTGGTCCCCCCGGCATAGCGGCTGCCGGCACCCGCCCCGGTAGCGGCGTTGAAGCGGAATTCCTCGAGATCGCCTTCGGATTCGCGGAAATCCGAGCCGATCCGCAGCGTATGCCCGCCGCCCACCGGCGGACGGATCTCGACCTTGCCGCCCAAGCCGCTGGCCGGCGTATCGGCCTGGTCGAGCGACTTGTTGAAGGTGGTCGAGGAGATCACGACATTCGAGAAATTGCGCCACTGGCCATAGGCGATCACGTCGAACTGCCACTCGCCGCGGCCGACCAGGCGCAGGCTGACATCCTCGCCCTTGGTCCAGTTGTCGGCACCTTCGAAGCGCAAGGTGCGATCGTCTTCCCAGGCGAGGGCCCGCAACTGCAATTCGACATCGGGGCCGAGCGCCTGGATCACCCGCCCGCCCGCAGACCACCCGTCATAGGTGGCCTTGGCCGAGGCGGGCACACGCTGGCTCTCGGGCGTGGTCCAGAAACCGTCGCCCTTGTCCCAGCGGCCGTGCACGACCGCATAGCCGCCGTCCCATTGCGGCGCGAGCGCGGCTTCGAGCTCGAAATCGCCGCGATCGTCGATCATTCCCTGTCCGCTGAGAAGGCCGAGCGACGCCGCATCGATGCTCTCGAGCTCGATCGTGCCCGCCAGCGCGCCCGCGCCGAACGGGCCCGAACCGCCGCCGCGGGTGACGCGGATCATCTGGAGCTGGTTGGGCGAGAGCGCGGCCAGCGGCACATGGCCGAAGAACGGATCGATCATCGGCACCCCGTCGAGCAGCACCAGCGCGCGCGAGGATGCGTTGCCGCCCAATGCGCGCAGGGTGACGCCTTGCGCGGTCGGGTTCGAGGAACGGCTGTCGGACCGGCGGAACTGCTGGAACCCGGCGACATTGGCCAATGCGTCCTCGATCCGCCCCGATGCGGTCGACTGGAGCTGCTCGCGGTCGATCCCGATCGTCGAATAGGCGATCACCGACGGTGACGCATCGAGCCCGCGCCCGGTGACGATGATCGGCTGCTTCTCTTCCTCGTCCTGCGCCATGGCAGGCGCGGTCCAAATCAAGCAGGCAGCGACGGTAAGCGTTGAAATCCCGAATTTCATTGCGTCCCTCATTTCGGACAAAGTCATCTTGCGCGGCTTCCTAGCCTGCCTTGCTTGCCGCGTCACCCCTCGTCTGGCAGGAGGCGCAAATTAATCGATGAGGGACCTGCGATGGCGAACAAAGTGATAATGGCGCTTGCGGCAATACTCGCAGGCGCCAGTGCCATGCCGGTTGCCGCAGCGGAAGAGGAAACATTGTCAATGACCGCCCCCGTCGTAGCCGAAGACCACACCGCCCTGCTCGCAAGCGAAGACCCCGTGCTCGCCGCCAACAAAAAGCTGGTCTACGACATGTACCGGATCGTGCTGCAGGCGGGCATCTGGGAACGCGCCGGCGAATTCATCGCCGAGGGGTACATCCAGCACAATCCCAATGCCGGACAGGGCCTCGCCGGGGTGCAGGACTATATCCGTTCCACACGCCCGCACCGCGACATCTCGGACAAGCTCGAACTGCCGCTGATCCAGCTGATCGCCGAGGGCGACTATGTGATGACCAGCTTCGTGAGGCCCGAGAAGGATGCCGAGGGCAACACCTATTACTCGACCTGGTTCGATCTCTACCGGATCGAGGATGGCAGGATCGCCGAGCACTGGGACCCGATGCTCAAGAGCGATCCGAAGATCGATCCCAATACCAAGCGCTTGTGAAACCCTCTCCCGTTGACGGGAGAGGGTTACGCCGGCTTGGCGACTTGTCGCCTAGCCGGAGTTGGGTGAGTGTTGCCTTCCTTCCGAAGCGAGAACAACCCTCATCCTAGCTCCGCTAACTCCTGCCGGAGCAAACTGCGCTATCCTTCTCCCATCAATGGGAGAAGGAGCGGGAATGATCTAAGCCTTCACCTTCTTCCTCGACGCCGCCGCGGGCTTGTCGGGATTCACGGGTGCAGCCTTCTTGGCGGGCGTCGGCATCGGTCCGCCGACCGTCGACGGGCCCTTGTAGTCCGCCGGCGGATTGGCTGCGAGCCACTTGTTGCAGTTCGTCATGGCGTTCGAATAGGCGTAATGCTGGGCGAGTTCGGCGACCATCAGCCGGTCGGACTTGTCGAGCAGCTTCTTGAAGTGCGTGTGCACCTGGGTGGCGTTGTTGTTGAAGCTGCCCAGCCACTGGTTCTGCATCAGCGGATGGCATTTCTGCGCCTGCAGTTCCTTTTTCAACGCATCGTAGTCGTGCTTCTTCGATTCATTGCGCAGTTCGAAGCTGATGGTGAAGATCGGCATTGGTTTCCCCTGATTGCGTGTCGCGCCCGGCCTTAAAGCCCCGAGGGCGCGCCGTCGAGCAGCACGGTCTTGGTTTCGACATAGGGCCACAGCCCTTCCTCACCGCCTTCGCGGCCCATGCCCGATTGCTTGAACCCGCCGAACGGCGTGCCCCAATCCATCTTGAGCCCGTTCGAGGCGAACACGCCCGTCCGCACGCGGCGGGCGATCTTGTAGGCGGCGTCCATATCGTGCGTGAGCACCGAGCCGTGGAGCCCGTAATTGCTCTCATTGGCGATGCGGATCGCGTCTTCCTCGTCCTCGGCCGGGATCAGGCACAGGACCGGACCGAAGATCTCCTCCTGCGCTATGCGGCTCTGATTATCGACATTGGCAAACAAAGTGGGCTCCATGTAATAGCCCTTGTTGAGATGCGCCGGGCGGTTGCCGCCGGTGACGAGGTCGGCGCTCTTCTTGCCTTCCTCGACATACATCTCGACCCGTTCGAGCTGGCGCTTCATCGCCAGCGGGCCCAACTGGGTGCCCTCGTCCTCCGAACGGCCGATCTTGACCCCCTGCATCACCCTGGCGATCGCCTCGGCGATTTCGTCGTGGCGCTTCTTGGGCACAATCGCGCGGCTCAGCATCGCGCAGATCTGTCCCGAAAGCATGGTGATGGTGTTGCCGAGCAGCTGGGCGGCATCCTCGGTCGCATAGTCGTCGCGGATGATCGCCGCCGACTTGCCGCCGAGTTCGAGCGTGTAGCGAGCGATGCGGCTGCCGCAGACTTCGGCGATGCGCTTGCCGGCCACGGTCGAGCCGGTGAAGCTGACCTTGTCGACGCCGGGATTGTTGACCAGGTGATCGGCGGCCTCGCGGTCCGAGGGGACGAGGTTGATCACGCCCGGCGGGAAGCCGACCTTTTCGGCTTCCTCGGCGATGATGTAGGCTTCGAGCGGGGTCTCGGGCGACGGCTTCATCACCACGGTCGAGCCCGAGATCAGCGCATAGGCGACCTTCGAGATCATGATCATGTAGGGCGCGTTCCACGGCGCGATCGCCGCGACCACGCCGACCGGCTCGCGCGCCAGCACGATCGTGTCGACCATCTGGCCCTTCTTCTGCTCGGTCCATTTGAAGCTGTCGCCGAGCGAGGAGATCGCATCCAAGGTGATGTTGCCGTTCATCACCACGCCCTGGGCCATGCCCGGAAGCCCGCCGATCTGCGCGGTCCAGGCCTTGGCGAGCTCATCGGTGCGGGCCTTGAGCCGTTCGGCCAATTGCTTGACCTTGGCCCCGCGCTCGGCCGGCGGGGTGGTCGGCCACGGGCCATGGTCGAAGGCCTGGCGCGCCGCGGCGACTGCGCGGTCCATGTCGGCCTTGCTCGCCTCGGCGGTGACCGCGACCACTTCCTCGGTGTTGGGGTTGACGATCTCGAGCTGCGTTCCACTGGTCGATACGACCCATTCGCCGCCAATGTAGAGCTTGTCGGGATGGCGGATGGAAACTCCTTCGGGGGTCATGGCATTCTCTCCATCTGAGGGGATTCGTTAAGGCGGTTGTACTCGCTAGAAATTCGACAGGATAGTGAGCGCGCGTGAATCGAGCGGCTGGCCCCGGCGCTGCAATTCGAGCTCGCGCGCGCGGACCTTGCCCTGTTCGTCGATCAGGAAGGCGTGGATCAGGCGGGCCTGCTCGGCACTGACCAGGTCGTCGAATTGGGGCATGCCGTTGTCCTTCAACAGGCCGCCGCGGACGATTTTCTCGAAGGCATCGTGCGTGCCCTTGCTCATCCGCCGCAGATCGGGGAGCGGTGCGCGCGGCTGGTTGGAGTGGCAGATCGAGCAGGTCTCGGTGAACAGCGCCGAGCCGAGCGCGATTTGCTCGGGCGTGATGCCGGGAAGCTGCGCGGGTGGCTCGGGCGCGGGTTCGAGCGGCGGCAGGTCGTCGGGGATCGGCACTTCGCCGCCATCGAGCCTGAACACCAGCAGCCGGTTGCGATTGCCCTTCGAATAGGCCGCGGCATAGGGCGGCACGAAGCCCCAGCCGCCGCCGCCCCAGCCGGTCTGGACCGCGATATATTGCACTCCGTTCACCCGGTAGGTCATCGGCGCGGCAAGGATCGAGGAGCCGGTGTCGATCGATTTGAGGATGCGCCCGGTATCGGCATCGCGGACGATCAATTTGCCCGACAGCGTGCCGTGGATCACCAGGCCCGACTGGGTCGCGAGCACGCCGCCGCGATCCTGCCAGCCATCGAACGGCACGGCCCACTTGGCCTTGCCGGTCATCGGATCGATCGCGCGCAGTTCCGACTTCGCGCCGAGTTGCTGCACCCACGGCCATTGCGGCAGCGCCTTCACCGCATCCTGCATCGGCGGTGGCAAAGTGGGCATGATCGCTTCGAGGTCGGAAGTGAAGATCAGCGCCGCCGAGCCCGCCATCGCGGTGGGCCTGTATCTGGGCTTCTCCTGCCCCGGCGGGATGAACATCAAATTCCCCATATCGACCACCGAGGCGAAATAGAGCTTGCGGCCCGGGTCATACGCCGCCGGATACCAGTTGCGCGCGCCGACCGAGGCCGGGAACACCAGCTTGGGCCCGGTCGAATATTCCGAGAATTCCGGCGTCAGCTTGGGTTTGCCGCTCTCAAGGTCCCAGCCCGAAGCCCAGCTGGTGCGGACGATGGCATTGGCGGCGAGCGGCTTGCCGGTGGCGCGATCGACCACGAACATGAACCCGTTCTTGGGCGCATGGAGGATCACGTCGCGCTTTTCGCCCGCGATTTCGAGCGAGGTCAGCACCATCGGCTGGGTCGCGGTCAGGTCCCAGCTGTCCTGCGGGGTTTCCTGGAAGAACCACTTCATCTCGCCGGATTCCCGGTCCAGCGCGACCAGCGAATCGAGATAGAGGTTGTCGCCGCCCTTGGGCGAGCGCGTCTTGAGCGGGTAGGGCCCGCCATTGCCGGTGCCGATGATCACCTGGTCGTGGACCGGATCGTAGGTGATCGCATCCCACACCGTGCCGCCGCCACCGATGTCCCAGCGACTGTCGGGGTCCCAGGTTTCGAGCGCAGCTTCGAGCGCTTCCGATTCCTGCGGGCCGTCCTTGGGATCGTGCGGGATGGTGTAGAAGCGCCACTCCTCTTCGCCGGTGCGGAGATCGTAGGCGGTGGCATAGCCGCGCGTGTCGTATTCGGCCCCGGCATTGCCGATCACCACGAGGTCGCCGGCGATCTCGGGCGCGCCTGTGATGGTGTAGCCGCGCTTGCGGTCGACGATCGTATCGGCCTTCCACAGCTGCTTGCCGGTCGCGGCATCAAGCGCGTAGAGCCAGCCGTCGAGCGAAGCGACGAACACCTTGCCGTCGGCCAATGCCACCCCGCGATTGGCCTGGTCGCAGCAGGCATAGCGGTTGTACTGCATGTCGACGCCCGGATCGAAGGTCCACTTCTCGGCGCCGGTGGCGGCATCGAGCGCATAGACCCGGCCGAGATTGCCCGAGGTGTACATCACCCCGTCGACCACCAGCGGCGTCGCTTCCTGCACCCGCGCGGTGCCGAGATCGTATTCCCACGCCAGCCCTAGGGTCTCGACATTGGCCGCGTTGATGTCCTCCAGCCGCGAGAAATGGCTCTCCGCCCAATCGCCCGCCGGGTTGTCCCAATTGTCGCCCGCGCCGATCACCGCGGTGTCGATTGCGGGCGGCTCGTAACCTTGCTCGCAGGCGGCGAGCAGGGTCAAAGTGGCAGCGGCGAGAGCGGTGCGGAAAATCACTTCGGCCACGCCCCCTGGTACTGCTCGAACACCGAGCGCAGCGTGCGCGGCTTCCTGCCGGTGATGCGCTCGACATCGTCCGAAACGACATCGAAATAGCCCTCGCGGATCGCCTGGCCGAAGGTCACCATGCCTTCGCTCGCCCACGGGATCGGGCTGTCGGGAGTGATGTCCTCGGCCTTGCGGGCGACGCCGAGCGAATCGAAGTATGCGTACATGCCCTCGTCATCGACCAGCTCGATTTCGAGCGGTTTGCCCGACATCTGCGACACCAGAGCCATCGCATCGGGCAGGGTCCAGAGCTCCGGCCCGGTCACGTTGTAGGCCTTGTAGAGGTGGCCATCCTGCGTCAGCACGCCCACCGCCGTCGCCACGCAATCGTCGCGGCTGACGATGGGAACGCGACCGTGCCCCGCGTTCTCCGGCTTGTGCCCGGCGAGCAATGCGGGGATCGCCATCGCGGTGGCCACAGCCTCGGCATAGAGACTGTTGCGCAGATGGGTGAAGGCGGCGCCCGATTGCTCGATCGCTTGTTCGGTCGCGTAGTGATCGTGCTGTTCGATCCCGGGATGCTGAGCCAGCCCGCCGCCGATGATCGAGGTGTAGGCGATGTGACGCACCCCGTTCGCGACCGCTGCGTCGATCGCATTCCTGTGCTGCGCCACCCGCGAGCCGACCATCAGGGTCGAGATCAGCAGCAGCTTCTCGCCGCCTTCCATCGCCGCCTTGAGGCCGGCGGGATCGTCGAAATCGGCGGCGCGGATATGGGCGCCGGTGTCGGCGAATTCGGCCAGCTTCTCCGGCGTGCGCGACAGCAGGATCAAATCCTCGCCCGGAACCGTCTCCAGCAGCAGTTTCGCCGCCGCATTGCCGAACTGGCCGGACGCGCCGGAAACGATGATCTTGCCCATGCTCTCTCCCTTGGCGGCGATAATAACGAGTGTTACGGTTGAGGCAACAACAGGAGAGGGTGAATGGCGCTGGCCATCGAAGACCGCATCGCATTGCAGGACCTGATCGCCGATTACGGCTGGGCGCTCGACACCGGCGATGCCGATGGGCTGGTCCAATGCTTCACCGAAGACTGCGTGATGAGCGAGGAAGTGTTCGACGACCCCGACATCTGGGAAGGCCATGCGGGCATCAGGGGCCTGATGAACCACTACGCCAACGCCCCCGGCTTCCCCGGCCGCCAGCACCATGTGACCCAGACCAAATATTTCCCGCAGGACGATGGCAGCGTGAAGATGAAGAGCTTCGCCTTCGTCACCGAATGCGAGGGTGAGCCGCCCTATTTGCTGCGCTTCACCGGCTGGTATGACGACCACGCGGTGAAAGGCGCCGACGGCCAATGGCGCTTCAAACGCCGCGTGGTGCGGCTGTGGGACGGCGAGGTGCTCAAAAACTTCCCCGGGCGCGGGCAATGGGTGCCGAGGAAGCGGCCAGACAGCCTGATCATCCGCAAGTGACCAGGCCGCCGATCCGCTTCCGCGCCAAGTTGCAGCGCAAGGACCCGAGCCTGCCGGTGTTCATCCGCATTCCCGGCGAACTGCTCGCGCCGTGGAAATTGTCGGAATGGGCGTCGGTCCAGGGAAGCATGAATGGCCACAATTTCGGCCGCCGCACGATCAAGGACTGGGGCAAGGGCAGCCCTGACTGGTTCGTGGAATTCCTCAAGCCGTTCCTGGTTCTCGCGGGGCTCGTGCCCGGGGAAGAAGTCGAGATCGAATTGTGGCTCGCCGATATGAGCATGCCGGAGGAGATTGCCGCACGGATGAAATCGGACGCCGAATTCGCCCGCGCCTGGGAAGCGCTGATCCCCAACCACAAGCGCAAGGCGATCGAGCATTATCTCGAAGCCAGGACCCCGGCGGGACGCACCGCGCGGCTGGAGCAGATTTCGCGCAGCATCAAGGCGCGACTTTAGGCCTCGCGCGGGTCCGGCCCATCGTCGGCCCAGGGCGAGCGCATGCGGTAGGGCACGTAGTGGAACACCGCTTCGACCGCGGCGATCGCATCGTCCCTGATCTTGAACGCCTCGAGGAACGCAAAACTGTGCGGGCGCAGGAAGAAGCCCATTTCGGGGGTGCCGTCGGTCAGCGAATAGTCGCGCAATTGCCCGTCATGGTCGATGAAACCGCCGGCCAGCACCACGCCTGCTTCCTCGTCGACGATCGGGAAGCGCCGCGCACGGATCCAGTTGTCGAAGCGGTAATAGCCGAGGCGAAACTGCGCCTCGCAGGTCAGGCCGCTGATCGGGGCGAGATTCGGTTGCGGGTTGTTGGTCGAGATCACCCCGTCCTCGCGGCGGTTGCAATCGGGGTGGAAGTTCGTGTGGATCGTGCCGTCGTTCTGTTCGAGCGTTTCGAAATAGCCGTTGGCCAGCACAAGCATGCGCGCGCGGTCGACCCTTTCGTGAACGGGGATTTCGGCCTTCAGCTCTGGCCGTTCGGCCAGATCGGTATTGAGGAACGGGATGCCGCCATCGACCGGGCGGCAGACGCAAAGTTCACATTCGCTGATCGCCCCCGCGCCATCCGCCGCGATCCGCATGGCGAACAATGCCTTGTCGCCGCTTTCCTCGAACACCCCGAACCGCGCCGCCTGCCCGCTGACCGGATCGGCCAGCGACCATTCGTAAGCACCCATCGCGGTGACAGTCTTCCACGCCCCGTCGCCGAACGGGAATTCGACGCAGTTTTCGGCGTAGCGCGCGTTGGGGGCGAGCGGCAGGGTAGTGTGATCGTTCGCTGCCAGCGCCGCAACGGCGCGGTCGAGCAGGGTGAGGAGATCGTTGCGGGTCACGTCAGGCCCTCGTCAGGACCCAGCCGAGCACCAGCCCGCGGTCGGGACGGGCGGTGGAAGCAGCGGCAAGCTGAGGCAGCGCGCCGCGCGGATCGGTCGCCCACAGGGCGAGCGCCTCAGGCCAGTTCGAACCCGCCGAGCGTCCCAGCCGGCCCAGCGCATTCCAGCCGGGACGGCATTGTGCGCCCGAACACCGGTGGCCCATCGCTTCCAGCTCGGCAGCGAGGTGGTAGCCTTCCTCGCGCGCGATATCGGCGAGGAGTTGCATCTCGGCATGGCGGCTGACCCCGGCCACCAAAGCCGGTTTGTTGGCGAGTACCTGCCGCATGAAACGCACCCGGTCCCCCTCAATCACGCGCGACGCCAGCCCTTGCGCCCTGCCCGCTTCGGCAAAGCGCAACCCCGCTTCCAACTCGGCATCGTGCACGAGCACTCGCCCCTCGCCATGCCGCCAGCGCCATGCGGCGAGGCCGGAGAGCGTCGGCACGGCCAAGGCTCCCGCGAGCACGGTGCGGCGGCTCGCACGGATCATTGCGCCCCTCCGGATTTCGGGTACGGTCCGGCGGCGAGATAGTTGGCGATCAACGACAATTCTTCGTCGCTCACTTCGCCGCGCGGGATCGCAGGCATGTTGCCGATGCCTTGCCGGGCGGCAAGGAAAACGAATCTTACTGGCGTGTTGCTGCGCTTTTCGAGGTCGGGCTGGTCGCTGCGCCGGGCGAGCAGGCCGGTACCCATGCCGTTGGGCCCGTGGCACATGATGCAGTATTCGACATAAAGCGCCTCGCCCCCGGTCGCACCCGGCCGGTCGGCCATGGTGATCGGTTCAGGCATCGGGGCAGGTCCGGGCGGAGCAGCGGGCGCGGTATCCCCGGTCTGTCCCTGCGCGACCGAGCAGGCGGCGAGCAGCAGTGCCGCGGTGCTGGCGATGAAGCTCCTCATTTGCCGCGCTCCCCTCTCAGCCGGTTGGGCCAGATGCCGCTCTTGCCTGGGGCGATAATCCCGTTGGGATCGAGCGCGTCCTTGATCTTCTCGTTGAGCTTGAGCAGCGCCCCGCCGTTCCAGTCGTAGCTCCCCGCGACCAAATCCATGTAATCGAGGTGCGTGCGGTATTCGCCGTAACCCTGCGCCTTGGCATCGGCCACCAAAGTGCGGAAGAAGCCGTCGATCTTGGCGAGATGCTCCGGGCTGTCCTGGTTGAACAGCATCGCGTTGACGTTGATCATGTGGCGCTCGCCGAAGGCGAAGCTGCCCTGGTAGTCCATCCCGTATTCCTTGTAGCGGGCATAGGTCCGCTGGAACTGTTCGAGCGCCTTGGTGCCGTCCTGCGGGATGATCGGCGAGAAGCCGATATGCCCGCCGCGCCCGCCATACCAGTTCGCGTTCTGCATCGGGAAGGTGATCGGCGTGCCGCTCCACCCGTCGCCGCGGATCGGCTGGCCCTTGGCCCAGCTGCTCTTGCGCACCGCCATCGGCCCGATCGCCTCGATCGCCTGCTCGACGATGGCGAACTGGGCCTTGGCCACCTCCTCGCGACCCGGCACGCGCAATGACACCCCCCACCAGCCGAGGCCGAAACGCTGGCGGATCGCGCTGATCACATCGTCGCCCAGCGCGCCGGGCTTGTCGGTCCATTCGTCGCGGGTGGTGAGGGTCGAAGCGACCCGCAACCAGTTGCCGATCGAGGGATGCGAATCGAGCACCCGCTCGCGCTTCAACGGCGCGATCGCATCGACCATCGCCTTGAGGTCACCCTCATTGGCGAACTCGGCATCGAGCCCGAACTGCACCTCGGGCTCGGGCATCAGCCACAGCCCCATCTTGGTGACGATCCCGAAATTCGACTGGACGAACATCTGGTCCCAGCCCGGGCCGAAGCCGAAAGCGTAAGACTGCCAGGTCGGGGCATTGCTGAACGCTCCCATCCCGGTCCGGACCAATTCGCCATTGGGCAGCACCACTTCGAGCCCGATGATCCGCTTTGCATGCTCGCCATAGGGGGTGTAGCCCATCCCCCGGTCGAGCGCGTTGCCCATTACCGAGCCCCACGAATTGCCCGGTGTCGAGAGCCAGAACGGCAATTTGTGCGCCTGGATGTAATCGTAGAGGTCGTAGAACCCGACGCCCGGCTCGACCACCACCGTGCCCATCTGCTCGTCGAAGGTGATCGCCTTCATCCGGCTCATGTCGAGCACGATGGATCCGGCCAGCAGCGGCGCGCTGCCGCCATAGCCGAGGTTTTTGCCGCGGCTGATCGGCCAGACCGGCAGCAAATACTGGTTGGCGATGCGGATTACCGCCTGCACTTCCTCGACCGATTCCGGGGCTACCGCGCCGGCCGGATGGTGGGCGTCGAAATCGACCGCGAACTTGTCCTTGTAGCTCTCGCGGTCGCTGTCCTCGAAGAACACCTTGCTTTCGCCGAGCGCGGCGGCGAGCGCGCGAAAGGCCTGGGTCAGCTTCTGCGCATCGAAGCCGGGCGGGAGGGGGATTTCGTCTTCCATCGTCTAGCCTCCGGATGCCCAGGTCGTGCGCGCGGGCGGGCGGGCGCCGCCGTCGAGCCGCAATACCTCGCCGTTCACCAGCGGAGTGCGGATCAGGAACAAGGCCGCTTCGGCGAAGTCCTCGGCCGTGCCGGCGCGCTTGGGGAATTCGTTGCCCTTGAGCAGTTCATCGACGAAATCCGGCGGCAACATCGCCACCATCGGCGTCGCCATGAAGCCGGGGGCGATGCCGTTCACCCGGATCGCGTATTTCGACAAGTCGCGCGCCCAGACCAGAGTCAGCGCGGCGAGCGCCGACTTGGCGGCGGTATAGGCGCCCATCCCTTCCTGCCCTTCGAAGCTGGCGATCGAGCAGGTGTTGATAATTACTCCGCGTTCGGCGTCGGGGCCGGAGGGAGCATTGGCGGTCATGCAGTGCGAGATGTGAGCGGCAAGGTTCGCCGCGCCGAGCAGGTTGACGCCGATCACCTTGCGGAAAGCGTTCATGTCCCCCGGCCCATCCGCGGTAGCGATAGGGCCGAGCCCGCCGATCCCGGCATTATTGAGGAGGACGTCGATCCGCCCGTGGCGCTGGATCACTGCGTCCACCGCCGCCTTGACCGAAACCTCATCACTTACATCGCAATGGACGAAATCAGCGCCAGCCGGCGCATCGCCCGAAAGGTCGAGCGAAACCACCGTAGCGCCCGCCGCCAGCAGGGCTCTGACTGCGCCTTCGCCGAGGCCCGAATTGCCGCCGCTGACTACCGCGATTGTGCCTTTCGGATCCATTGCTCTCCCCGCGCGGTAACCGCGACTTTAACGGGCGTTACTTTTGTTCTAGCTTCGGTGCGAGTCAAGCGGCTCACGGGGGAGAGGACCGTAAATGCCCAAACGCGCCGAGCTCTATGCCGCGCTCGACGGCTTCATCGCGGCATTGCGCGCCCGTGATGCATCCCGTGTCAATTGGGCTGCGGACCTGTTCTACAGCGAGAACAATGTCCGCCTGACGCCTCCGGACGGCCTCTGGAACACGATCACCGGCCTCGGCCCCTACGACCTCCGCTTCGCCGACGAGGCGGCCGGGCAAGTCGCGCTGTTCACCTGCGTCGAGGAAACCAACGCCACTTCCCCCGCCGCCTTCCGGCTGGAAGTGAAGGACGGGGCCATTGCCGGAGTCGAGGCAGTTATCGCGCGCAACGCAGATGAGGGCTTTCCCTTCCACCCGCAGCACTTCGCCCCAAAGCCCGCGATGGAAGCAATGGTCCCGCCCGGCGAACGCTCCACCCGCGAAGAGCTGGTCGCCCTCGCCAACGGCTATTTCGAGACCATCGAGCGCAATGACGGGACGATCCGCACCAAATTCCATGCCACTTGCAACCGGGTCGAGAACGGGGTGCAGACCACCAACAACCCGGACTTCCCGGTGCCGGTCGCACGGATGGGGTGCGAGGAGCAGTTCCGGCTCGGCAATTACCGCTATGACGACCGCCTGCGCGGACGCCGCTTCCCGCTGGTCGACGAGGAGCGCGGGATCGTGCTCGCCCACGGCTTCATCGACCATTGCGGCGCGCTCGGCGAATACGCGCTGACCGACGGGACCAAAGTCACCTCGCCGATCCGCCGCCCCCATTCCTATTACCTTGCCGAAGCCTTCAAGATCAGGAACGGTGCGATCGAGCAGGTGGAGGCGGTGTTCCTGACGGTGCCCTATCACATGCCGAGCCCGTGGGAGGGAGACCGATGACCCCTGATGCGCTAACGCCGACCCGCCGCATCCTTGTGCTGGTCCTGATCGCCGGCGTGTTCATTATGGACGGCTACGATCTCAACGCGATGGCGCTCGCCTACCAGCGGTTCGATGGCACGCTGGTCCTGTCGGACCGATATTATGGCTGGTTGATTTCCGCGCCGCTGCTCGGGCTGGGTGCTGGGGGAGCGCTGATTGCACCGATGGGCGACCGTTTCGGCAGAAAGGCACTGATCACGCTTGGTTGCCTGGCCGTCGCACTGGTCACCTTTGCCACCACCTTCGCCACCAGTTTCGGCAGCTTTCTGCTGTGGCGCTTTCTCACGGGCGTGGCCTTGGGCGCCTGCCTGCCCAATTGCACCGCGCTGTCGGCGGAGCTGGCGCCGCCCCGGCTGCGCGCCACCATCATGTCCATTGTATCGGCGGGGATCGTGCTCGGCGCGATGTCGGCCGGCCTGTCGTCCCCCGCCATTTCGGCATCAATCGGCTGGAAGGGTATGTTCTATGCCCCGGCCGCTTTCGCGCTGCTGGTAGCGGCGCTGCTGTGGTTCGCCATTCCTGCAGGGCTGGCCAAACCGGAAGCCCCGGCCAAGGCAAGCCGAATCCCGCAGGCGTTGCTGTTCAGGAAGCCTTGGCTGTTCCCCTTCTCGATCTTCGCCCTGGCCCTTGGGCTTAATGCCGCCAACCTCTATCTCGTAACCCAATGGGCGCCAAAGCTGCTGCCTACGGTTGGCTTCACCCAAGATCAGGCCGATTACGTCACCGGTCTGATGCAGGGTGTAGGCCTCGCCTTCGGTTTTGCCATGAGCCTGCTGATCGACCGCTGGCGGCCTGGCGTGACCTTGGTCGCCGGATTCGCGGTGATGACCGCCGCCTTTGTGGCGATCATGGCGACCCCAGACGCCGATCCGACCCTATGGACGATCTTGCTGCTGGTGGGCGTCGGCACGATCACCGGCATGGGCATGGCCCTGCCCGCACTGACCGCTTATCTCTTCCCGGGGCATGTGTTGTCGTCGGCGATGGGTGTTGGCGTGGCAATCGCCCGGGTGGGAGCGATCGGCGGTCCGATCATCGGCCAGCAACTGTTCAACGCCGAGGTGGGAGCGAGCGTGATCATCGGGTTTGCCGCGATACCCGCTGCCATCGGCATGCTGGTTGCGTTCGGCGTGCCGGCAGCTCTGAGAGTCAGGAAACGGCTCGAAGGTGAAGCGGGACCGGCTAAGCCCTGAAATCCAACCCACCGACCCGTTCCGCAAACCGCCAGCCCTCGCGGGTCTCGACGATCAGGTCGCGGTACCAACCGACCAGCGGGGAGTTTTTGCTCATCACCGGAAGGCTGCCGTCGGTGCTCGGTTCGCCCTGGAACAGCAGCAGCACGCTGAAGGCGCGCGCCGTCGCCGGACCTTCCACATCGATCACGATGTTCGAGACGACATGGCGCTGGGCCCGCGCGGGGCGCGACCTGAAGCTCTCGAGGATCGCCGCACGGCCTTCGACGAATTCGCCGCTGCCGCTCGGCCGGGCAAAGCGCCCGTCGATCGCGTAGAGATCGGCGACTTTCTCCCAATCCTGCGTGTCGTTGAGGTTGGCGTAGAGGTTGATCAGCCGGATACAGGCCTGCTCGACTTCCTGCCGTTCGGAGAAGTCCATCAATCCGGTCGCGTTGCTTCGAGGAACCGCGAATTGCCGTCTTCGTCGCGCGCTTCTAGCGTTTCGATCAGCCTGCCCAGGATGCGGTCAAGCGTCGCGACATCGGCGCAATCGAGCTCGCTGAACAGGAACTCGGCGACCTTGCGGCTCTGCGGGCGCATGATCTCGTAGAGCCGCCGGCCCTCGTCGGTCAGCGCCAGCACCTTGCGGCGACGGTTGGCGGGGTCGGTCGAGACGCTGATCCGCCCGTTGCGCTCAAGCGCCGAAACGGCGCGGCTGACGCTCATCACGTTGACCCCGGTCTTCTCGGCGACTTCGTGGCTGGCGGTGGTGCCGAGGCTTCCGATCGTCATCAGCAGGCGGAATTCGTTGAGGCTGATCTTGTAGCGGTCGGCAAGGTGGGTCGAATAGGGCGCCATCAGCCGGTTGGAGAGCTTTAGGAGCTCGTGCAGCATCCGCGCCTGGTCGGCGGGTCGATCGTCATTTGCCGGTTTCGTCGCCATTCGCCGTCCCCTCGATTGATCGCGGTCAATGTACGCGAGCAATCTTGGCTTCAATCGTAACACCCGTTAGGGTTGATGCAAGCAGCCAGCATAAAATCCCGTGGGAGAACGAAGCCGATGAATGCCTTTCCGCAGACGATCCACTTCATCGGATCGAACACGCCGCGGCGGATGGAGATTTCGCTGCGCGACCTAGAAGTGGAAGGCACGATCCCCGCCGAGGTCAATGGCGCGTTCTTCCGCGCGGTGCCCGACAACGCCCATGCGCCGATGTTCGCTGACGACATTGCGCTCAATGCCGACGGGATGATCGCGCGCTTCAATTTCGAGAACGGCGCGGTCGATTTCGACATCAGATATGTCGGCACCGACCGCTACAAGGCCGAGAAGCAGGCGCGGCGAGCGCTGTTCGGCCAATACCGCAATCCCTTCACCGACGATCCCTCGGTCGCGGGCGTCGACCGCACCGTCGCGAATACCACCCCGGTGTGGCACGCGGGGCGGCTGTTCATGACCAAGGAGGACGGGCTCGGCCACGAGATCAACCCACACACACTCGAGACCGTGGGCAAGTGGACCTATGGCGGGGCGCTCAAAAGCGAGACCTTCACTGCCCATCCCCGCGTCGATCCGGTGACCGGCGAGCTGTTCTTCTTCGGCTACGAGGCAGGTGGACTGTGCGACCCCAACATCGCCTATTGCGTGGCGGACAAGGACGGCAACCTCGTCTCCGAGCAATGGTTCGAGCAGCCCTATCTTTCGACGATCCACGATTTCGTGATCACCGAGAAATACGCGATCTGGCCGATCTTCCCGACCACCGCCGACCTCGAGCGGCTCAAGGCCGGCGGCGCGCACTGGGCGCACCAGCAAGAGCTCGAATCCTGGCTCGCGGTGATGCCGCGCTACGGCAAGGTCGAGGAGATGAAGTGGATCAAGGGCCCGCCGGGCGTCTCGGTGTTCCACGAGGTCAACGCCTACGACGACGGCGACCTGGTGCACATCGACTTGTGCCTGACCGACACCAACGCGTTCAGCTTC
>Ga0315910_10001734_pt1 | contig 19779 bp, 14 predicted proteins | sample EdamamesoilMG_FD_204470 | JGI IMG/M metagenome (GOLD analysis project Ga0315910, IMG submission 204470) | Garden soil microbial communities collected in Santa Monica, California, United States - Edamame soil | ecosystem: Environmental > Terrestrial > Soil > Garden | place: USA: California...
TTTGGCCGCTCGGGCAACCCTCCGAGGTGAGGTCGGTATCCATGGAGCTAGCGGGGGGACTTGAACCCCCAACCACCTGCTTACAAAACAGGTGCTCTACCGATTGAGCTACGCCAGCCGAGAGCGCACGCATCCGCCCCGCGCGCGATGTGCGGCGGTGAGGCGTCAGCGACGGGTGAGCGAAGCGTCGATCGTGCATCGGCAGTCCGACGAAGGTGCGCGGCGTTGGGGCTTGGCCGCGAACCGAAAAAAAGGGGCACCCCACCCTTGCTTCCCCCGATCGGCATCAGTGAAATTGGGGAAAGGGCAGGCAGGGCTCGACGAGAGCGGGCCTCTTAGCGCCGGGTCTAGGGACGGTCAAGCATATTTCATACCGCAACTGGGGCCGCTTGGAGGCGGCCTCGGGAAAGGCTGAAAATACAGTATTTTCAGTTACTTATTGATGCCTCTTGAGGACGGCGCTTTAGCCGCCGAAGCCTTGGCAGATTTTTCCTTGAGCGCCCGCAGGACTTCCTCGAGGTCTGCCCGGGAGTACGGGAGGCGATCGAGCGCCGCCTGTTCAGCAGACTCCGCTGCTCGGATGTCCAGGAGTGACTGCTGGGCTCGCTCGACCCACGCCGAGCGCTCGCCCTCACGCACCGCCATCGTCACCGTGTGCTCGAGCATCGAGCGCGCCTTCTCGAGCAGCACCGCGTAACGAAAGCGCATCGCCGCTTCGAACAGCTCACGCCGCGCGTTCGTATCGGCGGGCGGCGGTGGAGGGATCGCCACGAGCTCCTTGTGAAGGGTCTCGTACATGCTCGCCAGGCGGTAGCCGGCCAGGGTCGACCAGTGGGCGTCGTACGCGCGCCAGGTATCGGAGTACGCACGCTGGGCGTCGAGGATGAGCTGGCACCGCCGCTCGAGGGCCACGGAGAAGTCGGGGGGGAGCGGTGTGAAATGAAGGCGTTCGGCGCGCACCCGGTGCACCTCGCCGAGGGCGAAGTACAGCGGCGCTAGGTCGACCGGCAGCCGACCGGCGAGATCGAGCTGCTCGCGCTCGACCACGTCACGCCCCCGCTCGACGTAGGCGCTCGCGCGGAGATCGTCGCCTTCGTTCACCGCGGCGAGCGCTTTCCCCGAGTACGCGACGACCGCCTCGAACGGGCGGAGGTTCGACTCCGCGAGCAGACGGTCTGCATAACGACCCGCCCAGGCGAAGTCTTCCAGGTAGTTCAAGAGCCTGACGGCGCGGAGCGTGGCGTGCCGGGTGCGGGCGTGACCCGGGTGCTGATCGACCAAGCGGCGGAAGCGGGCGAGTGCCTCGCGATGATGACCGAGCAAATCGTGCGCGTAGCCGGCTTGGTAGAGCGCCTCTCCGGCGAGCGGCCCGCGCGGCTCGATCGCTTCCACGCGGTCGAACCCGACTGCCGCACCGGCAAGGTCGCCCTTTTTGGCCTTCTCGGTGGCTTCCGCGAAGAGCTCGTCGAGGCTCGTCGCGCGGTCTGGTGTGACCACCACGCGGGGCACGTCGACGACGTGGGGAGCCGCCGGAGGAACGCTCTCGGCCGTGCGAGGCGCCGCGCAGGCGACGGCGACGAGCACGATGCCGAGAAGACGCATTCCGAAGCCTAGCGTTGGCCTTGCTCGAGCGCGAGAGTGCAACGCCAGAAGCGTTGTTTCCGCCCTATGGGTTCTAGCGTTAACGCCATGTTTCAGAGCGTCCAGAACAGGCTCCTGCGCAAGCAGAAATCGGCATGGAATGATTGACGCCGCCTGGGAGTTCTCTACCTTGGAAGGACATGGAGCAAGAGCTCGACGCGTGGAGTGACGCCGGCGAGTCGAGGGTCGATGGGACGGCGTCTGCGCTCGCGCTGAAATCGGAGGACGAACGGATGAAGGATAGCGTCATCGGGCAGTACCTCACCCATCTCGAAGAACGTCATCGTGACCTGAAGTCGGCCGTGAACGAGCTCGATCGCCGCGCGTACCTCACGCCGAACGAGCAGCGTGAGATCGCGGATCTGAAGAAAGAGAAGCTCCTGACGAAAGACCGGATCGTCGCGCTCCGTCGCTCCGAACCGCCTCCCGGCTGAGCGCTCTGCGCCGCGTGCCCAAGAGTTCCGAGACTCTTGGTGTTGAGATGCACTCTAGGGCGTGCCGGTAGCGGGAGCCGCGGGTGAGCCCGGTGCCGCGGCCGCGCCTTCGGGCGTGGCGTTCTTATCGACGAACGTCTCCGAGTTCTTGTCGAAGCGTTCGGAGCCGCCGTAAACGTCGTTGTTCAAATCCGCGAGCGACTTATCCATGCGGTCACGCCACTCCTGGTTGAGACCGCCCGGGTGCTCCTTGTCGATCGCGCGGGCCATGCTGAGCCAGTGCCGCGCGTAAGGACGGAAGCCAAGCCGGTAGTCGGTCATCCCGCGAAGGTAGGCGTAGCGGGCCTGGTCGTTCAGGGAGAGTGAATCCGTGTCCGCTTCGAGGACGCGCCAGATCGCGAGCGCGTGCTCGTACTGGTTCTCCTCGTAGAGGCGCTGGCCGCGATTCAGGTCCTCCTTGTACGTGGAACAGCCGAGGAGGACGAGGGCGGCGATGACGGCGAGACGCATGATCGCGGGCCGGAGGGTACCCTGGCCGGCGGGCGATGAGCAAGGGAGCGCTTTCCGGCGCGACGCTCAGCCGGGCGCGGTCGGGGTCGGCCTCCGGCGGTAGTGCAGGCGAAGGATGGGGAGCCCGTCGAGCAGGGCGCGCCGCTCGCGCGGGCTACGAGCAGAAAACGGATTTTCCGCGACGCGCGGCTCGGGACCGAGCGGCTCGAACGCGGCGTGCGCATCGAAGAGCGCCTGGTAGCGATCCGCGCGTTCCTCGACGTCGGTCTGAACGAACACCTCGCCTCCCGGCGTGAGGATACGCGCGAGCTCGTCGAGCAGCGGGGCGGCGAGGACGAGTCGCTTGTGATGGCGCTTCTTCCACCAGGGATCGGGAAAGTGCACGAACACGGTGGCGACGGTCCCGGCCACGAATCGTGGGAGCGCGTCGCGCGCGTCCTCGGCGAACACGCGAGCGCGTCCGCCATGCCCGAGCGCCTTGAGCTTCTGATCGACGATCGTCGCCCACTTGCGCTTCACCTCGAGCCCGACGATGCGAACGTTCGCATCGAGGGCGACGCGCTCGAGCATGAAGCCCCCTCGCCCCGGTCCGATCTCGAGCTCGACCGGTGCCCCCGCCCCGACCAGAAGCCTCGGATCGATCACCGCGTCCTCGGGCAGGCGGGGAGCGTCGGCGTACGGTCGAGGGGCGCTGTTCACGGGGCGTCGCCGGAGCGTTGGAGCCGGCTGGAGCGGCCTTTAGTATACAAGCCCGCGTGCTGCGAGCGTTCGGCGTGACCGACGGCCTCCGCGACCTCCTGGGGCGCGGCCTACGGCGTCATGGTCTTCGCGCGGGACTCACGCTCGCGCTCGGCGTGCTGGCGGTTCGCGGCGTGCTGCGCGCAACGGGCGGCGAGCCGGCGGTGCCTCTCGACGACGCCTTCATTCACTTTCAGTACGCCCGCTCGCTCTGGGAGGGCCGCGGCCTCTCGTACAGCCCCGGGGCCGAGCCGGCGGCGGGCGCGACGAGCCTGCTCTGGCCGCTCCTCTTCACCCTGCCTTACGGGCTCGGCCTCCGCGCCGAGAACGTCATCTGGGCAGCGTGGCTCTTCGGCTGGGTCTCGCTCGGCATGCTCGGCTACGAGACACGCCGCGCGAGCGAGCGCCTGCTCAGCCCGGACAGCGCGCTCGGTGCCGAGATGATGGTGCTCACGTTCGGCGGGTACACGTGGTTCGCCTCGAGCGGCATGGAGGTCGTTCCACTGGCCTGGCTCCTGATGCGAACGGCACGGCGTTGTGCCGAATGGGCGGAGACCGGCCCGCGAACGACGCGCCCGAACGAGCTCTTGGCCCTCGCCCTGCTCGGTCCACTGCTGCGCCCGGAAGGACTCCTCGCCACGGGAATGGTGGTGGCCACGTTGCTCGTCCGCTCCGCGGGGCGCCGCCGGCTCGACGCGCTGATCGCTCTCGCCGGGGCGATCCTGCCAGGCGCGCTCAATCGCCTGTTCACGGGCTCGGCGACGACCACGACGGCGCTCGTCAAATGGCTGCCCCTCAGCCCGTACCTCGATCGAACGGAGCTCTGGGACGCGATCGCGACCAACCTCGACGTCCTGTTCGTGACGTTGCTCGACGGGCAGGTCTGGAGCGCCGTGTTTCTCCCGCAGGGCTCGCGCTTCGTGCTCTGGCCCGCGATCCCGGCGCTGGTCGTGGCGGGGCTCCGCAGGCGGGCACGGGTGCGGTCGGCCCTGCTCGTGACGGTAGCGCTCGGGATGCTCATTCCGACGACGTACGACAGCTTCCTCTGGAATCGGCTCCGTTACCTGTGGCCTTTCATGGCGGCGTGGTTCGTCGGTGTCGGCGCGCTCGCCGACGGCATCGGGGCGCTCGCGGCGCGGCTCGATCCGGCCCTGGTCCGGGTGCGCCTGCTCGCGTGCGGCGCCGCGGTCGGCGGGCTCGTGAGCCACCTCGGCTGGACGCTCGAGGATCTCGCGACGAGCGCCGACGCGATCCGGAGGCAGCAGGGTGCCCTCGGGCGCTGGGCCGCGCGTGCCCTGCCGGAGCGGGCGACGATCGGCGTGAACGACACCGGGGCCGTCGCCTACTTCTCCGGGCGTCGCACGTTCGACGTGGTCGGACTCACCACGGCGGGCGAAGCGCGGTACTGGGCGGCGGGGGCGGGCTCGCGGTTCGAGCACTACGAGCGCCTCGACCGCGCCCGCCTGCCCACGCACTTCGTGGTCTATCCGGCCTGGTTTGCCCTACCGAGTTTGCTCGGCGCCTTCGAGACGGAGCGCAGCGTGCCGGGCGCGACGATCCTCGGCGGCGAGACGATGGTCGCCCACGAGGCGAGCTACGAGGCCCTCGGCTCCGCCGCCCGCCCGCTCGATCCGGCGTTCGCCGGCTGCACGATCGTGGACGAGCTCGACGTCGCGGACCTCGAGAGCGAAGCCGCGCATGCCTACGACCTCGGCGATGCCACCGCGGCGGGCAACGTCGCGCTCACGGAAGGATCCTTCGTCGACGGTGCCCGCAAGGGGCGCACGCGCGAGCTCTTCCGGCTGAAGATCGTGCCGTCGGGTCGTCTCCTCCTGCGCGTGGAAAGCGCGCTTCCGACCGGCGTCGAGGTGCGCACCGCCGACGCACCGCGCGGTCGACTCGAGGTGGCTCCGTTCGCGTGGCGCGAGCTCGCGGTCGACCTCCCCGCGGGCGGCGCGACCGGGGTGGTACCGGTGTCGATCGAGGCGGGGCCGCATGCGGTTTCGACGCTCCACTACTGGTCGCTCGCGCGCTGCCCGTAGGCCTTATCAAAACGACCGGCTGGAGCCGCACCCTGGAATCGCCGTGCTATACGCCGGCCCATGCGTCACCGTGAGCTCGGCAGCACCACCCTGAAGGTGAGTGAGCTCGCACTCGGCACGTGGGGGCTCTCCGGCGAAGGCTACGGCGCGGTGCCCGAAAGCGAGCAGGATGCCGTCATCGATCGCGCACTCGCCACCGGCATCACGCTGTTCGAGACGGCGGACACCTACGCGTCGGGCGCCATGGAGTCGCGGCTCGGCCGGCGGCTACCGAAGGAGGGAACGTTCGTCGCGACCAAGATTGGGACGGCGGGCGTCGGTTCGACGCTCAAGAAGGACTTCGGTCGCCGCCACCTGATGGATGCTGCCGAAGGCTCGCGCGAGCGCCTGGCGCGCGAAAAGATCGACGTGCTCCTGCTCCACAACCCGTCCGCGGCGACGATCGCTCGGCGCGAGGCGACGACCGCACTCGCGGAGCTGGTCGCGAACGGGGTGGCCCGATGCTGGGGTGTCAGCGTCGGCACGGCGGACGCCGCCGCCGAGGCGGTCTCGGCCGGCGCCCAGGTGATCGAGCTCGCCTACAACGCGTTTCACGTCCGCGAGCTCGAACGGATCAAGGCGGACGTGACGGAAAAGAAGATCGGCGTCCTGGCGCGCTCGGTGCTCGCCTACGGTTTGCTCTGTGGCGGGTGGCCGACGACGAAGGATTTCCCACTCGACGACCACCGCTCGGACCGGTGGAGCAGCGACCAGCTCAAGCGACGCATCGTCCAGCTGAATTGCCTCCGCCCGAGCATCACCGGCAACATCACCAGCATGCGCGCCATCGCCGTGCGCTACGTGCTCTCGAGCGGGCTGGTGTCGAGCGCGGTGCTCGGCCCGCGAAAGAGCGGACAGCTGGATCAGCTCGTGCGCGACGCCGGGAAGGATCGCCGCTACCTGCCCGAGGGCGGACGCGAAGCGCTCGAGCAGCGCGTACGCAGCGTCGGGGTCAAACCGTGACGACCGCTCTGCTCGATGCGCTCGTGCGCATCGCCGACGAAGCCGCCACGCTCGTTCGCGGGGTGTTCGAGAGTCCCTTCACGGTGGATTACAAGGGGCCGGCGGACCCGGTGACGGAAGCCGATCGCCGCGCCAACGACCTGATCTGCGCGCGGTTGGCGAACGAATTCCCCGGCGTGCCGATCGTGGCCGAGGAAAGCGCGGTCGCATCGTTCGAACATTTTCGCGACGCCACCGACATCTTTTTCGTCGACCCGGTCGATGGGACGAACGAGTTCATCGAGCGGCATCCGCAGTTCGTCGTCATGATTGGGCTGGTCGAGGGGAACGTCGCCACGCACGGCGTGATCCACGCGCCGATGCTCGGCGTGGCCTGGGCGGGGACGGTCGGCGTGGGGGCGTACAGCATCTCGGAGGGCGGCGCGCGCGAGCCGATTCACGTGACCTCGGTGAGTGAGCTCGCCGCCGCGCGGCTCGTTTCCTCGCGTTCGCACCGAAGCCCGCGCCTCGAGCAGGCCCTCGAATCGCTCGGCGTCCAGGAGTTCGTTCCGATGGGAAGCGCGGGCCTCAAGGGGGCCGAGGTCGCGCGCGGCGGTGTCGATGGCTACGTGGCTCCCTTCTATGGAGGCAAGCGCTGGGACGCGTGCGCCGCCGACGCGCTGGTGGTCGCCGCCGGTGGGCGCGTGACGGACGCCTGGGGAGAGCTCCTCGACTATCGCGCGCCGAGTCTTTCGAACGATCGCGGCATCGTCGCCTCGAACGGCCGCGTGCACGACGCGCTGCTCGAGCGCCTGGAACGCCACCGGAACCAGGCCGGCTGAGCCTCGCCCGCGAGGGCGCACCCACATCCACCTACCTTCGCTGCCGGTTTCCGGTCGGGAACATTCGTTGACAGGTCGGGAGCGGGCAGCCTACCGTCTGGGCCCCCGCAAACCGCGGGTTTTTCTGGGGTCTTGACCAGGAGAAACGGTCCCATGCGAACGTCTCGCGCCGCCCTGTCGCTCATCCGCTCGTTGCTGCTCGGTTCCAGTCTCACCGTCTCGGTGCTCGTCACCCCGGCGCTCATCGGCTGCAAGGACGAGGGCCAGCCCGAATACTGGGTCGAGAAGCTCGACGACGGCCAGTGGCGCGCGCGAGCCGTCACGCGCCTCGCCCAGTTCTTCGAGGACACGCTGACGCGCAAGAACAGCGACATCAAGGCGCCGGAGGTTCAAGAGCTGATCGGCAAGACCGTCGATCCGCTGACCAAGCTCTACGCCGAGCAGTACGACAACATCGACTCGAAGACGCGCGTCGCCCTGATCAAGCTGCTCGCCGACTACCGCGACAAGCGGACGGAGCCGGCGCTCAAGAAGGCATTCGAGGCGTTCACCAAGCTGCCCAAAACGAGCCGTGACGAGACGGACATCAAGTGGGCATCCCGCGCGAACGAAGACCTGAAGCTCGAGTCGCTCGCGATGCCGATGCTCGACGCGTTCGCCAAGCTGAGGACGAGCTCGATGCTCGGCGGCGTCGCCTATCGCGACATCACCGAAGCCTTGATCGCCCAGCCGCCCAACAAGGCGTGGGTGGCGCCGCTGATCAAGATGATCGAAGTCCAGGTCACGCCGCCGAACGAAAAGGACAAGACGTCCTTCGACGAGTGGAAGGATCAAATCGTCTGGCAGGACACCGCCGCCAAGGTGCTCGGCAGCATCGGCGACGCCCAGGCCGTGGAACCCCTGATCCGAGTTCTGCTCGATCCGACCAAGGGGATGAAGGAGTTCACGACCGTTCAGAACACGGCCCTGCTCGCGCTCGTGAAGGTCGGCAAGCCGGCCGCCGACGCGGCAGGTAAGCTCCTGAAGAGCGACTACGAGAAGCTCCAGACGTTCGTCCTGCGCCGCGTTCGCGAGGTGACGGGATCGGACGAGAAGGGCAAGCCGTGGGTCCTCTCCGGCGCGCTGATGCTCGGTGCGATCGGCCGGCAGGACTCGATTCCGGTCATGATCGAGGCGCTCAAGGCCGAAACGGACGTTTCGACGAAGGCGTTCATCGCGCGCGAGCTCGCGAACATGCCCGCAACGGCTGAATCGAAGGCGGCTTTCCAGGAAACCTACGCGGCAACGCCGATCGACGCGATGGTTCAGGGCGCCAACGCGCTCGACCTCTTGACCGACGCCGCCGCTCGCTTCGCGGACGCGAGCTTCGCCGGCTGGCTGGTCGAAACGGCAGGCAAGCTGAAGGGCGACGCCGACGACCGCAAGGCGGCCGCGGCCTCGATGACCGTGGCGGCGATGAAGCTCGTGAAGCCGGACGAGCTCGCCAGCGTTCGAGCCGCCGTCGGCAAGTACGGCTCCGACATCGAGAAGGGCGCGCTGAAGCAGGTCGAAGCGGTCCTCGGCACCTGCAAGGAAGACCTCGACTGCTACATCGGCGTGCTCCAGAAGCCCGAAACGCAGAAGCGGGAAAACCAGTTCGCCGGCATCAAGGCCGGCTACATGGTCGCGATCCTCGGGAACGAGCAGACCCCGGCGAAGCTCGTGGACGGCCTCGGGAGCGTCACCAACGCCGGCCTGCGTCACGTCGTTGCGCAGGCGATCGACAAGCTCTCGCCCAAGGGGTCGAAAGCCGTGGCTGCCAAGCTCGACGCCATCATCACGGCCAACGCCAAGAGCCCCGATCGCGACAAGGCGGCCGGCGACACCAGCCTCAAACAAGTGATGTATCGGCTGAACGCGCGCGGCGGCTGAGGCCGCACGCTCCATGGCCCGCGTCGCGATCGAGGTCCTGACGGGCCAGGGCGCGGGCCGCGTCGAGGAGATCGACGCCGAGTCGATCCGTATCGGGAAGGGCGCCGACAACCAGGTCGTTCTCGGCGGGGAGCGCGTCGCGAACGCTCACCTTCGCATCGTGCCGGGCGTCGCGGGACTCCTCGTGGAGGACCTTGGCAGCGACGAGGGAACCTCGCTCGAACGACGTGGCGAACGCACGGCGCTGACGATGCCGGTTCCCCTCGAGCCCGGGGACGTGCTCGTGCTCGGAGGCGACGACGAGCAGGCGGTGCGGCTGCGGGTGCGCTTCGAGCCCGAGGGCGAGCCGGAGCAGATCGTGGAGGTGAGGCCGCTCGACGAGCTCGGGCGAAAGCCGGGGCCGGCCGGGGACGCCGCCGAGCGGCTCGGCGCGCTGCTCGGCGCGCAGCGGGCGCTCGGTGGCGCGGCCGATCTGGAGAGCGTCGTGACCGTGCTCGCGGATGCCGCGCTCTCGCTCGTGCCGCGCGCCACCCACGCGACCGTCGCCCTTTGCGAGAACGACGCCGAGGGCCGACCGGGACCGATCGTCACCGTCGTGACGCGGGTGCGTGGTCCTGGGAACCAGCCCGGCGCACCGCGCGGCCCGGTGCCGGCGACGCGCAGCGTGGTGCGGCAGGTGGTGCGCGACCGCGCCGCGATCCTCGCGGCCGACGCACCGAGTGAATCCTTCAGCTCCGAGTCGCTGCTCGGCGCCAGCATCCGCAGCACGATCGGGGTTCCGCTGTGGAAGGGTAACGACATCCTCGGTGTCCTTCAGGTCGACAACCGCGCGGCACCGGCCATGTTCGAAGCGCGCGACGTGGACGCGCTCGGTGTGCTGGCAGCCGACGCCTCGCTCGCGGTCGCCAACGCACGCTTGATCGCGCGGCTCGAGCTCGCCGAGCAGCGGCTCGAGCGGGAGAACCATTTCTTGAAGGGGCGTGAGCGAGCACGAGCGGGTGGGACGCGCATCGTCGGTGCGGGAAAAGCGATCGTCGAGCTCCTCCGCCAGCTCGACAAGGTCGCCGACACGCGAGTGAGCGTGCTGATCGAGGGCGAAACCGGGAGCGGCAAGGAGCTCGTGGCCTCGGCGCTCCACTACCGATCGCGCCGGCGGGACCAGCTGTTCGTGGCGCAGAATTGTGCGGCGTTTCCCGAACAACTGCTCGAGAGCGAGCTCTTCGGGCACAAGCGTGGCGCGTTCACCGGCGCGACCGAGGATCGCAAGGGGCTCTTCGAGGTGGCGGACGGCGGGACGCTCTTTCTGGACGAGATCGGTGAGATGCCGCTCGGGCTCCAGGCCAAGCTTCTTCGCGTTCTCCAGGAGGGGGAGGTGCGCCCGCTCGGTGCCACCCAGGTACGGCAGGTGAACGTGCGCATCGTCGCCGCGACGAACCGCAAGCTGGAGGACGAGGTCGCCGCGGGGCGCTTTCGCGAGGACCTCTTCTACCGACTCAAGGTGTTCCCGCTTCGCGTGCCCCCGCTGCGTGAGCGCCGCGAGGACATCCCTCCCCTCGCAAGCCATTTTCTCGAGCGCTACGCCAAGGAGCTCGCGAAAACGGTCGCCGGCTTCGGTCAGGAGACGCTCGCCGCGCTCACGACCTACGGCTGGCCCGGCAACGTGCGCGAGCTGGAAAACGAGATCCAGCGTCTGGTCATTCAGGTCGAGCCGGGCGCGTTCATCACGCCGGACCTCTTGAGCCCGAACGTGCGCGGCGCGACGACGGCCGTGCCGCAAAGGGTCGCGGCGAGCGGCACGCTGAAGGAACGTGTCGACCAGGTCGAGCGCGTGATCGTGCTCGAGGTGCTGAAGGAGCACGACAACAACAAGACCAGCGCGGCGAAAGCCCTCGGCATCACGCGCGAGGGGCTGCACAAGAAGATGAAGCTGCTCGGCATCGGCTGAAGCGACGACGACGCGCCGCGCTCACTGGATGCCGTATTCCCTGAGCCGGCGGTAGAAGGTCCGGCGCGGGATGCCGCTCACCTCGGCGGCGCGCACGCGGTTCCAGTTGCAGGATCGCAAGGCGGCGAGGATGCGTTCTCGCTCCTCCCGGCGATGCTCCGACACCGTGCCCTTGCGCGCCGACGCGGCGGCCACCTGCTCCGGGCGTCGAACGTCCGCAGCATCGCCCTGCTCCGACCGCGGCGCGCGCTGCACCCAGCCGTCCGGGAGCTCGATGTCCTCCGCGAGAAGCTCGGCATCCTCGCTCATGACCCAGGCGTTCAAGAGGACGTTTTCGAGCTGCCGGACGTTGCCCGGCCACGAGTACTCGCTGAGCCGGCGCATGGCGTCGCGGGACAGCGCCTTCTTGTCGCGCCGGTAGCGGGCCGAGAAAATGCCGAGGAAGTGATCGACCAGTTGGGGCAGATCCTCGAGTCGCTCGCGGAGGGCGGGGAGCCGAACCTCCACCACGTGGATCCGGTAGTAGAGGTCTTCCCTGAACGCACCGTTCTGAACCAGCTCCGCGAGATCCTTGTTGGTCGCAAAGACGACCCGCACGTCCACCGCTTCCTCTCGGGTGCCGCCGACGGGACGCACCATCTTCTCTTGCAGCACGCGCAACAGGCCCGCCTGCATCTTCTTCGGCGTCTCGCCGACCTCGTCGAGCAGGATCGTGCCGCCGTCGCAGTCGCGAAAAAGCCCTTTCCTGTCGCGATCGGCGCCGGTGAACGCGCCCCGCACGTGACCGAAAAGCTCGCTCTCGAGCAGATTCTCCGGAATCGCGCCGCAGTTGACGCCCAAGAACTTGGCGGCACTGCGCGCCGACGACGCGTGGATCGCTCGCGCGACCATCTCTTTCCCGGTTCCGCTCTCGCCGGTGACGAGCACCGGCACGTCGGTGTCTTTCAACCGATCGATCAGCGCATACACCCGGCGCATGGCCGCGCTCGTGCCGACGAGGCCCTGGTAGCCGAAGTGCCCGTACAGCGTTTCGCGAGCGTCGCGGAGCCGGCGCCGCGTCCGGCGGAGCTGCTCGGTGCGATCCCCCAGCGCTTCCTCGAGCCGCTCGCGCGCCTCCTCGAGGTGTTGATTGGCGACGGTGAGCTCGTCGGCACGCGCCTGGTTCTCGCGAATGAGCCTCGCGTTCTCCAGCGCGATCGCGACCTGGTCGGCGAAGGCCCGAAGCGTCGGCAGCTCGCGCTCGAAGTGCGAACCGCGCCGGAGGCGCGTCTCGACGTAGAGCGCGCCGATCGCCTCGCCGGCGGGGGCCAGGATCGGCACGCAAGCCACCGACTCGAGCATCATCTGGTGCACCGAGGCGTAGGCGCCGACCTGCTCGTCGCTGCGCGCGTTCACGGCCACGATCGGCTCGCGGGTCTCGATCACCTGGTGGGCGATCGAGCGTGAAAATTCAGCGTGATCCTCGCCGCCACCACGTGCCCGCGAGGTATGGACGGTGAGCGAGCCGTCGCCGGCTCGGAGCAAGACGAACCCCCGCTCGGCGCGCGCGAGGTCGACGGCGTGGTCGGTCACGCGCGCGGTCAAGCGCTCGACATCGAGCTCGCCGACGAGCTCGCTGTTGACCTCGAGGATCCGTGCCAGCCGTTGCTCGAGCGGCGTGGCGAGCTGCGATCCGCTACCGATGCCGGTCAGCGTGGTGGCGGAGCGAACGGTCTGTGCGGTCCGCGGCGGCGCCGCACCCCACGGCACGAGCTCGGTCGCGGCAACGGCCGCCGCGCCGGGCACCTCGGATCGCAGCTTTCGTCGCCTCGGATCGTTCCAGTAGACCTCGCGCAGATCACGCGGCAGGCGCGCACCGATCCCCTCGAGGACGGCGAGCGCTTCCTCACGGTCGCGCCGCGCGAGTAGCGGCTGTCCACCGAGATCCTCGAGCGCCGCCCGCGCTTCGAGCGCGCGCCAGACCCATTCCTTCTGGCCGGCGTCACGCGCGGCCTGGATCGCCGCGTCGAACCCGGTGCGCGCGGCCGCCTCGTCGCCCGCGAGCTCCGCCACCCGCGCGGAGGCGAGCAGGAAGAGCGGCTTGTGGGCGGGAGCGTCACCGAGCGCCTCGCGGGCCTGAGCCAGCCGCGCGCGCTGCTTCTGGAGATCGGGCGCCGCACCGCGAGCCGCCGCGAGCAGGGCTTCGAGGCGGGCCTCGGCCGAATCCACACCGTGCCCGATCGCGAGAAACGCGAGCGCGCATTCATCGAAAAGCTCGACGGCTCGCGCCATGTCTCCCTGCTGCGCGGCGAGCTCCGCCTCGCGACCGAGGAGCTGCGGTTTCATCAGCGCAGGAAGATCCGCGCGCTGCTCCTCGAGCGCGTCGATGCTGGCCCGCGCGCGGGCGAGGCGTCCGAGGTAAAGATCCGTGTTGGCCAGGTTCAAGAGAGCCTGGCGGACGGTCGCGCGACGACCGGATCGCCGACCCATGTCGACCGCGGCGGCGTAGCAGTCGATGGCACCGGCGATGTCACCCTGGATCTTCAAGAGCCCGGCGAGATTCAGCTGCAAGCTGGCGAGCGTGCCGGCGTCGCTGGCGCGCTCCCCGGCTTCGAGGCCGCGCTGATAGGCGGCGCGCGCCAGATCCCCCAGATCCGCGCGCTGCAGGGCGAGCCCGTAGCAAGCGAGCACGAGCGCCTCCACGCGCGCGGAGCCCAGCTTTTCGGCCAGCGCGAGCGCTTGCTCGATGCTGGCTCGGGCCTCGTCGTGGCGTCCGAGCAGCGACCGCGCGAGTCCGACGTAGGCGAGCGCCTCGGCGCCGACCGCATCCTCGACCGTAGCCAGCGGCTGAAGCACGGCGAGCGCTTCGGTGTAGCCGCCGACGCCGACGTGCGCACGACCGAGGTAGAGCGCGTGGCGGCGCCGCTCGTCCTCGCTCGCGTCGGCGAGAGCTGCCTCCACCCGACGGAGCTCCTCGAGGGCACGGGCCGCCTCGCCCCAACCGAGCTCCAGGCGCGCCCGCGCCACGCCGACGGGCACGCGCGCGTCGCCCGCGAGCTCGTCGAGCGCGCCCTTGGCGTCGTTGAAGCGACCGCGGTCCAAGAAATACTCCGCGCGCCCGAGCGGCGTGCCGGGAACGGTGATGAGATCGGCCGACGCACCGAGCTTGCGTTCGATATCCCCGGCGGACGCGACCGCATCGGAAGCGATCAGCCGCACGAGCCGCCGGAGCTCACCGGGACGGCCACCGCCGAGCTCCACGACCCGGCGCAGCAAGGTGTCGGTCAGCGAGGGGACGGCGCGCCGCACGAGCTCCATCGCCGCGCGTTCGTCGAGCGGCGGCACCGCGAGCTCGGCGGCGCCCTCGTGGAAGCGCGTGCCGCCGACGAGCACCAGCCGCGCGCCTGCCGCGCGCGCCCGCGTCAGCCGTTCGACACCGTCGCTGTCGAGCGCGTCGGCGTCGTCGACCAGCACGAGCACGTCCGTGAGCTGCGGGTGAGCCTCGAGCTCCGCCACCAGCGAGGCCGGTGACGTCGGATCGTCCACGGACGCGAGCGGCTTTCCCTCGGCACCGAGCGACCAGGCGAGCCGGCGCATCAGCGCACTCCGGCCGGACGACGGCGGGCCGAGCATCCGCAACACGCCGCCCGCCGGCAGCGATAGCGCCGCCTCCGCGAGCTGCGCCGAGGTGACGTCGATGCCGACGATCGGCCAGAGCGCGACGTCGCCCGGCGCCGCCGCGGGCTGGGCCGCAAGGCCCGCGGCACGCCGGATCACCATCGCGAGCTCGTCGACCGACGGGTAACGCTCCTCGAGCGAGGCGGCCGTCGCGCGTTCGACCACCGCGGCAAGCTCACGCGCGACCGCCGGCGCCGTTTGCGCGGCGCGCGTCGCGTCCAGGATCTCACCGAGCGCCACGCCGAGCGCGTACACCTCGGCACGCACCGTGAGCGGCCTTCCTTCGAAAAGCTCGGGCGCGGCGTAGCGCGGCGTGAGCCCCTCGGCCGGCGTGCCGCCGTCGCGCCAGGGCGCCGCCAAGCCGAGGTCGACCAACGTGGCGCTGCCGTCACCCTGGACGATCACGTTCGCGGGTTTCACGTCCCCGTGGAGAAATCCCGCCCGGTGCACCAGCGTCAGCTGTTCGGCGGCGCGGGCCAGTGCCGACACCAGCGTTTCGAGCGGCGCGCCGTCGCGCACGAGCTCCTCGAGACTCTGCCCCTCCACGAGCTCACGCAGCAGGTACGCGCGCCCCGACTTCGGCAGCCGCCCGAAGCGAACCACCCGCGGCACGCCGAGCCCCTCGAGGCCCGAAAGTGCCACCGCTTCGCGCACCAGCGCGACGAGCTCTCTCGCCCCCGCCTCCACGGCGAGCAGCTTCAGCGCGTACTGGCCGCGGGTGAAACGATCACGAACCGCCCACACCTCACCTCCCCCACCTTGACCGAGGCGGGTGAGCGGCTCGTAGCGCGACGGAAGGTCGGTGTCGCTCACGGCCGCGACCGCCTCACAGTCCGTAGTCGGCGCCGATACCGAAGAAGATCTGTCCGATGCCGATGCCGAAATCGAGACGACCGACGAACCGCCGATGCGGCTTGATGCGGAGACCCATCTGCAGCGCGAGCCAGGGCATGATCGCCGGCTTATCGCCGCCGTCGAACCAACTCGGCTCCTGGTAGTCGCCGTAGTGCTGATTTTGGCCGTGCTGGGGGTCGGGTGCGCAGTAGCTCGCGTTCGGTGTGCTCGGGCCGGTGCAATGCGCCCAACCACCGCCGGGCAGCGGGTACGCCTGCGAGCGATAGAGCGGACCCCAGACGACCCCGAGCCCGGCGGAACCGCCGTACATCAAGCTGACGACGGGGCTAAACTGGTGGCCCCACATGAAATCCGCGGTGAAGTAGAGAACCTTGATCTGGCTCTTCACGAGCTCCATCGCGATGTCCGGATCGGTCGGCGCCTTGAATGGCGTCCAGTCCATCGGGTAGCCCGTGTAGGTGATGGCGAACGCGTATTCGAACCCGTCGCGACGAATGATGAACTCGGGACCGATCATCGGACCCATCACCGTCTGCCCGCCGTCACCGAACGCTTCGATGATGAACGTCGGCACGACGTTGGCCCGCGCGCGGAGGCCCGCGAAGTAATACGTCTTCCCCTTCTCCTCCTCGGGCGACGAGTCCTTGGCGGCTCCTTCCTCCGCCGCCTCCTGCGCAATCTCTTTCGACGGCTCCTCTTTCTTCTCCTCGCCGTCGCCCTCACCCTCGGCGGAGCCCTGCTCGCCCTCGGCCGCTTCGTCCTTTTTCGGCTCGTCCTTCGATTCCTCGTCGAGGCTCACCTCCTCGGCCGCCGGTTCCTTCTCTTTTTTCGGCTTGGCGAACCCGAGATCGGGAACGGCGAGAGCAGCAACGAGAAGCGCGGCAAGGGTGGGGAGGCGGATAAGCATAGCTATGGCTCGCTGGTGACGGGGCGCATCGTGCCACGGTCGTGTGCCAACTGGCAAAGGCGAGCGTAACCAGCAGATCCATAACTAGTTTTGCGTGCCACGGACTGGCACACGGCGGCGCCGGGGCCGACGCGAAGGCGCCGACCCCGAACCGTCCGATCCTCAGCCGTCGGTCCCGAGCTTCGTCACGTTGAAGGTGAAGGAGCGGTCGTTGGGGCCGGTGAGCGTCACCGCGATCGTGTCCGCGTCAACCCGCGAGAACCCGAGCGACAGGCTCTTCTCGGCGGGAGTCACCAGCGTGTAGGTGCCGGCCTCGGGCACCGGGTCCGCCCAACGCATCTGCACGCCGTCGATGTCGAGGTCCCAGCGACCGCGTGCACCCGTCCACGAGCGCGTGCCGACGATCTGGATGCCCTCGGCCAGGCCTCCGGCGAGCGGCGTCTGGGTGCGGTCACCTTCGCCGACGCCCGTGCGTCCGGAATCGAGGTGCGTCCACTCCGCGTGGTGCACCACGTGCCGCGAGGGCGTTTCGAAGTTCCACGTGACGTCGGCCGAGCCGTCGAGCATCACCACGCCGTTGGAGAAGCCGGTCCACTCGTGGTGGACGTGCACCTCGCTCATCGCGTTCGCCTCCACGGTAACGGCGTGGGTGCCCGTGAACTCGTGTCCACGGTAGGTGCAGTTACCGGGGTTCACGCCGTATTCCACCGTCAGCGTCGCGCCCTCGAGCGTGACCGCCGCGCAGGGGAGCTGCGTCTGGATGAAGCTCCGGACCTCACCCGCCGCCGCTTCCACGGCGGACCCAATCGTGAAACTGGTCGAGATCTCGATACTTGCCGAGGTCAGCGCATCGGCCGCCGTGGCCCCGTTCGACTCCTCCAGCGCCTCCTGAGCCTCGGCGCGCGTGAACGAATCGTCGTCGCTCTTGTTCTTCGGGCACCCCCCGAGGACGAGCGCGAACGGAACGGCAAGCACGGTGATGTGGGTAAAACGCATGGTAACGATGGCCTCCTGCCAGGGACTAAGCAGGGGGTGTGCCATCGCCGATTCAGCCGCGGCTGAAACGCCGGGACGCGGATCAGGGTAGCTTGCGCAGCGCATGGATCCGGTCACACAGGGCACCCTCGGCGCGGCGGTCGCCCTCGCGGTCCTGGCGAGGAAGAGCCCGCTCTCGCACCGCGCCCAGGCCGTGCTGGGTGCACTCGGCGGTATGGCAGCCGATCTCGATGTCTTGATCCGGAGCTCGTCGGACCCGCTCTTGGCCATCGAGTACCACCGTCACTTCACGCACTCACTCGCGTTCATCCCGCTCGGTGGCCTGCTCAGCTCATTGCCCCTTCTCGCACTGCCGCAGCTCCGGCCGCTGTTTCGTTGGGTCCTCGCCAGCACCACGCTGGGCTACGCGACGCACGCGGTGCTCGACGCCTGCACGACGTACGGCACCCTGCTCTTCTGGCCGTTCTCCAACGCTCGAGTCGCCCTGCACGTCATCTCGATCGTCGACCCGCTGTATACGCTGCCGCTCCTCGGCGCCGTGATCGGGGCAGTGCGGATGAAACGCGTGGCGATCGTCCAGGCCGGGCTCGTGTATTCACTGCTCTACATGGGCTTTGGAGTCGTTCAGCGGGAGCGCGCGAGCGCCGTGCAGACGGCACTCGCCGAACGCCGTGGCCATGCCATCGAGCGAGGCGTGGTCTTGCCGTCCTTCGTCAACAACGTGACCTGGCGGTCGCTCTACGTCGCTTCGGGGCGCGCCCACGTGGACAAGATCCGTGTGCCCTGGTTCGGTCGCGCCTGCGCGAGCCCGGGCGCATCCGCGGCGCTCGTTCCAGCCCCCGATCCTTCGTCCCTTCACCCGGCCGTCGCGCGTGGCGAACGGCTGATTCGCTGGTTCTCGGACGACTGGGTCGCTTTCGATCCGGAGGACCCGACGGTGCTCGGCGACCTCAGGTACTCCTTTTCGCCGCAAGAGGTCATGCCGATCTGGGGCATCCGCCGGCTCCCCGTCGGCGCGGCCCCCGCGGCCCAGTCCGCGATCGAGTGGGTCAACAACAACGCGCGCCGAAACCTCGGCTGGACGGAGCTCCGACGCTTGATCTTCGACGACGACGAGCGCGCGCTGTGCTTCTGATCGCGCGCGAGGGCGTTCAATCGCCGCGTCGGGCGTTGCTCACGTCGACCTCCACGCGGACGACACTTTCGACGCCTACCTCGTCCATGAGCGCGCGGACGTACGACGCCGTTTCGTCCTTGAGCACGTTGAGCGGCAGGTAGGCGAGCCGACGGCTCACCCCTTTGGGCACGCCGCACACCGTCGGCAAATCCTTGCCGGAGGCGCACTCGGGACCGCCGAGTGCCGCGTCGATGATCTGCCAATGATCCTTGTCGTGTTGCTCCACCCAGGCGTGGCCGTAGGCCTGGACGCTCGGCGGCGTGTCCCCGCCGCCGACGCCGATCAGCACGACCCCAAAAATGACACGGGATTTGAAACCGAAACGCCGTAGCAGCGCCGCCGTCAGCACCGCGTGCTCCGTGCAGTCCCCCGAGCGCGTGCTCGCCACCCGCGACGCCACGTCGAACGAGCGGGCGTAGCTCTTCTCGTTGATGTAGCTCGCGACGAAGGCCGAAATGGTTGCGGGCGAGGACGCTTTTCCACTCCGCTCGAGCTCCGCGACGGGCGCCTCGAAACTCTTTTCGTCGTAGTCGATGACGAACGAGCTTTCCTGGTCGCCCTTGGTCGGCGTGTCGTGGCTGACGAGCGCCGCGAGATCAGAAATCTGCAGCATGCCGTTCACGAGCGGCAGCTTGGCGCGCCGGCTGAGCTCACCCGCGTCCTCATGGCCGCGCCTGATCTCGAGCCGCACGCGGAGGGCCCGTGCGAACTCGCCGTCGGTCGCGCTCGCGGCGATCGCGGCACGCGCCTCGTCACTCGCGCGGATCGGGATCATGGACAAGAACGACGGCGCCGTCGATTCCAGAACCGACCCGGACTTCGTCGAGTCACCGGAAGCCGTGGCCGACGAGGACGACGGCGCGTCGGGGGACGAGGCGGGGGTAGTGCCCGCCTGGCACGACACGAGAGTCAGGAAAAAGAGCGCGCCCCAGTGCGTGCGCCGGTCAAAGACCACCCTCGTCCTCCATCAAGTCGACCTTGATCTGTCGCGAACCCACCGCGAATACCGCGTGCTTCATGACGCCGTTCGCATCCGCTTTCAGCGTGGCGCCGCGGCTGCCCATCTTGGTGACCACTGTCATACCGTCGCCCTCGGGCGCGACCTCGTACGACACCAGTGTGCCGTTCGCGACGTCGATCGAC
>Ga0315910_10001735_pt1 | contig 19776 bp, 18 predicted proteins | sample EdamamesoilMG_FD_204470 | JGI IMG/M metagenome (GOLD analysis project Ga0315910, IMG submission 204470) | Garden soil microbial communities collected in Santa Monica, California, United States - Edamame soil | ecosystem: Environmental > Terrestrial > Soil > Garden | place: USA: California...
AACGCTCCGTAGCTAACTTGGATTATCCGGAGGTAAGCAGGTAACGAATCGAAAGAAGATTTCCACACCCTGCTTACCCCGTGTAAGCAGGGTTTTTTGTTTCCCTGAAACTGACGGTGAACGGTGGCAACGAAAGGTGAACCGACTGTGAACGAACATAGAACGACGTCTTGATGATGTCTGACAGTGCCAAACGAATTCAGGCGTCCACCCTCCGCAGTAGCGGGCGCAAAGTGAAAACCAACTCATCACTAGCGTACGCCGCGGAGAACAGAACCGGGCACGATAACAGTGCTACGGAGGACGGGCAGGAATGCCGAGGCATTCCCCCGGTGGGCTCTGCCCATCGCCAGCGAAAACGCGCGCCGAGATGGTTTGAACAGCTTTTACATTTTAAGGGCTTCGGAGGAGGTGTGCCCCTAAACACCGAAACAGCCGCCGTGAATCCGCGGGCTGGGATCGCATAGATCGCCAGGAGGTGTTTGTTCTTTGTTGAAATGGCATGGGCCGGGACTGAAAGAAGTCCCGGCCCTTTACTTTCGCGGTTGTGATTTAACAGCAGAATGGCGTCGCGCCACGGCGCATGTCCGGGTGCGACTCCCGGCAACCGCACCAGACCATTTACGATTTCAGATTTACGATTGACGATTTCTCGCGCGATGCGTGAATCAAACAGGCTGCGCGTCAGCACGCGGCAGAGCCTCCAAACCTCAGCTTACTCCGGGCAGCACGGAGGCAGCCTGCCAAATCGTAAATCGTAAATCATCAATCATAAATTCTTCATGGGGTCGTGGCAGACAAGCAATGCACTTGCCCTGCAAGCAAGCTCATGTGGGAGCGTTACCCACCGGCTCCACCAATTTCAAGAATGTGCGACAATCGATCCCTGTCTCGTTTCGCGCTTCTCATTCGATTGCCACCAAGAGCCGCTATTAACATCTAGGCAAGTCAACCAACCGCCGTTGACGGCGCCAGTATCAATGCATACCGCAAAACCAAGGTCTAGGATTCGACCGGACCGTTGAGATGAATGGCCGCACACAATGCGCTTGCCCGATTTGTGAGGTTTGAGACGGTCTAGTGGTTCCCAATACAACAGCCAATCAGGCTGCTCGTCCATGTCAGATTCAGCGTCCAGACATGCATGGATAAAAATGTGGTCTTCGGTTTCGAAATATCGCGTAGTGCGCTCGAAAAACTTCCAGTGCGAATCCGGGATGATTGCGGCCCAGTCTTGGTTGTAGTTTGCGCCGTAGGAAATGAGTGCCTCGAAGCCACCATAACTTCGCCAAAGATTCGTTTTGAGGGTGTCCTTGCGCGCATCGAGGATCATAACTTCATGGTTTCCGCGCAGAAAAACAGGTGTGCGTTTGCCGCTCAGTTCCAGGAGTGATTCTACCACCTCACGCGACGCCGGCCCACGATCAATGTAGTCGCCGAGGAAAATAATTCGGTCATCGGTTTGCGGCGCGACTTGTTCTAGGAGTGTCGTCAGTGCCACTTGGCAACCATGAATATCTCCGATAGCGAGCGTGCGCATAGTTTGCGTTGCAAGAATGGCTAACTAGCGAGCTTGATTCCAGATTTACTGCGGGAAACTCGACCAATGCACAGAGAGAAGCCTCATAAACTTCTTCAGGTGGGTGTGACTCCCACTCCCGCTACCAATTTCCCGGGAAGTGATCCGGCTGCCCGACTGTAAATCGGGAGTCACTAAATAATGTGTCGGAAGCGACGAACTGGAGCGTTACCAGCACTTCCCACCATTTCAGGAGTCTACCGAATGCAGATGACCGACTATTTACGTCGCGCTTTCTTCGTCTTCACGCTGAATTTCACCATCGGTCGGTTGGCCGATGAGGAAACTCGCCGGTTGCTGCGCCGGCGGCGGCGCTCCCATCGTGCGTCGGACGAATAGAAGCGTCGCGCCAGCCAGATGCCCGCGATGATTCCGCCGCCAACGACTGCCAGCACGATAGGATTTCCAAAATTCATCGGCTCTATTTAGCGCACGCGGTCAGGATGTAAAGCGCGGCGAACTGTTTTCTTTGGGCTCGTAGTTCAATGTATGGAACACCCCGTTGTCTGCGGGAAAGTTGAGGGTGCAAGTCCCTTCGAGTCCGCCAATTTCAATCTCACCGCGCTGTCGTTGACCAGGGTTTACGGCAGTGCGTTTCTCCACTCCGACGTTTCCAAAATCAATCGTCCGGAGTTTTCAGCGCGTGGTGTAGCAGCAACATGCTCCGTTCGGGGCGGAGTGATCACAGGTGCAAGTCCTGTCGCGTTGACCATTTACTCGGAGCGTAGCTCAGTCTTCAGAGCGCGCGGCTTGGGACCGCGAGGTCGCAGGTGAAAATCCTGCCGTTCCGACCATTTTGAAATGCTGTCGTGGCCGAACACATTAGGCGTCCGTCTTCTAAGCGGAACGATGCAGGTGGGAGTCCTGCCGGCAGCACCATTGCCAGATGGTGTGAAAGTAGCACGGCGGCCTGTTAAGCCGCTTGTCTTGGTGCGAGTCCAAGTCTGGCAGCCAATCTGGAAGGCAGGCAGATACAAGCTGGCTGCACCTGTCTCGAAAACAGGCTCGGCACAATGCCGAGGTCGGAGCATTACCGACGCCTTCCGCCAGTATTAACCCTTAACGAAAGGAAATCCCATGAAACCCGTTCTTCGCTACCAAAGCCAGTTGCTCTTCCGTAAGAGCTACAAACCAAATCGTGTCATCCGAATCCGCCCGGCGAGATTGAACTTCATCTTTCGCCCGGTGCGCTTCGGAATGAAACCACAGATCAAATCGTATGAATGCTAAACACATCGAGTCCAAGTTCGTTGCGATGGGCGCGCGCCTGAAGGTGCGTGAAATCGCGCCGGAATGGCGTCCCTGGTTCGGTTGGCGGCGGGTCGAAGATTATGCCGTGGATATCCAAAAGGATCGTCATGGCCACTTCTTCGAACTGCGCGTGCCGACGCACCTGAACGATTCGTTGGACGTGACCGTGATGCAGAGCGAGCCGAAGGAGCGTCATCTACTCCTCGCCGTGCGCAAGGCCGGCGATAAGCCACAACTCGACCGCTTCCTCTGCGGCCATGACGAACGCGAATGGTTCGTCGCGGCCGTGCCGGGCGGTGCATCGAGCGTGCGTCAGGCGATGGATGCGCTCCAGCCGAGCGTTGTTCGTGCTGCACTGGCGCGCGGTGGCGTGTCGTCGCGCAAACGCTACGCGCGCAAGAACCGCGCTTTTCGCCGTCAGGGCGAATGGTTCTTCGTGCCCGAACCGTCGTTCGTGGTGGATGAGGACCTCATCCTTCGCAACGAGCCGCTCCGTCGCGGAGCGGGCAAGCCGCATCTTGTGGAAGAAATCTTCCGCACCGGCGGTGAAGCAGTTCGTGTTTGCGACCGTTATCCAAACGGCGTCACGCCGGACGAGTATCGCGCCATCTGCCAGAACAATCCCAACGCAGTGCGTTGGAACTGGCGATTGATGCAACGCGACGCGGGTGTTTACGCCCGCGGCGACGTGCGTCACAGCGACCACGCAACCATAACCTTGCCGTTCTGGCATCGGGTCATCATGAACACCGAGACCCAGAGCCGCACCATGGCCAACGTGGCGTTCCTGGACTAAACAAAACCTCGAGAGGCGTTCAAGCGAGCGCCTCTCGATTTACTTTCTGTCCCTTAGCTCAAAAGCAGAGCATCCGGCTGATAACCGGAAGACCGCGGAGCGTTACCGTGCGGGACAACCATTTGAAAACCATGAAAACGATCTCCATCCCTAATTCGGCAACTTGCCCACGACTGAGGTCAGACCTCCGGCGACGAATACAAGTCTGGTTACGGCTCGTAGTCCGGAAAGCCCTCCGGACTGAGTGGGTTGAAACAAATCCGTCCAATAGCCAAAAATCAAATCCGCTCCGCTGGATGGTGTAGTCAGTCTGCACGCCTGTCTGAAGCACAGGAGGTGTCGGCGCGATCCCGACTCCAGCGGCCAAACCTACTCGGCGACGTCTGTGCCGAGTCAACCCCAACCCATCCCGCTTGAGCGGGCTCAAAAGGAAACATGAACACCCTGACTGAAACTCAGGTGCGCCTTTTCGCCTCGGCCCAAAGCTGGATCGAAGGCGAAGCGGTGCGCCAACTCTATGCCACGGCAAAGCTTGACGGCGTTCGCCGCGCGGTGGGCTTCCCGGACTTGTATCCGGGCAAAGGTTCGCCCGTCGGCGCAGCGTTCGTGACCGAACGTGTGATCTATCCACACCTCATCGGTGGCGATATCGGTTGTGGCATGGCGTTGTTCAAGACGGACCTTGTCCGTCGCGACGTGAAGCTTGATTGCTGGGCCAAATTACAGTGCAACCTCGAACACCCGTGGGATCAGTGCGTTGGCGACTTTCTCGCTGAACGCGATCTCGAATCCACGACGTTCGATTCGGCACTCGGCACCATCGGCGGCGGCAATCACTTCGCCGAGTTGCAGGCGGTTGAGCAAATCCTCAATACCGTCGAGTTCAAGAAACTCGGCCTCGGCAAGCAGCAACTCGTCGTGCTCGTTCACAGTGGCTCGCGTGGGGTGGGCGAATCCGTCCTGCGCGCGCATGTGGATCAGTGCTTCGGTGAAGGCGTCGCGGCAGACTCGTTCGCGGCAGAGGAATACCTCCGCGGTCACGATTCGGCCGTCCATTGGGCCAAAGCAAACCGCGAACTCATCGCGCATCGCTTCGTTGCGACGCTTGGTGCGGGAGCAGAGTGCCTTTGGGACGGCTGCCACAACAGCATCACGCGTCGCGAAAGCGATGCTGAAACTGTCTGGCTGCACCGCAAGGGCGCGGTTGTCGCTGCGGGTGACTTCGTTGTCATCCCCGGTTCACGCGGTGCGTTGAGCTATCTTGTGAAGCCGACTGGCGATGGCGAAAGCCACGCGTGGTCGTTGGCTCACGGTGCCGGTCGCAAGTGGACACGCAGTGAAGCACGGCAACGGATGCGGGAACGTTTCAGCGTGGATGAACTTGCACAGACGCCCCTCGGCAGTCGTGTGGTTTGCGAAGAGCGCGACTTGCTCTACGAGGAAGCGCCAGCCGCTTACAAAAACATTGAGGCAGTGATCGCCGATCTCGTTGCTGCCGGACTTGCCTCCGTCATCGCGACGTTCCGACCACTCCTCACTTACAAGGCGCGCAAAGCGCGTCGCTAAGTAACGAACCACAGAGGCACAGAGCTGCAGAGTCAAAGCCAAACAGTGAATGGTTACTTTGTGGCTCTGTGTCTTAGCGGTCATTTTCATGTCCGTGAATGCAAAGCAGCTCGCGCAGCCGGATTTTCAATCCGACCCTAGCCGGTGCAAGTCCGGCCACGGATGCCATCTGCTCTCAAGGTGTAATCAGTTCTGCACGCCGCTCTGCGAAGGCGGAGGTTCGTGGTGCAAATCCACGTGAGAGCGCCAGTTTCAAAGCCCCTGTGCCTCAGCAGCTACAGGAGCGGTTTCGTAAACCGCTATCCGTCGGTGCGAGTCCGACCAGGGGATCCAATTTTATGGTGATCATGGTGTAACAGCAGCATAGTGCCCCGTGAAGGCGCTGGTATCGGTGCAAATCCGTTTGGTCACCCCAATTTCGATGGGCCGAAGTTGATCGGTTATCCACCAAAACAAAGGAGGGTGTACCGTCCGTGGCGCAAGCCTTGGCGGTCTGGGTTCGATTCCCGGCATGGAGTGCCTCCGTTCGATCACGCCACTTGCCTATCTGAATTTGCGGAAACGGCGTAGCGCCGCCACCCGCAAACAAACCGCGTCCTCGAATCATGCCGGCGACGGCTGGTGCGTGGATATTCCTGTAGTTCAACTGCGATAGAACGCCCGGATTCAGTCTGGGAGATGTGGGTTCGATTCCCATCGGGAGCGTCACTTTCGACGGGCCGTTGAGTCTGGATTATCGTAAGCGGGCAACCGCGAGCGGGTGCAAATCCCGCAACATCGGGCAACTGATGCAATCCAACTCGCTCTTTGTCCGTCGCTATTTTGGGTCGGGCCGCTGCACTTCGGTTATCGAACTGGTAGCTCAACGGCGACAGAGCATCCCGTGGAAACGGGAGGATGCGGGTTCAATTCCCGTCCAGAAACATCGAGTTGTTCCTTGTCCGTCCCTTGTTCATACAGCTCTTTCGACGGGTCGCAGGATTGGGTTATCGCTCAAGACGACGTGGTCGCGGGTTCGAGTCCCGCCTCCGGCTCCAGATGCCGGAGTAGCTCAGCGGTAGAGCACGTAAATGCCCAGTTCGTTTCTTATCCGTCGGTAATTTCACGAGTCGTTGTGCAATCCGTGCGTTGCTGATACGCTCAACGCATGAGCGACTCCCGGAGCGGATCAGGCTGGTATCTGTGGCTCATTGGAATCGCGATTCTTTTGTTCGCTGCCTGGTTCTTCACGCCTTTGCCAATGTTTGTTGGCATAAGCATGAGCATGAGCAGAATTCGGGGCGTGGAGGCACGGATGCAGCAAGCTGAGGTTTACCTGCCGGTTGCGACGAATCTTGCGCTTTACTGCCAAAGCTGTGAAGACCTCCACTTAACAAATAGGGTCGGCGCATCTCGGCTGCCACAGCCTTTGCCGTCGCTTGGTTCGCCCTGGGCGTCATTCGAAACCAACTTTGCGCACGTCGAATATGGCGGCGGGTTTTATCATTACGGTTACCGGATCCAGCTGAATGGGGACCAGTCGAGTTCTTCAACCAATGTCTGGGAATTATATCTACGGCGCGAAGGACAGCCCGAGAAGCTTCTTCATCGTTTTGCGCTAGCATCTGGCGATCGGGTGAGCCTTGCGCAATTCACCACCAGTTCCATCGCCGAATATGATCAACGCTTGGCAAAATCGCCGCGCGACATAGACCTCCACAAAGCAAAAACTTCTTTGCTGGTGCAATACAAGCCTGAGGCGGTTCGCGCCGCTTGCATCGATGCGGTGAAAGCCATGCCCGATCATTGGTGGCCTCGCCTGACTCTGGCGCTCGTGGAAACTGGAAACGGAAAATATGCCGAAGCGAGTCGCGACCTCGTCAAGTTCACCGAAACCAAACCAAGTTATTCGCGATACATCTATCTTGCCTACTTTTATCAACTCACTGGGAAGCCACGAGACGCTGCGCAAGCAATTGACAAGGCGATTGCGTTTCCGATCGTGGATTTGGGCGACGATCAAAACAACACAGAATGCCGAGGCTACGCGGCAGGTGTTTACGCGTTTCGCAGCGGGGAATTCGAAACTGTTATCAAACTCTGCGATGCCTTGCTAGCGGTCAAGGAGAACGGCAATTACGCCAAGGCCGCTCTGCAAGACCTTAAAGCTGCGGCGGAATCGGCGACCAGGGCGTCCCGTCCAGATTTCGCGCCCAGCGAGGCGATCATAGGTTTCAATCCCTACGAAAGAATTGATGTCCAGAAGTTGCTTTCGAAATAGGGCTTTCAGCGGGCCGTAGGTTGTGGGTTCTCGTGAACCCGGCGATACCGGTGCAGATCCGGTTCGTCGCTTGCGACGGTGGTGCAACTTCCAGCACCCCGGGCAATTCCACAGCCGCATCCTTGTCCGCTGGTTCTCAATGGGCCGAAGACATCGGGTTATCGGTTATTGGTTCGAGTCCAATCCGGGGCTCCATACGCCCCGGTAGCTAAACGGTATAGCAATCCCCGCGTCGTTCCTTGCCCATCAGTAATTTCATCGCGGCGCGTGCAGCGATGGTTCAACCGCAACCCTCAACCTTGGAGGCCGTATGGCAAATCACATCCATGACTCGGAAGGCTCAAACTTCGAAATCACCAGTAAACGTCGCAAAGGCTTCCCGTCCGAGACCCAGGTGAAGCGCGGCGTGCGAATCGTTCATGGCAATAAAGAGCTTTTCGAAAAGCTCGGCCGCAACGACCTCTGCCCGTGCGGTTCCAGCCGCAGTTTTTAAGAACTGCTGCCTCCGCTCCGGACGCTACGACGGTTCAAAGCGGAATCACTTTTTTCCGCGAGTAATCGCGCGAAGCGCATTGGCCGTGCGCAAGCACTTCCTGCGGGCCGATCGAACATGGGTTATCTACTCGAAATAGACCAGCCCCACGTTCACCAACTTGTCCGCAGTTCCAAAACACAATCCGCGTCGGGAGTTGGCGGCGCACTAATAGAAAGGGAGGCCAATATGGCTATCAACTACGCAAAGATTTTCAACCGCCGCGCTACGCCGCAATCGCAGCCGATTCCGGGTTCGACGCAAGTCCGTAACTCGGGCGGTGGCTACTCGTGGGCGGTGGACGACTGGACTCGGCTCGACCGCTTCCTGATCCTCGGCGCGGAAGGCGGCACGTATTACATCACGGAACGTGAGCTCGTGAAGCAGAACCACGCTGCGCTCATCCGCTGTATCAAGGCCGACGGTATCCGTGCCGTGAATCGCATCGTTGAAATCAGCGATGCCGGTCGCGCGCCGAAGAACGATCCGGCCATCTTCGCGCTCGCACTCGTCGTGACGCACGGTGACGTGCCGGCGAAGGCTCACGCATTCGTGAACTTGAGCAAGGTCTGCCGCATCGGCACGCACCTGTTCCACTTTGCCGAATACGTGAACGCGATGCGCGGTTGGGGTCGCGGTCTGCGCAATGCCGTTGCTCACTGGTACACGGATCGTGGGGCGAATGATCTCGCGCACCAGGCCGTGAAGTATCAGCAGCGCGACGGTTGGTCGCACGCGGACCTGCTCCGCCTTGCTCACCCGAAGGCGCCGTCGGCGCAGCACGATGCGGTTTTCCGCTGGATGCTCGCCGGTGCGGATTCGTTGGGTGGACGCGAAGTGAAGCGCAAGGTTCGCGGCGAAGATCGCGTCGCTAAGTACGGCGCAACGGGCGCACTGCCGAAGCTCGTTGAAGCCTTCGAGCAGGCCAAGCGCGCAACGCGTTCGGGCGAAATCGTGAAGCTCATTGACGAGCTCGACCTGCCACGCGAAGCCATCCCGACGCAGTGGCTCAACGAAGCCGTGGTGTGGGAAGCGCTGCTCGAACGCATGCCGATGACGGCGATGATCCGCAACCTCGGCAAGATGACGAGCCTCGGCTTGCTCGCGCCGTTCAGCGACGCGAAGCGTCTCATCGTGCAGAAGCTGCGGGATGAAACGGCGCTCAAGCGTGCGCGCATCCACCCGCTCGCTGTCCTTGTGGCGCAGAAGATCTACGCCCAGGGCCACGGCGACAAGGGTGCGCTCAAGTGGTCGCCGGTGCGCGGAGTGATTGACGCACTGGACGAAGCGTTCTACGCGACGTTCCAGAACGTTGAACCGTGCAACAAGCCGGTGCTGCTCGCGCTCGACGTGAGCGGTTCGATGGCTTGCTCGATGGTCGCGGGTTCGGGCATCTCGGCCCGCGAAGGCAGCGCGGCGATGGCGCTGATCACTGCCGCAACGGAACCGGAATGCGAGATCATCGCGTTCTCGGCGCCGGCGCGCGGCGGTTACGGCGGCATGCATGGCGGGGGCGAACCGGGTATCACCCGCGTGACCATCTCGCCGCGCATGAGACTGGCCGACGTCATCAAGCGCATCGAAGCCATCCCGATGGGCGGCACGGACTGCGCCCTGCCGATGCTGTGGGCCGCTCGCAACAAGCTGAACGTGTCGGGCTTCATCACCTACACGGACAGCGAAACGTGGGCGGGCAACATCCACCCGGCGCAGGCGCTGCGTCAGTATCGCGCCGAGTTCGTCGGTGACGCGAAGGCTGTCGTTGTGGGCATGACCTCCAACGGCTTCACCCTCGCTGACCCGAACGATCGCGGCATGCTGGACGTGGTCGGTTTCGACACGAGTGCGCCGGCAGTGATCGCGGACTTCGTCCGCAACGGTTAATCAACGCGGGCGGAGGCAAAAGCTTCCGCCCGCACTATTCAATCTCAAAATCTGAATCAGCCAGCAGCCGCGATGGCAGTTCGCCGGAACGGTTCAGCGGATGAGCTGGTTCAAAAACAGGAGAATAGCCACTCGGCTATTGACCGACCAAGGTAATGACCAATGGGTGCGAATCCCATACCCGGTCCGGGGCAGTGAGACCAGCGCGCCCGCGCAGCCTGAAAGCAGTTCTGCGAGAATTCTTTCGAGAAATTTCCCATTGCTCGACGGTGGTCTTCTGCCTCGGATTTCGATTCCAATTTTGGCGGTGCTATGCGAGCGCCGTTTTTATTCACAACATTGGCGGTCGCAGACCGCCGCTATCTAGGAAAGGAGAAACCTATGTTCAACGCATTACTACCCCATTTCATTTTGATCGGCATTCTGTTGCTGATCTTCGCCATCTTCACGATCGGCAAGATCCGTTACGCGCATATCGTGTCGGAAGGCCACCTGGGCTTGCTCTACCACCAGGGCAAGTTCGCGCGCGTGCTGGCGCCAGGTCGGCACGTGCATTGGGGTCGGCACTACACGATCCGCTGGGTGGATGTGCGCCGCGCGTCGCTGCTCATCGCCGGTCAGGATGTGCTCACCGCCGACAACGTCGGTATCAAGCTCAGCCTGCTCGTCACGTATCAGGTGATCGACCCGATCAAGGCCACGAACGACACGCAGAATTGGCAGAGCGATCTGCACAACGCGGCTCAACTCGCGCTGCGTGCGGTCGTAGGCGGCGTCGCCGTTGAAGCGCTGCTCAATCAGCGACTTGAAATCGGTGTGCAACTCCTCGCTCGCGTGCAGCCGGAAGCGACGAAAATCGGCATCAATGTCCTTGAGGTTGAAGTAAAGGACGTGATGTTCCCGGCTGACCTCAAGCGTGCCTTCACCGAAGTGTTGAAGGCAAAGCAGGAAGGTCAGGCCGCGCTCGAACGCGCCCGCGGTGAAAGTGCCGCGTTGCGCAATCTCGCGAATGCGGCTCGGGTGCTGGAAGGCAATCCAGCGCTGATGAACCTGCGTTTGATGCAGTCGCTTTCGGCGGCGCAGAACGCGGGCAACACGCTTGTGGTCGGCGTGCCGAACTTCGTGCCGTTGAAGAACGGCAAGGCAGGCGCGCCGGAACCCAAGCCTGAAGACGGAGCAAGTTAACCACTGCGGGTGGAGGCGTAAGTTTCCACCCGCACTTTCACGGCGAACATCCAAACCAACAGAACATGAAACCAATTCAAAAAGACAGTTATGAAAAGGAAATCAAGGCACGGCCTCCACCGATTTCAGGTTGAGGTATGCTCTTACGGAGACTACGTCGAGCAAATTGCAAACCTTGAGCGGGCGCTGGCAAAGAGGCCGCGTGTGCTTCAAATCGAAATCGTCGGCACGGGCGCAATTCAGGCGGACGTGGCATTGCGCTTCCGCTCTGCATTGATGAGACGTTCATCAAAGACGCGGATCGTCACCCACGCGCGCTCCAGTCTCCAAGGCGGCTCGGTGCTGCTCTGGTTGCTGGGCGACAGCCGGACGATTCGTGATGATGCGCGACTCTATTTTCGTCGCACAACCTTGTCCGAAGATGACGAGGTGCAGGAAAATGGAGTCTGGAAGGGCGAAGAGCCCGCGTATCGAGACTCGTATTCCTACGTTGACGTGGACGAGGGTGACTACGCGCGAGTGCTGGAAGGCATCAATGAGTTTCTTCCGGTGAAAGAAATGGCCGGGCTACTCATCGGTGTGCCGGTGCTCAAGCAATTCGGTCTGATCGAGAACGAGAAGGTGGACAGCTTTCTAGCCACCGCGTTCGCGAAAAGTCCAGAGCCTGTCGAACGCCTAGTGAAAGGAAAGAACCGATCACGCGTTAAGCGACGCCCTAAAGTCGGCGAACAGAAGATCCAAAGATAAACTGGTTCAAGAGGCCAGGAGACAAGCAACGCAGGCGGAGGTGAAGACCTTCGCCTGCGCTTGTTGTGACCGAATTATGAAAAAGGTAGGGCTCGCAGTCCTCTACGAGCCGAACGACGGCGCGCACGGAGTGGCGCGCCTTACCAGAAAACGCAATAATCAGGAGGGACGTATGAACACGAACGATCCAATTCAAATCCACGCCACGGGCGAAGCGACGGGCTTCATTCCCGCGCCGGGCGACAAGGGCAAGCCCATTACCGTCATCGGCACGAACTCCATTCGCGCCGGCTTCGATGCGACGTGTCTCCAGCAGGCGCTCAACTCGCGCGGCGCGCCCGGTGTGACCGATCTCGTGCTCAACCCGGACGCGCACGCCGGTTACGGTGCGCCGGTCGGTTGCGTGCTCACGTCGCCGACGCACATCTATCCCGGCCCGGTCGGCGTGGACATCAAATGCTCGATGAGCTTCCTGCAACTCGACTTGCCGGCGGATCAAGTCGCGGACAAGACGGTCCGTCGCAACCTCATCAACGCCATCCTCGAACGCACGCCTACTGGTCCGGGTCGCGGCCAACGTTCTGCGCGCAAGGCCCGCAAAGTCGGCGAAGCGCTCGGGGTGAAGGTCGTGACGGAAGGCGCGTCGGCGGAAGTGTTGCACGCACTCGGCATCCCGCTCGAGTGGGCGCAGCGTTGCGAAGACGCGGTTCACGTCGGCCACGACGAGACTCGTGATGTCTTGGCGTTGCGTTTGGATTGGTTGCGCGCGAATCGCTTCTCGAACTTCGTCGAAAAGATCACGCAGCTCGGCTCGTATGGAGGCGGCAATCATTTCGGCGAGTGCGAAGTGGTTCGCGTCGAAGATAACGACCGCGCGCGTCAGGCGGCGGGCGTGTTCGGCTTGCGCGACGGTTGTGTGGGCTTCCTCTCGCACTGCGGTTCGCGTGGGTTCGGTCACGCGCTGGCGACCGGCCAGTTCCACGACCTGCAACGCAAGTTCAAGTCGTGGGACATCCCGTTGCCCGGCGACGACAAGGAACTCGTCTATGCGCCGCTCGGCACGTCCGAGGCCGACGCGTATCTCGATGACATGGCGCTCGGCGCGAACTTCGCGACCGTGAATCATCTGCTCATCAACGCGCTCGTGCTCGAGGCGTTTCAGGAAGTGATTCCCGGCGTGAAAGGTTCGCTGGTGTATTACATCAGCCACAACATCACGCGGAAGGAATTGCTCCCGGACGGCCACGGCGGATTCGCGGGCGAAGGTTGGGTGCATCGCAAAGGTGCGACACGCGCGTTTCCGGCGGGTCATCCGGCGTTGAAGGAAACGCTGTTCGCCACGACTGGTCATCCGATCCTGCTCCCGGGCAATCCGACGGCGGGAAGCTCCATCATGGTCGCCGATCCCGGCGCGCATGTGGCGGCTTACTCGGTGAACCACGGTGCGGGCCGCGCGATGGGCCGCAAGATGGCGGATCGCACGTTGGATCAGAAAACCGTGGACGACGAGTTCACGGCGAACGACATCCTGACGAACTGCCGTTTGTATCCGAAGGACGAAGCGCCCGCCGCCTACAAGGACTTCGACGCGGTGCTGGACTCGGTAATAGCCGCCGGCCTCGCGAGCGAAGTCGCCCGGCTCAAAGCGCGCTTCGTCATCAAGGACGCCGACGCCAGCCTGCGTGGCGCGGCGTGATTCCAATGGGGAAGGATTGCGGGCGGTGGCCGTGGTTGGCACGCTACCGCCTGCAACAAATGTCACATCAATCCAACAACATTTTTGCGGGGACGCAGGTCGTCGCGCTCATCGAAGTGCGTGGGCCGGGTAATTCACTCGTGCACCCACGCGGAGCAGTTGGTGTGGTAACGCGCACTCCAGCTGTGGTTGGGGAACAATATCTCGTACGGTTTCCCGATGGGTTTGAGGCGGCATTTCCGCAAGAACAACTGGAGGTGTTAAAACACTTCAAAGACCGCTTGAGTGAGGCAAGTTCTGTGAACTCCGCCTTCAATCTGGAAGGTTGTATTATCTATCGTTGCATCGTGGGCTCACGTGCTTACGGTTTGGACACGGAGGAGTCCGACACTGATTTGCGGGGTATTTACGTTGCACCGGCCGAGTTACAATGGTCGTTGTTTGGCGCGCCGGAACAGTTTGAGGACAACGCCACGCAGAGCTGTTATTGGGAATTGCAAAAATTTCTGACCATGGCGTTGAAGGCCAATCCAAACATTCTCGAGTGCCTGTATTCTCCGCTGGTCGAAAAGGTCGCGCGGCTCGGGGAAGAGTTATTGACCGTGCGCCAGCATTTCTTGAGTCAGATGATCTTTCAAACCTTCAACGGCTACGCCATGAGTCAGTTCAAGAAGATTGAGCAGGACCGACGCAATCATGGCGAAGTGCGTTGGAAACATGCCATGCACCTGTTGCGCCTTCTGCTGACCGGTGCAGCAACGCTGCGTGAGGGCGCCGTGCCTGTTCGCGTCGAGGCACATCGCGACCGCCTGCTTGTTGTGAAGCGTGGCGAACTGTCCTGGCCCGAAGTGGAAGCTTGGCGTAAGGAACTACACCGTGATTTCGAGCAAGCCTTAGCAGAAACAAGACTGCCCGAGCGCCCCGACTACGAAACAGCGAACCGCTTTCTCATCAAAGCAAGACTAGAGATGACAAAAAGCTAACATGATTGACGAACGCCTCCATCGTATTGTTGCCGCACAACCTTATTCGCTGCTGTTTGCCACCATCAGTGGCGCGCATCTGTATGGCTTTCCGTCGCCAGACTCAGATTTCGACTTGCGCGGGGCGCACGTGTTGCCGCTGGAAAGAGTTGTTGGATTGGAGGTGCGTGATGAAACGGTGGAGGATTCCCGCGTCATCGAAGGCTTGGAGATGGATATCGTCAGCCACGACATACGGAAGTTCTTCGGGTTGTTGTTGAAGAAAAACGGTTATGTATTGGAGCAACTGTTTTCGCCACTCATCGTCCAAACCACGCCCGAACATGAGGAACTCAAAGCTCTTGCCGGTGGTGAGAAGCGACAATCTGGCGTCATAACCAAGCATCACTCACATCACTATTTTGGATTCGCTGAGACACAGTGGAATTTGTTCCTAAAGGAATCACCACGGCGGGTGAAGCCGCTTCTTTATGTTTATCGGGTGTTGCTGACTGGCATTCACCTGATGCGTGTCGGGACGATCGAAGCAAATCTAGTAACGCTGAACGAAGAATTTCGGCTTTCTTACATAGCTGATCTTGTAGCCCATAAACTAGCCGGACCGGAGAAGACCATCTTGGACGATGCGGACATCGCGTTTCATGAAACGGAATATCAACGCCTGCGCGGCGCATTGCAGTCGGCGCATGACGCCAGTCAGTTGCCGGAATTACCAAGCGATGAAGTGCGTGCGGCTTTGAACGATTTGCTTGTGAGAATCCGCTTGGTCTTTGTCGCTAGATAATTGTCAGCAGAGTAGGCCAGTTTCAAACACATGGTTCACACCACGGGCGAATGCGGTTTCGAGCGGACCATCAGGGGTAATGTGCGTGGCGCTTTGCAGCGCGGCGGGCCAGCCGTGAGCCATCGCAAAGGAAGCTCCCGCCCATTCAAACATCGGGACGTCGTTGTCGCCGTCGCCAAACACGATGGCTTCCGAAGAGTCCACGCCCAATCGCGCAGTAAGATGTTTTAGTCCCGAAGCCTTGGTGACAGCGGTCGGCGTGAGTTCGAGCAGACGATCGTGCGTCCGGACCATTTGAATGTCGGAAGGCAATGTGATTTGCGCGTGAGCCTTTCCGAGCGCTTCCGGCGCGGCCATCCAGATGATCTTGAAGACGGGTTCATCCATCAATCTGGACGTGGGCAACCGCTCAGGTTGGCGTCCGGAAAGATCGGAATAGAATTTCAGATCCGCATTCCAGTCGGCGTCGGTGAGAATCTTATCCACGGTGTAAACCATCGAGGCGAATCCTTGCGTGCGGCCCAGTTCCAAAATGTGTCTGGTCGCGGCGGCTGGAAGGAAGTCGCGGTTCAAGACGATGCGGCGCGTGACGTCTGCAGTTTCACCGCCCTGACTGGAAACCATCCATTCCACGCCGGGCAGCGCGTCGGCATAACGGCGCATGTTGAGGTGATGCCGGCCCGAGGCGAGGACGACTTGCAGTCCGGCATGTTGCAGTTGGCGGACAGCACGAAGATTTTCCGGGCCGATTTCCCGATCCGGCCCGAGCAATGTCCCGTCGAGATCAATGGCGGCGAGTTTGAATTGTTGCGCTAGAACTGAACCATTCATGCCGACAGATTAGCAGTGCCCAAGGATAACCGATAATGGTAAGATTTCATCGCCGTGATAACTATTGGCTATGAGCATTGAGGAACTGCGGTCGTTCGTGATCCTGGCGGGCCACCTGCATTTCGGGCGGGCGGCCCAGGCGCGGCACGTGAGTCAACCGGCATTGACCAAGCAGATGAACCGGCTGGAAGAGGCCGTGGGTGGGAAATTGTTCGAACGCGGCAAACAAGGCTCGAAGCTGACGACCTTCGGCGAACGGTTTCTGCCGCGCGCGAAGGAACTAGTGACGGCGTTCGACCGGTTGTTGGCGGAAGCGCGACAGGAAGCGCAAGGCCATGGCGGGCGGCTGCGCATCGGTTCGGGTTCATATACGCTCGATCTGGTGCCGCGGCTCATTGTGAAGTTGCGCGCGCTTGAGCCGCGCATCGAAGTCTCCTTGCGCGATCTGTCCACCGCCGAACAGCTCGATGGTTTGCAGAAAGGACAGTTGGATTTGGGCTTTACGCGGCTGCCCTTGCCAGCAGCAGCGCGGGATCTGACGATGCGACCGGTGATGGCAGGACAACTGGCGCTCATTTTACCGAGACAAGGCGTCCTGTCTCACCTGGTGAAATTGGATGAGTGCCGCGACAAACCGTTCGTGACTCTTTCCAAGGAACGTTCGCCGGGGCTTTATGAACTAGTGATGAAACTGTGTGCGGAACACGGCTTTCATCCGCGCATCGTGCAGGAAGTTTCGGAGCTGACCACGGCGCTGGCATTGGTGCGCGCGGGCATGGGCCTGTTGATCATCCCGGAATGTTTCTGCAGTCGCCCCTTCAGCGGTGTGCGCATCCAATTGTTGCCACAACGTTCCGCCCGCTGGGCTGTCGGTGCCGTCTGGCGAAAGCGGGATGACAACCCGGCGCTGCACCGGTTTCTAAGGTTGTTGCAGACGGAAGGGGCGAACGGCTCGGCTTCGTCCGCTTGAAATGAATCGAGTCTCAACAGTCAGCTGGCACGATCCATAAATGGCAGTGACGGTGCAGTCAGGTCCGGGCTTGTGTTGGGCTGCGGGTGAGGTAGAACACGGTCGATGATGAACCAGTTCCTCGTTCTCAGTTCGCTTTTGGCGCTTATGATTTCCTTCACGGGATGTTCCACCCCTTCGCAGCATGCTACGCGAAAGTTCAATCGCTATGTACGGGGCTACAAAACGCCTGTGAATCCAGCACTGCAAACGAAGCTGGAGAATATTGACTCTGATCTGCGCGGAAAGCTTGGGATGACGACGGAGCAGGCGGCTGTAGGTGTGCTGGATTTGAACACGTTACGGCTGGCGATGATCCATCCCGACCGCGAAGAATACGCAGCGAGTGTGCCGAAGATCGGGATCTTGCTGGCTTACTTTCAGCTGCATCCCGAGGCGGTCACGAATCTGAGCGCGCAGACGCGACATGAACTCGGGTTGATGGCGAAGGTATCGAACAACGAGATGGCGGCGAAGTTCTCACGCGAGTTGGGGTTGAAGCAAATCCAAGCCGTTCTGGATTCTTATCACTTCTACGATACGAATCACGGCGGCGGCATCTGGGTGGGGAAGCATTACGGCAAAGGGAGTGAGCGGATCGGCTCGCCGGCTGGGGATAATTCTCATGCCGCAACTGTGCGGCAACTGCTGCGCTATTTCCTTTTGCTGGAGCAAGGGAAACTGGTTTCACCGGCTGCATCGAAAGCGATGCGGGAGATTTTTACCTCCCCGGACATTCCTCACGACGACATCAAGTTCGTGAGAGGCTTAACTGGACGGGATGTGCAGATCATCCGCAAGTGGGGCTCATGGCAGGACTGGCTACACGATTCAGCGGTGGTCACTGGCGGTGGACGGCATTACATCCTTGTCGCGCTCACCAAACATCCAAAAGGAGACGAATACCTTGTGCAGCTGGCAAGGGCAGTGGACGACTTGATCGGAGGACGGTGAGATCCTGCGGATTCTGGCGCTCAAGGATTGCGAGTCACTTTCACCCGATAATAGCTTCCCGGACCACTGGGGGAGAAATTCACATTCGTCATCAGTCCGTGACCGGCGAAGGCGACGCCATGATTGGTCCAGGAGCCGGAGAGGTGCGGCGCCGCTTCCGCCTGATAGGTAAACCCAGCGCGGGTGACAAAGCGCATCTGGCTGTTGCTGATGGTCAGGGTTGGGCTCGGAATCGGAATGAAGCTTCTTAGCACCGGCATGGCGGCGCGTTCAACCTGACCGGGCTGGCCGATGTTGGTCGGCTCCAAAGTGAACATGTAACTTCCCCACCACGGTCCGGCGGCCCACCACGCCCAGCCTTCCCAGACGTCGGCGTTGGTGGCGATGTAGTTGAGCATGTTCGTCAGTGCTTCATCCCCGATCAACGTCCCTCCGCTGCCGACGGTCGAGTTGGCGACGGCAAATTCTCCCAGGAAGCCGCGCTTGTTGTTACCCCGCAGCCAGGTGGTGAAGGCGGCGATGCGCGCCACCCCGATGTTGGCGTTCACGATGTTGGTGGTCGTGCCGGAGGAGTTGCTGTCTAGATATTGATGGACTTCGAAGACCACATTGCTAGCCGGATCAACGATGTTGAGCATGGCGATGGAGTTGGGTGTGCCGTAGTAATTCTCCGTCCAGGCATGCGCGCCGGTCCATTGATTGCCGGGCACGTGAATCACGTTCGTCGCCCCGGCGGCACGGATGCCGGCGATGGCGGCATTGGCGGCCGCCACCCATTGTTCGGTGGGCATGGTGTTCGGCTCGTTCATGAGGTTGAAGTTCACGAGCTGATTGGTCTTGTAGATGTCAGCGATACGCCACCAGAAATTTGAGAACACGGAATTCGGATAATACGAACCGACCAATCCCTGCGCTGAACTCTGAAAATTGGCGGTGTCAGGATAATAGCGGGCGAAGTTGTGTGGTTCGAGAATCACATGGACGCCTTTGGCCGTGGTGGCGGAGACGAAGGTATGCAACCGACCCAGTTCGGTGCTGTTCAGCGCGGCGTTGGTGGCTTGCTGCAAGCGCTCCCAGCGAAACGGCAGGCGGATGATATTCATCCCGCGGTTGCGGAAATAATCCACTTCAGCCTGGGTCGGATAAGTATAATGAGTGTTATACGTGCCCGGCAGATTGTTTTGGCCGAACTCGGCGCAGCTCAAGTTTACACCGGCATACTTGATTTCAGCGGCGGTGACGGCGGGAAGGCTCGCACCCAGCAACGCAGCGGCTACCAGTAATTTGGATCTGGTCTGCATGACGACAGGCAGTTTCAGGCATTATGCCACAATCGTTTGCACTTGGGAGTCAACAAAGTACACGACATACCTTTGCGTTCGGAACAGGTAACAATCAGGCCAGATGTCTGCGGTTCAAATCTCATGGGCGATGCTGCGGGCTTTGCTCTGCCTGATGATGCTAGGGGCTTTGCAAGCTCGCGGCGATCTGGTGCTGGCCAATCACAGCGCTGCCAATCCAGTCAAGGTGTTGTTCGTTGGCGATTCGATCACTGACGATTGCGTGTTCGACGGCGCCTGGCGAAAATACCTGCAACCACTCCTGGTGACGAATGCGTTTCCTTATGTTGCGCTGGGTCGTAACCTGTCCTTCCCCTCCGCCGGATTCAGCAACAACCGGCATGAGGGATATTGCGGTGCGGTGATCGCTCCGCCGGGA
>Ga0315910_10001736_pt1 | contig 19772 bp, 12 predicted proteins | sample EdamamesoilMG_FD_204470 | JGI IMG/M metagenome (GOLD analysis project Ga0315910, IMG submission 204470) | Garden soil microbial communities collected in Santa Monica, California, United States - Edamame soil | ecosystem: Environmental > Terrestrial > Soil > Garden | place: USA: California...
CGTGTGGCGCCAGGACGGCGCCACCCGAGCCTCCATGGATGGATTCACGGCGTGTCCGACAAAATGCGATCGGAGCGGCCGCAGGCAAGCCGGCGCGCCGAATACCAGTACGGGATTGGGATGACCCCTGCAACAGGGCCCGCCCGGAACACAAGTCCCGGAGCAGGATCCGGTGCTGGGGAGTGGGGAGTTACTTGAGGAGTGCTGCCAGCGTGCTGCCGAGCAGGGCAGGGGAGCGCACGGTCTTCACGCCGGCGGCCTCCAGCGCGGCGAATTTGTCGGCCGCAGTGCCCTTGCCGCCGGCGATGATCGCGCCCGCATGTCCCATGCGCTTGCCCGGCGGTGCGGTGACACCGGCGATATAGGCCACCACGGGTTTTTTCACATGCGCCTTGATGAACGCGGCGGCCTCTTCCTCGGCGGAACCGCCGATCTCGCCCACCATGATGATGCCGCGGGTGTCCGGGTCGGCCTGGAACAGGCCCAGGCAATCAATGAAATTGGTGCCGTGGATGGGATCGCCGCCGATACCGACACAGGTGCTCTGCCCGAGCCCGGCCAGCGTTGTCTGGTGCACGGCTTCATAGGTGAGCGTGCCGGAACGCGACACGATACCCACCGCGCCGGGGCGATGGATGCTGCCGGGCATGATCCCGATCTTGCACTGGCCGGGCGTGATGATGCCGGGACAGTTGGGACCAATCAGGCGTGCATCGGGATAGCGTTCCAGTGCCGCGCGGGCGCGCAGCATGTCCAGCACCGGGATCCCCTCGGTAATGCAGACTATGATGCGGATGCCCGCGTCCGCGGCCTCGGTGATGGCCTCGGCGGCAAACGCCGCCGGCACCATGATCATGCTCGCGTCGGCGCCGGTGGTGCGCACGGCATCGTGCACGGTATCAAATACCGGGCGCTCCAGGTGCTGCTCGCCGCCGCGGCCGGGCGTGACGCCTCCCACTACCTGCGTGCCGTATTCGATGGCCTGTTTCGCGTGAAAGGTTCCCTGCCGGCCGGTAAAGCCCTGCACGATCACCTTGGTATTCTTGTTGACCAGGATCGACATCACGCACCCCGTGTCTTCGCCGCCGCGACGACCTTGTCCGCCGCATCGGCCAGGTTGTCCGCCGCAATAATGCTGAGGCCGCTGTCGGCCAGCAGGCGCTTGCCCTGGTCCACATTGGTGCCCTCAAGACGCACCACCACCGGCACCGAAACGCCCACCTCGCGCACTGCGGCAATGATGCCTTCCGCGATCAGGTCACAACGCACGATGCCGCCGAAGATATTCACCAGGATTGCCTTTACCTTCGGATCGGAAACTATCAGCTTGAACGCCTCGGACACGCGCTCGGTCGTCGCGCCGCCGCCCACGTCGAGGAAGTTGGCCGGGTCGCCGCCATGCAGCTTGATGATGTCCATGGTGGCCATGGCCAGACCGGCGCCGTTCACCATGCAGGCGATATTCCCGTCCAGCGCGACGTAATTAAGGTCGAACAGCTTGGCGCGGTTCTCCTTTTCATCCTCCTGGGTCGGGTCACGCCATTCCTCCAGCGTGTGCTGCCGGTAAAGGGCGTTGTCATCCACTGCCACCTTGCCGTCCAGCGCCTCCATCTTGCCGCCCTTGGTGACAATGAGCGGGTTGATTTCCACCAGGCTCAGGTCCTTGTCAATGAACAGGCGGTACAGTGATTTCAGGATCGCGGTCAGTTGCTTGATTTGGTCCGCCTCGAGCTGCAGCGCAAAACCCAGTCGCCGGCATTGGAATTCCTGCATGCCCATCACCGGGTCGACGACAAACGTCAGGATTTTTTCCGGTTCCCGCGCGGCCACCTCCTCGATGTCCATGCCGCCGGCACGGGAACCGATGATGGCGACGCGGCGACGCGCGCGATCGACCAGCATGCTCAGGTAAAGTTCGGATCCGATGTCGCAGAGGGACTGGACCACGACACAATTGACGGGTTTGCCGCCAGGCCCGGATTGCTTCGTCACCAGGCGTGAACCCAGCATGCGTTTTACGCAATCCTCCAGTTCGGCGCGGCCGTGCACGATCTTGACACCGCCGCCCTTGCCACGCCCACCGGCGTGCACCTGGGCCTTGACCACCCAGCCGTCACCGCCCAGGTCCGCGGCGTGGCGCAAGGCGTCCTTGACGGTGTGGGCATGGCTTCCCGGAGTGACCGGGATGCCATACTCTGTAAAGAGGATCTTTGCCTGGTATTCGTGCAGGTTCATGAATTGCTTCCGGCCAAAAGGCCTTTCCCCGGTGCGCCGACGGACTCGATGCCGTATGGCGCGGACAGTTTACACAGTAACACTTCAAAACTGAACGAACATGCTGCGCGCACTATTACTCCTGTTTGTATTGGTCGTCATCGGCCGGTTGTTGTCGCGGCTGTTGCGTGGATTCGGTGCGCCGGTGTCAAAACCGGATGGCAAGGTTGTCGCGCACATGGTGCGCTGTGCCCACTGCGCCACGTTTGTTCCCGCCGCGGACGCCGTGACTGATGGCGACCTGTCCTACTGTTCCGATGCGCACCGGCGGCTTGGGCCGGCGACCGGGCCATGAACGGAACTGACGCATTGGCGCTGCGCCAGGACACCAACTGGCGCGCCCTGAATTACTTCAACGGCTACCGGTTCCTGGTTGCCGCCCTGTTTGTCGCGCTGTACTGGATCGGCCAGCTGCCGGAACCGCTCGGCGTCTATGACAGCCGCCTGTTTGCACTGGTCGTGCACGCCTACCTCGTCGCCGGCATAGGGGCGTTCGTACTCGTTGCATACCGGTTTCCGCGCTACAAGCTCCAGGTGTCCGGACAGGTATTGATGGATGTCGTGGCGATTACGCTGTTGATGTACGCCAGCGGCGGCCTGTCCAGCGGTTTCGGCATGTTGCTGGTCATCGTCGTGGCCGGCGGTGCGTTGCTGATCCCCGGAAGGATCGGCATCCTGTTCGCCGCCATTGCCGCCATCGCCGTGCTCGGCCACGAAATCTACCTGCATTTGAACCGCTTTTACCCACAACCCAATTTTACCCACGCCGGCTTTCTCGGCATGACGTTTTTCGTGACCGCCTACATCAGCAACACGCTCTCCATCCGCATCCAGGTATCGGAAGCGCTGGCCGCGCAGCGCGGACTGGACCTGCAAAACCTGGCGCGGTTGAACGAATACATCGTGCAACAGTTGCAATTCGGCGTGCTGGTCCTGGACGGGATGCAGAGAATCAGCCTGGTCAATGAAGCTGCGCGGCGTTTGCTGGGGGCCCGCGCCGACTGTGCGGGAACGCCGATTGCCCACCTGTCGCCGTCCCTGGCGGACGTGGTGCAGGACTGGGTTTCGGCCGCGACCAACCAGGCGGAAGTGGTGGCTGCCGGCCCCGGCGGCGCCGAACTGCGCATCACAATTACGCGGCTGCAGGCCGGGCCGCGCGAGGACCTGCTGATCTTTCTCGAGGATGTTGCCGAACTGCGGCAACGCGCACAGCAACTGAAACTCGCATCGCTGGGAAGACTCACTGCCAGCATCGCGCACGAGGTGCGCAACCCGCTCGCCGCGATCAGCCATGCCAGCCAGTTGTTGTCGGAATCCGTCGCCTCCGGAATAAAGGAACGCCGACTGACAACGATCATCGAGGAAAACTCGCGGCGTGTTAACGGAATGATCGAGAGCGTATTGAGCATCAGCCGGCGCAGCCGCGCCCAGCCCCAGGCCATCAACCTCGATGACCATGTTCAACGTTGCGCGGATGAATTTCGCGCACGCAATAACCTGGATGCGGCCGCGGTCCAGCTGCAACTGGGACCGGCGGCCATGTTTGCGCGCATGGATCCGGATCAGTTGTTCCAGATACTTTGGAATCTGTGCGAGAACGGCCTAAGATACAGCCGCCACGAACCGGCACTGACGCTGGTATGCGGACGGCGCGCGGATTCACAGCGTCCGCACGTCGAGGTGATTGACACGGGTCCGGGAGTAGCGCCGGAGTTGCGTGAACATCTGTTTGAACCGTTTTTTACCACCGAGCCGCGCGGCACCGGACTCGGTTTGTATATCGCCAGGGAATTGTGCGAGGCGAACCAGGCCACCCTGCAACTTGCATGGAGCGGCCCCAGCGGCACCTGCTTTCGAATCATGTTCCTGCCGGCTGACAGGCACCACGTTGGCGAATGAGACTTGCCGGGTCCATATATGCGCAGCGCCTTGATCATCGATGACGAACCGGATATCCGCGAATTGCTGGAGCTGACGCTGGGCGACATGTCGGTCGCGTGCTCAAGTGCGCCGGACCTGCGAACGGCGAGGGCATTGTTGAAGGAACGGCACTTCGGCATCTGCCTGACCGACATGCGCCTGCCGGATGGCGACGGCGTGGAATTTGTCTCCTACCTGCAGCGGCACCATCCCGAGTTGCCGGTCGCGGTGATCACGGCCCATGGCAGCATGGACACGGCGATACAGGCGCTCAAGGCCGGGGCATTTGATTTCCTCAACAAGCCGGTGGATCTCGGACTTTTACGCACGCTGGTGGAGAATGCGCTGCGCGCCTCCGAAACGGAAGTGCAGGCGAGCCCGCGCCTGGTTGGCGAAAGCGAGGTGGTGAAGCAGATCCGGGCCAAGGTCGGGAAGCTGTCCCGTAGCCAGGCCCCCGTATATATAAGTGGTGAGTCCGGGGTGGGAAAGGAGATGGTGGCGCGCATGATTCATGACCAGGGTCCGCGCGCCGGCGGGCCGTTTGTGCCGGTCAATTGCGGCGCCATCCCGCACGAACTCATGGAAAGCGAGCTCTTTGGCCACCGCAAGGGCAGTTTCACCGGCGCCGGGGCCGACAAGATCGGCCTGTTCCAGGCGGCGGACGGCGGGACACTGTTCCTCGACGAGGTCGCGGAGTTGCCGTTGTCCATGCAGGTCAAGTTGTTGCGTGCGATCCAGGAAAAGAAGGTGCGGCGCGTCGGCGACCAGACCGAGTCGCCGGTCAATGTGCGGATCCTGTGCGCAACGCACAAGAATCTTGCCGCGCTGGTGCGCAGCGGGGCATTCCGCGAGGACCTGTTCTACCGCATCAACGTGATTGAATTGAATGTTCCGCCCCTGCGCGAACGCCGCGACGATATTCCGTTGCTGGCGGCGCATGTCCTCAATCGGCTTGCCCTTGTCAACGGTGTGGTGGGGACGAAACTGAGCGCGGAAGCCATGGAGGCATTGCTGCAGCACGCATTTCCGGGAAATATCCGCGAATTGGAAAATATCCTTGAGCGCGCCTCCACGCTCTGCGAAAGCGACGTGATCCAGGCCAGTGACCTGCACCTTCCCCCGGTTCCGGACGCAACCGTTCCAGGCACGAATCCAGGCGCGCGCGTTGAAGAGGCAAGGCTCGACGAACACCTGGGTGATGTGGAGCGCAAGATAATCCTGGATGCGCTGGAGCATTCCAAGTGGAATCGCACCGCGGCAGCCCGGAACCTGGGCCTGACCCTGCGCGCGCTCCGCTACAGGTTGAAAAAACTGGGACTGGATTAGAAACAGTCTTGAGACCGGTTCAGGAATCCCGGTACAAGCCGCATCACTGAACCTCATGACCACTGAACTTGCCATCGTCATTCCCACGTTCAATGAACGCGACAACATCGAACGCCTGCATGCCGGACTGCAGCGTGCGCTGGATGGTTACAGCTGGGAGGCGTTGTTCGTGGACGATGATTCTCCGGACCAGACGGCAGCAGTGGTGCGCGAACTGGCGCTGCGGGACGCGCGCGTCCGCTGCGTGTCCCGCCTCGGCCGGCGCGGGCTGGCGTCCGCCTGCATAGAGGGCGCGCTCGCCTCGAGTGCGCCCATCATCTGCATCATGGACGCAGATCTGCAGCACGACGAGTCGATCATTCCCTTGATGCTGGCGCGCCTGCGCGCGGACGACCTCGACCTCGTGGTGGCCACGCGTTACGCGGATGCAGGCGGCATGGGAACACTGGCGCCGGGCCGCGTGCGCCTGAGTCAGCTGGCCACCAGGGTGACACGCGCGCTGGCGCGCGTGCCGGTTTCCGACCCGATGAGCGGCTTCTTCATGTTTCGCCGCAGCTGGTTTGAGCAAATCATGCGCCGTCTTTCCGGCCGTGGTTTCAAGATCCTGCTGGACATGCTCCTTTCCAGCGCGGCCCCGCCCCGGTACGCCGAAGTGCCCTTCACCATGCGTTCCCGTGTCCATGGCGAAAGCAAGCTGACACCGGGCGTAATCTGGGACTTTGGCGTCCTGCTGGCGCACAAGCTGCTCGGGCGGCTGGTTCCGGCGCGGTTCATTTCATTTTCCGTCGTGGGATTGAGCGGTCTCGCATTGCACATGGCCGTGCTCTGGTTCGTGCACCGATTCCTGGGCACGGTATTTTTCATCGGCCAGGCCAGTGCCACGGTGGTGGCCATGACCAGCAACTTCGCGCTCAATAACCTGTTTACCTACCGCGATCGCCGACTGTCGGGATTCCCGGCCTTGCGCGGCCTGCTGAGTTTCTACGTGGCATGTTCGCTGGGCGCGCTCATCAATATCGCGCTGGCCGGATGGCTGGCGACATCCGGCCTGCCGTGGTGGCTTGCCGGCCTGCTGGGTGTGCTCGCCGGCGCGGTCTGGAATTATTCCAGCACAGCCACGTTCACCTGGCGCGAATCCTGATCCGGATGCCGCACGCTGCGCAGGTGTTGACGCCTGCCGCATCAACATCCGCGGAATCGTGGCGCCATGCCATGGCCGTGTTCCTGCTGGTGCTGTGCAACTTCCTGCTCAGCGCGCCGCGCGGCGTGATGCTGGACGACGACGGCTATTTCATACTGGCGGCGTACTTCAATGGTGTCGCCCATCCACCCGGCTATCCGTTGTACACGTTCATTGCGCACCTGTTTACACATGTCCCCGTGGGGAGCGTGGCATTCCGCGTGCATGTATGCAGCGCGGTAATCGGTGCGCTGGCGTGTGCGGTGTTGTGGCGCCTGATGCTGTCCCTGTCCGGTTCCAGGCTGGCAGCGTGGCTGGCGGCGCTCGCGTTTGCCTGTTCCGGCACGTTCTGGTCGCAGGCCACCGTGGCGGAGGTGTATTCGCTCAATGCACTGCTGGTATTCCTGTTGCTGTGGTGGTGTGTGGACAGGGGCATCGAAACCAGCCCGTGGCAGGGACTGGTTCTTGGCCTGGCGCTGGCCAATCACTGGCCGTTGGTGGCGTTGACCGTGCCCGCGCTGTGCATCGCCGCGTGGCCGCAGCGCCGGAAACTGCTGCGCCGCCCGGGGATGCTGGCAGCCGCATTCTGCTTCGGGCTGCTGCCCTATGCCTGGATGGTATACCGCTCGCGCGTGTCCGAGATTGCGTTCTTTGGTCCCATTGATGACTGGCACACCTTCTGGTTCTACCTCAGCCGGCACGCCTATGTGAACGTCGATCAAAGCGGGACTTCGGGCTGGAGCGACAAGCTGCACTACGCGGGATTTGCGCTGCAGGAATCGGTGCGGCAATTCGGCTGGCCGATGGCGTTGCTGGGAGCGGCCGGATTTGTGCGGCAGTGGCGGGCCTGGCCGCCCGCAACCGGCATCGCGCTGACGCTTGCCTTTGCCGGTCACACAGTTGTTCTTGCGCTGCTGCTGGGTTTCGATTGGGATTTGCAGGGCCGGAATGCATTCGCGGTTTATCCGATCATCGCCCATGGCATCCTGGCCTTGTGGATAGCCCTGGGAGCGCACTGGTTGCTGGAATGGATCAATGCCGCCAGCACCGGCGGCCGCGCCCATTGGCTGGTGAAATACGCGTTGGTTGCGCTGGTGTCCGGGAGTGTGTGGCTGAAGAATGCCCCGGCGGGTTACCGGGCGCAGGAATCCTGGGCCCCGGACTATGCGCGCACACTGCTCATGGACCTGCCGCCGCACTCGGCCTTGTTCCTGTACGGCGATTACAGCACCGGCCCCGTGGCTTACCTCAACCGCGTGGAGCGTGTACGCCCGGACGTGGAGATATTCAGCAGTTCGGGCCAGTTGTTTTCCAACCGGTTGTTTTCACCGCACGGACCGGCGCAGGTCGCCATCGCGGCAACGGCAGCGTTCATGGAGCGCGATCAGCGACCGGTGTTTTACTCCGTGTTCCTGCCGTTTGACCGGGGTACCGTGCTGCGCGGGCTGTACTCCGCGGCGCTCCGTGACCAGTCCCCGGGCAGCACGGGCGTGCAACTCACGCCCGCCATTGAGGAATTTTTTGAGCGCCTGTATCAACGCGGCGAACCCCGCGATCCCAGCGCGCTGTTGCACTACCGGTTGCTTGGCGCCCAGTATTGCCGGGCAATTGCAGTCATGTCGCTGCGATTGCGACGGGATGAAATTGCGCAGCACCTGGTGCAAAGGTGCAGCGGGTTTCATGGACTGCTTGAGCAGGCTGGCGTCCTCATGGAATCCGGCGCGACGACAGACCCCGCGGTGTTGAAGCTGTTGCAACAGGCGCAGCGCCAGTCGGCGCAGGCCGTGACGCGGGAGAGCGTGGTGCATCTGGAGCAGCTGCTGGCCCGCGCACGGCAAAGCCGCAGGTAATCCGCCCATGAATGATGCCCGTGAGGCAAGTCCGGTGCCGGCGCCTTCCCCATCAGCGCCGGCGGGATCGTGGGGTCACGCTGCCGCCGTATTCATCCTGCTGCTCGGCAATTTCCTGCTCAGCGCTCCGCGCCACGTGATCCTGGATGATGACGGATATTTCATTCTTGCGGCATGGTTCGGCGGTGTGGCGCATCCGCCGGGATATCCCCTGTACACGCTGCTGGCCGGATTGTTCACCCATTTGCCGGTTGGCACCGTGGCCTGGCGCGTGCATGCATGCAGCGCCGTCTTCGCCGCTCTGGCGTGCGTCGCGTTGTGGAGTATCGTCCTGCGCCTGACCGCGTCGCGCACGCCGGCCTGGATCGCCGCCTTGTGCTTCGGGCTGTCCGCCACCTTGTGGTCACAGGCAGTAATTGCCGATGTCTATTCCCTGAATGTCCTGCTGTTCCTGGTATTGCTGGCACTGTGCCTTGGTAGCGGCGCGGGCGCCGGAAACGTGCAGGCGGCGGCCCGGCGTGGAGTGTGTATTGCACTGCTGTGGGGATTGTCGCTGTCCAACCACTGGCCGTTGATGGTGTTGTCCGCACCCGCATTGCTGCTGGCGGTCTGGCCCCGGCGGCGTGCGCTGGCACAGCGGCCGCTGCTGTTGCTGGCAGCGCTGGGCCTCGGGCTGCTGCCCTATGTGTGGATGGTGTACCGCTCGCAGGTGGCGGAGATCGCGTTTCTCGGTCCCATTGAAGACTGGCGCGGATTCCGGGATTACGTCAGTCGCCACATGTACGCGGATATTGACCATAGCGCGACGGCCGGTTGGACGGACAAGGCACGCTATGTCGCTTTCGCGCTGCAGGAAACGGCCCGGCAATTTTCGTGGCCGGCGGGAATCCTGGCCTGCGCCGGCTTCGCCCTGCAATGGCGCCAATGGCCGCGCATGCTTTGCTGGAGCCTGACGCTGGGGTTCGCCGGCAGCAGCATCTTGCTGGCCGCACTGCTGGGTTTTGACTGGGACCTGCTGCACCGGAACACATTCTCCGTGTACCCGTTGCCTGCGTACGCGGTGGTCTCGATCTGGCTTGGCCTCGGTGTGGCGAACCTGTTGCAATGGATCGAACGGCAGCGGCCGCGGCATATTTCGGAATTCGTGCTGCACGCGGCACTGGGCGCATTGCTGGTCGGCACGACGTGGCTGTCGCAGGCGCCACACGCGTATCGCGCCGCCGACGCGTGGGCAGAGGAATTCGCCGACACCCTGCTCGGCGCGCTCGAACCCGATTCCGCGCTTTTTGTGTATGGTGATTTCGCGACCGGACCGATTGCCCATGCCCGCTACATTCTGGGCCTGCGCCCGGACGTGACGCTCCTCAGTCCCGTCGGACAACTGTTCAGGAACCGGCTGTTTCCCGCCCGCGACGCGAATTCACCGCAAGCTGCAGCCGCCATCGGCCGATTCATCGCCCATGCGCAGGGTTCCGTCTACTACAACCTGGTCCTGCCCCATGGCCATGGCGTAATCCGGCACGGGTTGTTCCAGGAGGTCCGGCGCGATCTGCCCGCGGGTATCAGCCGGGCGCGGTTGTCCCCGCAGGTTGACCGGTTCTTCGTGCGCATGTTCGAGCGCGGTGAGCCGCGTGATGTGAGCCAGTTGATACACTACCGGCAACTGGGAGCCCTATACTGCGGCACGCTTTCAGTGCTGGCGTTGCACCCGGACGCGGACCTGGCCAGGGCGCGCCTGCACAGGTATTGCCGGGGTTTCCTCGGGCTGATGGCACAGGCGGAGGTGCGCCTGGCCATGAGCGACCCGGTCGGCGCATTGAATTTGCTGCGGCGTGCGCAAGCGCGCGACCAGGAGGCGGTCACAGTCCGGAGCCTGGCGGCCATGCACGAGTTGCTGGCGCGCGCGCGACGTGAATCCGGGCAGCATGCCGCCGGCCCGGCCCCGCAGGCGCGTTGAACCGGAAACGAAGTGGAGGGGAAATTGACGTGGAAGCGGAATTGAACGTGGGAAATGCAGGGTCCGGGCGCACCGCCGGCGGTGCACCGCGCCATGCCGCGCTTGCGCTGGCGCTGCTGGCGGCAGGCGCGTTGTACTTCGAGCTGGCACTGATCCGCTTCACGGCCGCAGAGGTCCTCTACCTCGGCTACTTCAGCAACTTCATCCTGATCACCGCGTTCGTCGGGCTGGGCATCGGTTTTCTCGCCGCCGGCCGCCACGTGGACCTGGGGCAGATGCTGCCATTCACGCTGTTGTTCCTGTTCGCGCTGGTACTGGTGTCGAAATTCGACGTCGACATCCTGCGCAACCATTTCGGTTTGTTTTTCTTCGGCAATGTCACCGGCCAGGCCGGCGTGCCGGCGGCGCTGCTGATGGTGGTGCTGTTTTTTGCCACGGCGGCGTTCTTTGCCGCCGTGGGCGCGCGCCTCGGCGCGGCATTCACGAACTTTGCGCCGCTCCAGGCGTATACCTGGGATGTGGCCGGCAGCCTGCTCGGCATCGTGTTGTTCTCGGTGCAGAGCGTGGTCGGCAGCGGGCCGGTGACGTGGGTCATCACCGGAACACTGCTGCTTGGCGCGGGCTGGGTAGCAGATGACCGGCCCGGCGCGCGGCGCGAGGCGGCGCGCCTGTTACTGTCCTGCCTGTGTGTCGTGCTGCTGTTGCTGAGCGCACGCACCGGCGCGCCGACGCAATGGTCAACGTACCAGAAGCTGACGCTGGCCCGGGGTACCACCGGGCTCAATGTTGTATTCGCGAACGGAATCGTGCACCAGTTCATGCATCCGGCCGCGCAGGCAGGCCCGGCCTATTACGGTGAGCCCTACCGGCAGGCCGAGGCGGCGGGGGTTCCCCTCGATGACGTGCTGATAATCGGCGCCGGCTCGGGCACCGATGTGGCGGTTGCGCTTGCCCATGGCGCGAAATCGGTGGACGCCGTGGAAATCGACGGGCGCATCGTGGACTGGGGCCGGGCGTTGCATCCGGACGCCCCATACCGGGATGCGCGTGTGCGCGTGCATGTCACCGACGGGCGCAAGTACCTGCAGGAAACCCGGCAGCGCTATGACCTCATCGTGTTTGCGCTGCCGGACTCGCTGATGCGCCTGTCCGCCATCTCGAATATTCGCCTCGAGTCGTTCCTGTTCACGCTGGAGGCGTTTGCGGCGGCCCGCGCGCGGCTGAAGGACGGCGGCCTGTTCGTGTTGTACAACCAGTATCGCTGGCCCTGGCTGGTGAACAAGATCACCACTTCGGCGGCGGAGGTATTCGGCAGGAACCCGGTGGTCATCATCGACGGCGCAACCACGGTGATTGCAGTCGGCGAGCGGCTCGACGGCCCCGCCCCGGATCGCAGCGGCTTCGAGCGCCTCGCCACCGACGACTGGCCGTTTGTGTACATGCAGCGACCGGCGGTGCACTGGTTGTACATCGGCATGATTGCCATGTTCCTTGGCGTGTCGGCGCTCGCGGTGCGGTTGCTCGCGCCGAGGGGAACGCTGGCGCGGCCGGAGTACGCCTTTTTCTTCATGGGCATGGCGTTCCTGTTGCTGGAGACAAAGAGCCTCGCATTTTTCTCGCTGCTGTTCGGCACCACGTGGCTGGTCAATGCCATGGCGTTCGCCGGCATCCTGCTGTCCGTGCTCGCCGCCAACCTCGTGATCCAGAAGTCGCGACTGCGCAACCGCAACCTGATGTTCGCGGGGTTGCTTGCCGGGCTCGTGCTCGCGTACCTGCTGCCGGCGCGCGTGTTTCTCGACCTGGATTCCGCCGTGATCCGGTACGGAGCAGGCGTGGCGCTCATGTTCGCGCCGATATTCTTCGCCAACCTGGTGTTCAGCCGCACGTTCATGGACGCCGAGATCAGCACGCGCGCGTTCGGGTGGAACCTGCTGGGGGCCGTGGCCGGCGGCGGACTTGAATATCTTTCGCTGCTGACGGGATATCGAAACCTGCTCTGGATAGTGGGTCTTTGTTACCTGCTCGTTTTCCTCCTTACCCGTCACGCCGGCCAGGGCGCGCGGGCCTGACCGCGCCGTGTCCGCGGGCATGACCGGCCGCGGCGACGGCAGGCATCTGCTGCTGTTCGCGGCAATGTGCGCGTTGCTGATGGCCGCGCTGCGCCTGATCATTTTGGCCGGCCACGGCCAGTCGCCCATGGCAGCGTATTTGCCCGGGCTCGCGCTCAGTCTTCCGGCCGAGTTCATCCTCGGCCTCGTGGCCGCCTACCTGTTGCTGGTGTTCTGCCGCGGCACGCCGTGCCGCTGCCTGGCATTCACGCTGATCGGCCTGACAGTGTTCATCAAGCTCGGCGCCTATCATTACGAGGCGGTGTTCAACCGCCTGCCGGCGCTGCAACTGGTGTTCTACCTGGGCGAGCTCAAGGCCCTGTCCGCATCACTGCATGCCAACTTTCCGTTGCCGGAAGTAGTCGTGGAACTGCTGCTGGTGTTGGGGGCGCTGGCAATCCTGGCGCGCCGCTTCGGCAGCATTGATGCGGGCGTGCATTTTTCCCCGGCGCAGACAACCGGCGTGGCGGCAATGCTGCTGTCCGCCCTGGTTGTCAACGCTTGGCACGCGTGGATCCCGGCATCGGCACGCAACGCCAGCCGTGAGCCATTGATCGGCCTGATGCAGTCCGCTTTCGTGCGCCAGAAATACGATCTTGACCGCCTGCATCTCAATGAGTCGGACTTCGCCGCCTTCCTGCAATTGCATGGCAATGCAGACCCGGGCCCCGTGCTTGATCCGCGTTATCCCCTGTGCCGACTGCGGCCGGATGCCGCATCCGCGGCAACCAGTGAGCGCAGTCTCATCGTGCTGATCCTGGAAAGCGTCGGGCAGCGCGAACTGGAGGACTCATTCCGCGGCCAGCCCCTGATGCCGAACCTGCAGCGGCTGGCACAGGACAACTTCGCGTTCAGCCGCGCGCACGCCCCGGGGATCAAGAGTATCCAGACCATGACGGCGTTGTTCAGCGGATTGCCGCCGAATCCGTTCAATTATTATCTCTGGCAGACGCCGCTGCCGGACTTCGACGGCTGGCCACGGCAACTGGCGCAACGCGGATACCAGACTTTTTACCTGCATGGCGGCGACCTGTCCTTCGAGCGGCAACGCACGTACCTGGAGGCCGTGGGCTTTCAAACGGTACAGGGAGTGGACGCGTCGCGGGATACACCCGTGCACGGATGGGGCTACGACGATGCGACCATGTTCGGCGAGTTGCGCGACTGGGTGGACGCGCGCGCGGCACGGAACGAGCCGTACCTGGCCACGCTGTTCACGCTCAGCACGCACGATCCCTACCTGGTGCCGCCGGAGTGGACCCCGGCGTTTTCGCCGGTGGCGAGGCAATTGCGGGAACCGGGAAAATGCTGCGCCGTGACCGGCGAACTGGACACGTCCGTGGCGCTGGCGGAGACCTACCGCTTTCTCGATGCCCAGCTCGGCGAATTCGATGCCTGGTACCGGAGACTCACGCCGCGGCCGTTGCTGCTGGTGCTGGGCGATCACTCGCCGCACGTGGACAAGCACGGGATAACGGCGCCTTATGCAGACATGCGTTTTGACATTCCCGTCATACTGGCCGGACTTGATGATGGCGAGCGGAGGCGACTGGCCGCGCACAGGGACGAACTGCTGTCCGTGCATGATCTGCCGATCCTGGTGTCGCGATTGCTGGGATTGCCGGTGCATCCTTGCCTGCCGGGGCGCGACCTGCTGTCCGGCCCGCGCGGCAACGGGGTGGCCTATGCCATCGGGCCGGAGTCGCTGCAGTTTGTGCACCTGTGGCGCGATGACATCGAAAACGTGCTGGATCGGGGGGAAAACCGGGTCACGGCCCGGGCCGCGGACGGCACGGAATTACCTGGCGCCGATACCCGGTGGGTCGCGGACTTTGCCGCGCTGACGTTCCCGGTGCATTACTACCTGCTGAACAAGAACGCCTATTTTCCGCGTCCTGCCCGGGCTGCATCCGTGCCTTCCCTGGGTCCCGTGACCCGGCCCCTGTTTGCCGCCCATCGCGCCAACGTGGACGGGCCGCAGGCACCGGCCATGGAGAACAGTCGCACGGCGCTAGACCGGGCCGCTGCCAGCAGCATCGAGTGGCTGGAGATCGATATCCAGCTCACCACCGATGCGGTGCCCGTGCTCGCCCACGATGCAACGCTGCCGCAGGATCCCACCGCGTCGATTGCCGCGCTGACACTGGCGGAATTGCGCGCACGGCCCGGCGCAGCGGATTTGCTGACGCTCGCGGAAGTGTTGCGGGATTATCTCCCGCGCAAAAAGCTGCTGATTGAACTCAAGCCCCAGGCGCGCCTGCAGGACCAGCAGCAGCTGGTGCGTGAGGTCGCTGCATTGCTGCACAGGCATGGAGCCGGCGGGCGCGTCGTCATGGACAGCTTTGATGAATATCTCGCCGTATCCATGAAGCAACAGTGCAAATGCGAAGTCGGGCTGGACCTGCCCTACCGGAAGGCGGTGACGGATGCAGATCTTGACCACGTTCGCAGCCTGGGCCTCGACTGGATATACGTGGAGCAGACCGTGATGAGCGCGGACCTCGTGCGCCGCGCCCATGCAGCGGGAATCAAGGTCATGGCGTACACAGTCAATGAACCCGGCATCATCGCAGCCTGGCGCGACGCCGGCGCTCTGCCCGATGGCATCATCACGGACCATGTCGCACTTGGCACCGGCGGATAGGGAACAGTTCGCGGGAGACGCCGCTGCGGCCGGCATTGTCGGCGCCGCGACACTGGCCTGCTATTGGCTCACGACCGCACACACTGTCCTGCTCGAAGACGACGGCTTTTTCCTGCAGGCCGCCTGGTTCAACGCGGCCGCCCATCCGCCCGGTTATCCCCTGTACGTGGCGCTGGCGCACCTGGCCACGCTGGTTCCGGCCGGCACGGTGGCGCTGCGTGTGCATGCGTTGACCGGCCTGTTTGCCGCGCTGGCCTGCGTGTTGCTGTTCCTGCTGGCGCGCCGGCTTGGCTTGTCGCGCGCCGTTGCCGTCATCACCGCGCTGTCCTACGGGTTTTCGGATGTGTTCTGGTCCCAGGCCATCATCGCCGAGGTCTACTCCCTGAACGTGCTCTTGTTCCTGGCCTGTGCACTGGCGGCAATGGAAATCGGGCGGAAGCCGGGGGCATTCCCGGCGCGCACAATTGCGGGCGGTGGGCTGCTGTACGGCCTTGGCCTCGCAAATCATTGGCCACTGATGGTGCTGTCCACGCCTGCGCTGGTGGCGCTGGCCTGGCCTGCGCGCCACACGCTGTTGCGCAAGGCACCGCTGCTGCTGCTCGGCATGCTGACCGGGTTACTCCCGTACGCATGGATGATCTGGAGAACACACGTCGTGCCCGAATACTGCTTTGCCGGCCCCATCACGAACTGGCAGGAGTTTCGCTTTTACGTCGGGCGCGAAGGGTACGCGGCCATGGACCACAGTCCGACCGCGGGTTGGCACGATCGCCTGCAATTTGCCGCATTCGTGGCACGGGAATTGGCGCACCAGTTCGGCTGGCCCGGCGCCGTCCTCGGCACGGTTGGGTTCGTGCAGCAATGGCGTCGTTTGCCCGGTCACGTTTGCGCATTTCTCGTGCTGGGGTTCCTGGGAAATACGCTGGTCCTGCTTGGCCTGCTGGGCTTCGATTACGACGAACTGCACCGGAGCATGTTTCGCGTTTACCCGCTCATTGCATACGTGATCTTCGCGTTGTGGATGGCACTGGGGTTGCAATGGTGTATCGAGTACGCGGCTACGCGGTTACACGACCGGGTTGCGCCCGGGATGGTCAAGGTGGCGGCAGGCGCTGTACTGGTGGGGACCATCTTCCTGGCGCATCTGCCCGACAACTACCGGCGAGATGATCGCTGGGCCGAGGTCTACGGCCGGGCGGTGCTGGAGAGCCTGCCGCCGGGGGCACGTTTCTACGGCAATGCCGATACCGTGAACGGACCCATCGGGTACCTGCATCGCATATTGGGCCTGCGGCCGGACATTACCTTCGTGACCGGCACGAGCCTGTCTCTGGATGGCACCCTATATCGTCCCTATGCCATGCCGATGGCGGAATTGGAAGCGCTGCTGGTCCGGTACGTGCGCGAGGGTGCAGGTCCGATGTTCTACACCAGCGGATTTCCGCATCCGTTCGCACAGGACGATTATGGGCTCTACTTCGGCGTGAACACGGATGCCGCACCCGGCGCTTACCGTACGGTTGCGGCGCCACGGATCCAGGAATACTTCCGGCTGCTTGACGGAATCCCGATGCCCTTCGATGCCTGGGAATCCATCCATTACCGGCGGTTGCGCCAGGATCAATGCCGTCTTGCCGTGGGCCGGGTCCTGGGTGTGATTCCCCGTGACATTGGCGCATTGCCGCCGGCATGCCAGGGCTTGCAGGGCCGGCTTTGGCTCGCGGACCAACTCCGGTCCGCGGGTGGCTCCGCGGCGGAAGTCATCCTGGATTGGTTGCCGGAGGATCGGGCATTGCTGGGCCAGGCCACGTCCAAGCCGGAACTGGCACACTTCCTTTCCCTGCGGGCATGGGCGCGACAGCAGGTGGCCGGGCCTCCTGGTGCGCGGGGCGGAGGTTGAGGTGACGTGATTGGTCACATTTTGACAAATAGGACCGAAGTTTCCGGGATTGATGTCGGTTCGACGGCTGCAGGATGTGACAGACTTCACAGAAGTACCCGGAATACAGGCATCTTGCATGCCCGAATTCCATGGCACGGAATGTGCTGTATGATCCGCACCCTCCGCGCACAGGCCGTGCCGGAAAGGTTTAAAAAGCGCTTTTTGCCCAAAAACAATCATCAGGAGAACATCGCAATGAACAAGATCCAAAAAGGTTTTACGCTGATCGAGTTGATGATCGTGGTCGCGATCATCGGCATTCTGGCCGCAGTCGCCATCCCGTCCTACCAGGACTACACGGCCCGCGCCCAGGTGACGGAAGCCATGTCCCTGACATCGGCATTCAAGACCATGCTGTCCGAGTTCTATGCTGACAACGGCGACTTCGCCAATGTCGTTCTGGCAGACCTGGGCGGCACGACCACCGGCAAGTACGTGCAGACCGTTGCCGTGGACGTCCAGTCCGGTATGACCATTTCGTTGCTGGCGACGTTCAAGACCGCCGGTGTTTCCGGACAGATTGCGGGCAGTGACTTCGCGATCGAAACGGAAGACGGCGGCAAGACGTGGGTCTGCGGTGTACTGACGTCGGTCAGCGCGACGACCGTCAATTCCAAGCTGGTACCGGGATCCTGCAAGTAAGAATCCCGCAGTTCGGAGTCTTTCGTAACAGGGGCCACCTTCGGGTGGCCCTTTTTTATTTACATGGATGTAAGGTACGCCGCGTGTGCAGGAGCACACACGCGGCGATGCATGGCTGCCTGATATTCCCCAAGTAAATCATGAATTCGATTGAGAGGACCCGCCTGTCGTCCCGGGCGCTGGCGTTTACCCTGCTGGCGGGCCTGCTGCTGTACGCGGGAGTCATCTACCTGCCGGGGTTGCGCAGCGGCCTCTACGTGGACGACTACAGCAATCTCGCCGGCCTGGCCCGGATCGGGTCAGAGGGGTACCTGCAGTTCCTGTTTGGCGGGCTTGCCGGTCCCACGGGCCGCCCGCTGTCGTTGTTGAGTTTTGCCCTCCAGTACCAGGACTGGCCGCACAACGCCGCCGCGTTCAAGGTCATCAACCTGCTGCTGCATCTCGGCACCGGTGCGCTGGTATTCCTGCTTTGCCGCGTCATTGCCCGCGCGCAGAATTGGCCGGGCGAATCGTCACTGTACTTCTGCACAGCCGTGGCCGGATTCTGGCTCCTGCATCCCATGCAGGTTTCGACTGTGCTCTACATCGTGCAGCGCATGACGCAGTTGTCGGCGCTCCTCGTGCTGGCCGGCGTTCTGGCCTGGCTGCACGGGCGCCGCCGGTGCGAGGCCGGATTGCGCGGCGGATTTGCCTGGATGACCGGCGCGGTGCTGCTGGGCACCGCCGCCGCAACCCTGTGCAAGGAAAACGGCATCCTGCTCGCGCCTTTGCTGCTGGTGCTGGACCGGACCGTGCTCCGGAAACTGGCCGCCCCACCGGCATATCGCCACTGGCGCCTGTGTTTTCTCGTGCTGCCGACCGTGACCATCCTGCTGTATCTCGGGCACCAGGCGCTGCTCGGCCAGGAACTGTTCAGTGCGCGCTCATACACCATGTATCAGAAGTTGCTGACGGAGGCGGTTGCGCTGGTATCGTATCTTTGCAAGCTCGTCCTGCCCCGGCCCTCGGCATTCGGACTGTTCAACGACGACTTCACCGTGGTGCAGGGACTGCTGGATCCGCCGTACGCACTGGTTGCGGTGTTGCTCGTCGTCGTATTGTTTTGCATCGGCATCGCGTTGCGACGGCGTGCGCCTTTTGTCGCAGCCGGCCTGCTGTGGTATTTCACCGGGCACCTGCTTGAGTCCACGGTACTCAACCTGCAGATCTATTTCGAGCATCGCAATTACCTGCCGTCGCTGGGAGTGGCGCTGTTGTTCGGCGCCGCGGTGGTCCGCCTGCAGGAATCGCCGGCGTACCGGCGCCATGCAAAGGTGTTGATCATCCTGCCCCTGGGCCTGTTGTCCTGGGTCACGCTGCAAAATACGCTGCTCTGGTCGCAGCCGTTGCGGGCCGCCGAGGAATCCGTGCGGGTGCACCCTGCATCACGCTGGGCGCTGACGAACCTCGGCAGTCAATACCTGGCCGCGGGTCGGCTCGCGGACGCCGAGAACCTGTACCGCGGAGCTGCCGCCCGCTTCCCCGGGGCACTTTACCCGGTGCTGCGCCAGGCATCGCTGCAGGCCTGCGTGCGCAACGAGCCGGTGCCGGGGCCGATGTGGGACGAAATGCAACGACGTGCGCAGCGCGGCGCCGGGGACGGATTCTTTATCTGGCCGGAACTGGACCTCGTGCTGCGCATCATGCAGCAGGGCGAGTGCGCGGGCATCCAGCCGGAGCGCCTGCAGCACCTGCTCGAGGCCCTGGGCGGGAATCCCGACCTGCACATCGAACGCGGCCTGGCATTGCAGCTCGCCACAAACCTGTGCCTGTTGCGGACGGACCTGTTGTGCGCCGAACGCAATGCCCGTTCCGCGCTCGCCGTGTACAGTACGCCGGACCGGCAGGTACAGTATGCGGACATCCTGCTGGCACTCGGACGCGAGCGGG